>SXGQ01080584.1_pt1 | contig 55653 bp, 70 predicted proteins | sample 3178371 | NCBI WGS metagenome assembly SXGQ01 (sample SAMN11356859, study PRJNA531348) | freshwater metagenome | isolation source: freshwater sample F1-20 | place: China: Fuxian Lake, Yuxi | collected 2017-12-25
CCCTTCCCGGTGGGAGAGGATGAGACGGCCGACAGCGTGTTCGACCGGATCACCCACTCACTCGACGACTTCACGACCGAATGGGACCACGCGCCGAAGGTGATGGTGCGGTTCTTCGGGACCGGCCCCAAGGGGCAGGCATCCATCAACGCGGGCAGCGACCACGGCAGCGTCAACGACGACCGCGCAGACCAGCCGCGAGGGGGGCAGTTGTCGATCACCGGCGACGGCCAGCCCGGCGAGGAGATGCGTGACTCCGCGTTCGGCCTCTCGCTGGCGGACATGCGCGTGCATGGCGTGAGTGCCCACCTCGCCACGAGCGCGGCGGCCCTTCCGCAGTTCTCGATGCTCTCCATGCTGGAGATGCAGCACCACATGATGCGCGACTACCGCCGCACCGTGGAGCAGCTTTCCTCGCTCGTTCGGCACCAGGCCGACAAGCAAGGGGAGATGGTCGAGGCGGTGCTCAACGCGCGCGTTCAGGCGAAGCAGGCTGAGATCGAGGCCGACGGGGAGCGCCGGATGCGGAGCATCGAAGGCGAGAACCAGAAGGTGAAGCAGGAGATGATCAAGATGTTCGCTGGCAACTTCTCGAAGGCGATGGACCTTGCCTTCGCGCATTTGACCGGCGTACCACCGAACGATCCGGTGATGATCAAGAGCTTCCTCATGGGGTTCATCCGTGAGAATCCAGATCAGGCGCGCGCCATCGCCGCCGATCTCGGCTTCGGTTCGGCGTTCGAGTTGCCGACCGACCCGGAGAAGCTGCGCCCCATGCTGGAGGACTACGCGAAGAAGCACCCGGCGCAGGCCCAGGCGGTGGGCGAGCAGCTCTACGAGACGCTCATGAAGATTGCGGAGGAGGAGGAGGCGAAGAAGAAGAAGTGAGCGGTCGGAGGTGTAGGCGCTCTACTCGCCGCCTGAGCGCGCGCCAACACGCAGCCTCGTAGCGCAACCAGGCGGCTGCATCCCCATCGGCCGGGTAGTCGGCGGGTGCGGGCGCGGTGGCCGCCTGGTAGGGCTCGTATTCGGGCGATGCCGGGTCGATCCACAGTATCACCACGCTTCGGGTGGCGACGATTCGTGCGCGGCGCCAGTAGATGCCGAGAGCGCGAGATCGAAGGCACGCGCGCCGCGCGAGCGCGATCTCCTCGGTGGCCACCACCATCGGATCGCGCTTCCATCGCTTGCCCGGCCAGAGCGAACGCTGTTCCCCTGCACGACGACCCATGTTGTTCTCGTGGTGGCCCCAGCCTATCCGGTGCGGTAAAACGCGCCATGCGCCTCCCCCACGGCACCGCACCCGCCACCTCGCTCCGATGGGAGGGCAGGCAGGCCCACCTACCTGCACCGCGGGGGAGCGCGATCCTCGCCCCGGCTGGCGGTGTGGTGCGGGCCGCGTTCTTCGACCGCGAGCATGGCCACCTCGTCCGCATCGAGCACGCCGACAAGGCGCTCTCCGTGTTCACCCACCTCGATGCGCCCGCGCCTCTGGCGGTGGGCCAGGCGGTGAGCGAGGGGGACACCGTGGGGGTGGTCGGAAGCGACGGGGTGCATGGCTACGCGGTCACCTGGCACGCGATCAACCCGGCGGGGCGCTACACCGATCCTCGGGACTGGCTGTTCGGCACGAACAAAGGCCGACTTGTGGCGGCGTTCGCGCTGTCCGCGATGCTGCTCGGCATGGCGCTCGCGTGGCCGGACGCGACGATCACGCGAGGCGGTCCACGCTCTTAGCCGCCTTTCGGTTATCCTCCGACCCGCGATGGCCCACAGCTACACCGTCACCACTTCGCGCCTCAACAACAACGAGTTTCGCGTCGTGATCGTCGAGACAGGATGCGGAGCGGCCGACGAGTGCGAGCTTCCCGGCCTGCCTCCGACGGGGACCGTGGTGCGGCAGACCACGCTGCTCCAGAACGGAAGTGCCACCACCGTCGACCCGATCCTCGGCGCCGAGGCCGACCCGGCTGGCGTGGGCAACGACTCCGTGGTGTGCGAGAACGAGGTGCCGGCGAACCCCGCGGACAACCAGGGTGCGGCCTCCTACGCGAGCGAGGCCACGCCACAGGGCGATGCGGGCGGCGTGACGCTCTACCACCGCAGCCGGCCGAACGAAGGCAGCAACAACGCCATCACCACGAAGTATCTGCTAAAGGCTGGCTTTTAGCGTGGCGTGGCGGCGTCCCAATGCCGGCGGAATCGGCGGCAGCACCGGCACAGTCGGCGCGAGCCTCACGCGCCGGAGCAAGGCGGCCCCCTTCACGGTCGCCTCCGACGACTGCGTACTCGATGTCACCAGCGTCGGCACCGTGACCCTGCCCACGCCAACCGACGGGCGCGTACTCTACCTGAAGCGGCTCATCGGCGTAGCGGGCGACGTGGTGCTCGACGGCGGCGCGGCCGGGATCGATGGCTCCTTGACCCTCACCCTCGGCGCGGAGGGATCGTCGGTCACCCTGATCGGCAATCGACGGCGATGCGACCCAGGTTCTGTCGTCTCGCGGCGCCATCACCATCGTCTGCGACGGCACCGGCTGGCACATCCTGTAGTCCGATGGCGTGTTAGGCCGGTGGGGTGAGCCACCGGCACCATCGCTACTGTAGCGTTCGCTCCGTCACTCAGGCGCAGTCGCCCTACTCCATCGTCGATCCCGACGATATGGTGGTGGTGGATGCGACCTTGGGGGTCGTCACCATCAACCTTCCGTCGGCTGCCGCCTACAAGGGGCGGCAGCTCACGGTCAAGAAGCGGGACGTGAGCATCAACCTCGTCACCGTGGCGGGCGTGAGCGGCAACCTCATCGACGGCCTGTCCTCGCGCACCTTGCCGTTGCAATGGGACAGCCTCGACGTGGTGAGCGACGGCACTGACTGGCTGCGCGTGGGTGCGGTCCCATAGTGGCGCCGCATCTTCGCCTCGCTCATGATTTTCGCGCGGAGGTCCATCGTCTTGGCTGGGTCGTGGTGGACGAGCACATCGCCACCACCGGCACCGTCTACTTCGAGATCGAGCCGATGAGTGTGATGGTCGAGGTCGGCGTGATCTCTGACGATGCAGATCGTCTCTCCATCCGATTCGGCGACCATGACCAGGTGTACCGCGGCGCGCACCTGTCGGTGTCTCCGGGCGAGGCCACACTGAGGGATGCCGTGGACCTGATCGCTGCGCGCAGCGGCACAACCGCCAGCGCGCTCGCAGCGAGGGTGCTCGACGCGCGCATGGAGCGCCGCCGCGTCGAGTTTGACCGGCGACTCGCCGTCGAGCGCCGGATGGCGGCGGAACGCGGACTGGATGACGCCGCCTTCCGCGTTGATAGACTGCGGGAGGCAACCGGCAACCTCACCTACTTTCGACGGCAGCGCGATGCCGAGTCCGTTACCGAGGCCACGATTTGGCTTGCGTTTTTGCGACGCGCGCTACGGTAGGCGACCTGTCGCTCCTCGAGAAACGCGACCGGCCTACCCATCGTCCTCACCATCGCCACGTCCGCACGACGCGCCTCGCGCGTAGGACTTGTTGAGCACGTCCGCGATGGTCGCGTCGGGGTTCCGACGCCGCCACCGGGCCACGACCTCCGTGATCGGTTGGTCGCGCGCCAAGAACATGCGTGGATTCGCCCGAAGTGCCGCCGCCTCGTACTGGACCACGCTCGCCCAGCGCACCGGGTCCGTCTCGCGAAGTGCCCAAAACCACGACACCGGCTGGTAGGGGCACATCACGCAGCCCGACTTCCGTACATCGTCGAATCCGTGGCGGCGAAGAATGGCGGCCTCGTCCGCCTTTCTCACGCCGAGCTCGCGCAAGGGGTACGCCTCGGTGACGTACCAGGGGCCGCTTCCGCCTTCGAGGGGGTGGGCGACCACCGCGCGGTCGTCCGACTCGTCGGCCGCGATGCCGAGAAGCGTGAGGTGGGGAAGCCGATGGCCGAGACGCACCGCCGCGCCCCACGCCTTGTTGTCGAGCCCGAAGCGGGCGAGCGCCAGGTCTTGCACCAACTTTCGGATCGGCTGAATCTTGTGCTTGTCGGTGCAGTCCTTGGTGCCGCGCGTCGCGATGGTAGCGCGGTCCTCGTAGTCGTCGAGGATCGGCGCCTGGAGGTGATACCAGCCAGCCGCCGCTCGACCCTCGATGGTCGCGGGGGCGGCGGTGCGCCACGTCCGGTTGTCCAGCGCGTCCTGCCGGCCGGGGTCGCCTGGTGGCGGCAACGCCGCGAGGTAGCTCTCGGCGAGGTCGGGCGCGGGCTTTCGAAGCGCGACGAACCGCAGGTTGTAGTCAGCGCAGAACGCAGCCACACGCGGCTCGACCGCGAGGGTGTGTGCCCACTCGGCACCGGGGTCCGAGAACACCACGGCATCCACGTCGCCGACCCACAGCGGCACGCCATCGACCTCCAGACCTCCCTCCACCAAGAGGCACAACATGGCGATGCTGTCGCGACCAAGGCCCATGTTCAAGGTCACAACCCGGCCGCGGAAGCCAGCGCGCGCCGCGAGGCGCCGGTTCGCCACGACCGGGTTCGCACGAACCCACGCGCGAAGGTCGGGTGGCATGGTCGCGTAGGCGGCGACGACGCCGGGGGAGAGCAGCGAAATCTCCGAGTCATGGCGCTGCATGGCCACCACCGCCGCTCGCTGCGCGCCTGTGCGATCCGCATGGTCCTTCCCATGCGCGACCACCTCATGTAGCACCCCCACGCGAGACACCTGGTAGCCCCACGCCTCCCCCGCCCGATGACGGCCGGCGTGCGTGTGGACGGACATCCGGTAGTCCGTGGCCGACGCGGTGCGATGCCTTTCGGCCGGCGGCTTGCGGTGCTCTCCGTCGTCGTCGATCCAGCGCATCGTGCGCGATCTAACCCTTCCCGACTGCGGCAGCGTCATCCGGTTCGTGGAGCGGAACCCACTCCACGAGCCCCGCGACCACCAACTCCAATGCGAGGGCCGCCCGATAGACGTTCGACACGCCTTCCGGGCCGCCAAACCCCAACTCGGCATCGCTGAGCGGGAGCTCCTTGTAGAGCTTCACCGCCTCGGTTGACCGCTCGGCAAGCATCACCACACGGTAGATCGCGGGAATGTCGCGGCGCTGAACCAGCAGACGCCGGCCCGACGTTGGAACGTGGCTACGACTCGTCGCCTGCATCTAGGAACTCCCGCCGGAAGGCACGAATCGCGCGGACCATCACGACGCCGAACTTGTCCGCGTCCTCTACCGCTTCAATCACCGGCTGGTCGTCGAGCAGAAGCCCCACGCGCACCGTCGCCGGTTCGTTTTCGGTCGCAGCGGTGAACTCCACCAGGGCGGTGAATCCATACTGCTCGGTCATGGCCGCGAAGGTCTGACCGACGCCGTTGAGGATGCGAACGCTTTCCCGCGCCCGCTCGGCGCGCGCCCGCCGCGCGATCTCGGCGCGCGCTCGGTTGCGCGCGATCTCCGTCGAGACGCCCTCATGCACCACGAGTCGGCTGCGCGGGCTCGCCGGGGCCTCGACCACCTCCAGCACGTCCACAACGGGCGCCTCGGTGGCCGGAACCACCGGAGGCTTGACCTGATTCTTCTTCTGCGCGGCCCACTCGGCGTTGGCCTGCTTGCGCGCCTCGCCCTTCGCGGTGCCGCCGCTGACCAGCGCGGCGACACGCGCGGCGACGAACGCCGCGTAGGCGGCGCGGCGATCATCGGGCGGCTCTCCGCTGCCAGAACCCACCGAGGGGGTGGACTCCGCGGCCGTCACCGGCGGCGCGAGGGGCTTCTTCGGCGCCTTCAAGGTGGGTCCGGGCTGGGTCGCCTCGGGCGCGGGCGGCTCGGTCGCGGCCTTCACCACCGGGAGGGTGTGTACGTTGTCAGGGGTCGTGGGCATCAGGTTTGCTCCTCGCCGTCGTCGGCGTCGTCGAAGGTGAACTCGTACACGCTGTCCCGGATCACGTCCTGGCCGGCGCACGAGCCGGCCGACGGAAGGAGCTCTGCGAGCGCCAACGAGGTGACGCCACAGACGCCGCCGCGGGCCGCATCGACGCAGGCTCCGGTGCGTCGCACATCGTCGCACCAGCCCACCACGAAAGAATCCCCGACGATCAACACGCCAACGGCGTCACCGTCGTCGTCGAGGCGCGTCGCCCGGAGCGCGTAGGCGTAGCCCGCACACTCCCCCTCGTCGGTGGTGAAGCCCTCGACCCGAAGGCCATACCGTTGGTCCTCCCCCGCCGGCGTGGCGATGGGGGCGACGTTGAGCAGCACCCAGCCATAGAACAGCGTGACGCCATCGGCGTCCCCGGCGCTCACGAGCGGACCCGCCGGCCGGATGCCGGGGCCGCGGGTGGAGGCGCGTCGGCCGGCGGCGCCGCCTCCACCACCATCTCCGACGGCCAGCCGAGCAGCACCCCAACCTGCTTCGGGGTGAGGTTGGCGGCGCGCACCACCGCCAGCGCGCGTTCGAGGCGATCCGCGTCGGACTCCTCCGTGGTGGGCTCGCCCTGGGGCGCAGGCACCACCGCCGCGATCAGCGCCTCGCGTGCGCCGGGGTTTGCAGCGAGCCACGAGCCGACGACTTCGGCGAGCGCATCGTCCCCGAAGCGTCCTACCGCCTCGGTCAGCGCCGCCTCCATCGACGCAGGAGCCGCCGCAAGGCCGAGCCGCTCCGCAAGGTGCGACGGATCGACGTGGTGACGCAACCACGCGATCACCGGGGGGACGAGGTGATCGGTGCCGACGCAGAGGCCGATGCTGTCCACCGCGCGGCCAAGCTCGAATGCGCGCTCGTCGTGGTCGAACGCACGCCACGCGCCAGCCAGCTTGGTGAAGGGATGGTTCATGCTGCCCGGCACGAACGCCGGGGCGCCGGCCACGGTCGGCACAGGGGCAGCGATGGCGCGCGGGATCAGCGCGACCGGGGTAGCGGCCACCGCCGCCGTATCTCCTCCATCCTGCGGCACCACGGCCGCCGGGACAACGCGACCTTCGCCGATGGCGCCGCGCAACACCGACTGGAAGTTTCCAGCTTCCTCATCGAAGTTGTAGGCGATCCGACCGTGCCGCTCGACGAAGTGGCGAACTGCCGCCATCCACTCGGCCGGGGCGCCGCCGTTGCGCTTCTTGGTGTCCTTGACGCGATGCCGGGCGGTTCGATTGCCGCCGTCGATCTGAAGGATCAGGGAGTAGAACTCGGCCGCAAGGCCAACGAGAGGGGTAGACATCGGGTTGTGCTCCGCGCGGGGAGCCTACCGCGAATGGCGCGATTGTGCGAGCACGGACACGCGCCTACCTCGGAAACAGCGACGCCTGCGCCGGCCCGCGGCGCGGAGTTGGCGCATCAGCGCCGACGCGCCTCGGCCGAACACCGGACAGCGCCGCCGGGGCGACCTCGATCACGCGGTTGGCGGGTTCGGTGAGGTAGCCCGCCGCTGCGAGCACCCTGAGCCGCCGCACGCCCAGCGCCTCGCGCCCCTGGGCTGTGAGACACGCCTCGTCGAGCGGCTTCGGCGCGAGGTCGCGCACCCACGCTTCGATCTCATCTCCGAGCCCGCGCGGGGCCTTGACCTCGCGCCCTGCGCTGTCCACCAGCGACCCGCGCTCCGCGGCGCGCGACAGGATGGGAACGCCGCCGAGCGATCGTGGGGCGCGAAGGTACACGATCATGGCAGCACATCCGGGTAGGCTTCGAGCACATCACCGTTGACCTCGACGGCGCGACCCTTGGCATCGGCGAATACGATGCCGGTGGGGCGCAGCGACCACAACAGCTCGTCGAGCGCCGCCGCGTGACGGCGCGTGAGCCGCACGAAGTAGACGAGGCCCACCGCCGCCACCGCCGGCCCCCACGGATAGGTGACGATGCCGCCGACGAACGCCTCCCAGCGAGCCCCAGGGGGCGCCTCCCATGCGTCCTGCAAGCCGCCGCACGCCATCGCGACCAACGTGAAACCAGCCCACTCGGCGGTGCGACACGCGCTCGCGCGGGCGCGTTCGAGCAGCAGCACCCGCCGCACATCGGCGTACCCGAGGCCGGGCCTCACCGGAACCCCGGCTGGAAGGTCGCCGCGACGGTGAGCCCGAGGAGCGTGCAGTCGGCAATCGCGCGGTGCGGCGCCATTCCCTCGGGGAGCGTCACCTTGCATCGCTCCGCGGCATGAACGAGCCGATAGCGCCGACCCTTCGTGGGCTTGTGAATGTCGGCGATGATCGGCTGATAGTCGAGGATCGTCAGCGCATGACCTGGCCACACATCGGCGAAGCTGCATCCGTCACGTAGTAGCATCTCCACGTCGAACCCTGACACCCACCCCGCCAGCGCCATCGGTACATGGTGAACTGCCCCGCGCGCGTCGGCTTCGGCCTTCGCGTAGCCGAACTGTGTCCGCGTCCAGCGCACGAACTGCGACCACGCCGCCTCGATGGGCGGCGCCGCCGCGATGTCGGCGCGGGCGATCCGATTGATGTCGAGTGCCTCGTCGGCGCGGGCGTCGATGGGCTCGTGGGGCCTGCACAACGTCGAGAAGGAGAGTCCCAGCGAACCGTCGCGCTCGACGACCACCCCTCCGATCTCGACGACGCGCGCCCACTCGTCCTGTGGAAGCCCGGTGGTCTCGGTGTCGAACGCGATCCACGGCCGCGTGAAGATCGGTCGCGTCATGCCGTCCGACGCCACAGCGGTACACCACCAACCCTGACCTCCGTCACCACCACCTCATTGGACACCGCTCGCGCCGCCTGCATCAGCGTGCCGCACCACCGACAGAACGTCACCCCCTCGGTGACGGTGAGTCCATTGCTGCGAATCGGCCCAAGAAAGGCCGCGACCTCCTCCGGCGTGAAGGTCAGACCGGCCTCGTGAACGCCCTCTGACCGGCACCGACGCACTCCGTCCGCGAACGCCGCCGCCTCGCCGCGCGTCACTTCGCCCACCGCGGGCGGCGCGCAAGCACATCTTCGGTCCACCGAACCAGGCTGGCGCGTGTCGCCACGCCCACGCCCTTGCCGAGCTTGCTCGCGGTGGGCTCGTCGAGCACATCCGACACCCGCGGGTGACCGCTCCGCTGCATGGCGGCGATGGCGTTCGTCGTCGCCGAGCTGGCCGGCGTGAGCACCATCTCGGAGAGCGGAAGGTCCACGAGGCGCTTGCACACGGCCGGGGCCTGACCGCCGCTTTTGAAGCTCGCCACGAGCACCGGACCAGGCGCGTAGAGGTAGCAGGCGCGACCCGACGCCTCGCCCGCCCACACTCGGGCGTCGAGGTAGTAGGCCATCACCCCATCGGCCCGAGGAGCGACGTTCGAGCACCACGTCACCGGAGCGACGCCCTGCGGCGCCACTCGCGCCGCGTGCCAGCCGAGCGGCGAGGGCGGAACAACGGTCTTGCTCGTCGAGCTCTTAGCCGGCATCGTGGCCTCCCTTCGGGTTCATGCGCCACCGCGCGCGCTGCCAGCCTCGGTAAGCGTCCACACGGTCGAGAGCACATCAGATCGGTCCACGACGTACCCTCCTGCCTTGAGTCGCCGAAGCGACTGCGCCACCGCGCCCTTCTGAGCCACATGGCGCCCCTGCTCGTGCTTGTCGAGCCAGTTGCGGATCGTCACGTTGAAGCAGGGTCGCCCGGCTTCCTCGCACGCCTGCATCGCCCGGATCACAGCGCCATCGAATGCCACTAGCGCGGGCGTCATTCTCCACCCTCCTCGGGCTCGTGGTCGCCGATCTCTACATCGGCCTCCCACAGCCGCGCGCGGGCGCGGGCGCGGCGCACCTCGGCCTCGGTGAGCACAGTGAAGCCGTAGAACGCCGGGCCGCCGAGCGGGGGCAGCGCGACCTTCGCGGGCAGCGCCAGCTTCCCGCCGCTGGCCGCTACCGCCGGCGACATGCAGCGCGCGGTGCCCTGCCCCATCGACTCGAAGTAGCCGTAGTCCACCACATGCCCCATGCGCTCCAACTTCCCCCACGCCGGGAGCAGCCCCTCGTAGGGCCGCGGGTCGTCTACCTCACTCGCCATCGTTCACCTCGGCCTGAGCATGGCGCGTTTCTACCGCACGCGCCGCCGGGGGTCAATGGCGCGTTTTCACGTCGCCGAACATGGCGCGTTTCGCCATCGTCGAAACATGGCGCGTTTTGCGTCTTTTCAGCCATTCCCTCTTTTCGCCTCCCTTCGGCCTTGTCGAAACGCGCCAAACATGGCACGTTTGATCCGCGTGGGGGTCGTCGCCCTTCGGTCGATCCTCCGGTGGCTCCTGCCCACTACCTTGACCGGCGACGGCCCGCACGTTTGCCTCTCCACTCCCCGCCCCAGGACAAGGCCCATGAAGCCCTCCACCCCTCTCCCGCCCCATCGCCTCCGCGCCCGACAGCTCGAATCGGGGGATCGCGAGATTCCGGCGGACACCCCCTTCGACCTGATCCTCGGCGCGGCCGGGCCGACCACCATCACCCTTCCGCCACCGCCGCCGCTCAACGACCTCGGGTCGCCCCGGCGACTGCTCCTGAAGGCCGGCGCGGCCGGAGCTCGAATCGCCGGTCCCCTGCATGAGTCCGTGCGGCGGATTCTCGCACCGTTTGAGATGGTGGAGATCGTCGGCCTCCCGGCGCATGGCCAGTGGTGGCCGCTCGACCTCACGCTGCTCCTGCCGCTCAGCCTTCCGGCACAGCCGGGCGCCCCGCCGCTTTCGCCGACGGCGGCGGACGTGGTGGATCGCGCGGCCTTCCCGCTCACGGTCGATGCCGCCGGTTCGCCCCGGATGTGCAACGCTCCGACCTACCGCACCACGCCCCTTGTGGTGCTTTCCGGCGGCCCGGCCGCACACAACGGTGTCATCGTCGGGCGGCCTTGCCGCCTTGTGGCCGACGCCTCCTCGCCGCTGTGCCTCACCGGCGTCGGGGAGATTCTGCCGCTGCCGGCCGACCACATTCTAGAGGCCGAGCGCGAGCCTGAACGCTGGGTCGTGCTCCTCGGCGATCACTCGGAGTTTGTTCCGCTGTTCGGGATGCGCGTCCGCATCGACTACGCACCGGCCGGGAGTTCGACGTGAGCCCGACCGCCCGGTTCCACGCCCACCTCGACGGCTGCGCGCGATGCGCCTGCGATCCCTTCAACCTCTGCAACGCTGGCGCCGCGCTGCTCCTGGCGACCGTCCTTGACGGGCCACCAAGCGCGGAGGCGGCCCCCCCCTGGGCGGTGCGCCCCGACGGCGACTACGAGGCCACGGCGGGCGATGGCCTGATTCTGGCGAAGCCCGGCAACGTCGTGCTGTTGCCGTGCCCGCCCGACGGCGCGCAGGGTCCGTTTGCGCGGCCGTTGTGGATCGTTCATGGCGGGTCGCCGGCAAGCAAACCGGTTCGCGTCGGGGGCGCGCTCGCGCCGGGCGTCGGAGGCGACCTCGCGCCGCGCGCGCTGCTCTGCCTGTCGCCGGGGCCTGACCTTCGCTGGACCCACCACGAGGAGGCAACCTACCTGTGGCACCTGCAGGCGAGACAGCGCGTCGAGCCCATAGCAGCGGCCGATGCGACTCCCACACCCCCACGTTGGGCGGCTCGCAGCTCCGACGCACAAGCGGCGCTGCTTTCGCAAGCACGCGAGCTCGGAGTTCACGCTGCCTATCAGGTGAGCGACGCACTTCTGGCCGCGCCGGGGGCGACGGCACTCGGTGAGGCGCTCTGCCCCTACGCCAAGGACGCCAGCGAGGGTCCGCAGCGCGCCGAATGGTTGCGCGGTTGGGTGACCATGACCGACTCGCTCCTCCGGCTTGCGCTGAAGCACGAATCGGATCGGTACGCGGTGCTCAACGCCACCCTGCGCCTGCCGCCGACGGCCACGCCATGATCACGTTGACCGTGGGTGACACGACCTACACGCTGGCGATGGGCTTCGGCACCTACACGGCCCTTTGGTTCCTGATCGCCACGTTGGCGTCGCTCCTCGTCGCGGCATCCAAGAGGGACCGATGAGCCCATTCGCGCGCTGGCTCCCGATGTACCACCCCAACGCCGTGGCCGACCGGCCGTGGTGGCGTGCGTCCGCGCGCGGCAGCGTGGCCGCGCGATGCGACGGCTGGAGCCCGCCGGTGTCCACCGTTGAGGAGATGGACGCATTCGACGACGGATCACCGCTTCCGGTGCCCCCGGCGATGCCCGGTCAGGTGTGGAGCGACCCCACCAACGGCGAGGTACAGGTGCTCAGCGTGTCCGCTCGCGACTCGGCGCTGCTCGTCGGACTGGAGCTCGCGGAGTCCCCGCTCCGCGTCAACCACCACCTCGACTGGCCGCCGCCCGGCGCGGTCCTCGTGGCCGGGCCAACCCCCTGGGGGCGCGATGTTCCGTGGGCTCCGCTTGGATGGCGTCCATGAAGGCGCGCGAACGTCCGATCTTGTTCTCTGCCCCGATGGTCCGCGCGCTTCTCGCGGGCGTAAAGTCGCAGACCCGACGCATCGTCGCCCCACAGCCGCGCTTCTACGCCACGAGCCACGGAACAGGGTGTTGGTATCCCGACGCCTTCCACAAACGCGCCTTGGCCTACGGCAACGAGGCGCACCTTCGCCGTGGCCTTCCGCTCGACTTTGCGCCGCACAAGGTGGGCGACCTGTTGTGGGTGCGCGAGACGTGGGCCTCCGCCGGCAACATGGACGGCGATCCGACCAACGCGGCAGGGGACATCGTGCCGTGGGGGCCGGAGGTTGCGGTTCTGTACGCCGCCGACCCCGGCGCGGTTCGCCCCGAGGTGGGCCGCCCCGGATGGCGGCCGTCGATTTTCATGCCGCGCTGGGCGTCGCGCCTCTTGCTGCGCGTGACGCGGGTCCGCGTGGAACGCCTCGGCGATCTCACCGAGGCGGACGCCGAGGCCGAGGGCGTTCGGTCGTGGACCAAGGACGGAGTGCTCTACAAGTTCGGCGTGCTCGAACCCGGAGAGCCGGGGTGCTGGCCGTGGGCGGACATGCCCCGGTCGCGGGTGGCCGCCTTCGCGCGCGCATGGGATTTGTTGCACGATGTCGCGCACCGCGAGCCCGATGCGCCGGATGTCTCCTTCGCCGCCTCGCCCTGGGTGTGGGTGTACGACCTACAGCGGGTCACCGTCGGTCAGGCGATGGACGTAGGTGCCGCGCTGGCCAACGACGACACGCGCCACAAGGGAGGAGAAGGAACATGAAGCTGCTCGCCATCGAGGTCTACCGGAAGGAGTACGCGACCGTCTACGTCGAGGTGCCTGACGACACCCCGGAGGACTACCTTCGTGACCCCTTCGCGCTCGCGTTCGATGCGGCGCTCGCCAACGTCGAGGAGGACGATCTGTTCGACGGTCATGGGCTGACGGATGGGCCGTGGCTATCCAAGGTTCTCTCCCGCGCCAAGGTTGGCGACTACCACCCGATGTTCCGCTTCAATGGCCAGTCGGTGCGGACGCTTTCGGCGACGGCTGAGCCGGCCGACGACGAGTGGGGCCGTTGGGGCGACCACCGCTGGTCCTGCGTCAACGGAATCGCCTGCTTTCGCGAGGATGGCCCCCGGCCGGCGAAGCGTGTCCGGTGGCAGGCGGTCCCTGGCGACTCGTGGCCCGAGGTGTTCGCTCATGCGACGCTAGCGCTTTCGCCGGGGACGCCGGGGGTGCTGATGGCGCCGCCGGAGGTTCATCGCTCGACGAATGTGCAGATGTTGCCGGTGGTTCGGTACTTGCGTCCCAACGCGGCGCCGGTGTACCTCGATCCAGACCTCGTGGATGGCGTCGCCGCAGACCTGTCACTGTTTGCGACCCCCGGCGACTACCCCTTCGTCTGTGTGCGCCGCGGTGACGACATCGTGGCGATGATGGGGTCCATTCGTCCGCATGGCCATGTGTTCGCGAGTGCTCCGGCGGGGGCACCATGAGCGGCCGAGCGTGCTTTCGGCACGAGGAGAGGATGTGGGGCTGCGACGACTGCATCGCAGCGAACACGCCGCCTACGACGTGGCCGTTTCCGCGGCTGGTTCCGGGCGCCGTCGAGCCGACGCACGCGCTGGTTCCGACGACGTTGCTCCAGCATCTCGCGCGGTGCGACCACGACATCGGGCGGCGCGGGTGCGCGCGGTGCAGCCTCGGCGGGTGTGACCGATGTGGCGGGGAGCAGGTACACGCGCCGGGCTGCGAGCTCGTACACGAGCTGGCGCTCCACCTACGCGATGGGGTGCGCTGATGGGCAGGCTTCACGGCGGCAGCGCCACCGGCGCCGCCGACAAGACGTTGTGGCGCACGCCGCCGGGGCTTGTCCGCGCGGTGTTCGAGCGCCACGGATTCCCCGAAATCGACGCCGCGGCCACCGACCGGTCGGTGGCGCTCGGCACCGACGGCTGGCTCTCGCCGAAGGAGGACGCGCTGGACCCCCGGCCGTGGGCGTCGAGGGCACGGTACACCGGGGCCAAGCCGGCGGGACCACCGCTCGCGTGGCTCAACCCGCCGTGGAGCGCCGAGCCGCGCGGCACCGGGACGTGGGTTCGGCGCGCGCTGTCGGAGTGCAGACAGCTCCGGGTACGCGGCGTCCTGCTGCTTGTGCCCGAGGCGCCCGACACCCACTGGTGGTGGGAGGCCGCGAACGTGGCATCGGTCGTCTACTCGCTCGGTCGCGTCCGCTACCTGCGACCGAGCGGCGAGGAGGGGCCGGTGCCGCCGCAGGGCTCGACGCTGTTTGTGGTTCTATCTGGCGACAAGGCGCGCACCAACATCTGCGCGCTGATCCGATGGCGCGAGTGGGCGCGACCTGCAGGCCAGGGCGACACGTCGCCTCTCGAGGCGAGAGACACCCCATGAGCGACTACTGCGAATCGTTCCGCGGCGTGCTCGCGCGGAGGCCCCACCGCTGCGACGGACACTGTGACGAGGCCATCGCGCCGGGCACGCGCTACGCGCGGCGCTCCTACCGAAACGACGGCGAGTTCGGCGTGGAGAAGTGGCACGTTGGATGCCTCTGGCTCTACGGCGCCTGCAACAACACCCTGAGCGGCGAGTACGAGGATGAGTGGGCGGACGCCTGCTCGCTCTACTACGACGCAGACGAGGCCGAAATCGCGCGCGTTCTCGCGTGGCCCGGCAGTCGCCGGTGGGGCGAATCGACGTGGCACGCGGGAGTCGAGGCGCTTCCGCTTGGCGAGATGGAGCGTGTTCGGCGGGTTCTGGCGGCGTGGGATGTGGCGCGCGCCGAAATGACCCACCGTCGCTTGTTCGAGGCTGGGGAGCGCGACGACGTTTCGGATTCCCCCACCGCGGCGGCCCCTACCCCCATTTCGCGGTTTCCAGAATGATCACGCTGACCAACCTCACCGGCACCGGCCGGGCGCTGTTCTCTGACGACCGACGCTACCGCTACCTGTTGGAGCGAAGGTGGAGCGATGCCACCCCGATGGGGTTCGTGGCGCTCAACGCCTCTACTGCGGACCACGAGCGGGACGATCCGACCGTCACCCGCATGGTCAACTTCGCCAAGCGCCACGGCGCGGGGGGGCTTTTGCTCTCCAACCTTTCCCCGCTCGTGGCGACCGACCCCCGCGAGCTCTACGCCGAGTTGGTCAAGTGGCCGGATGGGCGAACCGTGTTCCCCACCGCCTGCAACCAGTTCGTCGTTGAGGACTGCGCGGAACGATGCTGGCGCGTGGTCGCGGCCTTCGGGAGCTACGCCGGGGCTCCTCCTGCGGCTCGACGCGCGCTCGACGGGCAGGTGCGCGTCCTCACGGCCGCGCTGGCCCAGCGTGTGATTCCGTGGTGGTGCCTCGATACGACGGCCGGCGGCTACCCGCGTCACCCGCTCTACCTGCCGGGCAATGCGTCCCTTCAACTCTGGCGGGGCCTTCCCGCTGATGTCCACACCGAACCGAGGACCGCGCCATGACGCTTCCCACCAGCTCCACCAGGTTAGCCGCTGGTAGCCCCTTCTACCTCCGCATCGAGTCGGGCACGAGCCGCACGTTCGAGGTGTTCGTTCCGGTTGATCGGTCGTATGTGCTGGTCGATGTCGTGCCGCTGCCGGAAGGCATGGTCGGGGCTCCCGGCCTGCGGTTCTTCGAGGACGCCACCGAACGCGCGTGGCCGAGCCTCGTGGTGCGGGACATCCGAATCGGCAACGAGGCACAACTCGAACAATCGACCGCAATCGGCCGGGTATTTCCCTTTCGGTCGCTACGGCGCCTGCCGATGGCCACTACCTGCTCGTTCGAGGTGTGCAACCTCAGCGACACCGAGCAGTGGATGGCGGTCGGCGCGATGGTGGACGTGCTCGGCGACGCCGCGGCAGGCGCCGACCTCTGGCGTCCTGCCACGCTGCCCGCGTTCGCGATGCGGGTTCCGGGGCTGGCGCGCGCGCCAGCCGAGCGCGGCCGACTCGACGTGTACGCCGGGTTCACCGTGAGCTGTGCCGACTGCGCGCGGGTCAGCGTCCCCTACACCTTTCGCATCGCCCCCGCGGCGATGACCGAGGACGAGGCCGCAAGCACCCTGCTCGACTCGTGGGGCTGGACCGTCGCGTATCGCGGTGCTGCGTCGTACTGGACCTGTCCCGAGTGCAGCGAGGCAGACCGATGATCGCGCCTCCCCTCCCGGTCACCTACTACACGGCCTCCGGCGCCCGCGTTGACTTCCTGCGTCCCTACGACACGCCAATCCGGGCGAACGACCTCTACCTGCACAGCTCGCGCATCTGCCGCAACGGCGGCGCGCGGGCGTGGTCGCTCCTGCAACACTCCACTCTCGTCGCGGTGCTCGCGCAGCAGAACCGTTGCGACAGCGAGGTGATCGCCTACGCAGGGGTCCACGACCTCCACGAGTGCTACGTCGGCGATCTCGTCACCGCCATGAAGGCGCTCCTCCCCGACTTCAAGCCCCGCATCGAGCGTCCCTGGGAGGCGCATGTCCACCTCGCGTGTGCGCTCCTGTTCCCGCCACCGCCGCGGGTCGCCGACCTGGTGAAGCGACTCGACCACCGGGCCTTTCAGATCGAGGTGGTGATGCTCGAACACCCGATGGTTCGCGATCCTGACTCGCTGCGCGTGCTTCGCGAGCATCCAGTCCAATTGTGGGAGCAGGCGGCGTTCTTCGAGGTAGCAAGCGCCACCGACGAGCAGAACTGGCGACGGCTTGTCAGCCTCGTACCTGGCTTGGAGCGACTGCCATGAGCGACATCGTGGTGACGGTCCCGAGGGACCGCTGGGAGGACTGGATCGCCGAGGGCGATGCCGTCGGCGCCCCGGCGAGCGGTGACGAATGGGGCTTCTTCCTCTACGCCTGCGAGCGTCCGCCAATCGACCGCGGCGAACGTCTCTACATCGTCGCGCATGGTCGGGTCCGCGGCTACGCGCCGGTCACCCGCGTCCAGTGGAGCGCCGCGGAACGCGCGTGGGTGATCTGCCGACGTGGCGGCGCGGTCGCGGTCACCATCCTGACCCCGGCCCAAGGCTTTCGGGGCTGGCGCCGCAAGTGGTGGACGCACGCGCACGAGGTGCCGTTTTCGGCGTGGCGCACCGAGGATGTTCCACCGAGGATGGCCGCGCGCATCGCGGACCAGCCGCGCCGCGGGCTGTTTCCATGATCCGGCCGCTGTTCGTGGCGTGCTCGGAGACGAAGCGAGGCGGGATTCATCCTGCCATCGAGAAGTACGACGGTCCCCTCTGGCGCACGATCCGGGCCGCAGACGCGCGGCGCGGAACGCCGAGACGGTTCGCCATCGTGGCGGTGAGCGCGCAGCATGGGCTCGTGCCCGAAGGTCAGCGCCTCGCCGACTACGACTGCTACCTGCGCCCCGATGGTCCCATCGCGGTGTCGAGCTTCAACCGCCACCTGACGGCCGCGCTCAGCGAGTACGCGCGTAACTGCTCGGTCGGCGTAAGCGCGCTCGGGCTGGAACTGCGCCAGCAGACCGCGACCTACCGGCGAGGAAACCCGGAACTGATCGTCGATTTTGTCGGCGGCCGACTCTACGCCGAGGCATTGACCATCGCCGGCTTTCGGGTGCGCCCACTGGCCCCCGCTGGCGCCGGGCTCCTGGCGATGCGGAAGGCGCTTCGGCTCCACGTCGAGGCGGGCATCGCCACCGCCACCGCCACCGAGGTAGGCGATTCTGGTGTCCGCCGCTCCCCCACCTCCGAACCCTGAGCTCGCCCCGATGCCAACCGCCACCCTTCTCGCTCTCGACCTTCGCCGCTCTGGTGCTCGGACGCATTCGGGTGCCGAACCCTACCGCCGCTCTACCGAGGGCTGGCAGTTCGCATTTCGGACGTGGCCGATGGATCAAGGCAAGACCGGATGCGCGTTCGCGGCGCGGCTGCACCCGGTAGGACGTGGCTCCACGGACGCGGACTGGACCTACCTCGGCGAAGTGTGCGCCGCCGTCGGAATGCCGCAGGTTGCGCTGGAGAAGATCGAGGCGCAGGCGCGGAGGGAGCCATCCGAGGCGCTCTCGGTCGGATGGTGGGAGCAGGTAGCATGAGCGACGAACCGGCCCTTCGCGGCGAGCTGATTCTGGCCCCTTCGATGCGCCACGCGCACGAGGGCCTCGCTCCGAACACGGAGGGCCATGTCGCGCGGGCGCACGACGGCGACATCGAACCGGAGAGCGCGCTGTTTGCCCTGGACGGTTGGCGTATCGACGTGGCGGGAGCGATCATCACCATCGACGGGCGACCCACCTCGCGGCATGTGCTTCGCGACCTCTGGACGCGCTTGGGGGTCGTGCTCGGCGAGGCTGACCGCAACGTGCATCTCGACGCCTGGCGGGAGTTGACCGCCACCTTGGACGCCGAGTACGCCTACGCGATGCCGGCCTCCGGCAAGGTCCGCGAGCCGGGTGACGGTCCATCCTCCAAGCCAGTGTATCGTCGAGTCGGCGGAATGATTTTCAGGTGCTTCGGCCGCTCGCTGGCCGCGTTCCGGATCGGAACCCACACCGTCGCGATGCTGCATCCTCATCCGAAGCGGCCGGAGTGGTGGGAAGGGCCGGTCCTTGAGTTCTGGCCCGGCGCGATGAACCCGCAGTCTCGCATGACCGCGCTGCGGGTGCGCGTGGCGACGGAAACGGTGGGGGCTGCCCCGGTGGCTGACCGCTACCTCGGCCGACCCACGCCCCCACCGCGGCCTCGCTATAGCCTGCCGGCCGCTCCCGCGCGTGGGACGCCCGCCAAGGCGCCGCGCTGCCGGGGCGGCTCGTGAGCCGCCGGTCGCGGCACAAGCCGACTACAGGCCACGCCTCGACGCCTGAGCGACCAACGCCGGCCGAGGTCAGGGACGCGCTCGGCCCGATGGAGCTCCGGTCGCGTTGCGACCGTTGCCGCGCGGAGCCCACAGGACTCGGCGCGTTGATCGCTCCAGTCGCGATGTTGTTCATGGGTGCCGGCCGATGCGCGTGCGGTGGCAGCATGAGGATGGAGATCGTGCGACTCACCGACGACGGCATGGAGCGACCGGGCGCCTTCGACATCACCCCGACGGAGGCCCAGGCGGCCCATCACCGCGAGGTCGCGCGGGCTCAGCTTCAACGACGAGGCGCCCGGTGACCGCCGCGCTTGCAGTAGCCTGCCTCGGCCGGGGCGGGACGTGCAAGGCGGTGATCGACCTTCCGCTTACGATCTACGCCCCCCTTCCCGCCCTCGCCGCTGCGCTCCACAGCGCGGGCTGGGGCCTCGTGTCCCTCGCCAACCCATCCCCGCGCTTCGAGGTTCGATGCGCGGTCTGCCTACCTGACGACCTGTCTTTTCGTTCACCCTCTGGAGCCATCGACCCATGACCGCCCGCGACATTCTCACTCGGCTCGGCACCTTCGCCGCCACCCACCCCTCCGACATTCCCGGCCGCTACCGCCTGCGTGTGCTGGGCGCAGCGACGGAGGCCGACTACTTCCTCGCCCCCGGCCACCTGTGGAATGGCCCGCTCGATCTCGGCGAGGGAAAGCCGGCCGACTGCACCATCACCATCACCGAGGAGGCGCTCGTCGAGGTGGCGCAGAACCCACGGGCCGTCGTTGGGCTCGGGCTTCGTCGGAAGATCATCGCAAGCAACCTTCAGGCTGGGATCGCGCTCGGCAAGGTGCTCGCGGCGGCGCTCCAGGCTGGCCGGTGAGCGGTGGTTCCCTCGGCGAGTTTCGCGACGTGGACACCACGATGGCGTCCGCCTTCACGGCGGTTCGCCGAGCCGACGGCGCTCGCTACGGCGAGGGACTGTCGGTCGTCGTCGTCGCACACCACACGACGGTCAACGTGGCGCATTTCGCCTACGCGGGAGCCTCTCGACTCGGGGTGGACGACGTGATCCGGAAGGGCTCGATCGTCGGCTCAGGCGCAACATCGGCCGACGCGGAGCGTGCGGCCCGTGGCTGGTTCGAAGGCGCCTGAGCGCGTGGACCGCCTACGAGTAGAGCCCCCGCTTGTGGCGCAGCGCCCGCTGGCGCAGCTCCCAGCCGGTGAGTTGTGCGGGAAGCGCCGGCGACGCCGCGCGGGTGTGCGCGAGCTGGCGATGCTGGCGAAGCGCGGTGGGCGAGGGCACCCCGGAGACGGAAACGGTCGGGCTCGCCGTAGCGACCGGCGCCGCCGCCGGAGTCGGCTTGGGGGCGAGCAGACCGGAGAACAGCCCCTTGGCCTCCGGGGCGAGGGGGGCACTACCGCCCTGGGCGGCGTCGGCCGCCTTCTGCGCGCGCACCGCCTCGGTGATGTTGCCGTAGGCCGTGGCGCCCTGCTGCACGTTCTCCGGGGAGAAGATTTGCGACAGGTTCACGGGCTTCTTGCCCGCGCGGCGGGCCTCACGAGCGGCGATGCGCTCGGCCTTCTTCTGCGCTACCGCCGCCTCGCGCTCGGCCTTCTTCTGCGCCGCTGCCGCCTCCTTCGCCGCCTTTTCCTGCGGGGACAGACCGAGCGAGTGATAGACCTGAGTGGTTATTTGAGGCTTCGCGTCCTTCGCGATGTTCGCCGCCACGAGGACCGCGCCACCGAGGATTGCCGCGCCAGCCAGAAGGAACAGGGGCATCGAGAGACTCCGATTGAAGGATTGCGCTAACCCTACCCCACCCATCGCGCCGTGGGCAACGTGCCCCGCGGCTTTCTCCCCACGGTTCGACGATGCCCACCGACAGCGACACGATCGACGAGTTGCCCTTCTCCACCCCCTTCCGCGGGCATCGGCTGGAGGTTCAGGCCGCGACCGCCCAGGGTGATCGCCACGAGCAGCAGGACACGGTGCGCGTGGCCTACGACAAGAATGGCGCGCTCCTCGTGCTGGTGATCGACGGAATGGGCGGCGAGGCCAACGGACGCGACTGCGCGCATGGGGTCGGCGACGCCTTTGCCGGCAGGTGGCATCGCAGGCCCGCCCGCCGCTCGTTGCGGAGGGGCGACGGCGTGATCGACACCTTCGAGCAATGCTTCGCCGCGGCCCACACGGCGGCGCGTACTACGGGAGGCGGGGCGGCGGTCACCGCTGCATGGTGCGATCCGATGGAAGGAACGTGCTGGGTCGCCTGGGCCGGCGACGTGATCGCCGCGCGCCTCAGTGGCGATTCGCGCGAGGCGCCCTACGCGGCAATTCACGCGCACCGCCTCGTCGGCTACCGGAACATGCTCACGCTGTCGGTCGGTGAGCGCGGCGTCCCAGCAGGTTCGGCGCCATTCTCTCATGCCGAGTGGGCCTTTCATCCGGGTGATGCGCTACTCCTGGCGACCGATGGCGCATGGGACGCCAGCGCACCGCGGTGGCACCCCCGCGAAAGCATCGAGGCGGCGTTCCGCACCAACTCCATGCGACCCGCAACGGAGATCGTCGCCGATGCGCTGACGGCGGGGAGGGTCGGCTACCGCGACAATGCCACCGCTCTGGCGGTGTGGTATCGCACCGCGCCGCACCGGCCCCTCGCCCGCGAGCCGGGTCAGTAGTTCGGCGCCGCGACGACGGCGGCGACCGACGCCCTGGGGGCGCCCGGCGCCGCGAACCAGAACACCCACAGACCGTATTCGAGGAGCTCGTACCCCGCGCGGACCCCGTGTTTCGCGGCAATCCTCTGCGCGGTCGCATCGGATGACCGCGCCGCAGCGAGGGGCACGTCCGTCTCGGACAGGTCGAGCATCACGCTGACGGCGGCACCATCCGGCGACACCCACGGCCCGTCGAGCGGAATTCGACCACGACGGTTGATGGCTACCAGCTCGTCCATCGCCACCCCTAGCGCGCCCGCCGCGCGGCCCGCGGTCGCGCCCACCGGCGCCACCGCGCCGACCTCCGTCGAGGTTCTCGCCCGCAGGGCCGTGGCCGATGGGGTCGGCGGGGCCGAGGAGGCTCCGGCGGCGCGGTAGAGCACCGTGGCCGCAGCCGCGGACGCTAGGACGACGAGGGGCAACCCGAACATGAACGACTCCAACACGATGCACCTCTATCGTAGCGGGTGCCCGCCGTCGCACGAGTACTAGGGCGACACCGCCACGCTCGCGCCATCGCGGGTGTCTCCGTTTCGTCGAGACAGCATGTCGCAAGTGGCTGGAATCGCGATGTTGCTACGCCATGTGTAGCAACATGCAAGCGAAACCGAAGGCGCGTCGCCCACCTGGATGGGGCGACGGTCAGCGACCCGGCGCGCGACGCACGAGAGCATCGTCGAGCGTGACCTCGCGCTCGGCGGCGAGCAAGACGCGCGACCGCACCCACGCCGTCACCGTGAGGCGTTCGGCCGCCGCCGCCTTCGCGATGAGCGCGTGTTCGGCGTCGCTGAGCTTGAGATTTACACGTTCGGTTCGTTCCACGGAGACTCCTATGCGGCAGGTTGAATGTCGGTAGCGACTTTGGGAAAGGGGAGGGCCTTCAACGGCGCAGCCGTCGTCTCGCCGAGCGGCCAGGTGTAGGCGAAGTTGCCGGGGTGACGGACACGCCGGAAGGGGCCTTCGGCGAGGGCGCGAGCGACGTAGGCTGCGCCCTCCTCGAAGGGCTGACGCAGAGGGGCGCCGCTCGCGAGCAGATCACGGTAGGCATAGGCAGCGCCGCGCTCATCGTTGCGAATCTTCGAGAGTGCCCGGTCGCTCACCACCCGCCCGGCGCGGTCGAGATGCAGCCAGCGTGGTCGGGTTCGGCCGACGTGGCGACCGTTGAGCGCCTGATACACCGTGCCGACGTGGCCCGGCATGACGAGGTGGCCCGCCTCGGTCTTGCGCTGCATGGGGTCGGAGAACGAGACGACACCCCTGACCCCCGGCAACTCGCCGCGGAGCAGCCGGAACGCGCGGGCGAGGAACCACGACTCGCCGTTGCCCTCCACGTCGTCGAGAAGCACCAGCCGCCCGAGCTCCACCCCGGCGTCTCCGTCGAGCCCCGGCATCCACTTGGGCACCACCGCGTTCGACATCGGCACCGAGAACACCGCCACCCCAACCAGTTCGGAGAGCGTCGGCCCCCGCATCCGGTACAAGCCCACCCTCGCCCGCGCGGCGGGGTAGCTCGCGGCGTAGTGGTGCGCCTCGACGAAGGCGCGCGCCTCCCGGTCGCGCTCCACGAGCGCCACGCCGTAGCGACTCGGATCGATGGGCTCGGCTGGCGGCCGATAGCTGTCGCGCCGTCGGTTCCATCGTTGGTTCACGACGCCACCACCTTAGCGCACCAGCACACGCGGGCGCGCAGCGCGAATCGCTGGGTGGGCTCGCCGGGCGCGCTCACGTCCACGAGCGGCTCCTCGTCTGTCAAACGACCATCGGCCCATGCCATCGCCGCGAGTTCGGCGGTCGCCGCGAGCACGTCCTCGACCTCTGCCGCGCGACCGTGAACCGGCGTGACGGTCCACCACGAGCGGCTCACTTGGCCGCCATTTCGGCGTCGCCGTCGGTGTCGAACTGCGCGCGCACCAGCGCGTAGGCCACGTCGGGACACACGCTGTTGCCGATCCGCGCTACCTGCTCGGCGATGGAGCCGGTCAAAACGTAGTGGTCGGGGAATCCCTGGGCGCGGGCGAGCTCGCGGGGCACCAGCATCCGCATCCCGATGTCCACGATGCTCCACCGCTCGCCCTGAATCATCACGCTGGCGTCGTCGATGCCGGCGTAGCGCCGTAGGAAGGCGGCCACGAGGCCAAGGTGTCCCCCGCCGTGGTCGCCGCCCGCGGTGATCGTCGGCATCGGCGCGTCGAGAGGTGCCCCGGTCGAGGTGCCGTAGAACTTCGTCAGGTGGGCGGCCACCAGCGAATGATGATCGATGGCGGTGACTGTCAGCATCGGGGCGTCGAGCCCGCGGCCGACAACGCCGGTGTAGTGCCGCGCGAGGAAGGCAGCGCAGACAGCCGACTCGTTCTTCGCCGTCACCGTCCACATCGGCCGGTCGGCCGCGCGTAGGTCACTTCCGTTCGCGTCCCAGCCATGGCTGTGTGCCCGAGCGAGGAACGCCGAGGCGACACCGAAGCGTGCCTTGGAGGTGATCGTGTTCAAGGGGCGCTCGACCGACCACTCCCCGACGCTCGAACTCTGGTTGTCGAACCCGACGACGCAGGGTGCAAGGGTGGGCGTCACCAGCGCGTGCTTCACCCCACCCGCGACGATGGTTCCGAGGGGCGCCTCAATGTCGAGGCAGCGAGGTGCCTGCCCCTCGCGCTCGCCATAGCCCATCTGGATCATCGTCGGCGCAACCAGCCCAAGGCCGTGGGAGGCGGTGATCGTGGGGAAGGGCTTGTCCACGCTGCGCGAGCGGTTGGGATCGCGGCCGTGGTTGACGTGGACGAGGAAGGGCTCGCCCGCATCGAGGACGTACCGCTTGATGCCCGCCGCGATGCGACGCAGAGTCGGTTCGGCGAGCGGACGCTTCACACGCGCGGCGCGACCCTCTGACGGGCTCAGGAAGATCGACGGGACCGACAGGCTCCAGTCGATGCAGCCGGCCGCCGGGAGCCACGGCAACGCGCGCCCTGGGCCGTGGGTCGGCGTCGGCCAGCGGACCTCGCCACCGTCGCGACGGGCGACGAGAAACAGCCGCTTGCGGGATGTGGGAGCGCCATAGTCCGCCGCGCAGAGCACCTTCCACGCCACCGTGTAGCCAAGGCCGCGGAGCATCGCGACGAAGGCCCGAAACGTCTCGCCCGCGCGGGCCTTGTCGGGCTGGCCGTCGGCGCCAAGCGGTCCCCATCCCTGAAACTCCTCGACGTTCTCCATGCAGATCACGCGAGGCTCGACCGCCTTCGCCCACTCAACGATGATCCACGCGAGGCCGCGGATCGTCTTGTCGCGCGGCTTCCCGCCCTTGGCGCGAGAGAAGTGCGTGCAGTCAGGGCTCGCCCACAGCAGATCGACCCGGTGACCGCGGGTCGCGTCCTCGGGGTTCACCGCGTACACGTCCTCGCAGTAGTGCAACGTGTCGGGATGGTTCTCGGCGTGCATCCTCACCGCGGCGGGGTTGTGGTTCACCGCGATGATGGGCGCCTGTCCGGTCGCGCGCCGGATGCCCTCGCTTGCGCCGCCGCCGCCGGCGAACAGATCGACGGCGATGATGCCGGGCGTCACTGGCGGCCTCCGAAGCGAAGCGCCACCATCATCGCCAGCTCGGTGACGCTCAACGGCGCACACGCGGGCGCCGCATCCTCGCAGCCATGCGCGACGAGCAACGCCTCCAGAATGTCCGCGGCCTCGGCTGCACGCGCCGCCTCGCGGCGCAGCGTCTCGATGTCCACCAGCGTCCGCTCGCTGGCCTCTCGGATTCTCGCCTTGCGCGGGCTCACGAGGCGGACTCGAAGCGGGCCAGCACCTTCGCGACGGTCCAGCGATCAGTCACGAACACCGGCGCGTGCAACACGATCACGTCGGCGGGGAGGCGAGAACTGTTGTCGTACCACGCACCTCCCTCGCCGTCGCGGGTGTAGGCGAGCTTGCCGCCCATGCTACGGTGCTTGTTGACGTGCGTGGCGATCTTGCGGGCGGTTGCTTCGGTCATGGGGCGCTCCAGGGTGTCGTCGGTTCCGGTTTCGGCCCTCCGTGGGCCATCGTCAGGGGGGCGGTCCAGCCCCCGACCGGGCACAAGGCCCGGCCGGTCAGGGCACCCCCGCAGGCAGGATCGCCAACTCATGCGCGGGATACTTGACCACGCCACATCCACCCGCCGTGTGGAGCGTGTAGATGGTGGTCAGGCAGTCCGGGTCGTTGTTGTGCAGGTAGCGGAGCCACTTCCGCGCCAGATTGGCCGTGGACGGAACGCCGCCTGATCCGTGGATGTTCGCCGCCCGGTAGGCGGTGCGGCTGGGGACGTGGAGGACATCGACGTGTCCCGCCGGATAGGTGCGGCAGATACACACCACGTCCACCAGTTTGGCGTCGGAGAGCCGCGTCAACTCGTGGTCCGATGCGATCAGGTAGCCGTCGAAGGGCGTTTCGACCCGGTAGACGGCTTGCCCATTCTCCATCACGTCCACCACCTCGACGACCGTGGCGAGCGTCGTGTGGAACCGACCGAACTCCTCCGGCGGGTCGGAGGCGACGAACACCGTCACCTCGCCCACGGCGAGCGGCGCCCTCACCGGAGCACCCGGAGCCCTTCGAGCGCCGCCTGATCTCGCTCGCAGAGCGCGAACGTGACCCCCGGCGCCCCACAGGCGCGAACCACGAACTCCACACCCGTCGTCTGCGCCTCGTTGTGGTCGTCCGCGCACCGCTTCGCCGCCGCGAGGCTCCGGTGCCGATGGCCGCACCCGCCGACGTTGGCCGTGTCCCGCGCGGTGTAGGGGGGGAACCTGCCGGTCATTCTTCACCTTCCTCGTCGATGTCCTCGTCGATGGGGTTCCCGTCGGCGTCCCGAACTCCAGCGGCGATGTCGCGGGCGATGGCGGCCTCGTTCCTTGCCGCCTCGGCTGCGCTCTTGGCGGCGAAGGCTGGCGCCGTGCGGTGGTACTCGGCGAGCCGCCGGGCCGCTTCCTCGGCCTCCCACTCGGCGAATGGGTCGCGACTCACTCCGCACCTCCCGCCGCCAGCACCACCGCCGTCGGCTCAACCGGGGGTGTGACGAGGAGGGCCAACTCCTCCGGGCTGTCCGAGAGCCACAGGGCGAGAATTCCCACGCCGATCACGCTGCCGATGCTCGCGAAAAGCATCATGTTGAGGGCTTCTTTTACCGCTTCCGTCCGATTCATGGTGTCGATCCTCCGGGGGGGCTGGATGCTCCCCACGCGCGATCTGTACCACGTTTGGCGCCCGTCGGTGTCCGCTGGACACCGCGTTATGACATTCGGTGACAATCCGGGGGCCGGGCGGGGCTGGTGGTGTAGATCGCCCATGCGCGGCTGATGCCACCTGAGCCGGGGTAGAGGTCGTCGAGTTGGTCATCGGCGCGGGCGGCGAGAAGCCCGAATACCCATGACGCGAACGCGGCGGGCTTGGCGCCGATCACCCGGTCAGGGTCGCTCGTGCGCGCGCGCGTAACGAAGGCCAGGGCGTCCGCCGCCGGCGATGGCGACACCACAAGGCGGGCAGGTCGATAAATCACGGGCTCCCACGCGGAGAGCGGTCCACGCGCGCCCGCGGGGTTGGGGCGGCTTCCCTTGTGCCAGCTCGCCACGCGGACGCCGGCCACCCCTTCGAGCAACCGGCCGAGGCTGAACAGCGCCCCCGTCGAGGTGGACAGCGCCCATCCGTCGTAGGTCTGGAGCCGCGCCACCAACGCCGCGTGGTCAACCTCGCCAGCGTAGTCGGGGTGGCCGATGTAGTAGCGAGACAGGCCGGGATAGGGCGGGTCCGCGTAGGCGAGTCGCAACGGCTGCGCCGCGCGTTCACCCTGCGCGACGTGGCGGCGAAACTTGAACGCGCTCTGGCGGCATCGCTTGGAGCACGTCAACGCCTCTGGCCGCTTGCCCCCCATGTTGGGCTTGCGGCACCAGGCGCACCGTCGCTCCTCGAGGATGGCGACCGCCAACTCGTCGTCCTGTCGCTCCGTGCCGGCGGGTGACGCCTCGACGATCACCGGAGCGTCCGACGTTTCGCCCGCCGCCGTGACGCCGAGATGGCCATGTCCTGGCGCGGTTCGAACGCGGCGGCGAGCGCCACCGGAAGGGTGCCGGCCTCCGTTCGCGGGCGGTGGTGGCGCTGTCGGTGCTCGTCGGAACACACGCACCACTCACACAGCAGCGGCTCGCCGTCGGTGCCGAAGAAGTCCTGTAGGATCGAGCAGCGCGCGGTTCGCCCGCACGCGACACATCGACACATCTGGCCGCGCCGGTCGTCGGTTCCACCGCCTGGTGCCGCGTGGGTGAGGGTGAGTTCGGACACGACTACTCCGGGGTCGATGGGTCAGAAGCCACCACGAAGGGCAGATCGAGCTGGCCACCCGCGCGGCGGCCCGCAACCAGGCGGCGATACTTCGTGGTGCGCGAGTGACCGGGCCGGTAGGGCGCATCGAGCCGGTTGTGGCATTGCTGGCACAGCGCCAGCAGGTTCTCGTCGCTCATGTTCTCCGGCTCCTGGTCGAGATGGGCCACCGTGAGGATCACCATACACGAGGCGTCCGCGCGGATTCGCTTCCGCTTCGCTCGGCCCGCGCCGTTGAAGTTCAGCGCCTCGTGGCGGTCGAGCTCAGGGCAGCGTCCGCCCTTATGCTCGGTTCCACACTGACCTACGCACTCGCATCGGGCCACCGCGTAGGTGCGCTGATGGTCAGGGTCGTGATGCTCGACCATCGCCCGCGCGAGGATGCGCGGGCGAATTTCTTTCCGCCACGTTCGTCCGTAGTGGTGGCGCACGTCCTCGCGCAACGGCATTCCCGCCCGGTAACGTGAAAACGCGCCATGCGTCGAGCGCGACTACCGGCGCACGAGCGAGCGAGCGGCGGCGTGACGCGCGGCCTGTTCCTCGACGGTGATGCGGCTCTCACCTTCGGGCGTGGGCGGCACCGCCGCCGGCGCCACGGGCGGGATCGGCGTCAGGTCGATGATGGCGTCGCTGTGGAGCAGCGACGGGTTTCCGCCAACCATCTCCGTGAGGTCGTCTCTGGACGCCTGGGCGGCTTCGAGCGCGAGATGCTCCGCGACAACTCCGCGACCGCCGCGGTGGAATGGGAGACGCCGACCGGCGAGGTGCTCACCGCCGGCGGCCAGTCGCCGAAGCGAAGCACCCGCCGGAAGTTTCCGCAGACCTCGGCCGACCTGACGGTGCGCTGGTGCTCGGCCTACCTGAAGATCGACGTAGCCAAGCGGGTGTTCGCCAACGACCCGCGATTCCGCGAAGGACACTACGTCCTCGTCACCGGGGAGCGCGCGGAGGAAAGCACGTCGCGCGCGCGATACGCGACGATGGAGCGCCACAGCGCGAGCAACAGGCGGCGGCGCGTGGTTCAGTGGCGCCCGGTTCACGGATGGCCCGAGTCCGAGGTGTGGGCCATCCTGCGACGCTGGGGCATCGTTCCGCATCCCGCCTACCAGATCGGATTCGGCCGGGTGTCGTGTATGTCGTGCATTTTCGGCAATCCGGGCCAGTGGGCGACGGTTCGCGACCTGAACCCGGAACACTTCGCGCGTCTCGCCGCCTACGAGGAGGAGTTCGGCTCCACGATCCGGCGGAAGGAGAGCATCGTGCAGTCGGCCGACCGGGGCCGGTCGTACCTGCGCGCACGCGATCACAACCTCGCCGCCATGAGCCAGCGTGACAACTTCGAGGGGCCGGTGATCGTGCCCACCGACGCCTGGGAGTTGCCGCGCGGCGCCTACCGGAAGGATAGCGGTCCAATCTGATGCTGCGTCCGTTTTTTCCCTACTACGGCTCGAAGTGGCGCGCGGTCCCTCGTTACCCCCCCCCCCTTTCCGGTCACGCCATCGTGGAGCCCTTCGCCGGGAGTGCCGGCTACGCGACCCGCCACAACGCAGCGATGGTGCTCCTCGTGGACCGCGATCCGGTGATCGTGGGCATCTGGCGCTACCTCCTGCGCGTCACCGCCACTGAGGTGCGGCGGCTACCGGATGTTCCGGTGGGCGGCACGTTGGAGGGCTGGCGCGGCCCGCAGGAGGCACGCTGGCTCATCGGCTTCTGGCTCAACCGGGGGTCGGCGACTCCCAAGGTTCGGCGCTCGCTGTTCTCGTCGGACACCGGCGGCTCGCAGTTCGTGTGGGGGCCGGATGCACGCGAACGCATCGCCCGCCAGCTTGACGCCATCCGACACTGGCACGTCGTCGAGGGCGACTACAGCGATCCGCCCGACGCGCCCGCCACCTGGTTCGTGGACCCGCCCTACACCGAGAAGGGTCGGCACTACCGATGCCGAGACATCGACTACCCGACGCTCGGCGCGTGGTGTCGGACCCGGCGCGGGCGCGTGATCGTGTGCGAGGCCGCGGGCGCGGCGTGGCTCCCTTTCGTGCCGCTGGGCGCCTTGAAGGCCACGCGGGGCACCTCGGACGAGGTGTTCTGGCACCGCGACCGGTGAGTGTCGGAGAGCTGCTCGGGGCGACACGTCGTCGAGCAGCTAGTCCGAACCGTGGATGGAGCCCACCCGGATCAGGCGACCCGCCCGCGGCTCCGGGGGAAGCGGGGAAAGGTCGGCGAGCGCGAGCACCGCGCCTACCGCCGCCTCCGATGCGCCACCTCGGGCGGTGGCCGCCGCCGCCGCCCCCTGCGACACCGCCGAGTTCAGCTCGTCCATCGACACGCCGTCGCCGCTCTTGGCGATCAGCCCCGCCGCCGCCATCGTGCCCGCGCCCACGGCCGCGCCGGCGGCCGGGGTGGCCACCACACTCACCACCACCGCGGCGACCAAGCCGGCGACGGTGACCACGGTGGACCACGCGGCGGCGCGATCTGGCGCCCACGGATCGGTCACTCCGAGCTTGTGGAGCGCCGCGATCACCACGTCTCGAACCTCGGCGGTCTGCCCGAGGGCGATGATGCGGGCCTTCTTCGAGCGGCGTGCATCGCCCTTCGCCACCTTCTGCCAGTCGGGAACGTACCAGAACAGCCAGTCGCGCATATCGGCGTCCTTCTCGTCCTGGATCGTGATCCACTCCGCGAAGTCGTCCATCGCCTTCTCGAAGCCCTTGCGCGAGCGGTCCACCCACGACTCCTGATTGCGGAGCTCCTTCCGCGTGGCGAGTCCGTACTGGCTCACCTCGGCCCAGGTGATCACCGTGCCGCCGCCAGGCAGCTTCGACCACGGCGCGACCTTGTGTTTACGCAGGTAGAGGATCGACCCCGCGATGCGCGACCGCTCGTCGGTCGGCACCGCCGCCTTCTTGGCCTTCTTCTTGGGCGCGCGGCCCACCTCGGCATCGGACATCGGCACGAACGTAGGGGAGCGAAGTCGCATGGCGTTGACGTAGCGCGCTCCCTCACATTTCGCGAGTCACCGATGAGAGCGCGCCCTCGTCGAACCGCTGAAAGCTGCCCATGCCACCACCATCGCTGGTGGGGAGCGACGGCTCGGCGGGCTCGGCGGGCACACTCGCCGGGGGCGGTTCAACCTCGGAGTGGCCCGTCGGCGAAACGGCATCCATGACCGCCTTGGTGGCCTCAGCCGCCTTGTTGGGGTCGATGCCGCGCGCCAGCATCAGGCCGGCGATCACGAACGCGAGGAGCGCGAACAAGCCGCCCGTCGTCGCCGCTGCCGTGATCCGCTGGCTGTTCGCGAGGCGTTGCATCCCTGACACCATCGCGTCCGAGTGCTCCTTGCGGGCGCGATTCCCCTCGGCGATCATGTCCACCACCCGGTCGTTGTGCTCGCGGTGCTCGTCGAGGAGCGCATGGGCGAGCGGGGAGAGCTCCGGGTCGTAGCCGCGCCTCCCGGCGCGGACCCCCTCGTGGGGCACCTCTTGAAGCTGGGGTGGAGAAGCAGGAACCGTAGTCGCGCCCATCTGGAGTGATCCTCAAGGGGTTGAGTGTAGCGTGATCACCCCCACCTCGGCGACCACCCGATGTATGCAGGATGCAAGGCGACGGGCTATCCTCGCGCGATGCCCTTCGTTCTCCTGCTGGTCGGTGCTGGCGTTGTTGCCGCGTTTGCGATGTCGGGTTCGGGGGCGGGAGTGCGTCGCATGGCCGCAGAAGCCGGTGAGGAAATCGAGGATTGGATCGGTACACTGTTCTCGGCGACAAGCAAGCACGAGGGCACCTACTGGAGCGTGCAGCGCAATCTCGACGGCCAGGGCGTGAGCTACGGCTTCATCCAGTGGACGCAGCTCGCCGGCGGCCTCGGCCGGGTGCTGACCACGATGTACCGCGCTGACCCCATCCAGTTCGCGGCCGACTTCGGCCCCCATCACCAGGCGCTCCTCACGGCGGTGACCTCGGCCTCGCAGAGCGAGCGCATGGCCCCGGTGGGCGGCGTGAACCTGTGGGAGTCCTCGTGGGTCGAACGCTTCCAACTCGCCGGGGGCCGCTATGCCCCGGTCGAGGGGGACGCCGACTACCGGCCGGGCGACCCGCAGGGCGACCGCCGAGCACCGAAGGAGAAGCGAAGCGCAGCGAACCGCCGCCCTCAATTTCAGGCGGCGCAACGCAACGAGGCCGCGTCGAGTGAGTACCTGATTGCGGCGAAAAAGATCGCCGGGCTGCTCGGCGTGCGCTCCGAGCGCGCGATGACGATGTACTACAACCGCACCGTCCACCAGGGCGCCGCCGGCGCTGTTGGCCCCGCCGAGGTGCTCGCCGCGTGGTATCGCGCCGACCCCAGCCGCCGGCCCGCCAACCAGAACGATGTCCTCGCGCAGTATGCGTGGCGGTGCGCCGCGAAGTTTCGGAAGGTCGGCGCTCCCGAGAACATGGCGTACAACAAATCCGGCCTCGTCTGGAAGCCGGTGACCACCGAGTATTCCGAGTTGCGTACTGGCAACTACGCGGTGGCGAAGGTCGCGGCCCCGCCCAACACCTACCATGTGTTCGCGGCTGGCTTTCCGGTGTCGCTGTACGACCTGATCACCATGCGTTCGAGCGAAATCCTGCTCAATCCGAAGCTGCGTGACGCGCCGGTGAACCTCGACGTAGCGACCGCGCCGGCCTCCATCGCCGGGGTGCCGCCCGCGACCCACATTCGGCGGCGCGTCACCTGAGCCGATGGCCACCTCCATTCTCGTTGTCCCCTCGACGACGAACGACACGTTGCTTCGAGGCGGGACACACGGCGCGAGGATGCCGGTTGCACTACGGTTCAGCGACGGCTGGCGCCCCGCGCCCGACATCGGTTCGCTCGGTTGGCGTGAGCCGAGGGCGTTGATTCTCGCGTGGGAGGGCGTGATCGCCGACGAGGGCTGCGACCGCCTGTCTCGCCTCACCGACCTTGCGCCGCTTCAACGCTACTCCATCGCTCACGCGCGCATCCTCGCGTACCGGTTCGTGGCACGCTTTCGCGGTGATGTCGTGGTGCTCGACGCCGAGGACGTGGTGATCGACTGATCGGGCGTCAGTCTTGTTCGTCGCCCTGGGCCTCGGCGCCGTCGTCGAACAACTCCGCGAGCTCCTCCATCTCGGTCTGTGGGCGGGGAGGCGGCACCGCGGCGGGCGTGGCCAACTCCTGCGTCGGCCCACCGCTCAGCTCCACGGTGAAGCGGAACCCCGGCGTGAACCCGGCGATGTCCTCGCACGCGGTCAGAAGCCACAACACCTCGTCGCCATCCCAACTCCACGAGTAGGTGGACAAGCCCACCAGGCCGGCGGTGCCCACCGGCGGACGCCACGGAAGCGGGTCAGCGCGGTCCATCTCCAGCATCCGGCGCTCAACCGCGCGCGCGATGCTCCACAGGTTCACCGACGGATGTTCGCGCGTCAGCGTCACGCGCGTACGGTAGGGGATGTCGGCGAGCACCACAACCGCCGCCGCCGGTTCGCGTCGTCTGAACATCGGCCGATTATGGCACGTTTCGCCACCCGCGGCCACTCGCGCGCGCCGTCGCCCCTCGAGCTTCGTGACGCACTTACCCTACCGCGCGCCGCCGGCGCGAAGCCCCGCCATTCACAGGGCCTCGCTACGTCGTCCACGAGGCGTCGTCGCTGCGGCGCCGCCCCCACACCCGCCCCCGCAGTCCGGGCACGCCTCGGACAGCGCCTCTCCGCGCTTCTGGCGGTACGCCACCATGCGGGCCGACGGTGGCGCCCTTCGGCGATGCGCCGCCTCCAGCTCGGCGACGTAGGCGCGCACCGCGACCTCCGAGGAGACATCGAAGTTGCGCTGGCCCTCGAAGGAGCCCATTCCGGCCTCGTTCGCGGCCTCGATCAACTCCTGGGCGTTCAGTCCCTCCTCCAGCCCGAGAGCGCGCTCCTTCGCGCGGGCCTTGCCGAGCCAGCCGCTCGCCATCACGGAACGATCACGGCTGGGCAGCGCCTCGGAGCGGGACCGGTTGAGGAATTTGGCGTTCGCCTGCTCCGGGTTCGCCTCACACCAGGCGCGCATCGCCTCCGGCATCGAGGGAAGAATGGCGAGAAGCCCCGGCACCAGCGCCACGCGCGGAAGGTCGCCCTCGGCGCGGCGTGCCTCGACGCCAGCCTTGGCGCTCGCGGCGAGGTCTGCAGGCCGGGCGGCAAGCTGCCGCTCCAACTCCCGAACCCGCTTCTCGGCCGCCTGACGAGCGGCCCGCTCGCTACTCGTCCTGCCCGCGGCCCCCTCACGGAGCTTCGCGAGCTGCTTCTCCAACTCGCGGATTTTCTTCTGCTCGGGCGTCACCACGTCGAGGCGCAGCACCCGCGCCACCACCTCGGCGATGGTCGGGATCAGGTGCCCGGTCGAGAACCCCAAGTCCTCCCGCGCGATCAGGTAGCTCACGTCATGCCCATCGCCGATGCGGTTGTCGGCGTGGGTGAGCTCGTGCGCGCCGACGCCGTGGAGGAACGCCGCGATGGCGATGGGCCGATCCTTGTGCGCCTTCACCACCGCCGCGAAGCGATCCGGGTTGATGTAGACCACGGTTTGCCGGTTGTGCGCCGGCCCTTCGAGCGCCGCGCGGCCGACCACGCCGTTTTCGAGCACGAACCCAGCCTTGAAGCCCTTTCGGATGCCGCCCGCGTGGGCGAGGAGCCGCAGCGCGGTATCCCACACCACGAGGTAGGGCAGCCACTTCGCGTAGCCCTTACGGAAGCGGTACGCCTTCGCCCGGTCGTAGTCCTTCTTCGACACGCGGAGGCCGGCGGCGCGACCGAAGGGGTTGCGGCGCACCGGCTTGGACCGAATCTCCTTGCCGTAAAGTCCGATGAAGGTGTCGCTCGTCACCGCGTCGAGCGCCTTCACCGCCGCCGCGATCTCCACCACCTGAGCGAGCCCACCGCCGCCCGGCCCCAGCGCAGCATCCGTGGCCTTCTCCAGCGCGGTGGCCAACTCGTTGGCGTCCTTCTGGCTGATGGTTGCGTGTTGCGTGGCCTCGCCGAGAATCGCCTGAATGTGCGGGGCGTAGATGCCGCCGCTGCCCTCGCTCGGAACCACGCCGATGGCGTGGGCGCGCACCTGGTCCGCACTCTGCAACACGGAGCCGAGCAGTCCAACCACGTCACCCACGTCGGCGGCGCCATCGACGAGGCGAAATACGCCGCCTTGTGCGTTCGACATCGACGGCGCGAGCCCCGGCGGCTGGCGCGTCGGCGCCGCCACCCACTCCACGTCCTCCCCATCCGAGGTCGGCGCGGCGCGACTCGTCGTAGGCTTTTCCCCCTCCGGGAAGGCGCCGAACTCGCGGTAGAAGTCGGCCGCGCCCTGCCGGGCGGCGTGAACCACCGATTGCAGGTCCAGATCGGCGAACGCCTCGTCGGTGATCCGCGCGAGCTCCATCGCCCCCTGCGATTCGTCGCGGTCGTCGCTGTCGGGGAGGAACACGTCTGCCGTCTCGTCGTCGCCCGCCTCGTCCTCGCGCTCCAGCTCGTCCGCCACGTCGTGCCACACATCGGCGGCGCCGCCGTCGTAGCGCCCCATGAGCGAGTCACGCGCCACGTTCAGCGGGTAGCCCTTCATGCCCGGCCGAACCGTGGTCGTCAGGTCGATCACCACGTCGGCCTTGAGTTTGTTCTTCCGCGCGGGGGCCTTGAACTGGAACAGGCCGCCGAGTCGGATGTAGTAGCCGCCGCGGGTGTCTCCGACCGGCCGGCGGTAACTCTTGACCGTGGCCGTCGTGCCCGCCCCCCACTCCGCTTGCGCGGGCACGCGCGAACCCCCGCGGCGCGAGAAGGCCGGCTCCACACGCTTCCCGTTGAGGGTGATGGTGATGTCGGGGAGGTCGTTGGCGGCGAGCATTTCGCGGAGCCGCTCTACGAGCGTCACATAGGTCTGCCGCACGCGATCCCACACGTTCGCGAAGTCGGACGACACCTTGCGGACCACGAGCAGCGTGCCCTGGCGCGGCGCGTCTGCCCGGTGGAACGTGATGTCCTGTCCCGCGCCATGCGCCACCGCCACCACGTCTCGGCTGGTAAGCGTCCACTGGAAGGTCTGCGAAATGCCGAGGATCACCGCCTTGGCGACGCCGAAGCCGCCCGCCGCCTCGCCGCTGTCCCCGGCCTCCCGCTTGCCGCTCGAACCGAGGGAGATGAACTTGTTTTTGATGGTGTCCTTGTCCATGCCGATGCCGTTGTCGGCCCACGAGATCGTGCGGCCATCGTCGCTCACCGTCACGTCGAACTGCCCGGTGCCGGCCGCGATCTGGCGGTGGCGGGTCGCCGCCTTGATGGCATCCACGGAGTTTTGCAGGGCCTCGCGCGTGGCGACCACCGGAAGGTCGGAGCTGGCGTAGGTCGAGGTGGTGAAGAAGCTCCACAGCATCGCCACGTCCGCCCCTGGCTGGCCGCGGTCGATGACCTCCATCGCCTCGGAGAGCGGCGCCAGCCGGCCCTTCTCGTTGCGGAGCGCGAAGTGCAGGCCGCCGAGGTCGCCTCGTGGTGGCGCGCGGCCGGTGACCGGCCCCTTGCAGGGGCAGGGCTCGCTCGCTCGACCCACGGCACGCGCCTCCACCTCGCGGGCCGCGCGCTCGACGAGCGCCATCTCGGTCGCCGAGGGCTTCTCCGGGGCGGCACACGGCCCGGAAAGCCACGCCGCCAGCTTCTCCGGCGGCAGCTTCTCCCGCAGGAAGGCCACGATGCTTGTCGAGGTGATGGGGTCCACGCCTGCCAGCAGCAGCGCGGGGGGAAGCAGGCGGTAACTCAGGGCCATGTTCAGGCGGTTGACGGTGGCGGACGCCCGCAACACCTTGGCTACGATCCCCTTCGGACAGTAGCTTCCGTCGGGTCGGCGCTCGAAGTAGCGGTCCATGACGGCGAGGGGTTCCGATTGACGCATGGGGCGCTCCGCGAGTGAACGTACTACCGCGGTGCCGACCCATTCGGCCACCGGCGGACAAACCGCGTTGCCAAGGCCACGCACCGATGCGCGCCACGCCACGTCACGCGGCGCGCTTTCAAGGCGCGAGCCGCGCGGCTCATCGCTCCACGACCGGATCGCCGCGCCGGTGTCGCCTCCGGGAGCGGGCGACACCCATCCCGCCGGAAAGCCCATGAACCACTCCAACCAGCCAATCCGAAGCCGACCGCTGCGCTGCTCGAACTCCTGCACCTGAGCGTCGAGGTAGTAGCGAGCGAGGCGGTGCTGGTGGGAAGCGGAGCCCAAGGGGCCAAGGCCCTTCTCCTCGCTCGCGCGGAGCGTACCCCACAACGAGGTCAGGCTTTGCGGCAGGGAAAGCTGCGCCGAGCGATGGGTGCATCGGCCCTTCGCCCAGCGGCCGGAACGCGGCCAGCCGCCGACGCGCCGCGCCACGGCGGCGGGTGTTCTCGCCCCATCGATCGCGATGTCTGTCGTCGCGCTGCTCCAGGTGCGACCGCCATCCAACCGGGCCACGATGAAGCATCGATCTCGCAGATGTGGTGCGCCGCGGCTCGCCGCGGAGACGTGCTCCCATTCGACCGCGTAGCCGAGCGCCGCGAGGTCGTGGAGCACCCCAGCGAAGTAGGCCCCGCCGCGTCCCAGCATGGCCGGCACGTTCTCCCCGACGAACAACGGCGGTCGCACCTCCGTGAGCACGTCGCGAACCGCCGGCCAGAGTTCGCGGGGATCGTTCGCGCCCAGGCCCTTGCCCGCAACCGAGTGAGGCTGGCAGGGCCAGCCGCCGATCACGCAGTCGATCCGCGCCGCCTTGGCGCCACCCGCAGCACGCACGAACGCGGGTACCTCGCGCACGTCTGACACATGGGCGCTTCGCGGAAAGTGTCGCGCGTGGATCGCTGCCACCCTCGGATCGTGCTCGGCTGACAGCACGATCTCGCAGAGCCCGGCGCGTGCCATGCCAAGGTCGAGCCCGCCGATCCCCGAGCACAACGAGATCGTTCGTAGCGGGGGGGTCAGCGCCGAATGGGCCACGGGGAGCCTCCCCGCACGCTGCCGACACGCCGGAATCGACGACCCTCCACCATCACATCCTCGTCATGCGCCACGGAGCTCCGTGGAGCCCCAAGCGCCGCGCGGCCAAGGCGTTCTATGCTGGCGGTCGTCGCCGTGGCCTGAATGCGCTTGAACGCCTCGTGGTGCGCCTTCTCGACGGCCTCTCGACCCGCCTTCGCGCGCGGCCCCATGCCGACAACCGAGGCGAGCGCGAGCACGCGCGCGGTGTCCGCCCACGCCGTCGTGCGCGTGGCCGACACATCCCCGTGGGTCGTGCGGCCCAGGCGATCCAGTACGTCCAGCGCCTCGCCGTGAAAGGCGGCGAGGGCGCTGGGATCGTAGGTTGGAAGAACGTCGAGCAAAGGCTCGATACTCTCCCCGGTGACGAGAACCTGCCACAGCGTCATGACGTTACCGCCCGTCGTGGCGCTTCGCCCGCGCAGGCAACGCCTCGCTCGTGGTCCAGCGCACCTCCAGATCGTCGAGGTCCGACTCCGACCACGGCCGGATGGACGTGAGGTGGCGAATCCGGTTCACCCGACGCAGGCCCGGCACGAGGTAGGTGTTGCCCTCGTCATCCTCGATGTGGGTCCACAAGCGACGCTGCGCGAGCGCGTGGTCGAGCGCACCGAAGTCGTTGTCGTCGATCTCGATGCCCTCGCCATCGTCGTCCGTGGCGAGGCCGCCGTAGCGACGATCGAAGGCATCCTCGCTGATGCGGCGAGCCTTGCGCCCGCTGCGCGCCCGCGCGGGCAACGCCTCGCTCGCCGACATTCCCTCGCTCCCGCTTCGGAAGTTTCCGCCCCAATTCCGAACGATGCGCTCGGCCTCGGCCTTCACCTTGGCGAAGTCGCTGGACTCACGACCGAGGATCATGCCGACCTCGGTGATGGCGCCTTTGAACTCCCCGACGGTGAGCCGCCGCTCCAACGTGTGAAGCGGCCGGGTCAGCTCCGGGTTGTGGTGCTTGAAGGCGATCTTGGAGAACACCATCGACGAGAGCGCATCTACCGAGCGTTCCTTCCCGGAGATCGTGCGGGTGCCCACGCGAGCGGCCGAACGCGCCGGCGTCCGACGACCTAGGATGTCCACCTCGACACGTTCACGACCGCCGCTCACGATGAAGCGACCTGAACCGGGGTGACCCTCGAACCAGACCTCGACATACGCCTCGCCGGAATGGCGAACCTCGTCCTCGATGTCGCGTTCGAGCGCCTGAAGGTCGAACACCTCCGGATCAGCGTCAGGCCACACGTCCGCCATCGCCGCCCACACCGGCCGCCGGTCTGGATCGTCGAGGTCCGACACGCGAATCGTCACCACGCGACCGCGGTTCGGAAGCGCCTCGGTGTTCCGGCGTGCGGCCTGCCTCGGCGCACCTGGCTGCACCTCCCGCTGCACCAGCAGGACCATCCGGTACGGATGTCCCGCCACGGCGCGCGCGGGCGTCGCCTGAAGGCCAGCCGCCCGAAGCCCGGCCTTGATGTCCTCCACGTCCGCATCGCTGAAGTTGTCGCTGGCGATGTGAAGGACGCCCCGAACCGTCGAGAGGTACACGCGACCGCGCAACCGGAATGGAATCGCCTCCTCGGTGCGGGTACGAAGCGCATCCTTGGCCGGCAACGCCTCCGCACGCCGCTCCCTCCCGAACAGCGGACCCGCCTCGGCCGGCAAGGGCGCGTTTTCCTCGTCCTCCGCGGCGCTCAGCAGGTTGCGAGGGATCGCTCGATCCCACCACCACTTGCCCGCCTCAGCGAGCTCGCCGAACTTCAGGCCGCTCGTGGGCGCCATCGCGAGGAACGTGCGCCATCCCGCGTCCGTCGGGGGAATCACCGCCGGGGAGATCACCCGCTCCTCGCGCATCCCGCCCATCTGCCCGAGCTGGCCGCGCACCGCGGCGGCGCTGGCGATACGAAGCCCCTGCGCGGTGGAAACTGGAATCTTCTGGTTCTGGATGTTGTAGTAACTGACCCTTGACAGCGCCTCGATGATCGTGCCCTCGGCCATCGGCCACATTTCCTCGACCCAGCGATCCGGCGCGAGGCCCCAGCGCAGCCCCGGCCAGTCGCCGGAGTATCGCAGGCGGTTGTCCGCCACCTGCCTGACGCCGAGCATGGTGGCTTCGATCTCGTCAGCGGGAAAGCTGACGGCGTAGCTTTCCGGCTTCAGGCTGGCGAGCGACGTGAGTTGAGCGGTATCCACCGGCGTCCACGACGCCTCCCCTGCCGGCCGCTTGGCCGGTTGCCCCTGGCTCACACCGCCGAACTCGATGTAGTCGATCTTGGCCGCGTTCCACGCGGATGGAACACCGATGCGGAGCCCGTCGTAGAGCGGCGGTCCCGCCTCCACCACCTTGACGGCCTGTTCCCGCACGATCTCGGCGTACCGGCCCCACGGCCACGCCTCGGGGTCGGTTCGGACCACCGCCTTCAGACGCTCCTCGGCCTCACCGCGGAGTCGGGCCTTCTCGATGGGGTCGCGGGTGCGCTCCGCGTTGCGGAAGCGGCCATTGACGGCCTGCAAGAGCTTGGATGCCTCGATGGCAACCTTCTTGCGTGCCTCGGCCTCGCGGGCCGCCTTGATCTCAGCCAGCTTGAGCTTGGTGGCCTCCGGATCGCGACTGATCAGCGCCAGAATCTCCTCCGGCCCGAGGTTGCTCTGCGCGCCGGGGTTGTTGGTGTCGCGGTCCTGGCTCTTGATGAGCTGCACCATCCACCCGCGCTTGTTCTGGATCAGGTCGTAGCGCAGACCGTCCTGTGAGCGGCGGGAGAAGTAGTAGTAGATCGAGATTTCGCCCAGCTTGTTGCCCTGGCGGACGCCACGACCGTTGCGCTGCTGGAGGGTCGCCGGCTCCCACGGCAGATCGACGTGGTGAATGGCGCACGTCCGCGTCTGGAGGTCGATGCCCTCGTAGGCGACCGAGTTGGCGATCACCACGTCGTACCGCGGCTCGATGCCCTCGTCGGGATCGCCGTTGAACTCCTGCGCGATCTGCTGGCGCTCCGCAGGCCCCTTCGCGGCGTCGGCGTTGAGGATGGCGATCCGGTTGGTAGGAATACCGGCGTTGACCAACACCGAGCGAATCCACTGATGCGCCGCGACGTTCTCCACGAAGATGATGTGCCCGCAGTCGCAGAACCGACTGAGCGAGTCGCACGACCCAATGGGCGCGGTCGCGGTGGCGACGATGCGCTCCGCGATGGCGGTGAACTTCGGGGCGTTGGGGTCCGCGAGGTGCGCGGTTTTCCAGTCGAAGCCCTCGTCGAGCTGCCCGTGAATGGCCACGGTGGACATTCGGGCGAGGAGTCCGAGAATCTTCGCCTTGTCCTTCGGGTCCGTCGATTTCATCGACGACTCGATCTCGCGGACGTAGCGATCATACTTGGCGTCCTGCGTGGCATCCATGTCCACCTCGACGAGCTCCACATGGGGCTCGGGCAGGGGGATGCCCACATCCTCGGCGGTCTTGAACTCGCCGTAGCGGAACACCACGTCGCGGAGCTCGTGGAGGTTCTGGAAGCCCACCACGGCGCTCTTGTTCTGCACCTCCATCGTCGGGGTGACCACCATTCGCATTTCGAGCTTCAGGTAGCGGTCGATGAAGCCCTCGGGGTCACGGATACCCAGCCGGGTCCACGCCTCGGGATCGACGTACTGAATGAGGTTGTAGAACTCCAGCGGGCTGTTCTTCGCGGGCGTGGCGCTCAGGAGCAGGACGCCGCCGCCGCCGCTGCGCTTCCGCACCGACGAGCATCGGAAGTCGAGTTGCCACGCCCGGTTGGAACCGTCGCCAGGGTTGCCCATGAACCGAGGAACGCCGCCCTCGCGTTCTTCGGGGAGGTACAGGTTCTTGTAGTTCTGCGCCTCGTCCACGATCAGAAGGTCCACGCCGATGTCGTCCCAGGCGATGCCGGGATCGTACTCGTGGTCCTTCGGGAGCTCCATCTTCTCCTTGACCCAGCCGGTCACTCCCTCGTTGATGATGGCCTCGTCGCGCTCGGACAGCTTCTTCCGCTTCTTGGCGTTGCGCTGCCGGAGCTTGATTTCCCGCTGGATCGCCGCGGTCTTGTCGGCGTAGTCGCGTACCGCCCGCTCGTTCATGCGCGTCCGAGCGAGCATGGAGTAGGTGAGGATCACCGCGTCGTACTCGCCCGCCTGGAACTTCGTCCACTTCGCGGCTCGCTCCGCGGAGCTGTCGGCCTTCGACGTGATGGCGCGGCGCTTGGCTTCCGCGCGCGCCTCGTCCTTCACCGCGCGGCTGTTGATGTTCTCGCCGCGATCTCGCGCCTCGTCGAGCGCGCGCTGATACTCGACCTCCAGCCGCGGGCCGCGCGTCAGGAAGCTGCGCTTGGAGCCGATGACGGCCACCCGGTAGTCGGGCAGGACATCCTCGAAGTCCCGAAACCACTTCCACGCGATGGAGTTGGGAACCAGCACCACCGGCCGCTTGGCCCAGCCCTCCTGCTTCGCCCGCGCGAGCACCGCGAGGCCGGTCATGGTCTTTCCGACGCCGACATCGAACGCGAGCAGCCCGCCGCGATTCTGGACGACGCGACGCGCACCGGCGACCTGATGGGCGTGAGGCCGCTTGCCCTTGGGGTCTTTCGTCCACCGCACGATGGTCAGCGGTTCGCTTCCGTAGTTCGGCGCGACGTAGCCGCGAAACTGCCGGTTGTAGGCGTGCTCGATGGCGAGCCGACGTTCCGGCGTCGATCCGGCCCAGCCCTTGAAGCTCGCATCCCACTCGGCGGCGAGCTTGAGCCGCGCCTTGTCCACGTCCTTCTCGTCCTCCTCGCCATGCTTGCTCGTGCGGGGTCGAAATAGGGTCTTGTCGTGGTTGATCCACCCGATGATCAGGAGCACATGCGGGTGCTGCTCCCGGTTGTGCTTGTCGAGCGCCTCGTAGGTCTTGCCCTGCACGCCCACGAGGCCATCCTTGACCTCCAGCGTCACGTCGTCGTAGCCGCTGTAGGTGTCGTTGATCCACTGGCTCACGAGGTTGATGGGCACCCAGCCCTGCCGAGCGGATACGCCGTCGATGTCGTCGAAGATCGCCGGTGCGATGGCGCCCATGAGCTTGCCGGCCTGGGCGCGCGCCACCACGTCGTTGCCTCCGCGGGCCATCGCGCGGTCCACCTTCGGCCAGAGGTTCCCGGTGAGGTAGTCCGCGAGCGGCCAGAGCTCGTTCCAGCCCTCACCGTCGAGGCACCAACCCGCCGCGAGACACGCGGCGGTGACACCAGCCTCGTCGAGCGTGCCGCCGAGCTCGCGATGGAAGGTGGCCAGTTCGCGCGTCGTGACGTACCGACTCCGGGCGTAGAGCGTGCGGGCCTGGCCGGCGATGTCTCCGATCTTGCCGGTGAATCGGGACGCCGGCTTCGCTGGCGCCGCTCGCAACCCCTTGATGAGCGTGCCGTCCTTGTCGAACGCCGTCAGAATTCGCTCCGCGCCGGTGATGCCAGCCCGCGCGAGCTTGTGCAACTCCACGTTCTTGTGGGGGTTGCCGTTGGCCGCGACCCAGGTGGTGAGGTTGGTGTTGAGCTCCGGCCACGCGAGCGAGGCGGTGTCGTCGTCGCGGGTCGCCACCGCGCTCAGGTACGCATCGACACGAAGGCCGAGGCCGACGGCGGCGCGCAGCGCCTCCGGCAACTCCTCCGTGGCGGTGGCCCCGGCATCCTCGTCGCGCTCCACGCCCACGCGCGGCGCAGGGGCCTTCCGCTCGCCCTTGGTCGAGGGCTGGGGGAGGTAGGGGGTCAAGCCGTCGGACAGCGCCCACGGGCGCTCCTCGAACTCAGGGAGGCCGGTGAAGGTTCCTTCGATCAGGTGTCGATTGCGTGGCTTCACGGTCTGGTCGTCGTCGCCACGATCTTCGCCCACCTCGACGCCGAGCACATGCTCCGGGAACTCCTCGAAGTAGCGACCCTCGACGATGCCGGTGTCCGACAGGTCCACCTCGGCGAGCTCCCCGCCGCGCGCGCGGAAGAACAGGAGGTCGATGACGAGCATCGCGCCGGGAAACAGGTTCTCGCGGCCATCGGGGCCGATGGTCGGCAGTCGAAACGCCGCGGACAGGTGGTGACGCTTGAGGATGCGCTCACGGAGATCGGCGAAGTCCTGCCGCCGTGAGGTGAGGAATCCACCGGGTACGACGTACACTCCAAGCCCGCCCGGCGCGAGCAGATCGAGCCCGCGGGCGAGAAAGTAGTGGTAGGCCATCTTGAAGCGGTAGGCGCGATCCGGGTCGTCCGTCGCGGTGGAGCGCGCGCCGTAGGGCGGGTTGCTCACCACCAGGCCCAGCCGGCCCGCCCACTCGCGGCCATGCTCGCGGACCCACGCCTCGAAGCTGGCGTGGTGGAGGTCGATGTCGGGCCGGATCGCGCGCAGCATCCGGTACGAGAGCTCAGAAAACTCGACCGCGTGCCAGTTGAGGCCGGGAACGCCAGCGAAGGCGTGAATGAAGCGGCCGATGCCGGCCGACGGCTCCAACGCCTCGACGCCGCGCTCGGAGTCGCTACCGGGAAGGGTATCCGCCATCGCCCCGACGACGCGGGCGATCTCGTTGGTGACCATCGAGGGGGTGTAGAACTCGTGAATGAGGCCGCGCTCCTCGGGCTCTGGAAAGCCCACGGGGAACCGCTTGGCCGCGTTCTTGATGCTCAGCCCTCCCCACCCGGAGTAGCCGGCCAACACCACGCGCTCGCGCGCGCTCGGGGACCGCCGCTCCTGCTCCAGCTCGGCCGCGAGCGCCATCGCCTCGATGTTCGCGGTGGTTCGCTTCCCGGCGGTCCAGAGCTCGGGCGGAACGTCGGCGGCGCCGAACTCCGGCGTGATGATCTCGCCTCCGTCGCCGCCAGGTGCGCGCGTCACGCGACCGCTCGAACCCTTCCGGCTCGCGGCGATGCGCTCCACAAGCGCGATCAACGTGTGGCCGCTGTCGATGCGATCAAGGTACTCGGGGTAGTCCGCGAGTTGATCGAGCGCGTGCCCGCCCGCCATTCCTGCGGTGGCGCCGGGGTTCTCGTCGAACCAGACGCCGAATTCGTAGGCGCCCGGCGTCCAATCCGTCGAGCCGAGCTTCCGGGCGAACTTCGCCGCAACGTAGAAGATGTTGCCCGCCATCCACTCACGCAGCGCGACGGTATCGACGCCCGGCACCTTGCCGTCGTACTGGCGCAGGAGCCCGAACACGCGCTCCAGAAGCGTCTGAACGCGAGACGTGGGGACGGTATCGTTCGGCATGGTGGCGCTCGCTCGAAGGAAGGGAAGGAGGAGAGTCTACCCCCAACAAGCGCAACGCGCCGCACGCGGCGTCAGCGGAACACCGCCGCGACCTCGCGCACCGCCTTGAGGACATCGGGCGGTGGCGTCATGCCCTTGGCCCAGCGGCCCCCGTTGAAGCCGTAGCGCACTCCGCGGTAGACGACGTTGTGCCACACGTCTCGCTTGCCCTGGGCGCCGCACACGATCTCGACCGACTGGCCGTTGACCGTGATGCGCTGGCTCTGGCACTCGTCGGTGTCGCCTACCGGCTTCGCCGTGGCCCCAACGACCATGCTGCCACTCCCCCCGCCCTCTCCGGGGGTCAGCTCGAACAGCGGCACGCGAGAGCCGTCGTGGAGCACCGCATCGGACCCCTCGATGGCTTCTACGCGCACCGCATCGCCGATGCTGCCGTAGCGCGTCGGGTCGAAGCGACGAGCCACATCGCCCGCCTTGATCCGGGTCCGCCACGAGGTCGGAACCCGGTTGAGGTACGCACGCCTGGCCACCGCCTCCTGCGGCGCCGCGTAGGCGTGGGCGGCGATCTCGGCCTCGGCGTGGGCGCGCGCCCACTCCAGCGGATCGGAGATCGTCCTCCACAGCGCGGCGGCCCCCGGTTCGCGGGTGCGCCACGTCTCCACCTCGCGCAGCATTTGACCGATAAGCGCCCGGTTGTCCTGAGCTGCGCGCAGTTCGCTCCGCTTGTTCTCCGGCTTTCGTGCCCGCTCGGATGCCGCCTCGTGCGAGCGGATTCCCGCGAGTAGACGACGAATCGCCTCGACCGCGTGAATTGGCATGATCGCCTCGTTCGGCTGGCGCTGCCAGATCGGCGAGGGCGGAAGATCGTTGATGTAGGCGACGGGACGCGCCACCCGGTACATGATCGGCGCCGAGGAATCGTGCAGCGTCACCATCGCACCGGCATCGGTGTGAACCACGACGTAGCGCGTCTCGATCACGTCGCTGGTCGTGGACCGCCCGCCACCGAAGGTGGTCTGCATCCGAAAGCGATCCACGTTCACGCGCTCGACGTGCCCATGACGGCCGGTTTCTGGTCGGCGGTGCAGCGATCCGTCCTGATACTCGGCTGGACCGATCACCACGCGCTGGTCCTTCACCAGCTCCCTGAAGGCCACCACCTCGCCTGCGCCGAGTGGGCGACCATCGGGACCGTCGGCACCCTGCAACTCGCCCACGTCGTCCTCGCCATCACCGGGCGACGCCTCCGTGGGCGGGGAGATCGAGGCGCCGTAGGAGATGGTGCTCGGGTAGCGTTCCGGTCGTTCGGTGGGGTCGCCGGTGCCGATGGTGTAGGAGCCGCGAGCGGTGGCGACGAGCTCCGCAGGGGTGGGCTCCCCTTGGGCGAAGGCCGACACGTCGCCGCCGTCGCCCGCGCCGCCGGGCGCGCGGGTGCCACGCAACGACAACTCGGCGTCGCCCCTCGAGGTGGACGACTCCACGTCGGAGTTTGACGTGGGCGCGTTGGAGGGTGGGGGTGGCGGGCGCGTGCCCTGGGGAGACACGCCCCACGCGGCCAGCATCGCCACCACGTCGCGAGCCACGGCCTCGGCCGAACGCTTCGAGTAGGGAATCGCGGTGGGGCTCCACGCGCGCGCCGGATGCCGCTCTGCCACCCCACCGAACGACACGCCACCATCGGTGAGCCACACGTCGATGAACGCGCCGCTGGGGAAGCGCACGAACACCTGACGGTGTGCGGCCTTGCTTCCGGTCCCCTTGTAGTTCTGCTGAAAGGTGACGCCCTGGACCCGCGCCGCGAGCGCCTTCATCGCCTTCGAGATCGCAGCCGTGTATGCCTCGTCGAATCGCCACGCCCCACCCGGAATCGGTTTGCCGACGTAGCGATGGGCGTCGGCATCGTCGCGGTCCTCGTCCGTCTCCATCACCTCGGCTTCGAGTTCGTCTGCGGCCTCCTCGATGGCGCGCTGCACTTCGCCCCGCGCCGGGCGCTGCGACACGCCCGCGTACTGCGCCTCGCCGTGAACATTGACGCCGCTCGGAACGAACCACGGCATGAGCGCCACCGGCGAAGGCAGCTTGGCGATGAGCGCCTTCTTCCTGCTCACAAAGAGCGCGTTCCCGGTGTTCGCCTCCGTCTTTACCTCGTCGAGCCAGCACACATACGCCTCGCGCAGCGACGCGAACACACGGAGGAGCTGCGCGGTCCACCACTCGAACTGCTCGGGGCCGGTGAGCGGCGCCCACGCCGACACCTCGCCGTCGCCGAGCTGGTCAAGGAGTTTCCGCCAGCGATCATCCTCGATGTCCTCGTGGTTCATCCGGGCGTAGGTCATGCCGTGGTCCACCCGGTCCCATGCGTACACCGCCCACGCGGCCTCGAATGCGGCGTCGGCCGTTACCTCGCTCGACGACTCGTGCAGGTCGCGAACCGCGTGGAGCACCTTCGCCGCGCGCGCGTAGTCCCGGCGACACAGGACATCGAACGCGGACACCGGCGCTACCAGCGCCTCGGCCTCAACCTCGAACCCACCCCCGGTCGTATCGTTGCCGATCTTCGGCCTGACGTTCGACGTTCCCATGTCGCCGATGAGCAGGTTCGGCACGATCTCGAAGATCGCGGGCGGCATCGTTCCCACCGCGAAGGGCTGGGCCTTGATTGGGTCCACCGCGAACGCCGACCGAGGTGGGCGCGTCATGGGCGATGGCCGCGGTATCGACGCCGGGGTGGGAGGTGGCGCCTCGCTCGGGCGCCCCGCCCGCTTCGCTCCTGAGCAGAGCTTCGCCGAACGTGCGGCGGCGAGCGCCACGCGCTCGCCGATCCGCCGTAGCGTGGTCACGATTTCCACCTTCTCGCCGCGTACCAACGCGGATCGAGCTTGTTCGATGGCGCCAGCCGCGCGATCGATGTCGTCGATGACGTAGGTGTACGCAGAGTGGATGCAGACCCCGGAGCGATTCGAGGTGTCCGCCGTCGCCCGCGCGTGGGCGAGCAGCCTCTCGGCGCGAGCCAGCACCGACGCCGCCAGGGAAGGGGCCACCGCACCCGCCGCGACGGGCACGCTCGCGAGATCGGTCGCATCCATCCGCGCGAGACACGCCACGAGTGTCGGGGCTGGATTCGCCGCGATGGCCTCTCCTTCGCTCGCGTCCAGCCGCGGCTGAATGTCGATGTCGCGTCGGATGTGGAGCGCCCACACCGTCTGCGCCACGAGCGTCAACGCATCCGACCCGGCTGGGTCGAGGGGCCGCTGAGTCACCACCACCTCGACAAGCCCACCCGCCCCGGAGACGAGAGTGCAACGCAGCCGCAGGGCGGCGGCGTTCAGACCGACGCCTCGACACAGCTTCTCGACCACGGCCCTCACACGGCTCGCATCGGTGCGCCGGTCGAGCCATGCTCCGAACTCTGGTTCGAGTCGGCGCTTGATGCTCGTCTGGAGACTCAGCACGCTCGCGCCGGCGGACCCCGCCTCGCGCGGCGCCGCGCTGGCGGCGAGCGCGAGCCACGCCGCGAAGTGCGGCGCAGGCGTGGCGCGGATCGCCTTGTCGTGATCGGAGTTGGAGGAACCGCCGAGGTCGAACGACAACCCGCGAACGCCAAGCGCGACGAACAGCGCAGCGGTGGCGCCGATGGCCCTCCCGGTTGGGCTCGACCAGTCACCAGGTTGGTTCTTGATGTTCACCTCCACGCGGTCGAGGGTGGACCACGACTTCGCGCCGAGCTTCAGCGCCTTGGCATCGACCCCTGCAATCGTGAGCGCCTTGGCCACGAGGCCCTTCGCGGTGGATGCACTCCGCTCCGCGCGCCAGTCGCCGTAGGCCGGTTCGAGCAGCTTCACGATCCGTGCCTGCATTTCCGTTGCCGTCTCCACCCGCACCGCAGCCGCCGCCGGCGTCGGTGGCTCAGACGTGGCGGGGCGCTCGTCCTCGGCGGCGTACCACGCGGGCCTCACCACCGGTCGGTTGAGGGAGACGTTGAGAGCTGCCTCGGCGAACGCCTCGTAGTAGGGCATCGGATTGGCGCGGATCGCAGCGTCCGTCGCTCCGGCACCCGGCACCGGCGACTTGTAGAGCACTACCTTTCCCGCAGGCAGAAGCGCCGTGAGAATGTCGCTCGCCAGGTGCTCGGCGTAGTCCCCGCGGGGCGTCTTGAGACGAACCTCGACGAGCCCCGACATGCCGAAGCCAGCGGGAACCTTCGACGCGCCGAGCTCCCGGTCGCCAGCACCCAGCGCCTTCAGCGTGTTCGCAACCAGCTTCTTGCCGGCCGCCGTGGGCACGTCGGGCACCTTGTCCACCACGTCCCATGCGGTGCCCAGACGGTCGATGCAGATCGACCGGAGCAGCTTCGGCGTGCGGCGGACATCCGGCTGGTTTCGCATGTAGCGCACCGCCTGATCGATGGCGGCCTCCCGGCTTTCGACCGATGATCCGAGCAGGCCAGTGACGTGCGAGTTGCCGAGGAACTGCACCGCCCGCCACTGTTTGAACTCCTGCTGGATCGTCACCGTCATGCTGTTGGCGAGCATCGGCGAGACGACCGGATCAGCCGGCCGCACCCACCTCGGGTCCGCGAGGGTGCCGTCGTACACGAAGCCGTTGATGTCCACGAGGCGCGGATCGCTCGACGACGGCGCGTCCTCCGCGCGAGATCGTCCCGAGTTGGCGAACAGGAACGAGGTCACCGCCTCGATGGCCGCCCTTGGGCCGCCCCATCGACTCTCGCCGAGCAGATCGCCGGCGACCCACATTCCGGGGCCTGATGGTCGATACGAAGCATCCCACCACGCGCCATCCTGCGTCAGTGACAGGTGCCGCGAGAACCGGCCCCCATCCAGCGGCGCGGCCCGCCACTCTGGCGCTGCGTCGGTGCCCACGAACTTGAAGTCGCCGATGTCCACGAAGCTCGACGGCGCGGCGGGCGCCGACGGCATCGGCGCCGGGATGCGCTCGTCAAACAACCGTTGCACCGCCGCTTTGGCGTGCGCGGTGCCGCTGACCGTCTGGAGCTCCGGAGCGAACCGGGGGTAGGTGTCGAGCTGGTCCCGCGCGGTATCGACGATGGCCTTGCTCGACAGGTTCGGAAACGCCTTGATGAGCGTGCGGTACTCCGCAGGCCCAGGCGACCACGCCGCGAGGCCGAGTTTGGTGGCGAACTTCGCCGAGACGTACACGGCGTTCTCCTCCATCCACGTCCACAGCGCGCCGGTGTCCACGCCCGGCACCTTGCCGTCGTACTGCGCGAGGAGCGCGAACACCTTGTCTACGATCCGACGTACCGGAGCGGCATCGAACATCGGGAATGCGTCGGACACTGGACCCTCCAAGGTTGTCGGCGCAACGCGGACAACCCCGAGCGCCAAGCGACTGCGCGGCGGCTCGACCGCCTACTTCTGCGACATCGCGAAATCGAAGAACTTGTCGAGCGCCTGTTCCATGCTCGCGTTCTTGCCGGAGGGCTTCGCGGCCGGCGCAGGCCGACTCGGCTTCGGCTTCGGCGTCGCCGCAGCCACGCGCACCGGCTTGGTGGCCTTCGGCTCCTGAACCTTCGCCGCCGGCCGGGCCTTGGGTGCCTTGGCCTCCCGCGCCGGCTTTTCCGCCTTCGCCTCGCGGACCTTCGGAGCCTTCGCCTCGCGGACCTTCTTCTCCTTCACCGGCTTCGCCGGGGTCGTGGCGACCACGCGCTCCTTGCGCGCGGCCGTCGTTTCCGCGAGGTCGCGGCAGCGGCGACCGAACCCGCCCTCGCCCTCGGGCTTCGGGACGTGGTGGAAGTGAGCGGTTCCGTCGGGGCGGTAGACCGCGTGCTGTTCGAGCTGGCCGGCGGCGGTGAACACCTGGGCGTCCACGATGAAGCCCTCGGCCAGCCGCGCCTCGATGGCGCCCTTGAGCTCCTTGACCATCGCCGGCCGCTTGCCCTCCACGGAGGCGCCCTTGTTCACGTCGCCATTGTGCTGCTTGACCGCCCACTGGATTCGGTTGCTGCTGCTGGCGGTGATGCGGGGTTCGAGCTTGAGGTGAATGGTCTTGCCCATGATGATCAGGTCTCCAAAAACGAGGGATGGCGCAGCCGCACCGCGCGCGGCTGCCAGTGTTCGTAGGGGGCGGTGCAGCCACCGTGGGTGGCGCTCGGACAGCGTACCTTGCCCTTGGCGCGGTAGTAGACAAGCGCCACCGGAACGTCGTCGCGGAGGTGGTTGGTCAACACCAGGGCAAGCGATTCGACCCCACCGAGAACGTAGTCGGAGCGACACCGCGGGCACTTGACGTACAGCCGAGTGCCATCGTCACCGACCGGCCGGCGCGACTCGACGCTGGCCGACCACACCACCACGTCAGCCAGATCGGTGGCGATCTCCACGGCGTAGTGGGCGAGGAACAAGCTGGCGCGGCGCGCAAGCACCGGATCGACACGATCCGGCGCCATGCACAACTGCGTGAGCGTGCCGCGCGGCAAGTCCACGCTGGCCTCCACCGCGCGGTCGTCGAAGGGCACGCGCGCCAACAGCTCCGCAAGGGTGCGGCCCGACGCCTGAGCGAGTTCGAGCGGCCCCATCGGAGACTACAGCCCCCGCTTCTTGGCCGACCATTCCTTGCCCACCTGGCGCATGGCGTCCTTGTTGGCGTAGCCGGCCGAGTGGAGCTCCGGCAGGCGGCGCTTCACGAACACCTGGTAGGCGGTGGGCGCTCCGGCCTTCCGCTTGCCACCGCTCGTGGCCTTGGCCTTCGACGCCGCTGGAAGGGCCTCGCTGGTGGCGCGCGCGGGGGCCTTCTTCTTCGCCCGCGACGGCTTCGGCGCGGGCAGCGCCTCGGAGCGACCCTTGCTCGGCGAGCGCGACTTGCCGGGCAGCGCCTCGGAGGACCGGGCCGGCTTCGGCCCGTGGTCGGTGCGGGAACCGCCGGGGAAGTAGGTGCCGTGAGCCTCGATGCTCTTGCCGTCGGATGCGAACGCCTTGGCATCGACGGTGAACCCCGCGGCCTGGTACTCCAGCACCGACTTGCTCCACGCCTTCTCGGCGTCCTTGTGGCTGGCGTTCACCGCCACGTCCTTGCCGTTGCTGACCTCCCAGCCCGAGACGTTTCCGGCCGAGTTGAAGCGAGGCTTGAGGGTGATTTCGATCTTTGCCATGAGGGAGGGCTCCTATCGGCCGAAAATGGTCCGCTTGTCGCGGGTGGATGTGGAGGGGGAGACGACCGAGGCGGGCGTATCCGGTGGGCTCGTGTCGAGCGCGCCGAACACGCGCTCGCCGATGATCTGCCCAAGGGCCGAGGCGCCGGCCGGAAGCGCCTCCTTCAGCGTGTCGCGCATCGCAGGCGTGTTGTCCCCGAGGTGGGAGAGCGCATCGCCACCCTGAACCAGATCGCGGTCACCAGTGGCCTCGCCGAGCGCCCGCGCGGCGAGGCCACCCACGCGGAACACCTGGCCCACCCTGTCGATGGCGCTGGGCATCGGCTACACCGCCGCCACGAGGCCATCGCCGTAGAGCGAGGTCGTCACCCGGCCGTCGAAGCTCGATGCCGAGGTGTAGTGAACGCGGAACCGCTTGGCAACGCCCCGGCTGATCTTCACAATCGACGTTCCGTTCGCCGAGATCGCGCTCAGCGCGTCGCCCGAGTCGATCCACGTCGTCCCGCCATCGACGGTGAACTGGACCTTCGGCGCGACGCTGCCCACGGTGCGGCTCGCCACCGTGACCACGAGGAATCCCGCATGAAGGCTGTCGTCCTGAATGTTGTAGGCGGTGCCGCCAGCCGTCGAGGGGACCGCGAGGCTCGCGTCCAGCGCGTTCGCCACGTTGCAGAACACGAACCCGTTGACGGGGTTGGCGTCCTCGACCTCGTGGACCGCGTTGCCAACCACCTGATCCGGATCGTTGTTCGCGAGGAACACCGAGAGGATCGTGCCCGAGGCCGCGCCGCTGTAGGCGAATCGGATGTAGGGCATGAGCGCCACATCGACCTCGATCTCCTGCGTGGCGTTGGCGGTGAACGTCAGGCTCTTGCCGGAGCTCACGAACGTCGTGCCATCCGGCGACGTGTGGAGGGTCGCCACGATGTCGTTGCTGGAGAACGTGCCGCCACTCACGACCACCTTGAGGCGGATGCGGCTCGGCGTGCTCTTGATCTGGAGGGTCGCTCCATTCACGGCGCTGCCGGCGTATGAAACGGCGGTGTCGAGCACCTTGCCGCAGGCGAAGAAGAAGTTGGCGAGGGCGGCGACGATGGCACTCATGGCGTGTTTTCCTCTGGCGGAAGCGGGGGGCCGGGTGGAAGCGCGGCGACCGCCGCAGCGCAGTTCGCCCGATTCACACGAAAATAGCGCGTTGTCGTGCGAACGTCAGCGTGCCCGAGATTTTCTTGGATGGTCGCGAGGTGCGTTCCACCCTCATACAGCCGTTGTGCGAAGGTTTTTCGCCCGCTCTGCGTGCCAACACAGTCAAAGATGTCGGCGCGCGCGAGCGCCGCGCCGAAGATGCGCGTGGCGTGGCGTACCGACAGCCGGTTTCCCTCGGCCTTGCAGCGGCCGGAGGGCGAGGCGGTGAACAGCGGCCCGATCTCCGTGCCGCGTTCTGTCTCGACGTACCGGATCACATAGGCGGCCACGGTGTCGTGTAGCTTCACCTGGCGGCCCTCGCGCTGCCCCTTCGTGATGCCGCGCCGAAACTCCAGATCGCTGCGCGCCTCGACCACGCCGTTTCTCACGCGCACCACGTCGTCGAGGGTGAGCGCCACCGCCTCGCTGATGCGGGCGCCGGTCCAGATGCACACGGCGAACAGCGCGCGCTCTCGCGCGTCCCTCGCGCACCCCACCAGGCGCGCAACCTCCTCCGAGGTCAACGGCCGCCGGCCCTTCATGCGACCACCCGCTTCCGAGCCGCGCCGCCGCGAACGTGGATCGCGAGGCCGCGTTCGGCGAGCTGGCGTGACACCGCCTCGTCCACCAGCACGCGCCCCTCGGGCGAGCTCTCCGTGAGGTCACGTCCCTCCAGCGCGTCGAGCACCATCGCGACGATGGGGTTGAAGCGCCGCGCCAGCCGACGCGCCTTGCATCGGCACGACTCGTCGCAGGTTCGCCGCCGCTGACCACGGCCGGTGTGTGGTTGCAGGGGCTTGTTGCAGGTCACGCAGCGCATCGCCGAACAGTCTACCGGGTATGGCGCATCTTGACGAGTCATCCGGCGTGACGAACACCTGCCACGACCGACTTCACCAGCGCGTCGAGGCCCGCCCCATCCCGATACCGGTCGTGCGCGGGCTGGTCGAGGAACACCGGTTCCAGGCACAACGCCGTAGGAAGGCCGGCGTACACCCCGTCGATGGTGTTGTAGACGTGCTCCCAGGTCGTACCCGGCTTGCCCGCCACCACCCGAACATCCGCTTGCTTTCCAGCCGGAGGCTCAGGGATCGCAGCCTGTACCATCGCCCGGCGAACGTCCGCCGCGAGGCTCAGTCCACGGGCGGATCGGTGGTCGTGCCCGAGGAGGGCGTACTGGCCCCCTCCCGCGTTGGCGTGGAGGGCGAGGTACACGACCCGCGCGGCGGCGCGCTCGGTGACGAGCAGGCCGGATCGCCAGATCGCGGCGTAGGCCACGGCCCGCGAATGACGGTCGCTGTAGTGGCCATCGGAGATCGGGCAGACGGCGGCGCCGCCGTCGTAGAACGCGGCGTGAAGGCCAAGGGCGAGGCGGCCGGTGAAGCCAACCTCTCGGTCGGCGTAGCCGCCGCTTCCTGCTCCGGTGTCACCGTGGTGAGGAGATGGCTTTCCGCGGTGTTGCACGTCGAGGAACACGAGGATGGGGACAGGCATTCGACGACCTCCAGCGCCGCCTCTATCGCGGCGCGGCCGAGCGAGCGCGCGCGACGCATCGCATCCAGACGTTCGATAATGGCCGGTGACGAGCGGTCGCCAACCTCGAGAGGCGACCCTTCGCCGCCCCAGCCGACCGCGGCTCGCGCCGCGACCAGCTCCGCGCGCGCGCGGACGACGCCAGCGTGCGCGACCTCCGCCGCGTCGCGAGCCTCCACCGCCGCGATCCATCGATCCATCGCCGACCGATTGCGTGTCGAGCCGCGAACCGCCGGAGGGATAGCGGCGGCCCGCCGCGTCGCCGTCTCGGCGGTACGGGTCGCAGCCAGCCCGAGTTCGGTCAGAAGTTCGTGATCGCCTGACTCGTCC
>SXGQ01178982.1_pt1 | contig 55640 bp, 58 predicted proteins | sample 3178371 | NCBI WGS metagenome assembly SXGQ01 (sample SAMN11356859, study PRJNA531348) | freshwater metagenome | isolation source: freshwater sample F1-20 | place: China: Fuxian Lake, Yuxi | collected 2017-12-25
GAAGTGAGCGTCCAAACGCCGGCATGATCAATTCATCTGAAAATAATCTGCGGTAATTTTCTAAACCGACCCATTTGATCGGGCCCAAAATGTTCCACTCACAAAAACTAAGCAAAACTCCGACAGCGGAAGGGATGAGAATGAAAAGTGTGTACATGAAAAGATTTGGAATAATAAATATTCCCAACCAAAAACGATCATTTCGTTTTAATTGATTTTTTGTACCGACTTTTTTTTCTTGGACCTGCGCCATGCGTCCTCCAAAAATTTACCTACATAAAAAATCTAAAAACTTTTTTAGTTAATTGGTGGGCAGTGCATAAAGCACCGCCCACCAATTAATTATTTAATTACCCTGCGTCAAGTTCTTTCTTGATTGCAGCTGTAACTTTATCTTCAGCCTTCTTGAATGCTTTCTCAATAGAAACATTCTTGAGAAGAACTTCAGCTAAAGCGTCACCAATTACGGTGTCAAGCACAGTTCCTGCTTGACCTGGCAACTTAGGTGCAATAAAGGAGTTCTTGATCGCACGACCAAATACATCAACATTTGCAGGAGGTGCTGGGACTTTGCGCCATGCGCCGCCCGCAATTCCTTCATCTGTTGGAGGTACTAGTGATCCACTCTCTTGAAGGGTGTTAATTCCACCGTTCTTAGTTGAGTAGAACCAGTTTACGAACTTCCATGCAGCTTCTTTATTCTTTGAAGTTGCAGCAATACCTAATCCGTAGCTTCCGCCACCGATGATGTACTTAGAAGTTGAGCCCTTGATAACAGGCATATCAGCAACATCCCAATCCATCTTCTTAGCCTCTAGTCCGGACTTGTATGTTGGTAGGAGTGCGCGTACAGAAATTTCCATTGCAACCTGTCCACCTTGGAAGGTTGGAGGAGTCTTGCCGGAAACGATGCTGTACTTAGGAATACATCCGTTTTGCCATGGCTTAACAAGTTGCTTCCATGCACCAATAGCTTTTGGTGAACCAATAGCTGAGGTGTTGGTGTTGCGGTCATAGGTGTATGTACCTACAGAATGAAGGAATGGGTTGTACTGGGCTTGCCAGATTGACTTGCTTCCTCCGCCAGGTCCGCCTGAGTTACCCCAAACTTGTGGCTTCTGCTTTGCGCCCCACTTTGAAAGCTTGTCGCATGTGCTCAAGTACTCGTCGTATGTCCAGCCTGCCTTTGGAAATGCAACGCCAGCTTTCTTGAAGAGTGTCTTGTTATAGAAAACAACGATCGCATCTGCAGCAATTGGAAGACCAGTTACTTGCTTTGGAAAGTTGATTGGAACATAAGAGCTCAAGAATGCTTGGTTGAAGTTTGAGCGCTTGATGGTTCCGTTGGTGCCAAACCATTTAACAAGATCCTCGGTGAATCCGACATCTGCTAATTGATCTGCATATGTATCAAGGTTATTGATTAGATCTGGTGCGCTGCCACTTAGTGCAGATGCAGCCAAGCTCTTCACGATGTCAGGAATTGTTGCTGGAAGAGTTTCAATTTTGATTTGGATATCTGGATTCTCTTTGTTCCATTGTTCAATTACTGGCTTGAAGTTTCCGTCAATACCAGCAAGTGCAGCGAAACGTAGTTCAGTTACAGCATGTGCACTCTGAACTCCAACGCCTGCTAGTGAGACTGACAAAAGACCTGCAAGAATTCCGACCCGGAACTTCTTGCTTGCTGTCTTGTTATTCATTTTCACCTATCTCTCTATCTCCAAGGCCGAGGGATCGGCCGCCAATCAAATCCCCGTTTTAGTTGCTTTGGTGTTACTGGTAATACCAGTTGCACCTTAGCAAAAACCCTTTCTAAAACGGTTCAGATCTGTGTGTTGTGGAACGGTATATACCGATTCGGTCAGGGTCAATAGCAGTTGGCAAAATTCTACGATTGATACGTATTTGTTATCTAACCGTTCATCCGCAAAATTCGACCCGACCCTCACCTGCACTTATGGAAATTAGTCGAGACGGAAAACCAGCTCTTCACAAGGGTGCATTTGAAGGTGATCAGTTGGTGGACCCTCTGGAGGCCAGATGAAAGCACCTTTCATTTTGTCACCGATCTCGGCGCTGTATCGCTCGTGGACATCTTTGCGATTCCACATCGTTTTGCGTGATTCATCCCAGTTCTCAGATTCAACATATCCAATTACCAAACCATCGGGCATGAGGTAAATCGAATAATTCTTCCAACCAGCATCACTTAAAGCTTGGCGATAATAATCTGGAATTGCTGCATGAGATTCACGGTAATCATTTACCCGATCTGGATGCACTCGAAGCGTCCAACAGATTCTCTCCACTTTATTCTCCTCTTAGGTTAGTTACTTTTGTAAATCTTTATCCTCATCAGCTAGATGAGCAAACCTAAATGTTAGGAGTAAAAGTACTGCCGGCACAAGGAGGGCGGCGGCGACCGATACTCGTTCGGCCACAAATGAGATTATTAGTCGAATCACAAACAAATACATCGTGAAGACTAGATAAACCCGACCTAAGGCAACATTTAAAGATGTACCAGATTTGTCGCCAAGAACCTTGATGAATATTGCTTGGATTCCACCGATACCAAACCCACCAATTATTACGCCTAATCCAGCCGCGATAAAAGCCAACCACGGAGAGGTTTCAACAATTAAGAATGCGCCGTAAATTCCGATTGCATATCCGAGGCCTCCAATGATTGAACCGTAATGAATCAAGTTAACTGGGCCAAACCTTTTTAACATCGGAGCAAATTTCCATCTAGCAATAATCATTGCGAGTGAAAATAAAATAAAGTAAATAACATGCGGTCCCGCTGGAATATTTAATGTTTCTCGGGAAAAAATCGCCATCCAGTCATTTGTAGCAATTTCAATTACAGTAGCGCAGATTAAGCCCAAGCTAATTAACCACTCTAATTGAGTGCGTGGAATTAACTCTTTTACAAATTTTAATCCAAGGTGCGGTTTTTCACCTATTGCGAAATCTCTCGATGAGGGAACTTGATTTGCACAGTAGAAAAATATAGGTGCTAAAAGAAGTGACACAACTGTTAAGTGAGTTCTAACAGAAACAAATGGCGAAACGATTCCACCAATAATCATGACAATTAAAAATCCAATGTTAAATGCGCCATGCATCTTCGGAATAATTGGACGGCCGATTTCCTTTTGAATTGCCGTTTGGACGCCTAGAAGAGCAATATGGAGGAAAGAGCCTCCAACGGCAGCAAAGAAATTTATCAGAGCGAAGATCGCAACATTTTGAGTCCAAGTTAATCCTGCATAACTCAAAACCATTAAAAAGATCGAGATATTACTTACTGTTTTTGACCCAAAACGCTCAATTACATATCCTGAACTTCCATAGGCCACTAATGAGCCAAGAGATCCAAGACCTAGAAGTGAACCAAAAACCTCATTATTCAATCCAAGCATCTTCTTGATTTCGGAAAGACGTGGAATCCAAGAAATAACTAGAAGCGCGAATAGGAAATTCATCGCAAGTAAGTATTTATTTGCGCGCTCTAGATCATGGTGCTTATTTGCTGAACTTGACATCTAAATTTACTGCTTTCAAAATCTGAATTAACTTACTCGGATGCTCAACTATACCAACTAATAGCGATACCTACTGAACAGGGGTTTCTAACATTTCGGTAACAAGTGCAGCAATGGCAGAACGTTCACTTCTTACTAAAGTTATATGTGCAAAAAGTGGATGACCCTTGAGAGCTTCGATGACTGCGACCACTCCATCAAATCTTCCGACTCTCAAATTGTCGCGTTGGGCAACATCATGAGTCAAAATCACTCGAGAGTTCTGTCCGATTCTTGATAGTACAGTTAATAGGACGCCACGTTCCAATGATTGTGCTTCATCCACAATTACAAAAGAGTCATGGAGTGATCGACCACGAATATGAGTTAAAGGCAAAACTTCAATTAATCCGCGATGCACAACTTCATCGATTGCACTTTGACTTACTAATGCGCCCAATGTGTCAAAGACCGCTTGAGCCCATGGAGACATCTTTTCCCCTTCACTTCCTGGGAGGTAGCCGAGTTCCTGTCCACCAACTGGATATAGCGGGCGGAAGACCACAACTTTTTTATGTAGCCGGCGCTCAAGTACCGCTTCTAGTCCAGCACAAAGAGCGAGCGCACTTTTACCAGTGCCTGCTCGCCCACCAAGTGAAACAATTCCAATTTCATTATCAAGTAATAGGTCTAGGGCGATTCTCTGTTCGGCACTTCTGCCGTGCACACCAAATGCTTCGCGATCTCCGCGGACTAAACGCAACTGTTTATCAGGCATCACTCGAGCGAGTGCACTACCTCTCTCTGATGAAAGCACTACCCCGGTATGAACCGGCAAATCTTTAGCTTCAGGACATGGCGTTCGTTCATTTTCGTATAACGCATCAATTTCAGCAGCAGAGACTTGAAGTTCTACCATTCCGGCCCAGCCACTGCTTATTGCAAGTTCTGCTCGATACTCCTCCGCTTCGATTCCAATCGCAGACGCTTTAACTCGCAAAGGTAAGTCTTTTGTAACTAAGACAACATTACGGCCATCGGCAATCAAATTTTTTGCGACTGACAAAATTCTTGAATCATTACTTCCATCACGGAAAAATCCCGGAGGTAAAGAACTTGAATCAGAGTGATTTAACTCAACTGAAAGAGTTCCACCTTCTGGAGTAATAACCATTGGCTTATCAAGCTGACCATTTTCGACTCTTATGTCATCTAATAATCGCAAGGCCGCTCTTGCAAAATATCCAAGCTCCGGGTGATCTCGTTTGCTTTCTAGTTCGCCAATTACGGCAATTGGTAAAACAACTTGGTGTTCTGCGAATCTAGTGAGTGCGGATGGGTCCGCCAAAAGCACGCTGGTATCTAAAATGTAAGTCTTAATTTTATTTTTAGACTTCGCCGACACCGGCACTTCCTATTCTGTTATGTAGCAGGTAGTGCAAAATTTAGAATAATTCAAGAGTTGGTTTGATGCGACACGCGGGCACTTAATCTGATGTTAACTTCCGAAGCGACGGTGGCGGGCAGCATAAGAACGTAATGCTCTCAAGAAATCCAACTTTCGGAAATCAGGCCAATAAGCTTCGCAAAAGTAAAACTCTGAATGTGCACTTTGCCACAATAAAAATCCTGAGAGCCTTTGCTCACCTGAGGTTCTAATGACTAAATCTGGATCAGGCTGACCTGCCGTGTACAAGTATTTGGAGATCTCATTTATCTCTAAATTCTCAATTATTTCGGGAAGTGATTTTCCAATTTTCAAATTATCTTCAAGCAATGCTTTGACAGCATCAGAAATTTCCTGGCGGCCCCCGTATCCAATTGCAAGGTTAACCGTTAATTTTTTGTTTCCATGATCTATGGCTACTGCTTTTGCTAATCGATCAGCAAGCCAAGTAGGTAGTAGATCTGATGAACCCATCAAAACCAAGTTCCACTTACCTTGCCTTGAAAGTTCTTCTACGGTCTCGGCAATAACCTCATAAAGTGAATTTAATTCATTTCTTTCTCGGTTTAGATTTTCAGTTGAAAGCAGCCAAAGAGTTACTAACTCAACATTTACCTCTTCACACCAATCAAATAAGTCAATAATTTTTCGGGCGCCAGCCTCATGGCCTGATCTGGACGAAGCTAAATTATTTTTTGCCCATCTGCGGTTTCCATCAAGAATCACACCTACGTGTTTCGGAGATTCAGAGAGATTTAATTTTTTAAATAGACGTCGTTCATAAAGCGGATAAAGAATTGATTTCAAAATTCTATGCAGACTTTTCATATTTATTCCTATAGATGGCTATTGGCTGGAATCGTAAGTGGCACGTACTTTTTTTTCTGCTATAAAAGAAGCAACAGGTAATGTTCCAGCAAGAATGAATTTTACAATCTTCATAACATCCCATTTCAATCTGTACGCAAGTTCAATTACTGTAATTATGTAAAATGGATATTGATACCCATGCACGATTGGAATCCAATCAATTTTATCTTCAAGAAAAGGAACATTTAAGAAGTATTTGACTGGAATATCTATGAACCAAAGAATCAATGACATTATCCCGGCGACCCAAGCCATAATTCTAAAGCGAATATATGCACCATTCATAGGAATACTCTACTCACTTCTTCTTTTAAAAAGTGGCATGCAAAGAACTAGAAGAGCCATGAGCCACCAAATAACGACGTAGGAAATATGCTGCCAAAAAAAGCTGGCAGCTTTAACGACAATTTGAGGTGCGGGTACTCGCTCAATTAGGGAATCTGGTTTTTCGCTAATTGCAATTACGTATCCATCATAAAGATCAAAATTAACGCGACTCAATAAAACTGTTGAATCTAATCGAGAAATTTCTGACGCTGAATTTACTCCTACTGCTCGATCCTCTATCTGACTTGGAAATAACCGTCCGTGTACTTCTATAACTTCTTTAGGCGGTGATTCATCCCCTACTCCTCGCACAACTAATACTCCTGAACCGTTGTCTAATTTCAAAACTCCAACTTGCCAATTTTCTCGCACGCTATTTTCACCGCTGCTTTGATTTGGTGCTTGTAAAATTCTTTCATAACTTCCAGTCGCACTGACCAAACGACCTTTTGCTTCATCCGGAATTGAAATGCGAGGTTGAATAAGAGTTTCAATTCCAACTTCGGCTTTGTCGGCAACTGGTTTTGAAATCTCTTGCACAAGTTGTGCTTTATCTAACTGCCAAACTCCAAGTCTTACAAAAGTTGCTGCAAAAATTATCAGCAATAAAGCAAACCCTAATTTTCGTGACATCTCATTTTTCTTCAGTGCGGCGACGATCCATTTTTTTCAATCTTTTGTAACCGCTGCGCAAAATGAATATAACGGCAATAGTTAAGCCTGTAAGTACGATCGATCCGGCAGTGCCTGCGTTTACGGTGCTAGGGTCAGGCGTCGTGGCCATGTATTACTCCATCCAGAAATCCTTTAGGCTGATCTTGCCATGAGCGACCGCTATATCCCACATCAGCCAAACCGCTATCAAAAACCCCTGATCGCGATCGGATTTGTCGCACTCTTGATTATTACAGTTGTAGGCGCTTACCGATTTTCTAACCCACCAATTCGGGCCTCTTTAATCGCTTTCTCAATAATCAGTGATAAAGAAGTAAGTGTTAGGTACTCGGTTAATCGCCGTGACCCAAATCAAATTTTAATTTGCACCATTGCCGCAAAAGATATTAACAAGACGATTGTTGGCCAAATCGAAATTCAAGTGCCAGCTACTACCGCTAAATCTATTGAGCTAACCAGCCAAGTTCCTACCCGCGTGCGAGCAGTGACCGCAGGAATCGTGCGCTGTACCGGTTAATCCCGGTACGATTGCTCACTATGGCTAAAGATGCAGCAGGCCCAAGTAAAACTTGGTTGACTCAAGAGGCGTTTGACCGTCTCTCTGCTGAACTTGCCCACTTGTCGGTGGCTGGGCGCGAAGAAGTAGTTGCAAAAATTGCGGCTGCACGCGAAGAAGGCGACCTCAAAGAAAATGGTGGATATCACGCTGCTCGCGAAGAGCAAGGAAAAATGGAAGCTCGAATTCGCCAACTCAAATCAATGTTAGAAAATTCAGAAGTAGGAAGTGCGCCCTCCGCCAATTCAAATGTAGTTAACCTCGGCTCGCTAGTCACTATTGATATGGATGGCGATGAGATGGAATTTTTGCTTGGCTCACGTGAGATTGCGGCAGGTGAAGTTTCGGTTTACAGCGAAAAGTCTGCTCTTGGTTCTGCTGTATTAAATAAAAATGTAGGAGAGAGCGTTTCCTATATTGCACCAAATGGGAAAACTTTTGCAGTGAAGATTAAAAAAGTCGCTCCATATTTAGGTTGAGGATCAACTTAATTTAACGAGGCGAAACTTTTTTGTATTTCCGCACACTTAATGGAATAAAAATTACCATAATCAATATTATGTAAATCAATGACATGGTGATCGGACGTTGTGATGGAAATGAATTTGCTGTTGCGCCAAATTGATTTGTTAAACCAAATAGCGAGCGAATGCCAGCCACCATTGTAGAAACTGGATTCCACTCAGCCACATATTGCAACGGCTTGGGCATTCCTGTTGTTGGAGCAAATGCATTAGATAAAAATGTCATTGGAAAAACAAATAAGAAAACCACGCTATTTGCCACTCTTGTGTCACGAACAGATAACCCAACCAGCACACCCATCCAGGACATCGCGTAACCAAATAGCAAAAGCATTCCGAAACCTAAAGCAATATTCAGTGCTCCAGAACTTGGTCGCCATCCAACTAAAACGCCAGTTATACCCATGACAATTAAGACAACTATGTTTAATGTGGCATCGCCAAGAGTACGGCCCAGTACTACTGCAGAACGAGAGATTGGCAGTGATCGGAATCTGTCAATTAACCCCTTGCTCATGTCCTCGGACAATCCAATTGCAGTAGCTGCCACTGTGAATGCAACTGTCTGCACAAATATTCCAGGCATCAATAATTGAACATAATCTGTTCCAGGAGTGTTGATTGCTCCACCAAATACATAACGAAATAACAAAACAAACATTACGGGTTGAATTGTGGAAAAAATCAATACTTCAGGCAGGCGAATAAGTTGCAAGAGTTGTCGCTTCATTATTATTAATCCATCAATCATTTGCGATTACCTCTCTTGTTTCCCTTGCCTTTTTTCTTGCCGCTTACTTCTTCTTCTGTTGCAATCTCTTCCGCTACATGCCCAGTAAGTGACATAAAAACATCGTCCAAAGATGGTCTCTTTAATCCAATATCCAATGGTGAGATTTGTGCGGTATCAAGTGCTCTCACAGCCTCAATCAACATCGCACTTCCACCAGGAGCGACTACTGATATGCGATGCAAGCCCTCGTCAATATGGGCTTTGCTCTGAGTGAGTTCCGATAACAATTTTGCAGTTTCGGCGACTTTGCTTTGATCCACTGTCACTTCTAACCGCTCTCCACCTACCTCTTTTTTTAATGAGTCAGATGTGCCGCGTGCAATCACCCGACCATGATCGATAACTGCGATCTCATCTGCTAATTGATCTGCTTCCTCTAAATACTGTGTAGTTAGCAAAAGCGTAACTCCACCTTTTACTAATTCATCAATGACTTCCCACATCTCTAATCGTCCACGTGGATCAAGTCCAGTAGTTGGTTCATCCAAAAATAAGACTTTAGGTTTGATAATTAAAGAAGCCGCCAAGTCGAGACGTCTGCGCATTCCACCTGAATACGTTTTAATTGGGCGTCGTGCCGCATCTGTTAGCGAGAATTGTTCTAGTAACTGCGAAGCTCGCTCTTTCGCAATTTTAGCATTCAAGTGATAGAGACGACCAAACATAACTAAGTTGTCCCAGCCAGTTAAAGTCTCATCGACTGCGGCATATTGGCCAGAAAGACCAATCAATTCACGAACTTTTTGGGGATTCTTAACAACATCAATTCCAGCCACAGTTGCATGCCCAGAATCGGGCGCGAGTAAAGTCGCTAAAATCCGGACCGTTGTGGTTTTGCCAGCACCATTTGGACCAAGTACTCCAAGTACCGTTCCTTCTTCAACATCAAGTGATAAACCATCTAATGCGCGAGTTGTGCCATACGTTTTAACTAAATTTTCGGCAACCACTGCATATTTATTACACACTATTACAACTCCTATAACTTCTCCGGTGATTACGATAGCCTCTGAACCAATGAAATCTCCATTTAAAGATCTACCTCGAGAAGTTGCGGTGCTTTCCTCCGTTGCTTTTCTCGTAGCTGTCGGTTTTGGGGTAATTGCCCCAGCAATCCCATTATTTGCCCGCTCTTTTGGTGTTTCACAGGCTGCCGCTGGAGCGGTAATCAGTATCTTCGCCGCGGCTCGCTTTTCCTCTGGATTGTTATGCGGAAAAATGGTTAACAGATTTGGCGAGCGAAAAGTTTTAGCAACTGGCTTATTTATGGTGGGAATTTCAAGCATCGCCGCTGGACTTGCCAATACTTATGCGCAGCTAATCATCTTCAGGACTGCCGGTGGATTGGGTTCGGCGATGTTCACCGTCGCTGCCTCCTCATTGTTATTAGGTGTGGTCTCTGATGATCAACGCGGCAGAGCGCAATCACTCTATCAAGGTGGGTTTTTACTCGGTGGAATTACCGGTCCACTTTTTGGCGGCATCCTCTCCGCAATTTCACTTCGTGCACCATTTTTCGTTTACGCTGGTGGTGTAATCGCTGGTGGAATAGTTACCTTGATTTTTTTACATAAAAGTGAATTTGATTCAACTCATGGCAGTAGTGCTTCTTTCGAACAAACCACTATCCGTGAAGCAATTCGGATGCACCCATATCAAGTTGCAGTTCTTTGCTCGATCGGAACTGGTTGGGCAGTCTTTGGTATGCGCAACTCCTTGATTCCACTATTCGTTACTGAAGGTTTAGGACGTGGCCCTGCAGCAATTGGTGCTGGTATGGCGGCTGCAACATTGATGCAAGGTTTGATTCTGCTTCCGGCTGGAAGATTTGTAGATAAGCAAGGCCGAAAGAAAGCATTATTGATTGGAATCTCCGTAACAATTCTCGGAGTTTTCGTTTTTGCCTTTTTCGAAAATTTCCCACTATTTTTAATTGGAATGGGAATCTCAGGAATCGGCGGTGCATTCTTGGGAAGTGCTCCGGCTGCACTTGTAGGGGACATTATCCGTGGGCGCGGCGGCAAGGTTGTAGCGCTCTGGCAAATGGGTAGTGATTTTGGAATGATTGTTGGACCAATAGCACTTGGTTTTATTGCCGATCACGCCTCTTATAAAGCTGCATTCTTAACTGCCGCACTGATCTTTTTACCTGCACTAATTCGAACCTTTAATCTTCCAGAAACCCGCAAATCACATTTACCAGCAGTTTACGAGCCTTAGATCAAAATAAAAAAGACCACTATTTCTAGTGGTCTTTTTTGTTAAGTTAAGTATTAGTCGCGGCGCAATATTGAAAGCAATCTTAAAATTTCAAGATATAGCCAAACTAATGTGACCATCAATCCGAAACCTGCACGCCAAGATTCAGTCTCAGGGACTCCTGAGCGAATTGCGTTTTCGATTTGATCAAAATCAAGTACTAGGAAAAGGCTTGCAATGACTACTCCAGCTACTGCAAGTAGTAATCCAATTCCAGTTCCATAGAAACCGTATCCGCCACCTACTCCAAAGAATGAAGAGATGAGGCTTACCAATCCCAAAACAATGTATCCGATTGCTGCACCCATAAGTACACGAGTGAACTTAGGTGTAGCGCGCAATCTTCCACTTCGATACATAAATAGCACGCCAACAAATGCTGCAAGAGTTCCGATTACAGCTTGACTTACGATTCCTGGATAGATGGTCTCGTAAAAGTGACTCAAAGTTCCAAGTGCTAAGCCTTCAAATGCGGCATAAGCAATGATCAAGGCTGGACGTAGAGTCTTTGAGAATATATTGACCATCGCGAGGATAAATGCACCAATAAATCCAACAAGCATTACACCCATACCCATGTTGAAGTACCAAGCGGCACCACCAACTGCTACAAGAATTGCAAAGAGAAAGCTGGTGCGCGCGACAACATCTTCGATCGTCATGCGACCTGTTTGAAGTGATGATGCACTTGGTGCGTTGTAGATATTTTCTAACGCATCATCTGTGCGGCTTCCAAAAAGTGGAGGCTGCGCTGCATAGCCTTTCTTGGGAAACGCCCGCCCTAAGACAGGGTTTGAACTTTGCATTGATTTTTCTCCTTTTAGCTAAATTACCTGCAAGAGGTTTCGCCCTCTTAGTTAAATACTAAAGGCACACGCCAGCCTTCGCATACCTGGGTTGAACCTGATTTGCTGAGATTTTGCTGAGTTCGAAGCTATTTCCGGCTCCAAGCCATTCCAAGCCGCTCCAAGCCGCTCCAAGCCATTCCAAGCCGCTCCAATCCGCTCCAGGTAACCGGGTAACCGAGGCTAATTACTTCCTTTTGAGTCTTCGCAGGGATTTCTTGATCGCCCGTTGGCGTGCGGCCTCTATAGGGTCTTTTTTTGTGGGGAATGCCCATTTCAAGATCAGGATCAAAATAAGTACTGTTAAAAAACCGCCAAAACCTTGTAGGTAAATTGCAGTGTTTGGCGAGTAAGTCATTTTGCAACTTTATCAGGTGAAATTCGTTTAGCGAAAAATTCCCAGGACGATAATGTTAACAAGATCATAGAAAATCCAAATAACAAATCTTCCAATGGGGCACCAGCAACTCTTGTTCCAATTATTTCACCTTCTGAATACATAACTATGTTGTTGGAAGTTAACCACCAGTTAGTTAATAGTTGAAAAGGTAATATCAAGAAATAAGTTTTCCAAAATATCTTACGAGTCATCATTTGTGAACGCAATATATATAGATCTAAAATAATTGCTACCATTACAGCGTTTAGTGCAACGTCAGCGTAAATCATTTACTTCTTCGCTTTGCTTGAAGGTCTACTTAACTTAATCAATGCTAAGTAGGTTAAGACAACCATTAACGGAACTATTATGAAAAATAGAATTTCTTCGATTGGTAAACGTGAAAATATGTAAAGCCCAACTACTTGCTCCGGGTCAAAATACCAACTTCCTTTGGATGCAGCCCAAAAATCCCATGCAAGATAAATTGCCAAAATGACCCCATCGGTCATCAGAAAAAGTTTCCATTTACTACTAATTCGCAGCTTAAATCCAAAATTCACAAAAATCGCACATACCCCAATAAATCCGAGAACCATCAAGTAATTGAATTGGGCCACGACTAATTCTCTCCCAAATTTCTCTTATTTCGCATAACCTAGCCCCATGGACATCGGCCTTTCGAGAGTCTATGAACTGGCCTCGCGCTCTTCTAGAGTTGCGGTCGTTGGAGCAATCATTACTTTTGGCATCTTTGAACTGATTTCCTTTGAACTCCCTTTATCGGGACAGATAGTTATTGCGGTAATTGCTCTTTTAATTGGTATCCCACATGGTGCAATTGATCACTTAATAACTATTCCAAGAGAATCACGAGTTCGCTTTGTTACTTTCATAATTTTTTATATCTTGTTGGCGGTTGCTGCGGGATTTGCGATAGCAACTTGGAATCAGATTGGTTTTCAATTAATTCTGATAATTAGTGCCCTCCACTTTGGATTTGGTGACAGCGCCTTTAAGAGTGAATGGAATGATTCGCGCGGTTTAATCAAAGATCGATTTATTAAGGTTTCTGCTTATGCACTACCTGCCGGATTCTTACCTGTCATCTTGCCGTTGACAGATTCTCGTGCCCTATCAGCTTTGAACCGTATTAATCCTGAAATAGCCAATTGGTCAGGTTCGATTAATCAAACTTTGCGAAATATCACACTGGTTTTAGCTCTGATCGGGTTGTTACTACTTCTACTAAATAAAAATTTCCAAGCTTCACTTGACCTGCTTCTCTTAGCCATTTTGTCTTTGTTAGCACCACCATTAATTGCTTTTGCAGTTTATTTTGGTTGCTGGCACGCAGTCCGCCATACAGCACGGCTTGTACCTAAATTACCGAAAGCTCTTTTGCATGCACGTTCTATAAAGCCACTTAAGGCTTTTATATCCGCTGTTTTACCTGGTCTTTACGCCGTTTTAGGAACAATACTTTTAGCAGTTGGACTAATACTCTATCGCCCAGAATATTTTGATACCGGTTTACTTTGGACGATTTTAGTAATCATCTGGGCTTTGACAATTCCACACATGCTGACAACAGCTAAGTTTGATTTACAACTCTTTAAATAGAGCTTGTTCAAAATACGAACATATAAATGGTGCCCCGAGTGGGGGTCGAACCCACACTGGGAGGATTTTAAGTCCTCTGCCTCTGCCATTGGGCTATCGGGGCGTGCTTTCTTTGCTGCTACTTGCTTGAGCGGGTAAATCTACCTGCTCTCAGGAAGATCTCTGCCATTGCCCCAACCTTCAGCTTTCCAGTGGCAGTATTTTGCTGACTTGGGTGAAATGAGGCCAATAAGAGCCGATCTCCAAAGATCACTTCCGCGCCATGTGCAAAAGCCACTTTTTTAGTAGGTAGTTGATCAGATTGATCAGATTGCGCTCTTAATGTGCGCCACAAACTGTCCCAAGCAAATGCACCTAGGGCCACAAAAACTTTTGCGGTTGGCATCAGCAATTCAATTTCACGATTGAACCAAACAGAACAGGTATCTCGCTCACTTGTTTCTGCTTTGTTATCTGGCGGAACACATCTAACTGCACATAAAACTCGAGTATTGATTAATTGTAGACCATCATCAATTCCCTTGCTTGTTGGTTGATTTGCAAGACCGGCAGAAAATAATTCTGGGAAGAGCCAATCACCTGAAGCGTCACCAGTAAATATTCGACCAGTGCGATTGGCACCATGCGCGCCAGGGGCTAATCCAATCAAAATAATTTGTGCATCTACTGGTCCAAATCCTGGAACCGGCTTACCCCAATAAGTTTCATCCTGATATGCCCGTCGCTTAGTTACTGCAACTTCTTCACGCCAAAGTTTTAAACGCAAACACCCGTCACACTTTATTAACTCTTTATCCAAAGTTTTAATGTCGGCTAATTTAGAAATTGCAACTTCACTAAGCATTGAGCATCGACCAAACTATGCCATCTAAAATATCATTTTCACTTGCCGTAAAACTTTCCAGTCCGGTAACTTCAATGGTCTCAGCAAGTACTAAAGATCCGGCCGCAATTACATCGACTCGACCAGGGTGCATATATCCAAGGTCAGATCGCTCTTGTTGCGTCAGACTCAAAAGCCAATTTGAAACTCTGCGGGTTTCAATTGCACTGATTTTTGATAAGTGAATTAAATCAGAATCATATTTAGCAAGATTTAGCGCTGCTGCTGCAACAGTTGTTGCAGTCCCAGCAACCGCAACTAAAGTTTTAGCGCTTTTGATCGGAACAACTTCGGCGGCTTGCGCAATCGCATTCTTGATGTCTTCACGCGCACTTTCGATCTCGCTCTGAGTTGGAGGATCGTTTTTGAAATGGCGTTCACTCATCCGTACGCACCCAATATTCACACTTCGAGCCGAATCGACATGATTACTCCCAAGCACAAACTCAGTTGAACCCCCACCAATATCAACTACTAAGAATGGGCCAAAGGCTTCATCCAGACCTTGAGTTGCTCCTTTAAAGGAAAGCCTGGCTTCTTCTTCACCTGAAATAACTTCCGGTGTGATCCCTAATATCTGCGCTACTGGAATCAAAAACTCATCGCGATTTTGTGCATCTCTGGTTGCACTTGTGGCGCAAAAACGCACTTGCTCGACTTTAGCCTCGGCAATTTCTGCAGCAAATATTTTTAGTGCAGCAAGAGTGCGTGAAATTGCATCCGGTAGAAATGCTTTATTTCTGTCCACACCTTCACCAAGTTTTACGATCGACATTTTCCGTGAAATCTCAGTAAAAGTACTTGCTCCCGGATTTTCTTCAGCGATCAATAATCGAATTGAGTTTGTTCCGCAATCTAGCGCTGCAACCCGTTTCATTCCTGCGTACCAAAAGCACTACATGGGTTTTCAAGCCACCATTGCGGCAATGCTGCTAACGCTTCATCGCCTAGAGGATTCACTCCTGGGCCAGCACCAAGTGAATGTGCTACTAATGAATGTAAACATTTAACCCGATCTGGCATTCCACCGGCACTTATATTTTCAACCTCTGCAACATCAACACCTAAGGCACTGCGCGCTGCAATGTAATCAATGTGTGCGGCTTTGTATGCACCGTTTAAATCTGGATCATTTTCTAATCTTGTACTCATCTCACCCATCATCCCCGTGGTCTCTAAAGTAGAGATGGCACCGGTTAAACGTGGACAAGTCGCATAATAAAAAGTTGGAAATGGTGTTCCATCAGCTAAGCGAGGCGGCGTCTCAATCACACTTACTTCTCCGCAAGGACAACGATGTGCAACACCATGAACATCCCGAGGTGTCCGACCAAGTTGTTCTTTAACTACTAATAAATCTCGCTCACTTGGTTTCAATTACGGCTCCAGAAGTGGCAACTGTCTGTATAGATGAAATCAATCTTTCATACCAAGTTGCATAATCTGGCAATTGATCGGCAACAGAGTTTTGTTCTTCAACAGCAGTTTGCTCAGTCTTTGCCCCAACCACTATGTATTGCCGCTCTCCCGGAAGCACGAAGTGCAAGCGATCCCTTGCTTGCGATTTAACATAAGCAGGATCTCTCCATCTTGCTAACTCTGCTTCAGCATTTTGCAAGCGTTCTTTACTCGCATCTATCTGTGCTTCAACAGCGCTAATTTGTGCTCTTTGACTGAAATATCTTTGCATTGGTGGTGCAACAGTTAAAGCGATCAGAAAAAAGACCACAGAGAGCGCTACAAATCTCCCGGTCACTCCCTTGATGCTATTTGCCACAGAAATTCACCACCTATTTGAAACTATTTACTAAATCTCGGAAATGCGCCTTTTCCAGCAAATTTTGCATCTGAACCTAATATCTCTTCTATACGCAATAACTGGTTGTACTTCGCAACTCGTTCAGACCTAGCAGGGGCACCGGTCTTTATCTGCCCACAATTTGTGGCAACTGCTAAATCAGCAATTGTGGTGTCTTCGGTTTCACCTGATCGGTGACTCATCATGCATCGATAATCTGAAGCGTGAGCCATATCTACGGCGGCTAAAGTCTCTGAGAGCGAACCTATTTGATTAACTTTTACAAGGAGTGCGTTTGCGGCACCTTTTGCAATTCCATCTTTTAATCGAACTGGATTTGTCACAAAAAGATCATCTCCCACTAATTGAACTTTAGAGCCGATCTCTTTAGTAATTGCGATCCAACCATCCCAATCATTTTCATCTAGCGGATCTTCAATTGAAACAAGTGGATAATTTGTAACTAAATCCGCGTAATACTCAATCATCTCTGCAGATGACCGTGAACTACTTTCAAATTTGTATGTGTGAGTATCTTTTTCGTAAAACTCCGTCGCTGCTACATCTAGCGCTAATCCAATTTGAACGCCAACTTTAAATCCAGCTTTTTCAATTGCAGTTAAAATTAAATCAAGTGCGGCTCTGTTGCTTGTTAAGTTTGGCGCAAATCCACCTTCATCACCAATGCTTGTAGCAAGACCATTTTTCTTTAAAACCGCTTTTAAAGAATGATAAATCTCAGTTCCCCAACGCAACGCTTCTTTAAATGAGGTTGCTCCAAAGGGTGCAATCATGAACTCTTGGATATCAACATTTGTGTCTGCGTGAGCACCACCATTGAGAATATTCATCATGGGTACAGGTAATAAGTTTGCCTTGTCCCCACCTACATTTTTGAAAAGTGGAGTTTTTTCAGAAATAGCCGCAGCTTTTGCAACCGCAAGTGAAACACCCAAAATCGCATTTGCGCCTAATTTGGATTTATTCTCAGTTCCATCTAAATCAATCATTAATTTATCAATTGCTTTTTGATCTGCTGCCTTAACTCCAATCAACTTTGGAGTGATTTCATTAGTGATTCCGGCAATTGCGCTTAAAACGCCTTTGCCTCCATATCTTTCTCCACCATCACGCAACTCAACTGCTTCATGTGCGCCAGTTGACGCGCCACTTGGTACTGCAGCAATTCCAATACTTCCATCATTAAGAGAAACTTCTACTTCAACAGTTGGATTACCACGCGAATCAAGAATCTCACGAGACTTAATGGCTTTAATTGTTGCTGAAGTACTCACTTAATGCTCCTTTTTATAAGACCTAATGATTCAGGTCAGGGCTTAATTCTATTCAATTATGGATAGCGATTCTTTGTATGCGCGTGCCCTGCTTCGCATGGCTTGCTCTGGATCCACCCCATGTTCGGCACCAAGTGCGACCACAGCAAAAAGTAAATCCCCAATGGTCGCCTGATCCACAATCTGCGGAGTTTTAATCTCAACTACTGGCTCTGCATTCACACCATGTTTTTTTGCCCGATGAATAAGTTTCGCAGCCAAAGCCAAAGCCGGCTGCCCTAATGGCACACCTTCTCCAGCGGAATTACGTCCTTTTTCGGCACTCTTGATTTTCTCCCAATTGCTTTCAACTTCCTTAGCAGTTAACGCTTTTTCTTCAGCAAATACATGAGGGTGACGGCTAATTAATTTGTTACTAATTCCTTTTGCTACATCTTCAATATCAAAGCCAAGACCATTTTCTTCGCTGGCAATACGAGCATGAAAAACGACTTGAAGCAAAATATCTCCGAGTTCTTCGATCATGTCTGCCCGATCAGATCGCTCAACTGCATCTATGAATTCATAACTTTCTTCAATTAAATATGTGAGCAGTGATTCATGTGTTTGCTCTGCATCCCAAGGGCATCCACCCGATGAGCGCAAGCGATCCATAACTTCAACCAAATGTTGAAGTTGGGATTTCTCGATCATCGAAGAAGGTTAGTTAGCAGGATCTGCTACAGCACCATTGGTGGCATCAACAGGATTGATATCTGAGGTAGCTGTAACCCATACTCCATAACGTGGATTTAGCTTAACGTTTTCGCGAGCTCCAATTTCACTTACATAATTCTGCAAGGCCGTGCTGAACTCTTGCTCTGATGCAGTTGGTGCAACTAACTTGGCCCGCAGACTGTCTTGAATAATGATGTCTTCGATATATCGATCTAAATCACTCGCAGCGATTGATGCATTTGCAAGAGCGGCAGGCAAAGCGGCTTCTCCACCAATTTGGGCAATGATTTTTTCACGATTTGCAGCGACTTCTGCAGGATTAATAACTATGCCTTTTTCACTTGCTCCGCGATGCAACAAAAATGAAATAATCTTGAGACGCAACTGGGCCCGAACTAGATTTTCACCAGTTAGCCCATTCTCAGGCATGGTGTTTGTCTCAATGCGTTCTGCAACGATCGCATTAATCGTAGATTGTAAATTCGAAATTGAGACTGAGCCGTGTTTCATATTTGCGGCAGAACTTGCGTTCGCACACCCGGCAAGAATGGCGCCAACAATAAGTAGGGCTCCGATTTGTACTGCCTTGGTTTTACGTAACTTCATAATTCTCTCCAAGCTCATCACAAACTCCCTATTTGATCGGCGCTGCATTTTCGAGTGCCTCATTTACCCAACTCAGGAGTTCAGTATTCCCTATGGCCATAGGTGTGAGCGAATTGGCCAGATTTCGAGAACCAGGCGTAGGCAAAAGTAAGGTTTCGGCAGTTGCCTTATATATATGGCGTGGGTAGATCCGGTCCATTCGAACAGATAGCGAATCACTCAGAACTACCGGAGCTAATCTCAGGAATTTCCCGTGCATTACTACTTCGCGCAAAGCACGCGCCTTCGCCGTTGCCCGTAACTTGGCGATACTCATTAAATTTGAAACTACGTCTGGGAGAGCGCCAAATCTATCTACCAATTCTGCTGATATCTCATCAACTTCTGCGTCGTTTTTAGAGTCAGCCAATCTCCGGTAAATATCTAATCTCACTCGTTCGCTTTCCACATAATTATGAGGCAAATGCGCATCTACTGGTAATTCAATTTTGCAATCAAGATTTTCTGGTTTTTTGCCACGGAACTCTGAAACTGCTTCCCCGATCATGCGCATATATAAATCAAAACCAACATCTGCAATATGACCAGATTGTTCTCCGCCTAGTAAATTTCCAGCGCCACGAATTTCTAAATCTTTTAATGCAACTTGCATTCCTGATCCAAGTTCAGTGTTAGCGGCTATCGTTGCAAGTCGATCAAAGGCAGTTTCAGTCAATGGCTTTTCAGTTGGATACAAGAAATATGCATAACCCCGTTCACGACCACGTCCAACTCTTCCACGTAGTTGATGCAGTTGTGACAAGCCCATAAGATCCGCACGTTCGACAATCAGAGTATTTGCATTTGGAATATCAATTCCATTTTCAACAATTGTTGTACAAACCAACATATCAAATTCTTTTTCCCAGAAAGAGACAATAACTTTTTCGAGTGCATCTTCTGACATCTGTCCATGAGCGATCTGAATTCTGGCTTCTGGAACCAACTCCTGCAATCTAATTACAGCTCGATCTATGCTCTCGACCCTGTTGTGAATGTAGAAAATCTGACCATCTCTTAACAACTCTCTTCTGATCGCAGCAGTAATCTGTTTCTCTTCGTACTCCCCGACATAAGTCAAAATTGGATGCCGCTCCTCGGGAGGGGTTGCCATGATGGACATTTCGCGAATACCTGTAATCGACATTTCTAGAGTTCGTGGTATGGGGGTCGCCGACATCGATAAAACATCCACGTGGGCTCTAAATTTCTTCAAAATCTCTTTATGTTCTACTCCAAACCTTTGTTCTTCATCCACAACCATCAAACCTAAATCTCTGAAAATAACATCAGTGGAAAGTAGGCGATGGGTACCGATTACAACATCAACAGCTCCGGTTGCTAAATCTGCAATTACTTTCTTAATTTCACCTTGAGTTGAAAAACGAGAAAGCGCCTCGACTCTTATAGGGAATCCTGAGTACCGCTCTCTAAAGGTCGTTAAATGTTGTTGTACAAGTAATGTGGTTGGACAAAGAATTGAAACTTGTTTTCCATCCTGAACTGCTTTGAATGCTGCACGTATTGCTATCTCAGTTTTTCCGAATCCAACATCACCACAAACAATTCGGTCCATTGGATATGGTCGTTCCATATCCGCCTTTACATCTGAAATAGTCGATAACTGATCTGGTGTTTCTGAAAATGGAAACGCATCTTCTAACTCACGTTGCCATGGCGTATCTGGTGAAAATACAAACCCTGGTGAACTTGTACGAGCAGCATAAAGTTGGATTAATTCACTTGCTATCTGACGAACTGCTTTTTTCGCTCGCCCTTTTGCTTTTTGCCAATCAGCACCACCAATCCGGTGAACAGATGGCGCTTCGCCACCAACATAACGAGTTATCTGATCTAGTGAATCAGTTGGCAAATAGAGGCGATCTGCTGGTTGTCCACGCTTACTTGATGCATATTCAATGACTAAGTACTCCCTGGTTGTGCCACTAACTACTCGCTCAACCATTTCAATAAAACGACCTACTCCGTGAATTTCATGAACAACGTAATCCCCGTCTTTTAATGCAAGTGGGTCGATTCGCTTACCTCGTCTAGGGGCAAGTCTCGCGCCTTCGGTGTTAACAGCTTTAGCGCCAACAAAATCTCTTTCGGTGACTAGGAAAATTTTTTCGTGAGAAGCACTAAATCCAAATCTGATGGCTGAGGTGGTCACATGCGCGACATTTGGTGAGATCTCTGCCAAATCTTCAATTAACTTCATAGGAATATCTGCGTCATTCAGCAAATTTGCATATCTTTCAGCGGTTCCATGACCTATTGCCGCAATTACAACTCGCCATCCTTCCTTGATCTTTTCATTTATCTGAGAAGTAAATCGATCAACATTTCCCCGTATAGGTTCGATTGCTCCGAATTCGGCAAACTCTGAATTTTCACCATCAGTACCAAATGGTGCGACTGATCCAATAGTGAAATTGCGATTTTCCATTTCACTCAATACATCAGCCAACTCTATAAAGGAACTTCCGCCAAGTTCAATTGGAACTGTATTTCCATGTGCTGCATTAAGCCAAGATGCTTCTAAAAATTCACGACCAGTTGAGATTAATTCACCAGCCCTAGAATTTAGTAAATCTGGAGAAACTAAAATAACTTTAGAATTTTTTGGGAGTATCTCAGTTAAAGACTCCATTGAGTCAACCAAAGCTGGAATTAATGATTCCATTCCTTCGGCAGCTATTCCGGTTGCTATTTTTCCTAATAAATCAGAAATCCCTGGGTATTTTTCTACTAATTCAGCTGCTCGTTTTTTTACATCTTCCGTTAGTGCCATTTCACGACTAGGAAGTGCTGTTACTGCTCCTGCAATGAGTGCCATAGTTCTTTGATCAGCTATTGCGAAAGTACGGACTTCTTCGATTGTGTCATCAAAGAATTCAACTCTGATCGGATGATTTTCTTGTGGTGGGAAAATATCAAGTAAGCCACCTCGAATAGCAAACTCTCCACGTTTTTCTACTAAGTCAGTTCTTACATATCCAAGGGAAACTAATTCTTCTGCACATCTATGCATGTCAATTTGCAAGCCAGCTTCAAATTTAGGTGCGGCGATCGAACCAAACCCTTTTACAAATGGCTGCATTAATGCACGGACTGGAGTTAGCAAAATATCAATTTGCTTGTTTGTCCGAAGCATATTTAGAGCTTTGTATCTAGCTGCAACGGTGTCGCTTTGAGGACTCAATCTTTCGTGTGGTAAAGTTTCCCAATTAGGAAAAGTTTGAATTATTAATTCCGGTGCGATCTCATTTAATTCGCGTTGCAAGTCAAGAGTGCTTCCTGGTGTTACTACCAAGATTGGGGCATTTTGATTTTCGCTCCTAATGCTTGCAGATTGAGCAATTAACCATGAGTGAAGTGAATTTGGGGCGATGAGCTTTTTGCCAGATCTGATTGATTCACTTAGATCTTGCAATTTGAGATGAGGCAATAAGGATTCAACGGCCATATTCGCCCCCATTCTCACCTCGGAACAACGCCAGAAGCCCCATACCGCAAGATGCGGGGGGGGCAACAGGTCGACTCTATCTGAGAGAATCACCCCATGCCTTCCAGTGATGGCGCGGAGTTACGCGCAGATGTTCGCCGCTTAGGCGATTTGTTGGGAGAAACAATCGCCAGGCAAGAGGGGCAATCACTCCTTGATTTGGTTGAGCAAGTGCGTCAGGCAGTTCGTGAAGACTCCCCTGCAGGCGCTAATTTGTTGGCAAAGGTTGATGTCGACGACAGCATCAGATTAGTAAGAGCTTTTAACGCTTACTTTCATTTAGCAAATGTCGCTGAGCAAGTCCATCGTGCCCGCACATTGGCAAACGAACGAGTGAGTGGTGAATCATGGTTGCAGCGTGCATCTAATCGAATTGCTGATCAAAAGATTTCACGAGATGAATTAGCAAGGAGTGTTGCATCACTTTCAGTGCGACCAGTTTTCACTGCGCACCCAACTGAAGCCGCACGCAGATCTATTTTGAGCAAATTGGCAGCAATTGCAGATTTGCTTGATGCAAAAAATGTGCCAGAAAACAATCGCAGGCTTGCTGAAGCAATTGAACTGTTGTGGCAAACAGATGAATTGCGCTTAGAGCGTCCAGAACCTATTGATGAAGCCATGAATGCGCTCTACTACTTGGATGATTTAAGTAGATCGACTGTTTCGCAAGTTCTTGAAGATTTTGCATTTGAATTGAATAGATTTGGAATAATTCTTGATTCGACTGCTCGTCCACTTTCATTTGGAAGTTGGATCGGAGGAGATAGAGATGGAAACCCTCACGTAACTGCAGAAGTAACTAAGAACGCTGTTACCACCCAAGTTGGTCACAGTATTCGGGTAACTCTCGAAAGATTAGATGCACTTCGTCAATCACTTTCTGTTTCAACTCGTATTGCTGGCGCTTCCGCAGAACTACTTGCATCTGTAGCAGCTGATTTACAGATTTTGCCAGAAATTGAAGAACGATTTAGACGCATCAACGTTGAAGAGCCTTATCGATTAAAAGCCACTGCTATTCGTCATAAATTGCTACTAACTCAAAAGCGCCATGCCGCTCTGAAAGATCACGAGCCAGGCCGCGACTATGCAAATACTCAGGAATTACTTGATGATCTGCTCATTATGCGCGATTCACTCATGAGTCATAAAGGTGAATTGATTGCAAATGGTGAACTTGATCGAATGATTAGAAATGTTTCAGCATTTGGATTAACTCATGCAACTCTTGATGTTCGTGAGCACTCTGATCGTCATCATCATCTACTAAATCAATTATTTAATAGCGTTGGTGTAAAAAACTACCCAGAACTAAGTAGTAATGAACGGCTAAATTTATTAGCAGCTGAATTAGCCAACCCTCGCCCACTGGCTGGAAATTCTAAAGATGAGCTTGACGAGATTGGTAAGCAAACCTTGGCAACTTTTGATGCAATAGGTGAGATTATTGAGCGATTTGGCAATGAAGCAATCGAAAGTTATATAGTCTCAATGACAAAGGGTGCTGATGACTTGTTGGCGGCGGTAGTTCTGGGCAAACAAGCCGGTTTATTAAATCTAAATCGCGAAGATCCATTTTCTTTAATTGGTTATGTTCCGCTTTTAGAAACTGTTGCCGAATTACAATCTGCAGACAAGATTTTAGAATCACTTCTGGCTGTTCCTGAATACCGACAGATTCTTGAGTTACGTGGAAACGTTCAAGAAGTGATGCTCGGATACTCTGATTCAAATAAAGATGCTGGAATTACAACTAGCCAATGGGAAATTCACCGAGCACAGAGACGTTTGCGTGATGTTGCAATGAAACATGGAATTGCACTTCGCATCTTCCATGGCCGAGGTGGTTCAGTTGGTCGAGGTGGTGGGCCAACATATGACGCGTTAATTGCGCTTCCTTGGGGTTCGGTTGATGGCGAAATTAAAATGACTGAACAAGGGGAAGTTATTAGCGATAAGTACTCGCTCCCATCACTCGCGCGCGAAAATGTTGAGTTGATGCTTGCGGCATCTTTGGAAGCCACTGTTTTAAATCGTGCGCCACGTCAAAGTCCTAAAGATTTAGCTAAATGGGATTCATGCATGGATCTAGTTAGTAGCGCCGCTATGACGCAATACCGCACCTTGACTGACCATCCTGATCTTCCTCAGTATTTCTTTGAATCAACTCCAGTAGAACAACTTGGGGATCTTTTCCTAGGTTCACGGCCATCAAGACGACCAGATTCCAGTGCTGACTTAAGTGGCCTGCGGGCAATTCCATGGGTATTTGGTTGGACTCAATCGCGCCAAATTGTTCCAGGCTGGTTTGGGGTCGGAACCGGATTAAAGGCAGCTCGTGAAGCTGGGAAATCTGATGTTCTAGCGCACATGCTTACCGAATGGCATTTTTTCCGTACCTTCATTAGCAATGTTGAAATGACGCTCGTGAAAACAGATCTTGTAACGGCTGAACATTATGTAAAAACTTTAGTTAACCCTGAGCTTCATCATTTCTTAGATAAAATACGGGCTGAATTTGATTTAACAGTTGCAGAGATTTTGCTTTTGACGGGCAAAAAAGAGTTGCTTAGTGATCAACCAATTCTTTCCCAGACTTTGCAAGTCCGAGATGCCTATCTTCGCCCACTTCAACTTCTGCAAGTAACACTTCTACAAAGAGTTCGCAAAGGTGACCACAGCGACGAGGCAACTTTACGTCGTGCGCTGCTACTTACCATCAACGGCATTGCAGCAGGTTTACGTAACACCGGTTGAGTCAGATTATTTTTCGGGAAGTATTACCGGAATCTGGGCCATCAAGCCACCATCAATTACATAATCTGAGCCTGTAATAAATAATGCTCGATCGCTAGCAAGGAAAGCAACAAGTTCAGCGATATCTTCGATAGTTCCCATGCGACCAATTGGATGCGAGCTACCCCATTCAGCCACAACTTCATCCACGGTTTTATTTCCCCTGTGAGTTTCAGCAGCAAAGCGTAACAAAGGCGTATCTACTGAACCGGGAAGGACTGAGTTAACCCGAATTTTATCGGCCGCAAAATCCATCGCCATTGCACGAGTTAGTGCGTTAATGGCACCTTTGGAAGTTGAGTAAGCAACAACTTGTTTTTGAGCGCCTATGGATTGAACCGACGAAATATTCACAATTGCTCCACCGCCACGTTTGCGCATATGTGGAACGCCATACTTTGCAGTTAAAAACATAGATTTAACATTCACATCTAAGGTTTTATCCCAGATCTCTTCCGTGGTCTCCACAGCGTCACCATAAGTTTGAATTCCAGCGCAATTTGCAATTACATCTAATGCACCAAACTCAGCAATAACACCAGAGACCATCTTTTCGACTTCTTTTGCACTACTTACATCGGTTGGAAAAGCTTTTACTCTCTTACCTGATGTTAGAAAGTTCTTTTCGACATTAGTAAGAGTTGCAGCATCATTATCAACTAGCGCAACGCTCGCACCTTCGTTTACAAATTTAACTGCAGCACCAAAGCCCATGCCTTTTGCGGCGCCCGTGACTATTACTACTTTTCCAACAAAATCCATTTCACTCCCTTAATTACTACTTGCTATATCTTTTCGACACCGAATGAGAACTTATTGCTTTTAATCTCTCGACCCTTAAAAATCAAAGCAGTTCCATTTTTTACAGAATCAACTACTCCGGTTGTGGGGAAACTTGAAAATGGTTCTAAACCAATGTTGTAATGACGACCGAACCATGGATAACCCTTAGTTGCGCCAAATTCTTGCCAGAACCATAAGTAAGGCTGGTTTGTTTTATCCCATTTAACAACTGCAGCTAAGCCTTTATTTGGTGATTCAACTCGATACTCACCGCGCTCTAAATCCTTTATGTAAAGTAATTCTGTTGGAGTATTTCGTGGCGGAATATGGCTGAAATCAACTGGCTTGTCATCTGGACCAACACCAACAGGCCAAGCAAAATGATCATTTCCTTTTAGCCGGCGTGAACTTCCATAAACTTCGCTGGCGTGTGGCATCGCAGTTGGTTTTCCAGGTAGTACTACTCGACAATCATCATCCATAAATGGTGGGCCAAATGTGAAATGGAATCCCCACATTGTTGGAATTTCTACATCAGATAAATTCTCAATAGTTTCGACCATATCTAAAGTTGTGGAATTAGATTTCAAACTCATGGTTCGTTTAACCAAAAATGGAGTTTTCCGACCATAAACAAAAAACTCGACTGAAATCTCTTCAGGCGTATCTTTCAAAATCTTAAAATCCCACGGTAAAAGTGCCATTTCGGCATGTTGTCCAAAATCTGCACCTTGATAATTTGATGCGCCGCCTCCATTTGGAAAAATTGTTTGCCAACCACCTGGATACTCATCAATGAAAGTACCAAGTGGGTCCTGGTAGTTGTAATTGACTTGACCATCTGCCAATCCCTTAGCTGTAAGCCAAACTAAATCTAAATCATCAGGCTTGTGCAAAAATTCAACTACATCAGCACCGCGACCTGCAGCAACGGTGATCCGCAATTTTTCATTTTCTAATACAACAGCGGCTAATTTTCCGATTTTGAAATTATCGTGGATCCGACATGAATGATTACGTGATTGTGCGCGCATAATTCCTCCTATCCGTTGAATTTTTCACTTTGAGCACCGGTAAGTCCGAGCCCATCAACAATAAACAAACCACCATCCAATTCATTAGCAGTGTTGCCAAGTGAGGCACGAGCTGAAGTCACAATAAGTCGATCTCCTTTTGTTCCACCAAAAGTACATGAGCTTGGTTGCTTTACCGGCATTTCTACGACCGATTGCTTTTTACCCTGTTGGTCATAAATTTCAATTCTTGAGCCGCCCCACATCGCAACTAGTAATAAACCTTCATTTGAAATACACATTCCATCTGGCACTGAGCCATCATCCGGGAATGAAACTAAGGTTTTCTTATTATGTAACTCAGCATTTTCAAAATCTACTTCATAACTAGTCAGAACGTGCTGCATGCTATCTACATGGTAAAAATGTGAATTGTCTGCACTCCATGCCAAGCCATTTGGAAGAGTAATTCCCGTCGCTACCGTTTTCATCGTTAGGTCACCGGACAAGACATGCAAAGCACCGGTTCCTGGCACCATATCCATAGTGCAACTTCCTGCCCAAAATCTTCCAGCCGAATCTACTTTTGCATCATTCATACGTTCATCTTCTTTTAGAAAATCTTTAGTTACTTTCCAACCATTATCTGGATTTAACTCAGCAAATCCTTCTTTTGTGGCGGCGTAGTAGCCACCTTTTTTCCGGCCGACAATTGCACCTATAACTTCTGGAACTGAATGGGTGGACACCGCACCACTATCAATTTTCTGTTCAAACCATAACTTTCCAGCGATATCTACCCAAGAAATGGTTGAAGTACCTGCATCCCAGTTTGGGCCTTCGCCAACTTCGCTACGAATTTCATTTACACAATTAATGGTTGTCATAGTGGGATATCTTTCTATTTATTTGCTAATTACTCAATAGGGTCAAAGATTGCTCTGAGATTTCCAGACCAAATCCGGGTTTTGCGTTGAAATAAAGGTATCCATTTTTCAACTCAGGCAATCCCCCGACCGCGTCGGCAATTTCTGAGGAAGGTTGGTGCCATTCCTGTGGACCGGATAAGAGCAGATTTAGAGAAAGATGACCGGTTGCTACCGACTCTATTGGGCTTTGCAATTGACCGGCTGACCATGAAGTTCGAATACTTATTGGAGCCGCATAATGTCCAATTTTTAGGGCTTGGCTAAATCCACCAATTGCGCCTACGTTGCAACGCAATATATCTATCGCCATTTGTGGAATTATTTTGAGCCATTCATGAGGATTTACAAATCTTTTGCCTGTCGCGATTGGAACTTTGGTCTGCATTCTCATCGCAAGATGCCAATCAATATGTTCTGGAGAAAATACATCTTCTAAAAAGAATGGATGAAATTTTTCTAATCGTTTAACAACTGCAACAGCTTCCGTTGGCGCTAAACGTCCGTCAAAGTCATGAGCGAAATTCACTTCTTCGCCAAACTCAGATCGTAATTTGCTAAAGACTTCAACAATTTGCTTTCCATATGTAACAGCTTTTGAATCCATCTCTGGATTAATCAGAAAATACTGAATTCCCTCTTTTTGAAACTTTGTAATTTCGGCTACTAATCCCGATTTTAAATTCTTTTCGATTTTTGTTAAAACTGGAACCGCTTTGCGAGAACGTCCACCGATGAGATCAACAACGGATTTTCCAACTTCTTTACCTTTAATGTCCCAAAGAGCTTGATCTATTGCTGAGAGCGCACAATTCAGTGCTGGATCATTTCGCCAAGAGGATTGGACTTGAGAGGTCTGCCATATATCTTCAATCTCAGTTACCTCTTTGCCAACTAAAAAATCAGTTAAGTATTTATCAACGCTGATTGCAATTAATTTGTGGTGGCCGGCAAAGGCGGCACTTCCCCATCCGATTAATCCAGGCTCTGAGGTATCGATTTTTACAAAAATTTGATCTTGCCCCAATAAATATGTTGAGATCTTCTTTATAGTTGCCATCTCGGCCCCTTCTGTTGCAAACGTGAGGGTACCCTCAACTCAGGCAGAAAGGTAGTGCTATGCAAATCTGGCTTGGAGTTGATTTAGGTACCTCTGCCCTGAAAGCCACAGCGATAAATCAAGATGGTCAAGTAATCGCCAGAGCTTCTGCTGGGTATGAAACACATCGACCACATGAAAGTTGGGTAGAGCAAGATCCACTTGATTGGTTAGCAGCCTTCACTAAAGTTTTAAGTCAATTGGATGTTGATCTAACCAAAATTACCGGAGTTGGAATTGTCGGACAGACGCCAACCTTGGTAGTGACAGATTCTTTTGGTAATCCATTACGGCCGGCGATGACTTGGCAAGATACACGTTCACAAAATGAGGCAGATTTGTTTGTCGCGGAAATTCCAGATGTCTCAAAAGATTTTGGACTCTCTTTACCTTGGGCTCCTTCAGGAATTTTGCCAAAAGTCCGCTGGTTAAAAGCACATGAACCAAATATTCTTGTAAAAGGTTCTCGTTTATTGCAAGCAAAAGATTTTTTACTTTTTCATTTAACCAGACAATTTGCATCTGATAATTGGTCAAGTAAAGGTTTGATAAATGCCGAAACTTTAAGGCCTACTCAGGCATGGAAAACTCTTGGCCTGTCAGATGAATTGATACCTACTATAGGAAAGCCTTGGGAAGTCGCTGGGAAAACTTCAATTGATAATAAATTTCTACCACCTGGCATTCCGGTAGCGATTGGTTGGTCAGATGCTCTTGCTGGAATGTTAGCTTTAGAAGTATTTTCAAAACCAACTGCATTTGTAATCTCTGGAAGTTCGGACATTGCTGGAATATCTTGCACGAAATTTTCTGAGGGCAAACATAATCTTTCAACCGTCCCCGAAAGTTGTGCCCCGCTACCGGTGATATTTGGTCCAACTCAAAGTAGTGGTTCTGCAATTTCCTGGGCTGCAGAACTTTTTAATTCCACGCCAGAAGAGTTGCTTTCGGAATCTCTTGAAAGCAGCGATGCTCACAGTGAAATCTTTCTACCCTTTCTTGCCGGTGAACGTGCCCCAATTTGGCGTAGTGATATTCGAGCCCTCTTTGCTGGGCTCTCCCACCAAAGTAAATTTAGCGATATCGCGCATGCAGTGATTTTCGGAGTTGGTTTCACGGCTCGACACATAATTGATCAAGCTAAATCACTAAGTAAAGAATTGCCATCAATTATTCACTTGGGTGGAGCGTCTCATCAATCAAAATTATGGCTAGATATTAGAAGCCGCATTTTACGCTCTGAAGTTATTTCATTTAGCGAATCCGATTCTTCTAGTGTTGGCGCGGCAATCCTCGCCGCAAGTGCAGCAACCGGAATTTCGCCAGAAGTTTTAGCACCTAAATTCTCAGGGGAAAAGTTGTACTTTACTTCCACTAGCGAAGATCAAAATATTGCCGAGATCGAATATAAAAAATACTTAGATTGGGTCGAGCGCTCTATTCGTTAAAGTTTTGCTGAGTGCGTTCTAACCCGTTTTGCATAATTGATTCGACAGCATCCCCGGCTCTGATTATCAAATCCTGTAATGATTTCTTCTCAATATTGCTAAAGTTTTGTAACACAAAATCTGCCGCGTCTAAATGCCCTACTGGTCTTCCGATTCCAACTCGGACTCGAAAGTAATCAGGAGCAGAAAGAGTTTGCGTCAAACTCTTCAAGCCGTTGTGTCCATTATCTCCGCCACCTTGTTTGACGCGGATTTTTGCAAAATCAATATCCAGTTCATCGTGGATAACGATTATTTGAGAATTGGATAGTTGATAAAAATTCCTAAGCGCTACTACAGATTTCCCAGAATCATTCATATAAGTTTGTGGCTTAGCAATAATTATTTTTGGAGCGTCGACTCCCACGCCAAATCGACCCTCTAAAACTTCTGCTTTTGATCTATGTCTGCTAAATTTTCCAGCGACTTGTCCAGCTAAATAATCAGCAACCTGAAACCCAATATTGTGACGGGTTGCCGAATATTCATTTCCTGGATTACCAAGACCTACCACAAGCCAACTCATGAAAGAAGGCTAGCGGATCAGCTCTTTGCACCTTCAGCAGGTGCAGCTTCATCAGGTGCAGCAGCGCCTTCAGCAGGTGCAGCAACAGCAACAGGCTCTTCCTGAGCAGAGCGAACAGAAAGATGTACAACAGCCATCTTTGGATCGCTGATAAGAAGTACACCGGCGGGAAGTTTTACATCAGCTGCATAAAGTGTACTTCCGGCTTGTAAGCCAGTCATATCTAATTCTAAGAAGTTTGGAATAGATGTTGCTTCAGTTTCAACTTCAATTGAGTTGTGATTGTGTTCCAAAATTCCATCACGGTCGTACTCGCCTGATGTGTGAACTGGAACAGAAACAACTACTCGCTCACCACGGCGCACAATAATTAAATCGATATGCTCAAGAGTTCCTTTGATTGCGTGGCGAACAACAGATTTTGGAAGTGTTAACTCAACGTGATCTCCAAGATCAATATCTAGCAACACGTTTGAAGATTTAAGGGCAATACCAAGTTCACGTGCTGGCAGTGAGATGTGGATTGGATTTTCGCCATGGCCGTAAATAACAGCTGGAATTAATCCATCGCGTCTGGTTCGGCGAGATGCACCTTTTCCGAATTCAGTCCGGCGGGCACCTGCGATTTTGATCTCAGCCATTACGTCCTCCTGGTTATTTCCCCAGCGAGAACTTCTTTCGAAGCCCCGTCGATAACGGGAGTTTCCCCTCGCCGGAATAACCCCAAGGTTAGCCAATGATGGTTGGAAAAGGAAATTGCGGTTCAGGCAGTTATAAGGGGCTTAAGAATGACCATCGAAGAGGCTGGTGACTGAGCCATCCTCAAAAACCTCACGGATAGCTCGACCAAGAAGTGGGGCAATCGAAAGGACAGTTAATCGATCAAATTTCCATTCATCTGGAATTGGCAAGGTATCTGTAATGACAATTTCACTTGCGCGTGAATTGCGTAAACGTTCAATAGCTGGACCTGACATAACCGCATGAGTTGCCGCAATTATTACTTCAGCAGCTCCACCTTCAAATAGTGCATCAACTGCTTTAGTAATTGTTCCTGCTGTATCAATCATGTCATCTATTACTACACAAGTTTGTCCCTTGACATCACCAACGACTCGTCCAGTTGATGATTCATTTGGAATTCTTGGATCACGAGTTTTATGAATAAACGCAATCGGGCATCCACCTAGCAAGTCGCTCCAACGCTCAGCTACTCGAACCCGTCCGGAATCTGGCGAAACAATTGTCAATCGTGATCTATCAACTTTGCTACCAACGTAATTTGCCAGCAAAGGAAGAGCGAAAAGATGATCAACTGGGCCATCAAAAAATCCTTGAATTTGTGAAGTGTGTAAATCAACAACCATTAATCGATCAGCTCCGGCAGTCTTAAATAAATCTGCCATCAATCGGGCTGAAATTGGTTCACGTCCACGGTGCTTTTTATCTTGACGTGCGTAACCGTAAAAAGGAGTAACAACGGTTATTCGTTTTGCAGATGCACGTTTTAATGCATCCACCATAATTAATTGTTCCATGATGTGTTTATTCACTGGCGTTGCATGACTTTGTAAAACAAATGCATCACAGCCACGAACACTCTCTTCAAATCGAACAAATATTTCACCATTCGCAAAATCATAAGCAGATGTAGGGGTGATTGGAATGCCAAGCTCACCAGCAACTTGTTCGGCTAACTCTGGAAAAGCACGGCCGGTAAAAAGCCGTAAACGTTTTTCGGAGGAGAGTCGAATCTCGTTGCTCATATTTAGATCCCCTCGTTATTTCGGATTTTTCTCGGCAGCTCTAGCTGAGTCACTTCCACTGCGCTTGCGCAACACCCACCCGAGGATATTACGTTGACGAGCACGTCCAACACCCATTGAACCCGCCGGTACATCATCAGTAATTACAGATCCCGCGGCCGTATAAGCCCCATCACCAATTGAAAGTGGCGCAACCAACATGGTGTCACTGCCAATTCGAACATGATCGCCGATCACAGTCTGATGCTTTTCTACGCCGTCATAATTCACCGTTATGGTTGCAGCGCCAATATTCGTTCCAACACCAATGGTGGTATCTCCGATATATGAAAGGTGTGGAACTTTAGAGCCAGCACCGATTTGAGATTCCTTTACTTCAACATAAGCTCCAACTTTTACGCCTTTTTCAAGAACGGTTCCAGGTCGCAAATAAGAAAAAGGTCCAACCGTTGCATCCGCTCCAATTTGAGCTCCATCGCAATATGAGTCGCGAATACTTGCGCCACTTTTTACTTCACAATTAATCAATGTAGTCCTAGCTCCAATGACTACACCACTTTGAATAGATGTATTCCCGGCGAGCGCGACTTCTGGGTAAATAACTACATCCTGTGACAACGAAACCGTTGGATCAATCCAAACAGTTGTTGGATCAATCATGGTTACGCCGTTTTTCATCCAGTGCAGGTTAATCCGGTCACGCAATAATGCAGTGCACTCTGAAAGTTGAAAACGATCATTAACACCCAGAATCTCAATGAAGTCTTCAACAATAACTGGCTCTACTCGCTTGCCAGCCGACTGCAGTACTCCAATAGCATCAGTTAAATACTCTTCGCCTTGGGCATTCTTGTTGTTTATCTTGCTCAAAGAATCAATAAGGTCAGTTGAATGAAAAACATAAACGCTTGAATTAATCTCAGTAATTTCGCGCTCTATTTCAGTTGCATCACGATCTTCAACAATTCTTAGAATTCCATCAGTTTCATCACGGACAATTCTTCCGTAACCCTCAGGATCATCTATCTGTGCAGTAAGAACCGTCGCTGAATTCTGCTCTGCAACGTGTGTATCTAATAGTGCTTGCAAGGTTGTAGATGTAATTAATGGAATATCACCGGCTAAAATCAATATTGGGGTCTCTGTGGAAACTTTTACGCTTTCTAAAGCAATTCGTGCGGCTTGACCAGTACCACCACGTTTTTCTTGAACCACAATTTTGGCACCTGGTGAAACTTTGCTAACAACTTCTTCAACTAATTCGCGATACGCACCAACAACAACTACTAATTGGCTGGGGTTTAAATCATTCGCCGCATCGATTACATGCTCAATTAGTGTGCGACCTAAAACTTTATGGAGAACTTTGGGAAGTTGGGATTGCATCCGGGTGCCTTCACCTGCAGCGAGGATAAAGATCGCTGGACCGGCAGATGCGCCAGGTGTGCGAGACATACAGTCCCCCTCTGCTAACTACTGCAATGCGTTAAGCCTAAGGTCTTGCCGGCGAAGAGAGCTCCGCCACCAGGTATCGATCCTGGACCCTGGGCTTCAAAGGCCCATGTGCTAGCCACTACACAATGGCGGAACCCGTATTCTCTCGCAAAAATGAGCCACTTTCGACCATACCGCTACCCTCTTTCTCATGAGCGCCCCAATTCCAGCCAGAATCCGGATGACCAGCGCCCAAAGACGGGCTCAATTAATTGAAGTTGGCCGCGCCCTTTTCGCTGAAAAAGGGATTGAAGGCACCAGCGTTGAAGAGATTGCGGCCAGCGCCGGAGTATCTAAGCCACTCATTTACGAACATTTCGGAGGCAAAGAGGGTTTGTATGCAGTGGTGGTCGATCGCGAAATGCGGGCGTTGCTGCACTTGATTTCAGAATCACTTTTACAGGGAAGTCCGCGAGTCAAAGCAGAAAATGCTGCACTAGCTTTTTTAACTTACATTGAAACTCGTAGCGATGGATTCCGAATTTTAGTTTTGAACTCTCCGGTTGGTGGACAGAGTGGCTCCTTCGCAACTTTGTTAAGTGAAGTTGCGTCACAAGTAGAACATATCTTTGTTGCTGAACTAGGCGCACGAGGTTTTGATCCACAGATGGCTCCGATGTATGCCCAGATGCTCGTCGGCATGGTCGCATTAACTGGTCAATGGTGGCTGGATGCTCGATTACTTACGCGTGAAGAAGTCGCTGCGCACATTGTTAACCTTGCATGGAATGGTTTAGTCGGATTGGAATCTAATCCTAAATTATCCCGAAATTCAGTGGCAAAAAATCATGAGTGATGAAGTAGATCGAATCGTTTCCGCGTGGAAACGCGAACGTCCTGATTTAGATGTTGCGCCACTTGAAATTTTAAGTCGAATAACTCGCGTCGCACGTCAATTAGATATTGCCAGACGTAATGCCTTTTCGCATCATGGTTTAGAAACTTGGGGGTTTGATGTCCTTGCAGCTTTACGTCGAGCTGGAAATCCATACCAATTAACTCCTGGGCAGTTAATGCATGAAACTTTAGTATCAAGCGGAACAATTACGCATCGTCTTGATTTGCTAGAAGGTGCCGGCTTTCTTTCGAGAAGCGCGGATCCATCCGATGGTCGCGGATCCTTAGTGAAAATAACTTCGCTTGGAATCAAAGCGGTTGATGCATCAATGGCTGATCTACTTTTACGCGAGAAAGAATTAATCAATTCACTTGACTCATCTCAGCAAAAGGTACTGGCCTCTCTCCTGGGGGTAGTGCTCAACAATCTTGATCACAGTTGATCTTGACCAACTGAGTATTGAATTTGCGCCGTTCGCGCTGTAGCCTCTGGGAAAACGATTTTTCACAAAGGGGCGAGCCGTGAGTAAGAAGGCCAAAAGCGATTCAGTAATTGAAAAAGTAGAGATCCGCGCATGTCGTGGAAGTGATGCCGGCAAATCAATTGATGCCATAAGCGGCGTCAAGTTGCCAGGAGGCAACCGCCCAGATTTTACCGTCGTGACATTAACAACTGCTGATGGCGTAACTGGAACTTCATTTGGTTTTGGCGCTCTTGACGCCACTATCGCCGGTAAAGCGATGTCGGCGATTAAGCCATATTTCATTGGTCGTAATCCTTTTGACACAGAGAAAGCCTTAAAAGAATTTGAAAATTTTGATCGTAAATGGAATCACGTTCCAATTTATGCATATGGTCCTTTTGATAATGCCTGTTGGGATATCAAAGGAAAGATTGCTGAAATGCCAGTTTATAAAATGCTCGGGGCTGCACGCGAGGAAGTTCCACTTTATGTAAGTTCAATGTTTTTACCAGGACCTGATGATTATGTTGCTCAAGCGCTATCTGTAAAAGCAAAAGGATATAAAGGCTACAAACTCCACCCACCTGGAACTGTTGAAGAGGATATCGCTTGCTACCGCGCAGTCCGCAAAGCAGTAGGTGACGATTTTAATCTGATGGCAGATTCGGTTATCGCTTATAACTATGAAGAAGCTCTAAAGGTAGGTCGTGAATTAGAGCGCTTGAATTACCTTTGGATGGAAGAGCCAGTACTAGATGTGAATTTTAATACGCTCAAGAAATTACGCGAGAAATTAGATATTCCAATTTGTGGAACTGAAGTTATTGCTGGCGCTCAATACTCAACAGCTCTTTACATCAAAGAAGATATCGTGGACATTGTCAGAACCGATGTCTCGTGGCGAGGTGGATTAACCGCCGTTATGAAAACTGCTCACCTTGCCGAAGCATTTGGTGTTCGATGTGAATTACACACCACTATTTATCATGGGCTTGAGATGGTTCAACTTCATGCTTCGCTAGCAATATCAAATTGCCAATTCTTTGAAACGTTGTATCCATTTGATGATTTTAATTTCGGATTAAAAAATGGATTGGTAATAAAGGATGGATATGTTCAGGCTCCAACTGGATCTGGACTTGGAATCGAATACGACTGGGATTTCATTGATAAACACACCGTTGAGATTTACTAACAGATGGCAAAGTTTGATTCGGTCATTACTGATGTAGAAATTCGTGCCTGTCGAACAGCAAAACGAGACACTCATGACAATTGGAGTGTTGCGGATGGCATGAATTTTACCGTCATAACATTGACTGATTCGCAAGGAATAAAGGGAACGTCTTTTGGTTTTGGTGCCCTAGATGCAACTATTGCTGGAAAAACTATCTCTGCCATCAAGCCCTTTTTTCTTGGACGAAATCCTTGTGACACTGAAAAAGCATTAAAGGAGTTTGAAAACTTTGATCGCAAGTGGAACCACGTTCCAATTTATGCATACGCACCTTTTGATAATGCTTGCTGGGATCTAAAAGGAAAAATTGCGGACATGCCGGTCTACAAAATGCTCGGTGCCGCACGTGAGGAAATTCCGGTTTATGTAAGTTCAGGTGTTCTACCTACCGTAGACGCATATGTTGCAGAAGCACTTGATGCAAAAACAAAAGGTTATCGAGGTTACAAATTACATCCACCGGGAATGGTTGAAGGCGGAAAAGTAGAAATGGATATCGCAGCTTACAAAGCGGTGCGAGCAGCGGTAGGGCCAGATTTTCCACTGATGGCCGACCCTGTGATTGGTCATGATTATGAAGAAGCTTTGAGAGTTGGACGCGAACTTGAAAAATTAGATTTTCTTTGGCTCGAAGAGCCTGTGCTGGATGTTGATTTTAATTCTTTACGAAAACTTCGTGAGAAATTAGACATACCAATTATTGCCACGGAAGTTTTAGCAGGAGCAAATTATTCAACTGCTATGTACATTCAAAAAGAGATAGTAGATATCGTCCGAAGTGATGTTTCTTGGCGCGGTGGAATAAGTGCAGTTATGAAGACTGCTCACATGGCTGAGGCTTTTGGTGTCAGATGTGAATTACACACTACGATTTATCATGCTCTTGAAATGGTACAACTTCATGTAGCTCTTGCAATTTCCAATTGCCAATTTTTTGAACTTTGCTATCCAACTGAACCTTTAGATTTTGGTACTAAAAATAAATTAGAAATAAAAGATGGCCTCTTACAAGCACCTAAAGGTCCTGGACTGGGAATTGATTACGACTGGGATTTCATCGACAAGCACACTTTAGCTATTTACTAAAGTAGTTTAGGTCCGTGCACTGGACTACTTGCTCGGTTGATTTTAGTAACTGCGCCAGTGGAAGAAAGTGCTACTGCTAAATCAATCGCGCTCTCTTCATCAAGCGCTAGAAATGCAACAGTGGGACCAGAGCCGGAAACAATCGCACCTATCGCTTTACATTCGAGCGCGGCACCTATCGCCATCTTTAGAGCAGGCCTAAGTGAGATAGCAGCGGGTTGTAAATCATTAACTAATGCTTTGCCCAATCCAATTGCATCTCCGCCACTGAGTGCATGCATCAACTCTTCACTAACTCTTGGCTTTCTAATATCTAGCGACTGACGCAAGCGATCAGATTCGGCATAGACCGCTGGAGTTGAAAGTCCTTGGGATGAAAAAGCTAAGACCCAATGAAAAGTGCCACGGCATAGTGCCGGTGTGAGTTGATCTCCACGTCCACTACCAATCGCGGTCCCACCCATTAATGAAAAAGGAACATCACTTCCAAGCTTTGCTGCGAGTTTCAATAATTCTTCTTTTCGTAGAGAAGTCTCAAATAATGAATCAAGGGCCACAAGCGTTCCCGCTGCATCGGCACTTCCACCCGCCATGCCTCCAGCAATTGGGATTCCTTTATTTATTGAAATTTTAATGTCACAATCAATTTTTGTATGTTTAGCAAATAATTTTGTGGCTTGGTATGCCAAATTTTTATCATCAACAGGTAAGCCCGCGGCACCATCTCCAGTAAAAGTTAAATCGATTCCACTTCCTTTAGTGGCAGACTCAATCGAAATTTCATCGTAAATTGAAATTGCTTGAAAAATAGTTGCTAATTCATGGAATCCATCATCGCCTAGTGGTCCAACCGACAACTGCAAATTGATTTTCGCAGGGGCTCGGACAACAACTTTCATGGCTTTACCTTATTGGTCGGAATTAAGCTAAATGCTTTTCGCCCGCGCAATTGCTATGAAATCTTTAAGTTCCAACTCTTCAGCCCTTGAAGTTTGGGCTACTCCCGCCTTTTCTAAAATTTCAATTGCGGAAGAGCTTCCCCCCGCCCAGACACTTAAAGCACTTCGAAGCATTTTGCGTCGCTGTGAAAAAGCGGCATCTATCAGTGTGAAGGTTTTCACTCTAAGTGCCTCATCCCCAGGGGATTTTCCGCGCTGAAATCCCACTAATAATGAATCTACATTTGGGACTGGCCAAAATACTTCCCTAGGCACATTCCCGGCGATGGACATATCAGCCCACCATTTAGCCTTAACGGTAGGAGTCCCATAAATTTTGTTTCCAGGTTTAGCAGCAAGTCGTTGGGCAACTTCGGCTTGGACCATCACCAGACCTTTGTTGATGGAAGGAAATTTTTCAAGTAAGTGCAAAATCACTGGAACTGAAATGTTGTATGGAAGGTTTGCGACTAAAGCAGTTGGAAGTTGTGGCAATGTATTAATTAATTGGGCATCCTCATTAATAATCTGCAGATTGCCTGCCTGATTTGGAATTTTATTTTGCATGGTCTCGGCTAACTGACTAGCTAATCTATGATCAATCTCTACTGCGATCACTTCACGAGCCATTGGAAGAAGTGCAATCGTCAAGGAGCCCAGTCCAGGACCAATTTCCAAAACAATATCCGTTTCGTTTACTCCAGCTAATCGAACAATTTTTCTACAGGTATTGCCATCGATAACGAAATTCTGACCAAGGGATTTAGCTGGGTGTAGATCTAATTTCTTAGCAATTTCACGGATCTCAGTGGCGCCCAAAGTTGGAGAGGCGGGAGAGACGGAAGGGGTTGCTTCGGTATTTTCCATAGTTAATCGAATGAACCAAAGATTGATAATGCATTTTCACGGGTGGCTATGACTAATTCATTAACATTGCGATCAACAACCTCAGCCATAAATCTAAGGGTATTTGGAATCTGTGCCGGCAAATTCAGCGAACCTCGGTGCGGCATCGGAGCTAAAAATGGTGCATCAGTCTCCACTAACATTTGTGAAAGTGGAGTAATTTTCAAAGCCTCGCGAAGTTCTGGAGCATTCTTAAAAGTCACAGTGCCGGCAAAAGATAAAAAGTAGCCTGCGGAAATGCATTTCTCTGCCATCTCGCGATCTCCGGAGAAGCAGTGAAATATGGTTTTCGTAGGTGCGCCCACTTCTCGTAACACTCTAAGGACATCAGAATGTGAATCTCTATCGTGAATAATTAAGGCTTTGTTTTTCCGCTTGGCAATTTCTATATGTGCCCTAAAGGAATCTTCTTGTTTCGCACGAAGAGCTGGTTCGGTTCTATAAAAATCTAAACCTGTTTCTCCAACACCTCTAACTCGTGGATCTTCAGTTAATTTTTCGATTTCCGTTAATTGCGCTTCTAGATTTTTCACGACCGGAGCCTCATTAGGATGTAAAGCCACGGCTGCAAGGACTTTCCCTGGCCACGCATTTGCACATGCCACAGACCATTTTGATTGCTCTAAGTCATAACCAATTTGAACTACTCGATCAATTCCCACACTTTTTGCTACATCTAAAATAACTCCAACGGCGGCATCATCCGCACTAGATTTGGCGATCAACTCCATGTGGCAATGTGAATCTATTGTTGTTTCTTCTAGCGGTTCAGGTAAAGGCGCGGCAACTCTCTCAATATCGCGATTGTGCCGATCGGTCACGCGTTCTCCGGTTCTGGCAATCTAGGGAAAAGTACCTCTCCTCTAGATACTTGAACGCCTGCGGGCAATTGTCCCCATGTGGCGACTTCACTTATTTTCTGCTCACCAATTGGACCTAGAATATTTGCACCGAGTGCCTCCCATAATTTTTCAGAGGTCTCAGGCATAACTGGATGAAATAACACTGCAAGAATTCGAAGTGATTCCACTGTCGTGTATAAAACTTTTTCGAGTTCAACTTTGTTTGCTGGATCTTTAGCCAGAACCCACGGAGCCTGATCTGTTACGTATCCATTGACTACTTTGCAAAAATCTAAAATCGCTAAAATTCCACCTTGGAAATCTAAAGCGCAGATACGTTCATCTGCAATTTCACAGGCTTTTTGGGCAGCTTCGGAAAGTTTTGGTTCTGCTGCCGGTTGTGGAATTTTGCCGTAGCAATACTTTTCAACCATCGCAATAGATCTAGAAGCTAAATTTCCAAAATCATTAGCGAGTTCACTCGTATATCGAGCAACCATATCTTCCCAAGAGAAAGAGCCATCTGTGCCAAATGGAATCGATCTCAAAAAGTAATATCTAAATGCATCGATACCGAAGAAATCAGTAATGTCTGAAGGTGCGATTCCAGTTAATTTGCTCTTGCTCATTTTCTCGCCACCAACAAGCAACCATCCATGCGCAAAAACTTTTTTAGGTACAGGTAATTCTGCTGCCATCAGCATCGCTGGCCAGATGACTGCATGGAATCTAAGGATATCTTTGCCAACTAGGTGAACGTCGGCCGGCCAAATCTTTGCAAACTTTTTTCCACCTTCAGAAGTTGGGTCATCGCCAATTCCTACGGCAGTTGCGTAATTGAGTAGCGCATCAAACCAGACATAAACCACTTGCTTGGTATCCCATGGAACCGGGATTCCCCAAGCAAATGATGAGCGTGAAATTGAAAGATCAGAAACGCCTCCCTCTAGGAAGGATAAAACTTCATTCCGCGCACTTGCTGGTTCACAAGCACTGGGGTTGGATTTGTAATGTTCAATCAAAGGTTGAGCAAAGGCTGATAATTTAAAAAACCAATTTGTTTCACTTAGCAGCTCTACAGGTTTTGAATGGATCGGGCAAAGTTTTTCATCGGGAGTTGCACCATCAAGTAAATCTCCGGCAAGTTTAAATTCTTCACATCCAACACAATAAGGTCCTTCGTATTTGCCTTCATAAATGTGCCCAGAATCTTTAAGTCCTTGCAAGAAACGTTGCACGCGTTCCATGTGTCGATCTTCAGTTGTTCTAATAAAATCATCGTTAGCAATATTTAATTTCTCCCACGTGGGGATCCAAGCTGACTCGACTAAACGATCGGCCCAACTCTGTGGATCGCTGCCATTAGCTTCAGCAGTTCGCATAACTTTTTGCCCATGCTCGTCAGTTCCTGTTAGAAACCAAACTGATTCGCCTTTTTGGCGGTGCCAACGAGTCAAAACATCGCCCGCCACGGTCGTGTAGGCATGACCAATATGTGGTGCATCATTTACATAGTAAATCGGCGTGGTTAGATAAAAGGCTTTGTTGCTCACTGTCCTATCTTAGAGGCGACTAAGGCATCGAATATCGCTCGCTTACGTAAGCCAAACTCTATTGCGATCTGTGCGACCGCCTCTTGCCTTGTTGCTCCAACCCCCTCCAGCTCCTTCACTTTTGCGGCTATCTCAACAGGTGTTAAATCTGCGATCTCGCCAGCACTCGGTCCGGCAATAACCAAAGTTATTTCACCCAACATCTCTTTTGAATTGGCCCATTTCTCCAATTCCGCTAACGACCCACGCACAATCTCTTCATGGGTTTTAGTCATTTCACGACAAACTGCACCTTGGCGTTGGTTGCCTAAAATTATGATCGCATCTTCAAGAGTTTCTCTAATGCGGTGTGGCGCTTCAAATAAAACTACAGTCCTACTCTCTGATTTGATGCTTTCAAAATAATTTTGCCGCGCTTGTTGTGTTCGCGGTGGGAACCCATCAAAAATATAGCGTTCCATAGATAAACCAGAAAGTAGTAACGCTGTACTTGCAGCACTTGGCCCAGGTAAAACTTCAATCTCAAAATTCGCATCCAGTGCCGCTCTAACAATTAAATAACCAGGATCACTAATTCCTGGCATTCCCGCGTCGGTGATAACTAAAACGGTTTTGCCTTCAGTTAAGGCAGAGATTAATTCAGGTGTGCGCTGTGCTTCATTTCCGGCAAAAAATGAAATAACTGGAGCGCTAAGTGAAATCTCTAAATCGCTACAAAGCCGTAAAAGCCGACGAGTATCCTCGGCGGCAATCAGATCCACCTCACTTAATAAATCTCGTACCCGTAGCGAAAGATCTCGACTGTTCCCTAAAGGGGCACCAGCAAGGATTAATCGGCTCTTTTTCACACTCTTATCATCTCAGGTTCTAACCTATCCTCCATGACCAAAGCGCTGGAAGGCTTCCGATACCTTCTGATCCGTAGGTGGCTGCTGCTGATTCTTGCATTCTCAGCAATCGTTCGTTTTGTAAATCTTGGACGCCCGAAAGAATTGGTCTTCGATGAAATTTACTATGTTGATGCGGCTAGAGATTTTCTAAAGTATGGCGTTGAAATTGAAAAAGGTACGGCTGAATTTATCGTTCATCCCCCGGTAGGCAAATGGATTATTGCATCAGGAATTAAATTATTTGGTGACAACTCGTTTGGCTGGAGAATTTCTACCGCATTACTCGGAACAATTTCTATTCTTTTTGTCTATTTAATTTCAAAACATCTTTTTAACTCTGAGAGGTGGGCACTACTTTCAGCAGTATTGGTCTCGCTTGATGGATTACATCTTGTGATGTCACGTACCTCTCTTTTAGATATGACCTTAATGTTTTTTGTATTAGTAGGTCTTTACGCTTTACTCAAGGAAAATTTCTGGGCAGCGGGCTTTTTATTTGGGTTAGCGTTGGCAACAAAGTGGAGTGCTATTTACTACATCACTTTTTTTGGAATTTATTACTTGATCCGAAATGTCTATCGAGTTCGCACAAATAAAGAAATTGAAGAAGACAAAAGTAGAAATTATCTAAAAATCACAACTTTGCTCTCTGCTCAATTAGGCATTCTTCCAGTTTTAATCTACGTGGTGAGTTGGTTTGGCTGGTTTAAATCGACTTTAGGCTGGAGTCGAAACTGGGGAGCCGAAAATCCTGGGTTTTTGCCAGATGTGATCAGCTCCTTTTGGTACTACCACTCTGAAATGCTCTACTTTCATACTCATTTGACTGAAAACCATAATTACGAAGCCAAGGCTTGGTCGTGGCTAGTTATGTACCGACCGACTTCTTTTTTCTACGAGACTCCTAAAGGGTGCGGTGCATCATCTTGCGCACAAGAAGTGCTTGCATTGGGGACCCCTTTGCTTTGGTGGGCCGCAGCTATTGCTCTTGTATTTTTGTTTAGTTTTTGGTTTAAAAATAGAGAATTAAACACTGGCTTTATCTTGTTAGCGGTAGGTGCGGGATATCTACCTTGGTTTGTTTATCCGCAACGTACTACTTTTACCTTCTACTCGATCATCTTTGAACCTTGGTTAATCATGACTCTTGTTGCTGTGCTGCGTATCTATTACTTAAGTTCACTCGGGAATCAAAAATTGAAATTTTACTCCATAATTTTTCTAACTTCCCTGATCGCTGCAAATTTTCTCTACCATTTTCCAGTTTTTGTTGGGCAGATAATTACTTATGATGATTGGCGTTCTTTGATGTGGTTTAAAAAATGGATTTAATTAAATTAATTTGCTGCGCGTAAATCTGCTTCGTCAATTGCTACTTGATCAAATATCTCATCTGGCCCAACTGCGACTTCTGCTTTTATAGGTGCTTCTTTCATTGGGCGAGAAACTGCTTTAGCAGCGGTTACATAGGTTGGAAGTGGAACATCTGCCGGTTGCCATGTTGTATTTGGAATAACTGTCACTGTGGTGGATGGCCGTAATGGAATCCAATGTTCTGTTGCATTTTCATTCGAGCGATATAGCACATCTGAAAAATTGGCACGTACTCCGTTTGTCGCTCTTGCTGCTGCAAGCCTGCGGCGAGTTGAAACCTCTTCAACAATTTTTTGCCTACGAACATGTATCACATAAATTAGGATTAATGAAAGCGGGAGTGCATTTGTTCTAAATGGAACTCCACCAAATAAAGTCGAAATGAATACAATCAAAAAAATTGCAGCTAGGGCGATGAAAATTAATCGACGTTGTCGCATTTGCCGAATTTTGTTCTCGGCAACTTCTGTGCGACATGGAAGATTTTCGTGGCTAGTACCTAGAGATACCAAGCTCATGGCACTCTGATATCTCTCCAAACTTCTGTTATCTGAAATTTCATCATGCGTTCGCAACCATCTAGGTAGAAAATACGCTACCCACATTGCAACCACGGCGAAGTAGATCAAACCAGAACTCATGATGGGTTAACGATATGAGTTTGGATGGTTCAAATGATGGATTTAAGGAGTGTGGCCGCTTCGTGTTGGCTCATAAACTTTCACATAAGTGTGATGGTCTCGCCAGTCCCCATCAATATGTAAAAATCGTTTTCGCAGACTTTCGAATTCGAAACCACATTTGAGCGCGACCTGCTTCGAGGCTGCATTTTCGGGACGCATAGAAATTTCTAAACGGTGCAAACCCAGTTCCTTGAAGGCATATGCACTCACCAAATTCACAGCCATTGGGATAAATCCTCGCCCGGCAAGTTCTGAAGTAATCCAATACCCAATATGGCCACCTCGATAGGAACCGAATGAAATGCCAGCCAGGGTAACTTGACCACAAATTCGACCCTGATAAACCACTGCCCAAGTGATTGAGCGCAAAGCTTTTTCTTCACGTCGGTGGAATCTAAGCATCTGTTGAAAGCTTGGCAATGAAATCAATGGGTCTGGCGAAGTGGCCTCCCACGGCCTAAGCCATTTTTCATTTTTGAACCTAAGTTGCTCCCACTGTTTTTTATCACTTCTTTTTAGCGATCGTAACTTTATTTCGCCACTTTCAAGCAGCATTTTAGTCAGCTCTCAGCTCTAGATTCATGACAGAAACTAATCCTCCGGCTGGCAAATTACTCACCCCGGGCGGAACAATTATAAAGGAGTTAGCGTCTGCCCAATTTTCTAAATCAAGAGCTTTAACAGTGCTTTCACTATTGGCTAAATCTAAGACTGCTGGAATGTAACGCTGCGCGCCAGATTCAATGTTTACTACTTCTAGTAATTTTGCATTTAAGGTTGGATGGAAAATATTTTTTCTTCCGAACATCTGTCGAATGATTGGTCGCACAAATAATTCAAAAGAAATAAAAGTGGTCATCGGATCAGTTGGCAAAGTTATTACTGGCGTTTTATCTGGTCCGATTAAACCAAAACTATGGTTTCCACTGGGATTCATCTCTACTTGAATTTTGCTGATCACTCCAAGTTCAGTTAACGCTTCCTGTGTCATGCCCTCTGACTCTGGGCCGCTGGTGATGACGAGTAAGTCAGCACGAACAAGTTGATCCTCAATTAACAATCTAAGTTGTGAAGAAGTTGTTGGAATTGTATGAACTCGATAACCGATTGCTCCGGCCTCTCGAACAGAGGTGGTCAATAACCAGGAATTAACTTCATAAAAATGAGCGGTTTCAAGTTGCTCGCCTGGTTCAGTTAAATCACCACCTGCTGAAATCACTACTACGCGGGGGTGTGGGCGAGTAGGCAGGTGATCTAGCCCAACAGAAGCGGCAATCCCAATGTGTGCAGATCTAATTCGACTTCCACCTGTTAAGACTCGACGTGTTCCTACTTCAACATCTGAAGCAAGGGTCGCTCCATGTGCATCCAATAGGGGTAAATCTAAAGGCGCTAAAGGTTGAGCTAGCAATAAGAGTTGCTTTAAATAACTCTCAACGTTTTCCATTCATATTCCCCACAAAACTTTTTAACCACTCAGCAAACTCTCCGCCAATGTCTTCTCTTGAACTTGCTAATTCAACAACAGTTTTCAAATAGCTGACACGATCTCCTGTGTCATAACGACGTCCAGAGAAAATAACTCCATGAACTGGCCCACCTAATTTTTCATCTAATGCGAGGTCTCGAATTGCATCTGTTAATTGGATCTCTCCACCACGACCTGCCTGAGTTTTTTCTAAAACTTTAAAAATTGCTGGATCTAAAACATACCTGCCAATAATTGCAAAATTTGAAGGAGCATTTTCCACATTAGGCTTCTCAACTAAATCTATGATTTCTACAATATTGCTTGAATCAGTTTTCTTTACCGATGCAATTCCATATAGAGATACTTGAGAATCAGGAACTTCCATTAAGGCAATTACGCTTCCACCAAATTTTTTATGCACCTCAAGCATTTCACCTAGCAAATTATCTTGCTCTGCAATCAAGTCGTCGCCAAGTAAAACCACAAATGTCTCACTGCCCACATGATTAGCCGCAGTGAGCACAGCATGACCTAGTCCGAGTGGATCTCCTTGACGAACATAATGAATATTTCCAAGCTCAGTTATTTCTTTTACTGCAGCTAATTTTTCAATATCTCCACGATTTTCTAATGTTGCCTCAAGTTCGATTGCTCTATCAAAATGGTCTTCAAGCGCGCCCTTATTTCTTCCGGTAATTAGTAAGACGTCGCTTAAGCCTGCCCGAATCGCTTCTTCAACAACATATTGAATGGCTGGCTTATCAACTATTGGGAGCATCTCCTTTGGAATCGACTTGGTTGCCGGCAAAAAGCGAGTGCCCAGGCCGGCAGCCGGAATAACTGCCTTAAATACATTAGATCCCATAGTGATCACACCTTACGCTGATCACATGGAAGAGAAGAGCCAGACTCGGCGTGTGCTGCGCAACTTGCGAAAATTGGCGCCCGAAGGTGATGGGCGGGCAGGTTCACTTCTGCTCGAGGAACTGGAGAAAGCGCTATTTGGTCATGTAAATGTGATCGCCTCCTACGACTCTTACGGAAGTGAGCCATCAACTCAAAGCCTTAATTCAACTCTTCTGAGCCGTGGCATACGAATCCTTCGTCCGAAATTACTTGCTGACAATTCTTTAGAGTGGATTGATTCCAAGTCTGGTGAAAATTTAGGAATTGCCGGCATCTCCGCGGCTCAGGTAGTTGTAGTGCCAGCTTTGAGCGTTGATGCGAGCGGAATGAGAATTGGCCAAGGTGGCGGCTCGTATGATCGAGCTCTTAAATTGAATTCAGGATGGAAAGTTTGTTTGTTGCATGATGGAGAAATTTTTGAAGGAGATTTACCACAAGAAATTCATGACCAAAAAGTAGATGCTGTCTTTACTCCAACAAAAATAATTAGATTTAATTAACTAGCTTAAATTTCGGGCAATGATTATTCGTTGTACCTGATTTGTACCTTCGTAAATTTGAGTCAACTTCGCATCTCTCATCATTCTTTCGACTGGATAGTCAGAGACATATCCATATCCGCCCAGAATTTGTACTGCATCTGTAGTTACTGCCATGGCTGTATCAGATGCCAAACACTTAGACGCTGCAGAGTAAAAAGTTAAATCAGAACTGCCATTCTCACTCTTCACGGCAGCTGCGTAAGTTAATTGACGCGCTGCCTCAATCTTCATGGCCATATCTGCCAACATAAATTGAATTGCTTGAAAATTAAAAATCTCTTTACCGAATTGCTTACGTTCATGTGAATACTTATTTGCCACGTCAAAAGCACCTTGAGCTAAGCCAATGGCTTGTGCAGCTATGGTGATTCTGGTGTGATCCAATGTTTTCATGGCTAGTGAAAATCCCGTACCTTCAGCACCTAACATTCGATCATTTGCCAATTCGACTTGATCAAAATAAACCTCACGTGTTGGCGAACCTCTAAATCCCATTTTCTTTTCATGCGCACCAAAAGAAATTCCTTTGTCGCTTTTCTCAACAACAAAAGCACTAATTCCTTTACTGCCTTTTTCAGGATCTGTAACTGCTAAGACTGTATAAAACTCTGACTCACCTGCATTTGAAATCCACTTTTTACTTCCCGAGAGAATCCATTTGTCGCCAGAACGCACCGCTTTAGTCTTTAATGCGGATGCATCTGAACCTGCTTCTGATTCAGATAGACAGTAAGAAAAGCCTTTACCAATTGAGAGCGGACGTAGCCAACGCTCTTTTTGGTCTTTGTTGCCAGCTAATATCAAAGGAAGAGAACCTAATTTGTTTACCGCAGGTATGAGCGAAGATGATCCACACACCCGGGCAATCTCTTCAATGATGATTACAACTGCTAACGCATCTGCACCTTCTCCACCAAACTCTTCAGGAACATGAGCTGCAGATAATTTATTTGCTGATAGTGCTAAAGCAGCTTCTTCTGGGAATCTTGCATTTTCATCGACATCTGTAGCAAATGGTGCAATCTTTTCTTCAGCAAGTGCTCGCACGGATTCTCGTAAGGAGATGTACTCATCGGGTAATTGAAAAAGCGCTTCCATGGTCTAATTAACGCAGAATTCTCGCAACCGCGCTACTCCGCACCTTCCCTCTTTCAATTATCTCTTGGATTTTCGCTTTTGTTTAAGCCTGAGAGATATTGGTTGTATTTATCCAATTCGTCCGGTTCTCCACTTTGGCGTGCCCGATTTGAATTGCGCTCAATTCGCACGGCGTCTCTTTCATCCGCTCTGATCCATTGAATAAATGTGGCGATTAATGCCAACAAGATTGGAATCTCACCCATCGCCCACCCTATGGATGCTCCAGTCTTTTGGTCTGCCAAGAAATCTGGCCACCACGGTCTAGCTATCTCGGCAAAGTGCCCACCATCAACTAATTGCGATGATGACATCAGTGCAACTGAGAAAAATGCGTGAATGCTAATTGCCACAAAAAGAATTCCGATTCGTAAAATAAATGGAGTTCTTTGTGGGCTTGGGTCAACTCCAATAATTACAAAAAATAATAGTATTCCGGAAAGAAGAAAATGTAATCCCATAAAAAAGTGACCAAAGTGATAACTCATCAGCCAATTAAATAAATCAGTGAAATAAAGTGCAAAGAGTGATGCCTCGAAAATAACCAAGGCGCTTACTGGGTGAGTAATCACTCTTGAATATCTTGAGTGCAAAATTGCAATCGCATAACCTCTAACGCCTCTCTCTTCTTGAGTGCGTCCAATTGGCAATGTGCGAAGAGCCAAAGTGATCGGTGCCCCTAGAACTATTCCAATTGGAGCGAGTGTGGCTAATACCATGTGTGAAATCATGTGAAATGAAAAGGCAACTTGTGCATACACGCCGAGTCCGCCATTAACGGCATAATCGATTGCACTGATTCCCAATGCAAAAGCTATTGTGCGTCCAATCGGCCATTTATCTCCACGCTTACTCAAAACGATTACGCCTTTTATATAAAGAGCAACTGAAAGTATGAGAAGAGAAAGAAATAATCCATCTGGTTCATATTCAAAAAGCAATCTAAATACTGTTGGAGTTTCTGGCATCTTTGCACCTATAGCTTCAACAATATCTTTCGAACTACTCACTGGAGGATCACCTTGACCAAGGAAAATTCCTAAAATCAAAACGGTTGTAAGCAATATCATCTCTTGAATCAACTGTTTAGCAAAACTCGACTCCTCTAATTTTTTGCGGCCGTAAGCTGCAATCGCCAGTACAAATACGAAGAGGACTGTTTTGAAAATAACTAGAACTCCATAATCAGAAGTTATATTCGCAACTGACCCAACTCTCACAAAGGCATTCACAATTCCAGTTAGTCCGATAGCGCAAACACACCACAGTGCCAACGGTGCAAACCTTTTTCGGCCAAATTCTCGTTCATTCTTTGGCAGTATGAAGAGCACGACTACTCCACCGAACCATAAGGAAAGTGCGGCAACGTGAACTATTACTAAACCGATCGCCAACATATGATTACCGGAATTACTTCCATGACTTTCTAGATATGTGGCTAGGCCACCAATCCAAGCAGTAAAAATCAAAAATACTGCGCCACCTGTCTTTTTTATTCGAACAGCTGCTAATGCGCAAATTAATGCAGCAATTATTTGAATTCCAAAAAGTTTACCTAAAATTGTTTGCATAATAAATGATCTCAAGATATTGCCATTAACAACATCAAGGATTTGGATATTCAAAATAAATGCAACCTCTGCAATAAGAAAGAAAACGCTGCTGACTAACCAAGCAAGTGAAACCGGTGGAAGCAATTTTTGCAATCGAGAAGATTGAAGGTATCCCTTATTGTCTGGGACTAGAAATGCAAGTCCTAACAAAATTCCAATTAATGCTATAAAAGAGGTAAGCGTAAAAAATTTTGCTACCAGCTGTAAAATAAGATTAATTTCTTCAGTATTCACTTCTTGCGTTTCTTTTTCTTTGGCTTTCGTAAAGATCTAGAAATCAAAACAAGAACTAAAATTGAAAGAACTAGTAATCCAATCATGAAAAAATCAGTTATTTTTGAAGATTGAGTTTCCTTATTCAAATCTGGAGTGGGAGTTTCTAAATCTTCCGGCTTTGGAGATTCCAATACTGCTGGGGCGACAAAAGTAAATTTGTATTGACCACTTAAAGTTTCACCTTCGGTTGTATCTACTTCATACTCAACGGTGTAATCACCAGTAAGATTTAACGGCTTTAAACCAACCAAAATTTGAGTATCCGCAATTTGCAGAGAGCCGTCATCGACTCGTTCTCCATTGGGTGCAGTTACGCTCACTGAATTTCCAACATCGGAAATTGCTTTTGAAAAAGTAATTGTTGCCACACTTGGAGCTGAAGATATGGAAGAGCCTGAGGCTGGAGAAGAGGAACTCAACTTTGCTTCCCCTTCAGCCACAGCCGGATGTGGATTGAGTAATGTGAGTGCTGTGAGCAGGCAAGTGCTTAAAACCAACTTAAAATTCTTCATAACCCCTCCTCAATTAGCCCCAATCGTGCCACTTCTCTAAACTCTGCTCTGTCAGGAGGTGGCTGTGCCCACATACCAATATATCTGTACTGAGTGCGAACACTCTTTTGAATTGAATCAAGCCTTCACAGATTCAACAGTTCCAACCTGTCCTGAATGCAAAGGGATTGTGCGCAAAGTTTTCTCTTCAGTTGGCGTTGTTTTCAAAGGCTCCGGCTTTTATCGCACTGATACACGCGGTGCTGCTACCTCAAGCTCGACGCCAGCCCCGGCACTACCGGCTTCGACCTCAACTCCATCCACTCCATCCACTCCATCCACTCCAACACCGCCATCCACAAGCGCTTAGTGAGTAAGTAGTAATTTTTTAAATCTCTGCCAGATTTACAAGATGCTTAGAAATCTACTAAATCTCCGAAGAATTATTCCGCCGCAAGATATAGAAAAAATTAAAAGAATTTTGGCATTATTTTCAATACGTCGAAGATTAATACTTGCAACCAGTCTTACCCTAATTATAGGTGTCACACTTTTCTATCGGCCTGCTAATGCAAAAATAGAGATAGCAGTTCCTATTCTCCATAGTGGTGAAGTGGGAATTTCACTAGTTTTATCCGGTGCTGAAAGTATTTTACATTCGCAAGATCGAATAGATTTAATCGCAACTACTGTGCAACAAAATATTATTTATGATCAAGTGTCTGCAAAATCTTGGACACTTGCCAGAAATATCAGAGTTATAAAGAGTATTTCTCAGAATCAAGATGTGCGAGCGCTGCTGGCAGTTCAGGAAAAAGATGTATTAGCTATTGCACAAGCTCAGCGGGAAGGCGAACTGGATTTTTTATTGCTACCTGAGATTCATGAGTGATGTGGAGGTACATCTCTCAGGATCTCTTCATCTCTTGCTTTCTCTTCTGAGGGATCAACAAAATCTGGCTTAGTTAGAGGGCCCTTTTCTGTAATTTTTTTTGCTGGTTTTGCCCCTTTGTTTTCCATATTAGGATTTAACCATGTTTGATCGACTTGGGCGAGTAATAGTCCAGCGTAGAGCCACAGTCCTCGTGATTTTCCTCATTACTTTTATTAGCGCTGGCGCTATCGGCTCTCTTGCCTTTGGAAGATTAGATAGCGGCGGATACACAAACCCGAATAGTGAATCAGCCAGGGCTTACAAATACCTCCAAGAGAATTTCAATATTGAAGATCCATCTGTTGTATTGGTTGTAGATTCAGGATCAAGAAGTGTTGATGACACAACGGTAGTCTCTGATGTTCTTTCCTTGACTGCTGAAATAAAACAAATTAAAAATGTTAGTAAGACTTTTTCATATTGGGACATGAGGGCTTCACAACTAAAAAGCTCTGATGGAAAAGCCGCTTACATCTTTATTTACGCTACGAAATCAGATTTTGACTCTTTAGGTGAAGTTGCAGAGATTGTTACAAAAACCTTTGGAGACAAATATCGCTCCTTGACTTTGTATGCTACAGGCACTGGAGCCGCAGGAAATGCAATTAACGGTCAAATTAGTAAGGATTTGTACAAATCTGAATCAATCGCTATACCGCTAACTTTTTTGCTTTTGCTTTTTATTTTTGGCGGGCTTGTCGCTTCAGCTACTCCACTTGTTGTAGGAGTTAGTGCAATTCTTGGCTCATTTTTTGTTATCTACCTAATTTCATTGCTCACTGATGTGAGTATTTTTGCCATAAATTTAATTACCGGTCTCGGTCTCGGCTTGGGAATTGATTACTCCCTACTTATAGTAAATAGATTCCGTGAAGAGTTACATCGTGGACTTTCAGTAAATGATGCAGTTATCAAAACAGTTGCCACAGCGGGAAGAACTGTCTTTTTCTCTGGTTTAACAATTATGGTGACTTTGGGATCAATGTTGGTTTTCCCGCTGTACTTCTTGAAATCTTTTGGTTATGCGGGAATAACAGTAGTTGCTATGGCGGTTATCGGCGCTCTTATTCCACTACCCGCGATGCTCGCGCTCCTTGGACATCGAGTTGATAAATACACGGTTAGAAAAAGCGCACTGACACCAAAGGAAGATGGTGGTTGGGCAAAAACTGCACATTTTGTAATGCGTCGCCCTGTTGCTGTTTTACTTTTAACTCTCGTTGGATTAACTGTTTTTGCAGCACCAATTAAAGATATTGCTTTTGGCCAAGTGGATTCTCAAGTTTTGCCTAAGGATCATCCAGCAGCGGTTGCAGCACGAGTGGCAGATGAAAGATTTCCCGGCCGTGAATCAGTTCCGGTTGAATTTGTTATTGAAAATGGAGCAAAGTTTCTAGGTAGCGCTGAACTGACCAAGTACCAAGAAGCAATCAGTGCAACCGATGGGATTTTGTATCTGACTGATGCAGTTACTTCAGGAGAGTTACTTCGTTTCAACGCAATCCACTCAATGTCTCCGCGTTCATTACCGGCTGAAGCACTTATTGATAAGTTACGCGAAATTCCGGCTCCGGATGGAACATTGATTGGTGGTGCTGCTGCTGATTACACAGACACTCAACAAGGAATAGCAGACGCGCTTCCTTGGGCACTTCTCTGGATATCTGTCTCTGTTTTATTGCTCTTATTTGTTTTTACTGGATCAATTCTTTTGCCAATAAAAGCTGTTCTACTCAATATTCTTTCTCTTGCCGCCACCTTGGGCGTCGTAACTTGGATATTTATTGATGGAAATCTTGCAAACTTATTAGGCGGATTTACAGTCACTGGAACACTAGATACCGGTTCGGTAATTTTAATCGCGGTAACTACTTTTGGGCTCTCAATGGATTATGAAGTATTCCTCCTCTCTCGAATAAAAGAAGAGTACGAGGCTGGAAAATCTAATTTAGATGCCGTGGCAATTGGCTTACAAAAATCTGCGCGCATTATTACCGCAGCAGCATTTGTGCTCGCTGTCGTCTTTGGTGCTTTTATTCTTGGTGGCGTTACCTCAATAAAAATGCTTGGTTTCGGCGTTGCTTTTGCAATTTTGATTGATGCCACAATTGTTCGAGGATTGCTTGTTCCTGCTCTCATGAGGCTCTTTGGAGCGGCAAATTGGTGGGCTCCCAAGCAATTAAAACGCTTCACCATCTCGCATTGATGATGCAATAGACTTAAGCACATGTCCTCAGTTGATTTATTGGCCACTCTGACTTGCAAAGACCAGCCTGGAATTGTTCATGCGATGACGACGGCTGTCTTAAATTCAAAGGGAAATATAATTGAGAATCAACAATTCACAGATCCAGTGACTGGTTTGTTTTGTATGCGTACTCGCTTTACCACTGCGGAAAAACTCTCAGTTGCAAAAGAGATTTTAAACAAAGAGTTAAGTAGATTCACTCCAACACTAGAAATTAGACCATTTGAGAATCGTAAGCGCGCGCTAATACTTGTTACTAAAGAGAGTCACTGCTTGCGCGATTTGTTGTACTTGCGCGACCTTGGCGAACTTCCAGTTGATATTCCATTGGTTGTCTCTAATCATGAAGAATTACGTGCGCTAGTTGAATCTCATGGAATCACATTTGAGTATCTCCCAGTTACGGCAGCCACTAAAAAAGATCAAGAAGCCCAATTAATCGAAAGAATTGAAAAGCATCAAATCGATGTGGTTGTACTTGCCAGGTATATGCAAATTCTTTCACCAGATTTTTGTCGTAAATTCACTGGTCAGATAATTAATATTCATCATTCATTTCTTCCCGGATTCAAAGGCGCGAAGCCCTACCACCAAGCCCACGCACGCGGTGTGAAAATTATTGGAGCAACTGCACATTTTGTA
>SXGQ01010091.1_pt1 | contig 55553 bp, 78 predicted proteins | sample 3178371 | NCBI WGS metagenome assembly SXGQ01 (sample SAMN11356859, study PRJNA531348) | freshwater metagenome | isolation source: freshwater sample F1-20 | place: China: Fuxian Lake, Yuxi | collected 2017-12-25
GATATATTTTAATTTAAGGATACGATGAATACAGCAGATAAAATAGCAGAAGAATTAGGATGGGAAAAAGAAGTTGATTACCCCGCTTGGGGGCATACTGAAGTTTACCTAAAAACAATATCAAAAGGTTATGTTTTAGCAGGAGAGAAACCCAAAGATGCGTATTGGCGGGTATGTACTGCGGTAGCAAGGAGATTGGATAAACCACAACTTGCATCAAAGTTTTTTGATTATATATGGCGTGGTTGGTTAAACCTTGCTACACCTGTCCTATCAAACACGGGGACAGATAGGGGATTACCTATTTCCTGTTTTGGTATTGATGTGGGTGATTCTATTCAAGAAATTGGACAGAAGAATTTAGAAATGATGTTACTTGCGAAGCATGGCGGTGGTGTTGGTATTGGTATCAATATGATAAGACCTGCGGGGAGTAAAATCACTGGAAACGGAACATCCGATGGTATTGTTCCATTTTGTAAAATATTTGATTCTACTATCCTTGCAACAAATCAGGGAGCAGTTCGTAGGGGAGCAGCATCTGTCAATCTAAACATTGAACATAAAGATTTTGAAGATTGGTTGGAAATCAGAGAACCAAAGGGGGATGTGAATCGTCAATCTCTTAATCTACACCAATGTGCGGTTGTGGGTGATAAGTTTATGCGAAAATTGGAGGATGGGGATGAAGAAGCAAGAAGAAAATGGGGTAAGTTATTGCAGAAGAGAAAAGCAACGGGAGAACCTTATATTATGTATAAGGGGAATGTAAACAAACAAAACCCAGAGGCGTATAGGAAAAATGGGTTAAAAGTGTTTATGACCAATATTTGCTCTGAAATCGCTTTACATACTGATGAATCACATTCGTTTGTGTGTTGTTTATCATCACTCAATCTTGCAAAATACGATGAGTGGAAAGATACCGATTTGATTTATACTGCTATCTGGTTTTTGGATGGGGTATTAGAAGAGTTCATTCAGAAAGCAAAGAATATGAGGGGATTTGAAAACTCAGTTCGTTCTGCTGAAAAGGGAAGAGCATTGGGATTGGGTGTTCTTGGGTGGCATACTTACTTACAACAAAGGGGTATTTCATTTGAAGGATTACCCGCTCAATTTGAAACGAGGAAGATATTCTCACAAATAAAGATTGAAAGTGAGAGAGCAAGTAGGGATTTGGCTAAAGAATATGGTGAACCCTTATGGTGTGTTGGAACTGAAATGCGGAATACTCACTTGAGGGCAATCGCACCAACGGTATCTAATTCAAAGTTAAGTGGTAATATCTCACCGGGTATTGAACCTTGGGCAGCGAATGTATTTACGGAACAAACCTCAAAAGGAACATTCATTCGTAAAAATCCTGAGTTGGAAAAGGTTCTTCGTAAAATTGGAATCAATAACAAAGAAACTTGGGATAAGATTTTAGAAGATGGTGGTTCGGTTCAAGGGATTGATGAGTTGGAAAAGTGGGGATTTTTGGGAAATAAACTAACAAACATTCAGGATATTCCCGAAACCGCAATCAAAAATAAAGAAGTTGATTGGGTAAAAGATGTGTATAAAACATTTAAGGAAATCAATCAATTAGAATTAATAAAGCAAGCTGGGATTAGGCAACAATATATTGACCAGGCCGTATCGTTAAATCTTGCGTTCCCATCACAAGCATCTCCAAAGTGGATAAATCAAGTTCACTTGGAAGCTTGGAAAGAAGGAATCAAAACTTTATACTATATGAGAACTGAATCAGTATTAAGGGGTGATATTGCAGCAAGAGCAACTGACCCAGATTGCGTTTCATGCGACGGTTAATAATAAATTAAAAAGGATTAAAAATGATAGAATATTGGTATTTTAGCGCAAAATGGTGCGCACCTTGTAAACAATTAGCTCCTATTATGGCGGAGGTATCTAAAACTATACCTGTAAAAAAGATTGATGTGGATTCAGAATCTGAATTAGCAGTTTCGTATGGAATTAGAAGCGTTCCAACGGTGATATTGATGAAAGATGGTTCAGAGTTCAAAAGAATTATTGGAGTAAAATCTTTAGGAGAATATTTGGCACTTTAAAAATTATTTTGTATATTTGTATAGTTATGAAAAAACAATTAGAGCAGGTGAAGCAATTTCACGAGGTATATCGTCAGAAGTATTACAAAAGCCCAATGGTTCAATCGGATGAAATATGCGATTTGAGGTATAGGCTTGGTTTGGAAGAGTTAAACGAATACAAAGAGGCAAATCAGAATGATGACCCGGTTGGTATTGCAGATGCTCTCACCGACCAATTATACATCTTATTAGGAACAATTCTACAACATGGAATGGGTGATATTATTGAAGATGTATTTGATGAAGTACATAGTTCCAATATGTCAAAGTTGGATGAAAATGGTAATCCAATTTATAGAGAGGATGGTAAAATCTTAAAAGGTCCGAACTATAGAAAACCTGATATTGGAAAAATCGTTTATAGATTTTGGGAAGCAAAAAATTCACAAATTCAAATTCCTTTTAATGAGGAGATTTAATATGTTGTGTGGTGAATCACATCCAAAACATAAACTTACGGAGGGGCAGGTAAAATCTATTCGTGAGTTGTGGAGTGTTGGACATAGGAACATCAAAGTTCTTGCAAGAAACAATGGTGTTTCACCTGCTAATATTCGTAAAATCGTTAAGGGTTATACTTGGAAACATATATTAACATGGCCTTATGAAAGTAGAGGGTAAAAACTATTCAGATGTATCCAAATTTTGTGTAAGATTGATTAGTAAATCGGTGGCAAAGGAGATGATTGTAAAAAATCACTACAGCCACTTATGGACAAAAGTTAGTTATTCAATTGGTTTATTTTATTTAGATGAGGGGGAACACCAATTTTTCGGTGGGGTTAATGAAAAGTTGGTGGGGGTTGCCTGTTATGGTGACCCAGTGGGTAGAAATTCTGGCACCTCCATATCCGAACTTTTAGAACGGACGGAGGTGCTGGAGTTGACCCGCTTATGGATTGAAGATGGGTATGGGTGTAATATTGAGAGTTGGTTTGTTTCTCAAACATTTGATTGGTTAAAGAAAAACGCACCGCATATTAGGGCACTTATATCGTATTCAGACCCGAAAGAAGGGCATTTGGGAACGGTGTATCAATCTACCAATTGGTTGTATCAGGGTAATAATTTACGATGGACTGATAGTTGGAGTTTTAGGTGGGATGAGGATGGTGATTGGTTTCATAGTAGAACATCGTTTGTTAGGTATGGAACAAATGACCCAAAGCAAATACAAAAGGTAATAACAAAACCATTTTGGATTCGGAGAGAACCAAAAAAACATAGATACTTTTACATATTGGATAAGAAGAATAGGAAGAAAATACTGAATAGTATAAAACATCCCCTACAACCATATCCAAAAGTAAGCGAAATTATTGCGGAAGAAATACACAAATTAGAACCTATATCAAATGAAAATTGAAGGTAAAGAATATTGTGATATTTCCAAATATTACCTAAAACCTACAAATAAAGAAATTGTTTACGATATTATTGTAAATAAACACTATGCTGGGAGATGGGCTGGTTCTTCTCTAATTTTGGGAATTTATCAAATAGGAACAAACCCACATCAGTTTTTTAATGTCATTTCAGATAAGTTAGTTGGGTGTTTGGTTTATGGTTCACCCGTTGCGAGGCATGGTGTAAAGTCAATATCGACTAATTTGGAGTTTGATGAGGTTTGGGAGCTAAAAAGATTGTGGATAGAAGATGGGCATGGTTCAAACATTGAATCTTACTCAATATCTCAAAGTATAAAATACATCAAAAAAACTCATCCAAATATCAAAGTGTTAATATCATATGCAGACCCAATAGAAAATCATTTGGGAATAGTTTACAGAGCAACCAATTGGTTATATCAAGGCAATGAAGTATCTCATAGTGGGACAATGTATCAATACCGATTTTCGGATGAAGAACAGTGGTTATCACCCCGTGCTATGAATAATAAAATTGGAGTATGTGGTTTGAATGATGTATTAAAGGTATATCCACAAATACAATATAAACCAATTGAACGAAAACACAGGTATTTGTATTTCTTATGTTCTAAATCGGAAAAGAAAAAAATAATAAAGGAGTTAAAGCATCCAATTTTAAGTTATGAAAATTGAAGGTAAAGAATATTGTGATGTAAATCGTGTTAGGGTACATCCAATTGCTAAATCAACAGCAAAGGATATGATTGTAACCTATCACTATACCCACGCATGGACAATGTGCCGATACGCATTTGGGATATTTTATAGTGGTGATGAAAATGATGTATTTGGTAATTCTGAAAAGTTGATAGGATGCGCAATTTATGGGTTTCCTGTTGGTGCGAAAGCAGCAACCTCAATTTGTGAGGGGTTATCTAAAGATAATGCATTAGAGTTGACCCGATTATTTGTGCATGATGGGTATGGTTCAAACATTGAAAGTTATGCTATTGGGCAAACATTCAAATGGTTCAGAGAAAACGATAAACAAATCAAACTACTGATATCTTATGCGGATAGTGGGCAAGAGCATTTAGGTAAAATCTATCAGGCGACCAATTGGATTTACCAAGGGGTATCATCCGAAATCGCATTGATGCCGAACTACGGGATATCTTTGACAGAAAACCCTTATAAGTGGATACATAGTAGGACAGTATTTAGTAAGTGGGGTAGCAACAATTTAGACCATTTGAAAAAGGAGATTGGTAAGGAGGGTTATCCTGCTTTTTGGCGGAGGAAAGAGCCTGATAAACATAGGTATGTTCAAATCGTTGCTCAAAATAAGAAAGAAAAGAGGGAGTTGTATTCAAAACTGAAGCACGAAATAAGGGATTATCCCAAAAATGCTGAAGAGTTTATACCTCAAATAGAGAGGCACGAAACCACCTATCAGCCCGAACAAAGTGGTGTCAATTTTTGGTGACCGTCCAATAAATTGGACACTTTTCCACACGAATGTGGATAAATTTAACCTAAATTTAATATAGAAAGCTTGGAAATATGGGGTTTTCTTCGTATCTTTACTATGTAAGATAAAAAAAACCCCCCTATATTATGGAACTACAAAGTTTGGAAGGTAAAGTTGTCGCAGTGACCATCCCAGTGAATGGTAAGGATTACACTATGAACCTAAAGGTTTGTAGGGTAAAAGTCCGCTCAGTATTGTTTATTGAGATAAATCGTGAGGAGCGTAAAAACATTTTCCGTAAAGCACCAACTAAAATGATTGCTGGGTTTACTGAAGATAGTATCACCTTTAAGGAAAAAACCCAACTGAAAAAGTGGGAAAGTGGATGGGATAATATTGGAAAGGTATCACCAATGGTTGCTGCTAACTATGGCCAAAGGGCTTTTAGTAATCACTCAAAAGGTTGGAGTTCATCCGCACCACAATACAACAATTATAATGGTGTAATCATTAAACAACCTAAAGGAGCAGCGCATGATGCGTTGGTTGCTGCATTAGTAGCTAAAAATTCTGAACCACTACCATCAACAACAAATTCGGCAGCCGGATTTCCTATGGTATAATTTGGAAATCTGAAAATTATTTTGTATATTTGTATAAATAAAAATTAAAAAATATGAATCCAATAAGAAATCTAGAAGAAGCAATTGAATTTGCTAATAATAACAAGGGAAAATCCCCTATATATGCCAAAACCATAGGTCAAACAACATTCAAAATGTGTCGTGATTTGATTAAAAAGTCATTAATGACTAATGAATGTAATCGTGATGAGGATTTGGATACCAATATTAAGTATTACGGAAAGGTTCACCACCTTATTCGTTATATGAGTGGTATATCCGAAAAAGGACAATTGTTAGTTTCAATCCTAAAAGATAGTTCATCTAAAGTTGGTTATATTCGTGATAACGGAACAATGTTTTCTCTTTTATTTGGTAAGTATTATGATAAGAAAGTTTTGACTGGAAACGATTGGTTGATAATGTGTGATGATATTATTGATTCATACGATATCACCAATGAAAATGATAAGTATGTAATTGATTTGATTTGTAAGTTTTTTAAAACCAAAAAAGAGGAACAACTTGCCTGCCATTACTCACTTAAAGATGTGGTAGAATCATCTGAAGAATTCAAAGAATTTTATGATAATGTTCAGATTGGGTTTGTAGTTAGTTTACAAACAATCAAACAGTTTGAAAAGGATACGATGAATTGTAATCGTCAACCTAACCCTTGGTTGGCTTACAACTACTATATGACTCCTTTAAAACGAATGGATGAATACAAAACACACTATTGTGGTGATGAATTGTTGGAATATTTTACTAACAAATCAGGTACTGATATCTTTGTTAAAGGTAAGTTGATGTATGGGCATCAAGGTTACGCTGAAAAACATAAGGTGGCTAAAATGATTCCTATCCTCCAAGCCTATATTGGTTCTCATTTTTGTGATACTATTGATGAATTCAAAAAGTTCAATGATATGGTTGTTGGATTTGAGAATGGAAAGGATGATGGTAAGGAAACCGAATATTGGAAAAATATGTTTAAGAGAGTAATTAGTGAGGCTAAATACTCTACACTTACTGAATGGTATGATAAAGAATACAAAACTGTGTTTGAATCTGATGATTGGAATAACATTACTATTGCTATTAATAAAATGGTTATCAATAATCTGAATGGTTCTAAAATTCAATCTATGGAGGACCTTCACATTAAGAAATACCACACTGGTATTGTAATGATGGCGATGGTTCTTTACTTCAAACGAAAGAATCTAAAGTTGGGAATCTCTAAACTTACAACGAAGGTTACCAGCGAATACGCTAGGTTGTTGAATGGTGATGTAAACCACAACAATGAAAAAGTTCCTGTTTGGAAATACTTTGGAACTGAACGAGATACCTACAAATCAACAAACTCTGATGCTCGCTGGGAGAATATTTTTAAATATGTTTTCCTAAATGTTCAATCAGATATTGACAATCGTTCTAAAGATAGAGATAATCAAGCTGAATATCGTGATAATGCTTTGAAACGAATTTCTTCATTTCTTGAAAACGAGAAGATGAATTCTCGATTGATTTTATTTCCATTGAGCAATCATACTCTATGTGTAATTAACTTCTCAACGGGAGAAGGACTTCAATGGTTACACAAAATACCACATAGTACTGGTGGTAATGCTAAAGACGGGTTTTTGGGAATGACGGATGATAACTTAGATGGTAATCAAAAGTTAAAGAACTGGAATTGTGGACCAAATGAGTATTGGAAAATGTTGGCTGAACGTAATCGGGAGATGTCTAATAATTTGAATGATAATGTTGATAAATCTCTTGTAAATGCATCAATTAATACAATTTACCAAATCCTTAAAGCGGATTTAAATTTTGGAGCATAATATGAGAGCATTAATAATACCTAATTACACAAACTTTGGTATGGCAAAGGACATCAATAGGGATTCGTTCCTATTGGTGTTCAAATCCTTTTTAGATAACACTCAAATTGGTAAGGAATGGGAATGGATTCTACCCTATCCCGATTTGAATAATCATCCGGGTATTATCAATCAGTTTGAGTATCCGAATGTTAAGTTAGTGAAAATGGATGGACTGGATTGCTTTCCACCAAAAATGCGGGTAGATTATCCACATAAATTTTTTGATAGAATTATTGGTAAATACAATGGTGAATTTAACTTAATATGGTCGCATTTACCCGAATGGACGAATGAATATAAAATTACTCGTATTTACAACAAAACTCAACCAATTATAGGATATTCGCATTGGTGGGAAATACCTGATAATGGCGCCAGAGATGATAATTCTTTTTGGAGAAATATAAGAGGTATGCTAAATATGAGGGTGTGTGGTGTAAATTCACAATGGGTAAAAGATTTAATACTGAAAAGGGCATCTGAAGATTTTCAACCCCATATAATTGAAAAATTAGATAAGATTATTCAACCATGGTATTTGGGTGCAGATGAATACAAACCATCAGCTGGGTATAGAGAAAAGACAATAGTGTTTAATCACCGAAACGATGCTTACACTGGGGCTGATTGGTTTTTTGAAATTATGGATAATTTATGGGAAAAAAGAAAAGACTTTAAAGTATTGACTACATTAAGAGATTTACCCAAACCATATACAGAATACATAGGACACGCTGATAGGGAAGTTTATTTAACCCAACTATCAAAAGCACATTTTGGTGTAGGGTGTTTCCAAAAATATTCCGCATGGTCAATGTCTACAACAGATGGTTTAAGCAGAGGAGTTCCATACTTACTACCAAATGATTTTTGTTATCCAGAAATGGTTGGAAATGAATACCCCTTTTTGTATAATAGTAAGAGCGAATTTGAACAAATGATAAATGATTTATTAGATAAAAAAGTTAATAGACCCGATTTAACAAAATGGGTTTCAAAATTGAGTTGGGAAAACCAACTAAAAAGCTGGGATATAGAAAACAATTTTAAAGGAAGGATATTAGATGTATCAGAATCTGTACTATGATAAAGAAACAAACACAATACACTGTTGGGATGATGTTAAAGGATACTATATTAAAAAGTATAGTAGATACGCCTACACACCTGATGGAAATGGTTCTTATTTTTCTATATATGGTAAACGCTTAAAGAAGCTTACTTATTGGGAAAAGGATACCAATTTAGAATTATATGAATCCGATGTAAATGATTACACCCGATTTTTGATTGATGAGTATGGAACATCCGATGATGTTTCAACGGGGAATGTTGTATTGACATTTGATATTGAGGTGGAGATGAATACAGGTCTCCCAAATGTTGAAAAAGCCGATAATAGTATAACCTCCATCGCAGCTCACGACTCTGCGACTGGAGATTATTTTGTTTATGTTTTGGGTGATACTAAACTGAACAAAACTATTGGCGGTGCAGAAGTAAACATATACAACAACGAACGGGATTTGTTGTGGGCATTTCTTCAAAAGTGGCAGGAAATAAACCCAACAATTGTAACTGGGTGGAATATTGATTTCTTTGATATACCATACCTTTACAATAGGTTAAAAAAGGTATTAGGGCATAAGAATGCTAATTCCCTATCACCTATAGGAAAGGTAGATTACCTAAAAAATAGAGAGCGTTATGTGATAGCAGGTGTTTCTTGCTTAGATTACCTTGCTCTTTACAAAACCTACACTTATCAGGAATTTCCTAATTACCGACTGGATACCATTTCAAAGTTAGAGTTGGGTAGGGGTAAGGTTCAATATACGGGAAACTTAGACCAATTGATGCGAGATGACTTGGAACGATTCATTGAGTATAATGTTGAAGATGTTAAATTGGTTGTGGACTTGGATGCAAAACTCCAATTCATTGATTTGGCTAGAGCGATATGTCACGCGGGGCATGTTCCTTATGAAGATTTCTTATTTTCATCTAAGTGGTTAGAGGGTGCGATACTTACATTCTTGCGTAGAAGTGGTAGGGTTGCTCCTAACAAACCAAAAAGGAAAGGTGATGATAGTGAGGGTAAGTTTGAAGGTGCGTATGTAAAAGAGCCTGTACCGGGCTTATACCAATGGTTGTATGATTTGGATTTAACATCCCTATACCCATCCATTATTATGAGTTTGAATATCAGTCCTGAAACAAAGGTTGGTAAGGTTAAAGGGTTTACAAGTGAGGAATATGTAAAGAATAAAATTGAACTTTATGTTGTGGTTGATGATGAAGGGAAGCAGTTACCACCATTAGTGCATAGTGAGTTTAATGAATTGATAAAAACCAACAATTATTCTGTTGCTTCAAATGGGGTTATATATTCAAATGAGCAGGTGGGAGTAATACCTGAAATCCTAAATGTGTGGTTTGATAAAAGGGTTGAGTATAAAGATTTGATGAAAAAGTATGGTAAGGAAAATAACAAAGACTTGTATAAGTTTTACTCCCAACGCCAACTTGTTCAAAAGATTATGCTTAACTCATTATATGGTGTATTAGGATTACCATCGTTTAGATTCTACGATGTTGATAACGCAGAAGCAGTTACAATTACGGGGCAGACAGTAATTAAAACTACTGAAAAAATTGCGAATCAGTATTACATTTCGCAGATTGGAACGGACGGGGATTACAACATTTACACGGACACTGACTCTGTGTATTTTTCAGCTCTTCCGCTTGTAAAGCATAGAAATCCATCTATTAACGAACAATCGGATGAGGAAATGGTGCCCGCTATTCTATCAGTTGCAAAGGAGGTGCAGGAGCATATTAATAAAACCTATGATGTAATGTCAAAAAGGTTGTTCAATATAGAAAAACACCGATTTGATATTAAGCAGGAAACGATTGCTAAGTCTGGGTTTTGGGTTGCCAAAAAACGATATGCTCAATGGATTATCAATGATAACACCGTCCCCTGTGATAAGATTGATGCAAAGGGATTGGATGTTAAACGTTCTGATTTTCCAACTTACTTTAAGGGTGTGATGGAGCAGGTTCTATCGGATATCTTAAAAGGGGTAAATAAGAGTGATATTGATAAGAAGATATTAGATTTTAAGGAGGGGATGGAAACTCAACCAAAGAAGGATATAGCAAAGAACTCCGCTGTAAAAGAATTGAGTAAGTATGATGATGGTACATATTCATTGGGTAAGTTCCCTAAAGGAACACCTGCGCATGTTAAATCAGCCATTGCATATAATCAACTATTGAAATACTACAAATGTCCATTTAAATTTGAACCAATGAAAGATGGTGATAAGATTAAGTGGGTTTATTTGAAAAGAAACAATTTGGGGTTAGACACCGTTGGTTTTACGGGATGGAATGACCCGCCGGAGATTGAAAAAATAATTAACGATTACACCGACTTGGATGCTATTTGGGAAGGTGCTCTTCAAAACAAAATAGATGATTTCTATAATGCGATGAAGTGGGATTTACCAAATAAAAATTTACAAAAAGCTTCACAATTTTTTGGATTTTAAAACGATGGTTTTAGTTGAAGTTAAAACACAATCTCAAAAAGATATTGTTAAAAAAATAATTGAAAACTATCATTCGTATGTTCCACATAACGCTTCTGTTGGTAGGAGAATAGATTGGTTAATATATGAAGAAGATTCATTTCCATCTCAGCCTGTTGGTATGATTGGTATAGGTTCTTCAGTATATCCACCACCAAAAGATTTGCTAAATAAGTTACAATTAAGTAAGTTGGAGTATAGAGAAGTTTTCAACACAATATGTAATAATTGGAGATTTTGTATGGTAAAATCAATAAAGAATGCAGGAACTCGTGTTTTAAAAGAATTGAGAAAAAAAGGCCCGATTGCTTGGAAACAAAAATATGGAGATGAACTTAAACATATCATTACATTTGTAGCAGGTGGTAATACTGGAGCAGTTTATAAAGCAGATAATTGGCAATCTATTGGTTTTACAGCAGGCTTACCTGAACATAAATCATCATCTATGAAATGGGATAATTCGGAAGAGTTATCTAAAAAGTTTGTAAAGCCAACTGGTGAAAATCGTAAAATTATTTTCTATAAATGCTTGGATAATTGATAAAAATTTCGTATATTGTATAAAATAAAAAATAAAAAACTATGAAAAAAACTTCGTTAGAGGGATTCATAAGCCGCTATAATTTAGGTGGTGAGATTGAATCGGTAAAAATCGTATCAGATAAAACTGGTATGAGTGTTAAATTCATTTCAGATGATAAAACCCTATTGGGAACTGTTACATCTGAAGATGCTGAATTTGCTGATGGTGAATTTGGTGTCTATACTACATCCCAACTCAAAAATCTATTAGGTGTGTTGGATGCTAATATCAATGTAACTGCGGGAAGTGCAGCATTGGAGTTCTCCGATAATTCAACTACGGTGAACTATATGATGGCTGACCTATCAGTTATTCCTGCTGTGCCGGATATCAAACAGGTGCCTGATTTTGAATCTGAAATCACTTTGAGTGATGAATTTATTAGTAGGTTCATCAAATCAAAAGGTGCTTTGAACGAATCCGATACTTTTACCTTCCAATGTAAAGATGGTAAGGGTGAGATTATTTTGGGGTATTCAAAGATTAACTCAAATAGAATTTCTATTAAAGTTGATTGTACTTGTACCAAAGATTCGGTTGGGCCTATTTCATTTTCTGCAAAGTATTTGAAAGAAATCCTAAATGCGAACCGGGCTCCAAAAGCAGCTAATCTAAAAATCGCAACTGCGGGGTTGGCACAATGTACATTTGAGAGTGAAGGTTTTAAATCAGAATACTTTTTAGTTGAAGTGAAATAATATGTTTTGGGATACTGAACCAGCGAAGCCTGAATTCAACTATGATGTTGAAAAGAAGAAGTTCATTGATAATTTGAACTATCTATCCTCAATGTCAGTTGAAGAGCAGACTTTATACAAAAAGTGGCAAGAATGGAATGGTGACCTTAAAAACACCATGCCCAAAAAGGCAACCATTGCTACCCATTATGATTCACTTTGGTTTCCAACGGATATTTACAACAAAGAACTAACGATAAAAGAAATTGAATCATTAGAACCTTATGTAGAAATCGTTGATGATAATCCAAAAGAATCTACTCGCTGGACAGAAGTCCGAAAACTAATCCATACAATGGAGTTTGTTGCTAATCCTGGCCGAAATGTAAAGATATGGATAAAGGATAGAGTTAGCGGTAAAGTTTTAGGACAGGTTTCATTGGGTTCTGATATTACATCTTTGGGTGTAAGAGATTCCTACATTGGGTGGAGTAAGGATAATAAGTTTAAGCAGGGGAAGTTAAACAATACGAGTATCGCAACTACGATTGTTTCTACACAACCTTTTGGTTACAACTTTTTAGGTGGTAAGTTAATTGCCGCACTTGCTACATCACCAATTGTTAGGAATTATTGGAAAAAGAAGTATGATGATGTTTTGGTAGCATTAGGAACGACTTCGTTGTATGGAATTCACTCTCAATATAATGGTATTCCGCATTTTAAAACTTTGGGAGAAAGTAAGGGTAAGATTAGTACTAAGCCCGATGATAGTGTGTATGACCCGTGGCATCAATGGTTGAAAGAAAACCATTCAGATTGGTATAAGAGGGAGATAACCGAAGAGAGGGAGAGGAATGGTGCGAATATGGGTTACGAAAGAAACGGGCCTGTTAGTGGGATAAAACAAAAAATCATACATCAAATCTATAGAGAGCTTGGTATCAAATCTGATACTTACGATCACGGATTCAAACGGGGGGTGTATCTTGCACCATTCTACGAAAATGGTAACGAATTTCTGAAGGGGGAGATAGAAGAAGATAAGTTGGTTATGAAGGATAAGTTTGTTAAAGGTGATGAATATACTATAAATTGGTGGAAACCTAAAGCAATTCGCAGATACACCACCCTGTTTGATGAAGGGAGAATTAAACCCGAAGCACTTTTTTATGTAGATATCATAGGAATGAGCTGGGAACAAGCAAAAGAAACATATTTAAAAGAAGTAGGAAGATGAGTAATAGTGAAAATAGCTTATGGGTAGAACGGTATAGGCCGTCTGGACTTGAAGGGTATGTTGGTAATGAACATATCATACAAAAAGTTAATATTTATATAGAAAACAACGATGTCCCACACTTGTTACTACATGGTGAGGCAGGGACTGGTAAAACCACATTAGCAAAAATTATAGTAAATGCTATTGATTGTGATTATCTTTATATCAACGCATCCGATGAAAGGGGTATTGATACTTTAAGAGAGAAAATCAGAGGATTTGCAGCATCGGTTGGATTTCGGACTTGGAAGGTTGTAATATTGGATGAATCAGATTACCTAACAAGAGATGCACAAGCAGCTCTTCGTAATCTAATGGAAACATTTAGTAAGAGTACGAGGTTTATATTGACTTGTAATTATCCTGAAAAGGTTATTGACCCAATTCAAAGTAGATGTCAAACATTTGAAATTATACCACCAACTAAAAAAGATGTGGCTAAAAGATTGAATGATATCTTAATTAATGAGGGTATTCAATTTGAAATGCAAGACCTTGCGGTTATTGTTAATAGTGGATACCCCGATATTCGTAGGGTAATAAACGCTGCACAACGACAGGTTATTAATGGTAGGTTGGTTATTGATAAACAATCCAGCATTGAATCAACCTATTCCGAAAAAATTGTGGATATCTTAAAAAGTGGAGTAGATACCAAAAGTAAGTTTACTCAGATTCGTCAAATATTGGCAGATTCAAAAGTAAGAGATTATACAAAGTTGTATTCAACCCTATATGAAAGGGTGGATGAGTATGCGGGAAATAAGGTTGGAACTACAATTGTTAATATAGCCGAAGCGCAATATAAGGATTCGTTGGTGGTGGATAAAGAAATAAATGTAATGGCAATGTTTGTAAATATTTTAATGTAAATAAAGGATAAAAATGGCAAAATTAGTAGATTTTAAAGGGGGAGCACCCCAACAACCTGAACAACCGATTCAGTTCAATGTAGACCCGATGAAGCTTCAAACAGTTACTTGTCCAAATTGTGATAGTATCTTTTTTGAAGAAAAAATGATGTTCAAAGAACTACCTGCAATTCAATCTCCAAATGGGAAAGCATCAATGATTCCTATCCCAGTGGTAGTTTGTAATGAGTGTGGAACTGTTCATCCAAAATTTGTACCAAAAGGTTTATTCGATGCCCCCGAAGAAAAAAAGTGATAGTTCTGAAGGAACGATAAAAACTAAAACTCTTTTTGACCATTTGAGTGGTTTGAAAGAAAACAAAACGAAATGGGAATCCCTTTCAGATGTTGATAAAAAATCGTTTTCGGTTTATCTTATCAATCGTTATTTGAGTATGAATTTTGAATTCATTGATTTAGTAAATGAAGTTCAAAGATTCACTAATGGTCAAATGGGTGCTAGGGAGGTGTATAAGGTATATTATGATTTTTTACCAAAGAAAAAAACTTTTGATAAATACATAAAAAAATCTGGCGGAAATGTTGTTTCTGAAGAAATTATTTCGTATATTTGTAAGTACTTTGAGGTCTCAAGCAGAGAAGCTGATGATTATTTAGAGATATTATCAGAGGATGAGGTTAGAAGTATTATAAAAAAGTATGGAGTTAAAGATTCTCAAATTGATAAAATGTATAAAGATGCAGCAAAGTAAAGAAATGGTAAACCACCCCAATCATTATGGTGGGGTAGATAATCCTTATGAGGCAATTAAGGTTATAGAAGCATGGGATTTAGATTTTCATTTGGGTAATACAGTCAAATACATATCCCGTGCCGGAAAAAAGCATCAAGATAAAGAATTGGAAGATTTATTAAAAGCAAAGTGGTATTTAGATAGAAAAATTCAAAACTTACAAAATGGAAAATAACATATTAGATGATGTTTATGATGGTATGATTGTATTGGATGGATTTGATGATTGTATTTTAGGTAGGGTTGAGCAGGCAGGTAGTGATACAAAAATACTCTATTCAATTAAAGCCATTCTATCAAAACTTATGGAGAGGGATGGTATGAGTTATGAAGAGGCCTATGAGTTTTATGAATACAATATTTTAGGTTTGCATGGACAAGAACCATTCCCAGCTTTTTTGATTGATTATGAAAAATAGTTTTAATAGTATACTTGATTTTACAACCCCAACGGAGTCTCCAGGCGATGTGAAGGTTTCTTACTCTCAGTTCACAATGTGGGTTAATTGTCCTAAAAAATGGAAATTAACCTATATGGATGGACATAAAGAGGATGAGCCTTCTATTCACCTGCTGTTTGGGACAAGTATGCATGAAACTATTCAGGAGTGGTTAAAAACACTTTTTACAAAATCTCCATTAGAATCCGATGAAATGGATTTGGGGGCTTTGTTAAGAGATACAATGGCTCGGGAGTATAAATCTCTTTTAGAAAATAGACCTGATTTAAAAGAGTGGATTACAAAATCTCAAATGAATGAGTTTTATTTGGATGGGATAGAAATACTGAATGAGCTAAAGAAAAGTAGGGCAGAGTTATTTTCAACCAGAAAGTGGAAGTTATTTGGTATTGAAACAAAGTTGTACCAACCCATAGTGAAGGGTATGGAAAACATAAAAATGATTAGTTACTTAGATTTGGTTTTTGAAGAAATTGAGATGGGTAACATTTTGATTGTTGATATCAAAACATCCACCAATGGTTGGAATAGTTATCAGAAAGCAGATGAAACAAAAACTGCACAGCTTATTTTATACAAACACTTTTTCTCACAACAATTTGGGATTGAATACAAAAAGATTGATGTAAAATATTTAATCTTGAAAAGAAAGTTGAATGAGGCGATGATGTATAATGTAACCCGATTACAAAAGTTTTCACCAACAAATGGAGGTAGAACTATAAAGAAAACTCTCAAAATGTTTGAGGACTTTGTAAAAGAGGGATTCAACAAAGATGGTTCTCATAGGGTTGATAACAATTTCCCAGCAACTGCTGGATTTAATAATAAGCAATGTAAGTTTTGTCCTTTTAAAAGTAGATACGATTTATGCCCAAAAACTGATAGAATTAAAACCGATTTTTTATTGAGTATTTATCGTAGAAAAGATGAAAGTAACACAGAGATTTTACAGGAGCAAGATTATGATCAGGGTAGCATTAATTGGTAGTGAACGATATGAAAACCGAATGGAAATCAAAGATTTGGTTTTTAAGTTAAAGAATTTATATGGTGATAACCTAATACTGATTTCAAGAGGTAATCAGAATGGTGTTGAAAAGTGGGTTAAGAAATGGGCATTGGAAATGGGTGTTAAGTATATTGAATACAACTTAGCATCCACTCCAATGAACCTATACAGCGGAATGACCGAATCGTATTATGAAAAACCTTATCACGCAACACAAAAACTACATCAATATGAATTGATTGCTAGGAACGCAGATAAGATTCTATATTTTGGAGAAATATCACACGGAGAACTATCTCATTTCAAAAAAATGTTGAAAATAACTGGTTCAAAAGTAACTTTTATTGGGTAGAAATTAATATTTATAATAAAGTTAGTTACGAAAATTTATGGAATTAAAATTACCAAAGCTTAGGAAAATAGACCCTAACAAACCAAAGAAAAAGAAGATACTCCTTCTTTCAGATGATTTAAGATTATTTAGTGGAATAGCAACTCAATCAAAAGAGTTTGTTCTAAAAACCCTACACAAATACGATTGGGTTCAATTAGGTGCTGCATTAAATCACCCAGAAAACGGAAAAGTTTTAGATGTATCGCAGGATGCTGCAAAAGAAACTGGTGTTGAGGATGCATATCTAAAAATATACTGCACCAATGGATATGGAAACCCTGATATTGTTCGTCAATTGATAAATGTGGAAAGGCCTGATGCTATTCTACACTTTACCGACCCAAGATATTGGATATGGTTGTATCAGATGGAGCATGAAATCAGGCAGATGATTCCAATATTTTATTATAATATTTGGGATGACTTGCCCGACCCATTGTGGAATTCACCTTATTACGCAAGTTGTGATTTGCTGATGGCGATATCAAAGCAAACATATGGTATCAACAAAAGGTGTTTGAAAAAGTATGGTATGGATTTACCTGATTGGACATTTAAGTATGTACCGCATGGTGTATCCGAACACTTTAAACCACTACCAAAAGATAACGAAAAGTTGGTGGAGTTTAAGAAAAAGTATGGCATTGATAAGATGGAATTTGTGGTGTTGTGGAACAATAGAAATATTCGTAGAAAACAGCCAGGTGATTTGATTATTGCGTTTGACAGTTTTGTTCAACAATTACCAAAGGAGAAGCGTGATAAGGTTTGTTTGTTTTTACACACACAACCTGTAGATGAAAATGGAACGGATATACCTGAGGTTATTAAGAATTGTTCTAGTGGTGGTAAATATGTATTTACAAATCCTGGTATATCAACTGAAGAATTAAACCTGTATTACAACTCAGGCGATATAATTGTAAACCTTACATCCAACGAAGGGTTTGGATTGAGTACTTGTGAAGGGATGAGAGCTGGTTTACCAATTGTGGTAAATGTTACAGGTGGATTGCAAGACCAATGTGGGTTTAAAATGGATGGTAAGTTCTTAACCGAAGATGATTATTTGGAATTGGGTTCATTGCATGATGTTCGTTCTGATTATTTGAGTAGATTGACTTGGGGTGAATGGGTAAAGCCGGTATGGCCATCAAATCGTTCATTGCAAGGTTCACCATTGACACCTTATATATTTGATGATAGATGTGATTTCAGAGATTTTGGAAACGCAATTAAGGAATGGTATGATACCCCAGCAGATGAAAGAGCAAAAGCGGGGATGTTAGCGCACGCATTTGTAAATGGTGTTGGTAATATGACAGCTGAAAAAATGGGTGAAACCTTTATTGAATCAATGGAGGCGGTATTTGAAAATTGGAAACCTCGTAAAAAGTTTGAAATAGTAAAAGTATGAAGAAGTTATGTATAGTTAGTTGCCCAATAGCAACCCGTAGTGGATACGGTGCGCGTAGCCGTGACTTTGTCCGTAGTTTGATAAAAGCAAGACCGGATTGGGATGTTAAGATTTTACCTCAAAGGTGGGGTGCTACACCTCAAAACGCTTTGATATCACCAATTGATGATGATTTGGTGAGTAGATTGGTTTTAGGGCAGATTAATCAAAAGCCTGATGTTTGGATACAAATTACAATACCAAATGAGTTCCAACCTATGGGTAACTATAACATTGGTATAACTGCGGGGATTGAAACAAATCAAGCTTCACCTCAATTTATTGAGGGGTGTAATAGAATGAATCTAACTTTGGTATCATCCAAACACGCTAAATCTGGGTTAGAGGTAAAGTATGATATGCAGGATGAAAAAACTCAGCAAAAGGTTGGTGAGTTAGGATTAACAAAGCCGGTTGAAGTTCTCTTTGAAGGATTTGATGAGCAGATATACGATAATAAGCTGCCTGTTGAACAATCTGTAAAAGATGTACTGAGTGATGTTTCAGAAGAGTTTTGCTTTCTATTCGTAGGACATTGGTTGCCTGGCGAATGTGGGCAAGACCGTAAGAATGTATGTGCGATGATATATACCTTTCTACAATCATTCAAAGGTAAAAAGAATCCACCGGCTCTTGTTTTAAAAACAAGTTTAATGGCGCCTTCTTATGTGGATACCCACGAGATAAGGAAAAGAATTGAATCGTTGAAAGAGCAGGTCCGAAAAGAAAGTGGGGAATCAAAACTACCTAATATTTATTTATTGAGTGGTGATTTATCAGATATTGAAATGAACTCCCTATACAACCATACAAAGGTTAAAGCCCATCTATCATTCACAAAGGGTGAAGGATTCGGCAGACCACTATTAGAAGCAATGATAAGTGGTAAACCAATCATTGCTCCTAAGTGGAGTGGACATATGGACTTTTTGGATAATGGTTTTAATGTGTTAGTTAGTGGGGAATTAGAAGAAATACATCAATCAGCTGTGAATGATTGGTTGATTAAAGGTTCTAAGTGGTTTAAAATCAATATAAGCGAAGCAGCTGGGTATATGAAGGATATCTACGAAAATTACAATAAGTATTTAGAACTATCCAGAAAGAATCGTAAGTATGCAAAAGATAACTTTACTTTTGATAAAATGACCCAAAAGTTATCTGAATACTTGGAAAAGTATGGGGCAGACTCCGCTCCTCAAATGGTTGGTTTAAAACTACCAACACTTAAAAAGATTGAATTACCAAAGCTTAAAAAAGTTGGTGAAACAAACGAACCACCAAAAATAAAACTACCTGAATTGAAAAAAGTAGATGCCAACGGATAAAAAATTCATAAATCAACACTTATTCAGATTGAGTGATGCTCAACCTCTAAACAAAATGTATTTGGAAAGGGGAATGGTAGCAAAGCTTCAGTATGAAAAGGTAAATGGTGAATTGAATTATTATTGGGTACTTGTTTTAGAACCAAGATTCAAAAACTACTTTCATTGCTTAGACTTGAATTATTTAAGACCTCAAATATTTGAAAGATTATCAAAAGAATTTCCTGAAATAATATCCGAATCGGCGAGAGTTAAAAAATTACAATTAGCAAAGTTAGAGTTCAATGAAGCATCAAAAGGGATATATACCGCAAAAATTAGAAACAAATTGTTGCAAGAAGGATATAGAACTTTTATATGGAAAAACATCAAATCGGCAGTAGTTTACAATTACAAATACAAACCTGTTGATATGGTAGAACCAAAGAATGTAAGAGAAGCACAACAAAAAACAAACGAACAAGAAATAAATGAAACTAAGTTACGGATTAACAGTCAAAAATGAAGAAGTAGAAATCCAAAGATTACTTGGATTCCTTTTAGAAAAAAAGAGGGAAGAAGATGAGATTGTTGTTCTTTTTGATTCTAAAAATGGAACATCTAAAGTTTTGGATATACTCAAAGCCTACTCCTTATTGGACTGGTATAAGTGGTATAGTAGGGATTTTGATAATCATTTTGCAGACCATAAAAATTATTTAAATTCTCTTTGTAGTGGTGATTACATTTTTCAGATTGATGCGGATGAATTACCACACGAAAATCTGATATCTCAATTACCTTTGGTTTTAGAAAACAATTCTTCAGTTGATTTATACGCTGTTCCAAGAGTAAACACGGTAGAAGGTTTAACACCTCAACATATTCAAAAGTGGGGGTGGAATGTAAATGAAAGGGGCTGGGTGAATTGGCCTGATTTTCAAACTCGTATTTATAGAAACACTTCTGAAATAAAGTGGATAAATAAAGTACATGAAAGACTTGATGGACATAAACAATTCGCTTACCTTCCTATGGAAGAAGAGTGGTCTCTGTATCATCCCAAAACAATTGAAAGACAAGAAAAACAAAACGATTATTATAATACATTGTAATGATAACATATAGTAAAATAGGTCATTTTGGTAGATTGGGCAACCAACTATTTCAATTTGCATCGACAATTGGAATTGCGCGAAAAGCAGAACTTGAAGCGGTATTTCCAATTGAAAATGTTACTAACTTTGCGGTAGAGCATTTTAAAGATGGTAAAGTATTAAATATAACATTTGATGTGCCTAAAGTATTTAATTTAAACAAAAATATAATTGCACCTAAAAGTGAATTAAATATTAAATATACAATTAATGAACCACATTTTCATTTTGATTCCACATTATTTGAAAAAATTTCTGATAACACCGACCTAACAGGATACTATCAGTCAGAAAAATATTTCAAACATATTCAAAATGAATTGTATGAATTATTAACATTTAAAGATGATATAAAAGAAAAAGCTATTAATATTTTTCCAAAAGTAGACGGAACTACTGTATCAATTCATATAAGAAGGGGTGATTATGTATATTTACAACAATTTCACCCATTATGTACTAATGAGTATTATATAAAAGCTGCCAACATATTTGAAAATACTAATCCTTATTTTATAATATTTTCTGATGATATAAATTATTGTAAAGAATTATTTGGAAATTCGGAAAATATTTTGTATATTGATAATGTAGATCCATATGTGGACCTTTGCCTAATGAGTATGTGTGACCATAATATTATAGCAAATAGCTCATTTAGTTGGTGGGGAGCTTGGCTTAATAAAAATAAAAATAAAAAAGTTGTAGCACCTAAGCAATGGTTTGGACCTGCATACTCACACGATACAAAAGACTTATATTGTAAAAATTGGATTGTATTATGAAAAAAGAATTAGTTATAGCAGCATATGATAAAGATTTGGATTGGATTGATAAATTAAATACTGATATTAAACTATCTATTTATAGAAAAGGTAATATTAAAAAATATAATAATGAAATAATATTAACGCCAAACACTGGTAGATGCGTTCACACATTTTTTAAACACATTTATACAAACTACGATAGTTTATCAGATATAACTTTTTTTGCACAGGACTATCCATTTGACCATTGGGAAGATATTGTAGATGTTATTAATAACAATACTATGGAATCAAGATGTCAAATACAAATAGGTGGATATTATGGATTTCATTTTAATACGATAAAAATACCATCTGAAAAAGGTGGTATAATGTGGGATTTACAAAAAACAAAACATCATGGTACTGGTAATGTACTTATGTGTTATAGTAATGGTTATCCACAAGATAGCAACCCTGATATTGATGTAAATACTTATTGGAAAATATTATTTGATGAACCATTTCCAGAAAAAATTGGTATGTATGAATTTATTCCCGGAGGACATTTTTGTATCACCAAAAAACACGCCACAACTCGTTCAAAAAAGTTTTATGAAAAAATAGTTGAACTTTTGGAAAATAACAATAGTGCTCCTTGGATAATAGAACGATTGGAATGTTACATTTTTAATTTAAATTATATAACAAAATTATGATTCTTACAGAAAATATAAAATCTTTAATTGGAAATCATGTAGCCCCTTACATATATAATTCCAAAGAATTCAAAGCGGGAACTACGACCATCTACTATTCAGGCCCATATTGGGATAATAAAGAAATAGAAGCTGCTGTTAATACATTTTTAAATGGTAAATGGATTACTGCTGGAGAAGAAGTTTGGAAATTTGAAAGAAAATTTGGTAAAAAATTTAATTCAAAATTCAACCAAATGGTAAACTCAGGTAGCTCTGCAAATTTAGTAATGATAACCGCATTAAAAAAATATTTTGGTTGGGAAGATGATGATGAAATTATTGTATCTCCTGTTGGGTTTGCAACTACAATATCTGTTTTATATCAAAATAGACTTAAGCCTGTTTTTGTAGATATTGAGTGGGATACTTTGAATTTTGATTTAAATCAAATAGAATCAAAAATAACAAATAAAACTAAAGCAATATTTGTTTCTCCCGTTTTAGGGAATCCGCCAGATTTTGATAAACTTATTGAAATTTGTGAAAAATATAACTTAAAATTAATAGGAGATAATTGTGATAGTTTGGGTTCAAAGTGGAATAATAAGTACTTAAATGAATATTATATAGCATACTCAAATTCATTTTACCCAGCACACCACATTTCTACTGGAGAAGGTGGGTTGATTGGGACTAATGAAGAAGGATTAAAAAAATTATTAACAAGTATAACATGGTGGGGTAGAGATTGCTATTGTGTGGGTTCAGCTAATTTGTTAAGCTGTGGTACATGTGGTAAAAGATTTAGTAATTGGTTGGATTCATATGATGGTATAATAGACCACAAATATGTTTTTTCAAATATGGGATATAATTTAAAACCATTGGATTTACAGGGGGCTATAGGTTCTGTTCAGTTGGATAAATTTGATGAGATTGAAACTAATAGAAAAAAATCAAAAGAAACAATTGAGAATATTTTTACCTCAAATATAAAAGGAATTAGGGGTATTAAATCTTTGGATAAAGCAGATGTAAGCTGGTTTGGCACTCCATTTGTTTGTGAAGAAGAGGGGTTAAAGCATAAATTAGTTGAATATTTGGAAAAAAATAAAATTCAGACGAGAAATTATTTTGCAGGTAATATTTTGTTACATCCGGGATATTCATTTTTAGATAATTCATCAAACTATTCTGAAGCTAATAAAGTTTTAGATAAAGTATTTTTTATTGGAGCCGCACCACACTATACCGATGTAGTTTTTGAATATATTGAATCTGTTGTAAAAAATTTTAAATGAAAGTAGTAATTTTAGGTGATGGTTTATTGGGTTCTGAATTGGTTAAACAAACCAATTGGGATTATATTTCAAGAAAAAAAGATGGAATAGATATTTTTGACTTTAACCAATGGATGTTTAAATTTTTCGAGTATGATACTATCATTAATTGTATAGCAAATACAGACACATATTCAAACAATAAAGAATTACATTGGAAAGTAAATTATGAGTTTGTTGATACATTAGTAAATTTTTGTAATGAGACAGGAAAAAAACTTGTTCATATATCTACTGATTATATTTATGCAAATTCTAAAACAGAAGCATCAGAAGAAGATGTGCCTGTTCATTTAGAAACATGGTATGGTTATACAAAATTACTTGGTGATGCCCACATACAATTAAAATGTAAAAACTATTTAATAGTTAGGACATCTCATAAACCATACCCATTTCCATATAAAAACGCATGGGATAATCAACTTACAAATGGTGATTATGTAAATAAAATATCAGAGTTAATTATAAAGTTAATTTATAAAAATTGTTTTGGTATTTATAATGTGGGTACTGAAATAAAAACTTGGCATAGTCTTACAAAAAAAGAGTTTGATACAAAATCCATCAACGCACCAATTAATGTGCCAAATAACATTACGATGAATATAACTAAATTAAAAACAATTCTTTAAAATGAAATTAAGTATATGCATACCAACATATGAAATGGGGGGTGATGGGGTTACTTATCTGAATCAACTTTTTGAAACTATATCAAATCAAACTTTTAAAGATTTTGAAGTTGTTGTTTCCGATCATAGTAAATCAAACGATATTGAAAATCTTTGTATGAATTGGAAAAATATTTTTGATATTAAACACTACTACAATGATATTGGGAGGGGGTCTTTATCAATAAACATAAATAATGCTATAAAAAAAGCAAGTGGTGATGTAATTAAAATAATGTTTCAAGATGATTTATTACATAATGATAATAGCTTGGAAATAATGTTAGTCCATCTTTTGGGTAATCATAATAATTGGTTAGTTTCCGCGTGTTGCCATCTAAAAGATAATCAGGTTACAAACCCATTTTATCCAAAGTATCATGATAATATTCAGTATGGTGAAAACACAATTAGTTCCCCAAGTGTATTGATGTTTAAAAATGAAAATGTAATATATTTTGATGAAAATTTAAACTGGTTAATGGATGTGGATTATTACAAACGGATGTATGATACATTTGGCCTCCCAAGTATATGTAATTACATTTCGATAATTATAAGAGAACACCAAAATCAAACCACCAACACTATAGCTACTAAAGAAATAAAAAATAAAGAATACGAATACATTGTTGATAAATATAAAGAGAAGTTGGAATTACCAAATGTTACAATAATATCTGTAGCAGGCGTTAAAGCGGAAGAAGCACTTAGGGCTATTAAATACTCTTGTAAAAATATTAATTTTGCCAAAGCTATACTCATAACACCGGCAGAAATTAAAGACAATTTTGTTGAAATTATTAAATGTGAATCGCTTAATTATGAACAATATAATCATTTCATAGTTTATAGACTACATGAATATATAGATACTGATTATGCATTAATCATTCAAGATGATGGGTTTGTAGTAAATACTGATAAGTGGGATGATTCTTTCCTAAATTATGATTATATAGGAGCTCCTTGGCCACTTCCACAAGATGATTTTTCATTTAGGGATTCTAATGGTAAATTACAAAGAGTTGGTAATGGTGGATTTACACTTCGTTCTAAAAAACTACTTAGATTAGCTAGTGAATTGGGTCTTGAGTGGAAGTCTTACTTTGGGTTTTACAACGAAGATGGCTTCTATTGCTGCCATAATAGACATATATACGAACATCATGGATGTAAATTTGCAGACATATACACCGCAGCTAGGTTTAGTCAAGAAACACCAATACCCGAAACACAAGAAATAATTCCGTTTGGTTTTCATGGAAAGAATCACCCCTACTATAAACAAACAATAACAAATCTATAAAAAATGACAAATCAAGAAAAATTTTTATTTTTAGAAAGATGCAGTGAACTTTTCAATACAAAAAGAATGGGACATGTACCTGGTCCAATAGAACCTCAAAACAGCATCATGGGGTTGTATGAGTTAATACAAAATTACTTTAAAGAAGATTTTGAGATGGTAGAATTGGGTTCTTTTCATGGAACATCTACAAGATTCTTTTCACTATTTGTAAAAAAAATATATAGCGTAGATATATATGACTACCACATACCACCAACTGGACGAATACCAGAAATGGACGCAATGTTTAAAGAGGCTGAAAAAATATTTATTGAGCGTACAGCAGATTACTCCAATATTATTAAAGTAAGAAAAAGAACTGTTGAAGCAGCTGAGGATTTCGCAGATAATACATTGGATTGTGTATATGTAGATGCAGAACATATATATGACTACATTAGAGCAGATATTCAAGCTTGGAAAGATAAAATAAAAAATGGTGGTATATTATGTGGACACGACTACGATCACAACCACTCTATTAGCATTAACAAAATATTAACTGAATTTAATTTAATGAATGAGTTTAAAACATACTCAGATACATCGTGGTCTGTTGTCATTAAGAAAAATTAACATCAATATGGAAAAAAAAGCGATTTTAATAACAGGTGTAGCTGGATTACTAGGTAGTAGATTAGCCGATTGGATTATTGAAAATAAACCTGAATATAAGGTAATTGGTATAGATAATCTTAGTGGGGGATATAGAGAAAATATTAATTCACAAGTAGATTTTTGGGAAATCAATCTAATTAATCCAGCACATAAAATAGAGGAGTGTTTTCAATCAAATAAATTTGAATCCGTTTTTCATTTTGCCGCCTACGCTGCTGAAGGATTATCACCATTTATCAGAACATTTAATTACGATAATAATCTAAAAGCTACAGCGGCTATTGTAAATGAGTGTATTAAACACAATGTAAAAAGATTAGTATTCACCTCTACATTAGCTGTATATGGACATGGGTATGGTGGAATATTTGATGAAGCTCAAATTCCAAAACCAATAGACCCGTATGGGGTAGCAAAATACGCATGTGAAATGGATATTCAGATTGCTGGAGAACAGCATGGGTTAGATTGGTGTATTATTCGACCACACAACGTTTATGGTATTAAGCAAAATATTTGGGATAAATATAGAAATGTATTAGGTATTTGGATGTATCAATATATGAATAACGAACCCATGACTATTTTCGGAGATGGTACTCAGACAAGAGCATTTAGCTATATAGATGATAGCTTAGAACCTTTATGGAATGCCGCAATAATACCAAACGCATCTAAAGAAATTATTAATTTGGGTGGTATTGAAGAATATTCCATTAACAACGCTTGTAACATACTACGAGAAGTAATAGGCGATGGTAATATTGTTTATAAAGAAGCACGTCATGAAGTAAAGCATTCTATACCTACTTATCAAAAGTCAGTTGATATATTGGGGTTTGAACATAAAACATCTTTAAAAGAAGGATTAACTAATATGTGGAACTGGGCGAAACAACAGCCAATGCGAGAGAGATTTGAATGGTCATCGTTTGAGTTGGATAAGGGAATCTACTCTTTCTGGAAAAAGTAAATAAAAAAAATACAAACTAATAAAAGCACCACATATGATAACAACTGAGTTTTACCACGGGCAAGGATTTGGAAACCAACTCGCTGTATATGTTACAACAAGAGCTATTGCACTACGTAATGGGTATGAATTTGGTTTCACTGGTTTAGATAACTTTGGAGATAGAAGATACAACGATAAAGGAGTTTACTTTATGGATTTAGATTTAGGCTTGCCAGTAGACTCATCCAATATTAAAAACCATTATAAAGAAAAGGAGTTTAGAATCAAACTAAACACCAGCCATCACGATACAACCATAGGTTGTGATATAAGGTTGTTAGATTATGACTTACTTAATGTTCCCGACAATACTAAGATAGATGGAATTATGCAGGGAGAAGATTACTTCTATGAATACAAAAACCAAATTAAACAATGGTTAAAGCTTAAACCTGAGTATGATAACCACGACTTCACATCAGATGATATTTGTGTACTTAATATAAGAGATTATGAAGGGGATAGTTCACTATTTCTTTCAAGAGACTATTGGGTAAGAGCGATTTATCACATGCTTAACCTAAACCCAAACATGCAGTTTCTTGTTATTACCGAAAATACTGAAATGGCAAAGCGATTGCTTCCCGAATTAGAGCATAATGTATATCATTTTGATGTAGGTAGGGACTATGCAACAATAAAAAATGCAAGATGGCTCATACTATCCAACTCAAGCTTTGCATATTTTCCCGCGTTTACAAATGAAGAAGCCAATCTTATTATAGCTCCTAAATATTGGTCTAGACACAATATATCAAATGGGTTTTGGTCTTGCGGTTATAATATATCTCGTAAATTTACCTATATGGATCGTAGTGGTTTACTTCAAACTTATGATGAGTGTATGAGAGAATTTGAAATTTATAAAAAAGAAACAAAACTGTATGGCTAAGATATACGATGTATTCACCTTTTACAATGAATTAGATTTATTAGAATTAAGGTTGGAAATGTTAAATGAATATGTAGATTACTTTGTAATTATTGAATGCGTTGAAACATTTTCAGGAAAACCAAAACCACTTTACTATCAAGAAAATAAAGAAAAATTTTCAAAGTACCATCATAAAATAATTCACCACATAACATATGATCCTCCTAAATCGTTTGCCGATTTGAGAAATAGAATATTAGATACGAATAGTGATGATTTGATGAAGCAGATATGTATTCAAGCTTTAACAAGTAGTAATGTACCAAATGGCGAGCTTCACTGGTTAAAAGAATTTTATCAAAAAGAAAATATAAGAAGGGCTTTAATTGGGTTGGATGATAATGATATATGTTTTATTACGGATTTGGATGAAATTTGGAACCCTGAAATTGATTACTCATACATAGATAATGTAAGTATATATAAACTAAAACAATTAGTCTACTCATTATATTTGAATAACAGATCCAATGAATCTTGGGCAGGAACAACCTTAGTACGATATGGCGCAATAAAAAATGCATGTTTAAATCACATACGTAATATGCAAAAAACAAAATATGTTTACATTGAAAATGGTGGGTGGCATTTTACTTTTATGGGGGGTCACAATCAAATAAAACTAAAATTAGAAGCATACGGCCATCAAGAATATAACAATGATATTATTAAAAGTAATATTAAAGATTGTTTAAATTATAATAAAGATGTGTTAGGAAGAAATGAATTTACTTTTTGGATAGATGAAAGTAATCTTCCCACATATATTAAAAATAATAAAGAAAAATATAAACATCTTTTTAAAATATAATATAAAATATGATAGTTGGTACGGGTTTATTAGCAACCGCATTTAATATGTATAAGGATTGTAACAAAGTCCTAATTTTTGCATCAGGCGTTTCAAATTCAGCAGAACAAAACGATAGTGAGTTTGAACGAGAAATTAATTTACTAAAAACATTTATTGATACTGATATGAAATTGGTATATTTTGGCACAACCAGTATTTACGATGAAGATTTTAAAGATTCAAAATACATCAAACATAAAATTTTTATTGAAAATACTATAGTAACACACTCAAAAAATTATATTATTTTTCGTTTACCAACTGTAATAGGTATTTCTACAAATAAAAATACTTTTTTTAATGGAATTAAAGATGCAATAATAAATGGAAATGTTTATATTAAAAATAATGCTGTACGTTATTTGATTGATATTGATAGTTTATCTCAATACTTACCACCAATAATAAACACCAATAAAAATTGTATTATGAATGTGTGTTTTAATAATAAAGCTTATGTGAAAGATATTGTTAGTTTAATGGGTAGTATTATGAAAAAAGATTATTTGCAGTACATTATTGATGGTGGGTATGAATATGAAATAAATAACTCAGAATTTATATCAAAAATACCAATAGAATCAATTGAAAATACAAATTTTTATACATATAACACACTAAAAAAATATTTAATATGATAACGTTTTGTCTACCCAGTAAAAATAACCTCAGATATCTAAAGGTATGTATTCCATCAATACAACAAAATTCCTACTATACATCCAACAAAATATTAGTTTTTATAGATGAGGATACAGATGGAACGGAAAATTGGCTGAAAGAAAACAATATAGATTATATTGTAAACCCAAATAAAGAGTGTATTGGTATCGGTAGTGCGTATGATACTTTGTTTAAAAAAGCCACTACTGATATGGTTATGGCTTTTCACACAGACATGCTTTTAGGTTATCACGCCGATAAATATTTAATTGAAGCTTATAAACCCAAATCTGTGATTTGTTCTACTAGAATTGAACCACCATTACATCCACCTGGACCTGAAAAAATTATTATGGATTTTGGTATATGGCCCGAAGATATAAATTTAGAAAAATTTACTAATGTTACAAAAAAATTAGCTGAAGATAACTTAGGTAGATTTGGGAAATCTTTATTTGCTCCTTGGTTAATTAATCGCAATGACCATTTGGGGCATGATAATATTTTTAAATCTATATATGAAGATGCTGATTTATTTAGACGATTTGTTTTGGCCGAATACAATATAATTCAATCTTGGTCCAGTTTAGTATATCATTTAACATGCAGGAGTAGTAAATTTGAGCATATCAAAAATGATGATGAATTTAATACACTTAGGTCTACTAAGTGGGAAGAAAAAAATCATTTAATGGCGTTAGAATATATTCGTAAATGGGGTGGTATGTTTAGGGAATATGGTCCGTGCGAACCTAAACCAAATATCAAATATAATATTGGTTTAAAAGTTGTAAATTGTAGTTTAGAGTTTCTTTCATTCGAACCTTACTTTGATGAACTGCAAGTTGATTGTTCTTTTAATGAATATATCAAAAAAACACAAATTAATACAAGTTTTGATTTAACTAAAAAATTTGTTAATAACTTATTAACAAATATAATAGTTGAAGTTGATTTAACAACTTTGAATATAAATGACTTTAACTATACTTTAAAAAATATTGAAGAATTGATAGAGGCTGTTGATGAAAATTCAACTTATGAGTTTGGTTCTATCAAAATTATAATAAAAGAAAAAAAATGTACAAATATTAAACTAAAATTATTATGAAAAAAATATTATATCATTTGCACATTATGTGGTATGAAGTTGATATGGTTGAAGAAACATTGGATTCGTTATTAATTGCATTAAATAATATTAATAAAAATGATACACTTGTGGATTTAAAAATTTGTTTTAATTCACAAACATATTTAGAAATCCCAAACGAAAATCCAATTAATCTATTTGATAAATTAAAAAACCACCCAATATTTAATTGCAATATTAAAAGTGAAATAATTTGTAAAACAATGGATGATGAATTTTACAATATAGGGGATTGGAGACGTGATAATTATGGAAGCGATTACGATTATTATGTATGGGGCGAATCAGATTGTTTAGTTCCAAATTGTTATTTTAAAAATATATCAAATATTATTTATGATTCTGCCCACATTGTGAGTTATTCACAACGGAAAATGTGGGATTCCTCTTGGAATGAAGTTGAACACGAAATTTTAAAACCAATACCATATGATTATAATATGGATTTAATATCACCATTGGGACAACATTACTACATGTCAACCGATGAAATGAATAATTTTAACTCAGTATTTCCAATAAAAGTAACTTTATTAAAAAATATAAAAATAGATGGTAATATGATATGTTTAAGTAAAGGATTACCAGTACCAATTATACCTGTAGATATACATTTTATACATGAGGATTTGGCATTGGAATTAGTGATGAAAAAATTTAATATACCACAAATACATTTTCCATATCAAATAAAAGCTCATAATAGAATGCACCCACTAAAAAGACAATATACAAAAACAGACAAAGAAACAAAATTATACAATAAATATAAAGAAGAATCTTTGTTAGCTATTAATAAGATATAAATTTTTATGAAAATACTAATTACAGGACATAAAGGGTTTGTAGGAAACGCATATATACAATATTTTACAAATCAAAAACATCAAATTACAGGCGTTGATATTAAAGAAGGAAATGATTGTAGAGATTTTTTTAAAATGTGTAATGATAAATTTGATTTAATTATACATTTGGCTGCAATTGTTGGCGGCAGGGATACAATTGAAAATGATCCGTTAGTTGTTGGAACTGATTTATCTATAGATGCTGAATTTTTTAATTGGGCCGTCAGAACAAAACAATCAAAAATTATATATTTTAGTTCATCTGCTGCTTATCCGATTCACCTTCAAATTAAAGATAGTACCCATAAACTTATAGAGTCGGATATTGATTTAACGAATATCAAATCGCCGGATTTTACCTATGGTTGGGCTAAATTGTCAGGTGAATATTTAGCACATTTTGCACGTCAGTATGGTTTAAAAGTTTATGTATTTAGACCTTTTAGTGGATATGGTGAAACGCAAGATTTAGATTATCCATTTCCTTCATTTATTAAGAGAGTATTAGATAAAGTAGATGAATTTGAAATTTGGGGTGATGGTACTCAAGTAAGGGATTTTATTCATATCGAAGATATAATTGAAGCTACTATAAAAGCAGTTGAACTTGATATTGAGGGACCTATTAATTTGGGGAGTGGAATACCAACATCATTTATTGATTTAGCCGAACAAATATTTCAAATAGCAGAGTGGAGACCTAAAAATGGTATTAAAATTAAAACAAATAAACCTGTTGGCGTAATGTATAGGTGTTCGGATAATTCTAAATTGTTAAGTTTTTATACCCCAAAAATAAGTTTGGAAGAAGGTATTCGCCGCGCGTTAAACTATAAAGATTATGATATCACTAATTATACCCAGCTATAACAACCTACAACATTTAAAAAATGTTTATAGTTCTATTAAAAAGCACGCACCAAATGCTGAAGTAATCTTATTGGATGATGGTAGTACTGATGAAACTTGGGAATGGATTTGGGAACTCGCCGAATCACACCAACATAGAGAGGTAAAGTGTTACAAGTCGGATGAGCGAGTTGGACATACAATACTTTATGATAAGGGTATTGAGATAGCCACATATGATATTGTGGGTATCCTTCATGCTGACATGATTATAGGGCCAAACTATGTTGAGAATATGATAAAGCATTTACAGCCAGGTAAAGTTGTTTGTGCTACTAGAATTGAACCCCCATTACACCCCGAAGGTAAAGAAAAGATAATTAAAGATTTTGGTTTAGATTTTGATACACTAAACATACCAGCGTTTGAAGAGTATTGTATTCAATCTCAGTTGGAAAATAAGGATAAAACCACCAAAGGTATGTTTGCTCCTTGGATTCTTTACAAATCAGATTTTCAAGCAATTGGGGGGCATGACCAATTATTTGCACCATTTCCATATGAAGATTCGGATATTTTTCAAAGGTGGATATTGGCAGGCTATGAATTAATACAAAGTAGAGATAGTTTTGTATATCATTTGACTTGTAGAGGGCATAGGTGGAATGAAAAAGTTGGTGTTGATGATGATTATTATAAAATGGTATCTCAAAAGGCTGCCCGAAACTACCTGCGTAAATGGGGTAGTTGGATAAAAAACGATGAGTATCAGTATCCAATCATCCCTCACAAATATGGTGTTGGGTTAGTAGTAAAGAATTGTAATTTAGATTTATTGAGAGCATTAGAACCTTGGTGTGATAAAATATATATTGAGGATGATATGGGTGTAATAACCACCAATTATATTGAAGAAGAACAAAAAAATACAAAGTTTGATTTGAGTAAAAGAATTCGTTTAATTAACCACCACGACCCTATTTGTGAGAATGATATTGTTGTTGAGTTTGATGGTAGGATGTTAAACCAAAATAACTTTATATTTATTGAAAGATTATCGGAGATTTTAACAGAGAATGAAATATCAGTTGGTTATTATGAAATGGATATATTTAAATTCCATATTAGTTCAGTAAGACATTACGAAAATGATTTAATAAAAATTGTGAATAATTATGCCTAAAATAGATTTAAAAAATTATGATTATGCAGAACCCGCAGGATTTGAAAAGTTTAAGCCCAAAAAAGGGAGAAAGGGTGAGAATGTTGATGACATTCTCCAACCACAGGGGAAGCCTGTTAGAAGGGGAGAGAGTTCAGATAAAAGAACTTCTGGGAAATGAAATAAAAATTTTAGACCCATTCGGAATGGAGTGGGTTATTCCAAAAAACTACCTATTTATATAAGGTTTTAAATTTGGTTTTGTCAATTCGGTTATGTTAAAAACAATGAAAGGACAAGACTATGAAGAGATTTTTTACTGAAATCTTCCAAGACGAAAAAGGAGGATTTTCATCCAAACGATTTGTGGGTATTTTATCAGCATTGACACTATGTGTTACAATGTACCACAATCAATTCACCGAATCCCATATTGCACCAGCTGATTCATTAGTAAATGCAGTTGCTGCACTTGCTTTTGGAGCTTTAGGTTTAGCATCCGCAGATAAGATTTTCAAAAAGAAAGATTGTAACTGCGACAAGGGGGAGGAATAATTATGGGACTTCTCAACAAACTATTATACAACGAAGATTTTCAAAGAGTTGAAAATGACCAAAGATTCAATTTCATGCTTCAAACCATGCAATCAAATCGTTGGAAAATCACATTATTAATTTTATTTACATTCTTTTTTATCATATTTGGTATTGTTTTGGCAGTAATGTTCAAAGCAAGTATTGAAGAAGCATGGAAAGAATTACTACTTATCCTTTTAGGTGCTTTTGTGGGTAATCTAAACAAAGTAGTAGACTTTTGGTTCTCTAACGAAGATAGAGATAAGATGCTTGTTCAGAAAATGGATGAAGAAGATGGGGTTTCGCTATCATCAAATGAAGAATAGTTAAACCTTAAAGGAGTAAAATGAAAAAACTTATTTTATTATTTGCGTTACTTTTACCATTTGGAGCATTTGCTCAAAACGGAAGAACGGAAGTATTGGTATCACCAAACTCAAACTCACCACACTTTTTGATTGATACAGTGTTTACATTGGGTAGTATATTACAGGACACTACTGTAGTATATCTACACTATCATAACCCAACTGCTACAAACTATGCTGGTTTTCAGGTTAGATTTTTCTATCCTACCGCAGCGTTCAAACAACCTATCGTAAAGTGGGGGCCGACCGCAGTAGGAATTAATACAAAATATGGTTCGTATTATAGTCAGCCTGGTTGGGTAAACGCAACGGCAATTTACACTGGGGCATCAGCAGTATTTGATTGGCCTGATGGTGCTGTATTTGAAGTTTTACTCCCACACGCCGTTGGATTCAATCCCTCTGCCGTTGATTCATTGGAAGTTCAATCTACCCCTGCTTATACAAACATAGCAACTACTATTGGTGGTATTGATAATACATTGGGTGTTTACAATTATGGTGGTAGATTCCAAATGGATACACTTACCTTCCCAGTAACCTTATTAAATGTAGATGGAACACCTGCGCCGGATATGCCATTCGCATTTGATTATAAATTAAAGACCGCACAAAGTTATACTCGTGGTGCAAGATTTGTAACAAATAATACGGGATTAGCAAGTATTAAAGTTCCATACGATACATCTTTCTACAATGTTAAGTTAGTATCCAATTTAGATACACTCTCTGATAACTCTGCTATCAACATTACCGATGCTTATAGATTATCTGATATGAGTATTTACGCTGATACTGCTCAATCGTATGAGTTCCAACAAGGTGATGTAAACCGAAGTGGGACATTATCCGTATCCGATGCTTATTTAATATTTAATCGTCTAGCAACAGGTAGAACCACTTGGTCTCCTGTAGTAGCAAATGAATACAATGTTAGGTACTATACCGCAGGAGAATACGCTACTATTATGGCTAACCCAGATGTGTTTCAAACCAATATCATAGGTACAACTAATATTGATGTTCCGTTGAATGGATTAAGTTCATTAAGTTATAGAGGGTATGTTTTAGGGGATGTAACAAATACTGGATTAAACAACTTATCATTCCAAATTCAAAGAGTAAACAACCCAACAAGTGGAACATCTTATGTATTGGATGAAGGAACAATTTATCAAAACATTGAAGATTCGGTTCAATTTAGAATTCCTAAATTAACTATTTCAGATGATAATACCGCAAATGTGGCTGTTACATTTATCACACATGGAAACAAAGTAGGTGCAGCACAATTATCCTTAAAGTATGACCCAACCATTTTTAGGTTTACAAATGTTAATGTAGGGCCTGAAGCAAGTGCTTGGAACGCATTCATTTCAGCAAAACCTGGTGAGATAACTTGGGGTGGACACGAATCTAAAATGTCGCCATCACTTATTACTAACCCAACCCAAATGTTTAATTTCCAATTTGAAATCTTAAACCAAAATTGGGAACAAACTCCTATTAGAATAACCAATAAAGCAGCGGGGAATGAAAAAGCAGAAGATTTAAATATTATTCCTTCACCTGTAGATGCGACTGTGGTCAATGGTAGAAGAGCAAGAGAACTTGTAAATGAGTTGGTAAATGGGTTTAGAGTATATCCTAATCCTGTTCAAGACAACTTAAACATAGATTATTTCCAAACAAATTGGGGATATTTAACATACGAAATCTACGATTATATGGGTAAAAACTTTTATTCAGAAAAAGAGTTCGTAAATCAAAATCAAGTAGTTACGAAAACAATCAATGTTAGTGATTTAAAGACAGGTTTTTACTTTGTAAGATTAACCACTAACGAAAAGCAAAAAGTTTACAAAATATTTAAATTCTAAAAAAGGAGAAAAAAATGGCAGAAGAGACAGAAAATGATGGTACTTGGGGTGGATTAAAAAAGACCATCGTTGGAACACTCGCCACTGTAGTTACGGGTGGTGGTGTGTGGATTTCCACAACCTTATTCGGTGGTGGTGGAAACGATAGTGAAGAAACTAAAACCGAACAAGCAGCACCTGCAGCAGCACCAGTATTCAATCTTAATTTGGAGAACAACAACCAAAGTAATGCATCCGCGGGTGGTGGTGGAACTACTGTAATCAGAGAAAAAGAAACTATCAGAGAAGTAGCACCAGCTCAATCAACTCCAGCTCCAGCAACTGCAGCACCTGTTGAAGAAAAGAAAGAAACACCTGCTGAAAGAATGAAAAGATTGAGAGCTAAGCAAGCAGAGCAGGAAGGTGAAGAATGAAAGAAATAGTTTTAATTCCAATTGTAAGTTGCTTGTTGTTATTGGGTGGGTGTAAATCATCTATCTCAACTACACAATATCAAGCGGATTTTGAAAAGACAGATAGAACATTGGAATCTATCTCTACTTATACAGGTAAGAAACAAACGCTTCAACTTTCAAAATTAAATGTAAACAAAGAACTTTGGGAAACATTTCCTGAATTGAGAGAAAAAAGACTTGGCTTAGGTGTATCTAATCGTATTATAGAAAACCTATTATATACTAATCGTTTTGAATTTACTGAAGAAAAAGATGCCGTTGTAAACCAAATGTTGGATGCGTGGGAAAAGAAGATTGATGGTTTAGATGATGGTAAGACAAAACTTAAAATGCAGGGTATTCGTTTACCTAAATACATAGTTTATGCTGAAATCTATGATTTTTCAGTTTCATATGCAGAAAACTACGATAAGGGTAAATTAAAGAAAACGAATACAACCATTATGGGTATTCAAATTCGTTTAGTAAATGTGGAGAATTCACAATTTATAGTTGCTTCAGGTCAGGGACAATCCACTCAATTTGGAGAAGGGTACTTTAAAAACCCTACAATGGGATTTGACCAATCAACCGTTGGTATTGCTACTCAAAAGGCTTTGGAGGTTGCGACAATGAACCTCGTAAAGCGTCTTGAGCAAAATGGTTGGTAAAAACCTTTTACTAACTACTATCTTAACTATAGGTGGAATTTTGAGTGTAAACGCTCAGAGTTTCACCTATTCTTATATCAACCCCTGTAATGGTAGAACTGAATCGGTTCAATTACAAACACAATCATCCGAAGTAACAATGTTTTATGCGGGGCAATACCGCATATTTACCTATGCTGAATTGAGTGGTGGTGCGTATGAACAATGGGTACAATCTATCAGAGATGCTTTACCTCCAGGCTCAAACCCCTGCGCAGCCGAAGGGGCAGAAGCATCAAACAATGTTTCTAACTTTATAGGTAGTGTAACTGCGGGGGGAGTTGCTAACCTAACATCAGTAGTCTCTATGGCTAGCTCTATCGGCAGTTCTGCTGGAAACATACCTACACCCCCACCCGCACCGAGAAACGAAGGTGGAAGCAATAATAATAACAATAACAGCAATTCCTCAACCGAAAGTGGTGGTGGGGGTGCAGTTGGAGAACAAAACCAACAAACGGCAAGTGGTGGAGAAAGTGAAAATAGTGGTGATGGTGGCGGAGGCGGTGGAGGTGGTAAAAGTAAATCATCATCCAAAGTTTCAAATGGTGCTTTAATCGCAACGGGGGATATTGTAATAATAAGAAACGATTCAGATATTACAAAAAAAGGTAATGATAATTTCAGATTCAATACATCCCTAACCCATGTTAATACCTCACAAACCTTTATTAAGGGTATAAACATAAACTATCAAACAGGGCAAAATATACTAAACCTATCAGGCTATGGTTCTTTGAAATATAAAGGGTATATGGGTATATTTTCTACATCATATATGACAAATTTTAAAGAAGATTGGTTTTTAACTGCTTCTTTACTCAATGCTCAAAAAATAAATAAGATAACACTTATGGGAGGAACAACCTTTACATTAGGTGAAATTAGTAAAAATACTTTTAGAAATTGGTCTTTAATTGGTGGTGGGTTTACAAATTTCAAAGGTGGTAAATCAATTGGTGTTAATTTTCTTGGATTAGCTGTGTATTCTCCCTATATTTATTTCTATGCGGGGCAATGGTATAAGAGTGGATTTTTATTCATACCAATGGTAAACACCGATTTGAAAGTAACTGATAAGTTTAAATGGACTGTAAGTTTTTCAGGTGTTTATCAGTTGAATCAAACATTCTTAAATTGGCAAGTATTAACGGGAACTAAATTAATGTTATGATGAAAAAGTTGATATTATTATTACTACTACCATTTTCGGTATTTGGGCAAATGAGTTATACTCAATCAACACCAACATACTCATACGAATCAACTGCTGGAACTGCTTTAACTTTGGGTGATGACCAAACTATAACTAATTTACCAATAGGTTTTACATTTAACTATTGGGGAACAAATTTTACAACTATTAACATATGTTCTAATGGGTGGATATCTTTTACAAATGCAGGTGGTGATATTGTTGGTGGTTCTCCAAACAATATGGTAAGTAATGGAATTCATGCCAATGCTATGGATTTATTTCCAATTGCAAACTACTTTGTGAGGTATCAAACAATTGGTTCATCCCCAAATCGAAAATTCGTTGTAAGTTATCATATAGGTTATTATGGGTGTAGTTCCAACGCTACTCTTTTTACGGATTTTCAAATTGTATTATCAGAAACCACAAACACAATACAAATAAATGTTAGTACACATCCGGGGTGTTCTTCTGCCGCATCTCTTCAAGGGATATCAAACAACAATAACTCACAAATAATTACAACAACAGGTAGGAATGGTGTTAATTGGAGCCCGACTTCTAATTCATCCGTATTATTTACACCTTTTATTCCCTTCACACATTCGGGTGTTATCAGAACTGAAAACGATGCTCCTGTTTCAAACATACTTACAAAACTTTTTAAAAGAGGTCAAACAATTGGATTATCCAGTGTGATGGATGTAAAGGTTTTTTCAACGCACGCTGGAAATGGAAGCACATCACAATATGTAGCTCATCCAATAAACACAACCGAATTTGATAGATTATTCAATACATCATTTACCAATACCCAACTCAGATGGTCGGGAACACTACCTACAACAACGTGTTTAAATTTTAATACATTCACAACTATAAGAAACGCAGGTGCTACTGTTCCCAACAATGGTGATTATTATTCGGTGGAAGTTACGGGAACATTTATACCTGCTGTAACGGGTACATACTCATTTGGTATAAATTCAGATGATGGTAGTGATTTATTCATTGGTGGAACTTTTGTAGTAAGTTATTATGGTGGGCACGGAATGAGTGGGCCGATATATGGTAATATAAACTTGGTGGCAGGAACTCAATATACATTCAGGGCTAGAATGCAAGAATATGGTGGGGGGGATGGATTAGCTGTTGTATGGAGAAGACCTAATCAAAGTACATATTCATTACAAACATCGGAGTTGGGTGTATTAGCACCAACATTTACTCCTTGGACTCAACAAACCACATCCACAACAAATTCACTAGGACAATATTCTTTTTCACAACCAATAACAAACGGAGATGAATGGTATATTGAAGTGGTAATTCCAACTACAACCTCAAATTTATCTTCTACTGATTTTGTAGGAGTTGATGATATTATCTTACAAAGAACACCAATCAGGTCTTACCACTACCACAAATACGAATTAAATGGTGATAATAATATTACAATTGGTGATATAAACACAATAATTAAAAGGGTGAATGGATTGGCTTATACTAAAAGAACCTTATTATTTACAAATACACAATGGACAACCTTAACTACCAGCACAACTGATTTAAGAAGTTCAATACCAGGAGTTCAATCTACCTATACTTTTACTCCTTTGAGTGGAGGTACAACAAACCTATACTTATTATCACCAGGATTTACAAATCAATCAACTTTAACTTATTAAACGGAGAACACAATGAACACAATAGTATGTTACTTTATTTCAAGCGTTATCACACTTGCTCATATGAATGGAGTGCCTGATACCAAATTAACTTATGGTGCAAAACAAATCGTTACTGAATTGGTAAATGATAAATACGCACTCTGCGATGATGGTAGACCAGTAACTGTAGAAATTTTATCAATTGAAGCACCAACGAAAGGTATTAGAGTGGGCCCATTTGAATTTAAGCAAAAGAAAACCGTTGTAAAAACCAAAATAACAATGGATGGTAAAGAGTATTTTGGGGAGGGTTCAAATAAGACATCGGTATCTTCTACGATTTTACAATTGCAAGATGAAAACTTACCATTTGAAAGAACGGAATTTAGTTCTGCTTTGAGAAAATCGTTAGAATCCGCATTTAAAAAATAAAAAAAGGAGTAAATATGGAATTATTAGTTATATTAGTTGCTGGTTTTTTGTTTATGTTCTTCAACGAGCTTGAGGATGAATGTATTTCAAATAATTGGAAAGGTAAATATGAGAAGTGGAATACAAAAAACTCTTGGAAGGGTAAATGGAAATTAGATAAAGATGGTAATCCACTACCATACGAAAAAAAATGGTATCATTTTGGTGTTCCAATGCCCAAAGAAGAGAGATACCCATATGGTTCAACTTTATTTGTGGGATTTAGTGATGCAGAACACTTTTTTCAGATGATGAAAGTTCTGTCTGTATGTTTCGGATTTGCTGTTTATGGTTTTTGGCCTGCTGTATCGTTTTTTGTGGGACATATTTTATTGGGTGTTGCAAAGGAAACTGTTTTTAAATCTTTTTTACGATAAAAACGATATTTATATAAGTAACAAAACGAAAGGATAATTTATGGATATTAACAAGTTAAAAGGACATGTTCCTGATGGAGTAATTGGACAAATCCCATCTGTGATGAGTACATTCAAAATTGATTCAGCTTTGAGATTATCTCACTTTTTAGCACAATGTGGACACGAAAGTGCCGGCTTTAAAGCTATTCAAGAAAATTTGAATTATGGTGCAAAAGGTTTGTTGGGTATTTTCAAAAAATATTTCCCAACTGAAGCTAAAGCTCTTCAATATGAAAGAAAGCCTGAAAAGATTGCTAACTTAGTATATGGTGGTAGAATGGGTAATGGTGATGAAGCAAGTGGTGATGGATACAAATTCAGAGGAAGAGGTTATATTCAATTGACAGGTAAGAACAACTATGTAGCTTTTGGTAAAGCTATTAATGAAGATATCGCTGCAAACCCAGATTTAGTAGCAACAAAGTATCCATTACTTTCAGCTGCTTGGTTTTGGTCTAGCAATGGTTTGAATACTATCGCAGATAAGGGTGCAACTGATGCTGATGTAACCGCAATCACCAAAAGAGTAAATGGTGGTACAATTGGTTTACCTGACCGTATCAAACACTTTAAAGAATATTACGCATTGCTTAAATAAAAAATGAAATTTCCTATATCATTTGAGGATTTTATAAAAGACCCCATCAAAGCCATTATGTTTTTGGTTTTGGTGGGGATCGTTTTTTTGTATGTTGATAATAGGATGGTTTACAAAGAACAAATAGAAGCTCAAAAAGAGAGAATTAATAAATTAGAGCAGGATGTTGAAAAATTACAACAAACTGTAGTTAAATTAGTAGAAGAATGCGATTAGAAAAATTTTACATATTAGTAATGGCCTTTATTGGTGCAATAGCAGGGTATAATTATGGTTATATGCGTGCCGAAAAAAACTTTTTAGATATTGAATCTGATTTACTAAATGAGATATCTGGATTAAAAACTGAGATTGATAATATATCTCAAAGTAGAGAAAAAATAATTGAAGAGGAATTTATTAGACAGAGTGATTCAGCATACACTCCCACTAAAAAAATAAAATACGAAAAAGCTAGAAAAGCAAAAACGAAAGTTGATTCTTTGGAATTTGTTGTTGAAAAAAAGATTGAAATGATACGCTTAAAAAAGTGGGATGACAGCGTAGAAGAATATTTATTAAGAACGGAAATACAAAAACTAAAGAACGAATAGTATGACAAGTAAACTACAAATACTTACCAACCCATTGGTATTAACAATAACATCCGTATCAGCACTATGTACTTTTATATGTAGTTATTTTCTTAACTTATATATGAATAACCAAGACCAATACATCGCAATCATAGGTGTAATGTTTTTAGATGGTATATTTGGAATAATTGCAGGGACTCGGAGAGAGGGATTTAAAACACATAAAGCCGTAAGTGTATTAAGAAATACATTTGTTTGGATAATGATACTATCCGCAATATTAATGGTTGAAAAGGGATTTAGTGGTACGGGGTGGTTGAGTGAAGTAATCGTTGTTCCATTTATGGTATTTCAGTTAGTGAGCGCACTTAAAAACGCATCAATGGCTGGATACATAAAGATGAGTTTGTTAAATGAAATACTTGATAAAATAGATAATCACAAAGGAACGCGGGAGGTATAAGTATGAGCTGTGGATGTGAACAAAATAAAAAACCTCTAAAAGAGGCTTTGGTAATAACAAAAGATAATTTAAAAGACCAAGCATACAATGCTATCTACAATACACCAATATCATTTACATATCAAAATAAAGATACGGGTGGTAGAACTAATACATCATACCAAAAAGCATTGGATAGAAAACAAAAAATGGGTAAACCCATATCCGATTCCGATAAAGATAAAATGATAAAAGAATTAATACCATTCCTAGCGTATTTATACAAAAAGCATTTAAAAGCAATAGTGAAAGAGGGTAGTATAAACGAATTAAATCGTGAACTAAACTTAAAAGTATCTCAACTATTAAAACGAAAACTTAATAATTTAAAGCCAGGTAGTTCGGAACATCAATTCGCAGTAAAGCATATATTGATAGGTGCTTTGAGGGATGCTAACTTTCATTCCGAATCTAAAAAAGTTGCTTCGTTGTTCCCAACCGCAATTTATAATGGGAGTGATGAAGAAAAACTTATTAAAAAATATGAGTATGAGGTTGGACCTACAATAGCAAGTTTATCTGATTGGGATGGTATTGGAATTGTAGATGCGATTGGATTTTATGTATCAATGACAATTGGTAGACCTTTAGGAGAGAAAATTCAAAAGTTGGTGGAATCCAAACTAACCATATCTAAATTTATAAAAGAAAATATAAAGATTACAAAAAATGGCGACGTGCTCCTCAAAACTAAAGGGTGAAACTGAACAAGAGTTTAGGAAGAGATGTGGTGGATACACCTATGCTTTTCCAATAGACCTCCTTCAGAAAAAAGAAGAAGAACCACCTGCAGAAGAACCAACACCAGAACCAACTCCTGCACCAACACCTTCTCCTGAAGTTGGTATAGAAGAAGCAAAACATACTAAAGGTAGTATATACAAAGGTAAGTTAAAGATTGGTGGGGTGCCTGTACCTGTTGAGGTAGAAATGGTTGGTGCTGATAATAGAACCAGAAGTTATATGGTACGGGTGATACATATTGATAGGCAGTATTGGAGTAAGTTACCAAAGGATGGTATAATCCCTATTCCATCTCGTTTATTTGATGTACCAGGCGGTGGTTGGGCCAAAATAAAAACACCATCAGTTTTTGAAGATGCTTTTCCTGGCGGAATGGCAGATAAGTATTCTTTAAACGATTTGGCAAAAAAGCATGGTATTGGTGTGGATGAAATAAAATCTCAAATTGCTAAGGGTGTGAAAGTGGAGATGGAACATACGGATGATAAAAAAGTTGCTTTTGAGATTGCAAAAGACCACATCTTTGAGGACCCGAAATATTACGATAAGTTAAAAACTATTGAAAATATGGTTATTGAACTTTTAAAAAAAAGAATAAGTGAAGATTGGTCTAAAAAATACAAAAAATCCATAGATTGTAATAACCCAAAGGGATTCTCTCAAAAAGCACATTGCGCGGGAAGAAAAGCAAGACAGAGGGGCGAGGATACCAAATCAAGTCCAGTAAAATAAATTTGGATAATTAAACTTTCTTTTGTATATTTATATGTATGGGAAAGGTTTTAAGAATATTTGACTTAGATGATACTTTAGTAAAGACATCTTCTAAAATAAGGGTAATCCATTCAGATGGAAAAGAATCCATGCTTACACCAGGCGAATATGCTGTTTATAAGGAAAAACCTGGCGATAAGTTTGATTTTGGGGAATTCAACAAACTCTTAAAAGAACCAAAGTTAATTAAAAAGAATGTAGAATTACTAAAAAGAATGCTATCAAACCCATCCAAAAAAGTAACTATATTAACGGCCAGGTCTTTAGGATTTCCAATTAGACACTTTTTTAAAACCCAATTAGGTTTAGATGTATATCCTGTTGCATTAGGTAGTAATAACCCAAAAGATAAAGCAGACTGGATTGAAAAGCATATAGAAAAAGGATATACCGATATAGCTTTTATGGATGATTCTCCATCAAACATTCAGGCGGTAAATAAACTTAAAGCAAAATACCCAAATATAAACATTGAAACAAAATTAGTGGTAGACCACTTTGCTCCTGAGAAAAAAGTTCGTATATTTGAATCATTAGTACAATCAAGATTTAACGATTTATTAAAACTTTTTTAATATATATAAGATGGTAAACGAATACGAAAAAAAGGCAATGGATGATACTTTGGAGATTGTTCTAAGTAGGAAGCGTGGTATTGCGGATTATAAAAAGCTTGTAATCCCATATTTAGTTGATTTTTATCTAAAACACGAAGAATACGAAAAACTCCAAAAGTTGAAAAATTTTACCGATAGGATGGAGAAACTAAATGAAAATAAAAGTAAAAAAGCTAAAGTATGAAGTAGATTCTGGTTTTGGCGGGCAAACCCACATTATCTATGTGTTGGATATGTCTAATCGTCCAATATTAGCGGAGTTATGTAATGAGTGCGAAATACCAATTTACCTAAACAAATATCAGAAAAAATTTGATATACCCGATGGCAAAATTATATATTCATAATGATGATATCCATTCTTTTAATGATGTCATTTTAATATTATCAAATATGTTTGATTACCCCCTAAATCAGTGCGCAAGTATTGCTCACATAATCCACACAACAGGTAATTGCTGTGTGAAAGAGGGTGGTTATACTGAATTATTTGATTACCAAAATAAATTAAACTATTTAAAGTTTGAAACGGAGATACAAAATGGGCGTAGAAAAGGGGCAAAAAAGTAAAGGTTTGGGTGATACCATTGCAAAGGTAACATCGGCAACTAAATTGGATAAGTTGGCTGAAAAAATAGCCCACATTGCAGGACAATCTGATTGTGGGTGTGCTGAACGGCAGGAAACCTTAAATAAGTTGTTTCCATACAAATAACCCAACTGTCCAATAAATTGGACACTTTTCCACAAAAAATGTGGATAACTTTTAGTAAAAAAGCTTGGAAAATTGGTTTTTTTGTTGTATATTTAATATGTAATGATTGAGATACTAACCCCCCAAACTATGAAAAAGGCCACTTTTAAGATTATTTTTCCCACTAACTATAAGTTAGGTGACCCCACTAATGAGTTGGAAACCTCATACGAGATTGAATATTCCACCGCATTAGAACTAAAGAACCTCTATGAAGAAGCTCGTAGGGTGTGGTCTGAGTTCATTGTAGAGGTTGAAACGGATACGTTTGTGATGTCGGATAACCCCTATCAGGAACAACTTAAAAATGAACTGATGGTGGTTTGATTAGGTTAAAAATTTAACCTAAATTTAATATTGAAAGCTTGGAAAATCCGTTTTTTTGTTGTATATTTACTATATAATGATTGAGATACTAACCCCCACTATTGTGAGAAACGAAAATGTTCGCCGATTTATTCACCTCCAAGAGAAGGCTAATCGTATGATTGAGACCTATGGTATGTGTTCTGATGATGTTGCTAACGAATTAGAAGAATTGGGAGATAAACTTTCCCCCGAAGAAATTGATGAAACTTTACGGATTTGGGAGGAAATGCACGCCCGGCCTTATGGTTATGATGATTTTTAAATAAAAAATAAAAAAACAATATGAAAAAACTAATCGCAATTTTGATGCTTGCTGTAACAGTTACGGCTTGCTCAAACAACCAAACCACCACAACTGAAACTATGGGTGAACCTGTAGATTCAACTCTCTCACAAGACACCGTGGGTGAGTGTTGTGGCGTAGTAGAGTAATCAACAAAACCTAGTCAGGTGGCGGAAAGGGTAAACGCATGAGTGTAAGTTGCTCTGGACTTAAACAACTATAAAATGTGTCCATACAGGTTCGAATCCTGTCCTGACTACAAGGAGTTCCAATCTCAAGTGCTGGTTAGTTTAAGACTGTCCGATGAGCCCATCAAAATTGGTGACAGCGTGGAAAGACACGCACATAGTCAGGTGGCGGAATTGGTAGACGCAGACCGTTGAAAGTTAAGTGGTTCAGAGTTGTTCGTCTGATTGCCTAAACGAGTAAACATACAGGTTCAAGTCCTGTCCTGACTGCTAAAAATTAAAGTTATGAGTTTAGATTGGAAACAAGTTTACATTGAAATGGGTTCTCGTGATAAAAAAACAAAGAAGCTCAAATACTACAATGTTACATCTTTTAATCATAAACGATTTATATGTAACTGCCCCGCCTATGAATTTGGTAGGGGTTCGGAGTGTAAACATATTAAAAACTTGAAAAGAAAATTATCTATTGTGTAGTGTTAGTTGTTGTTTAATAAAAAAAGAAAGGAAAAAAATTATGGAAATTATTTATTTTGCATTAGGGTTAGTTACAGCTTTGGTATTGGCTGAGGTTGTGGCTTGGTTTAGTGTGGTAAAAACATTTAATAGGTATTCTGAAAAAATAACTAATATTCAGATGCAGAACACGGAACTGATTCAATCAGCGAAAGAAGAATTACAACTCCTAAATCTTAGGATTGATAATTTGGAAACACAAATCTATAAAGATATAGATGAGGTTCATAATAGAATAGGATTAGATATTGATAGAGTTGAGCGAGGGATTGATTCTCGTATGGACAAATTTGATTTAAAATTAAAAAAAGATTTACTTAAAGGTTAAAATTAACTAACAACATCTACACCGCACAATAGATATTTTTATGGCAAATCATGTATCAAATTACATTACCATCAATAACTCCGATGAAAATGTACTCAAAAAAGTGAAAGAAATTTTTGAACCCAAAACCCAAAATCCATTTGAAACAATATGGTCAGTTCAGTTGGTAAATGGGGTTTTTGACAATATATGGTCAAATGGTGAAGAAGATTACGATAGAGAGTGGATAATAAAAAATTGTGGTGCTAAATGGTTTAATGGAATAATCTCTGATTATACAGATGATACTATTACTTTAACTATAGAATCTGCTTGGGACCCGATTATGGGTTGGGTGGAAAAATTAACAGAAGTATTATCTGATATTAAGCCTGATGTTTGGATTCAAACCAAATTTGAAGATGAGGGTTACAATTTTGCAGGTGTTTATCTAACAGCAAAGGATTATTTTTCTTATGAATATATTGATACAGAAAATTGGGATGTATCTAAGTTTTTAGAGGGTGGTGATGAATATGAAGCATATTGTGATGAATTATCAAATATGATGGATGAAGAAGTTGATGCATATTTTGAACATTTAAAAGATATGGAAAATGAGTAAGACGATTTTTTGTGATATTGATGGAACGCTTGTATATCAGGTTCCATTTGAAGAAATTAACCCAACAACAAGTATAGCTTTGCCGGGAGTTGTAAAAAAAATGAATGAGTGGTATGATTCAGGCTATTATATTGTATTGACAACCGCCCGTCCACCCGAATACAACTTGGTTACAAAGCAAGAACTACAACTATTAAATATTCCATATCACCAATTGGTAATGGGTATTGGTAGAAGTGAACGAATACTGATTAACAACAAAAGTGTAAAAAACCCAACCGAAAAAAGAGCAACTGCTATTGAAGTTGAAAAAAATGGTGGATTTAATGATATTGATATTTAATCTGTATGGAACTACCTAATGTAAAAAATGTAAACAAAGATAAGCCTAAACTAAAAAAACACCATTTCAAAGTAAAAGATATGGTGGCTTATAAATGGTATGCTGAAAAAGAAGTTGGGTATGTTATGGAATGTTATCATTCAAAAGATGGGTGGGCTTGTTATAAAATCAAATCAGCTAGTAAACCTGGATGTATTTATTCCGATATGCAGTTGGATGACCCAGAAGACCCCTATTGCTACATATCATCAGTTTTAACGAAATCAATGACAGATGGTGAAAGGGAGTTAGTAAAAAAAAGAATTGAATGGAGTGAATCTAAAAATTTGGTTAATAATAAACCTATTGTTGAGAAAAAGGTAGAAAAGGTTATCGTTGATAAAACGGAACTAAAAAAGGCTATTGAAAAACAAAAAGATTTTATTAACGGAAAATTTTGGTAATTTAAAAATTATTTTGTATATTTATCAAAAAAACAAAAGGAGTTATGATGAACTATAAACCAATGAATGATTATGTGCTTGTTTTGGTAAGCAAGCACGATGAAAAAACAAAAGGTGGGTTATACAAACCCGAAACTGCAAAAGAAACAATGAGTGGAAAAATTGTTGCAGTTGGTGATGGATTATTTACTCAGCAAGGTGTTAAGATACCTATGAAATTAAGAGTGGATGATGAAGTTCTTTTAGATGGAACAGGCATCCAAATTAAAATTGATGGAGTAAAGTATAATCTATATCGTGAAAGTGAAATTTTGATGGTAAAATTATCCGATAACTAATATTTTTTTTTCATAATATGGGGGCTCAAAAGGGTACGGTTTTGCAAAATGGTTATGTGTTGGGAAAAGGGAGAGAACCTCTTGGACTGACAGAAAATCAGATTAGATATGCTATGAAAAATACAACATCTAATCGGCAAGCCGCCCTCTTTTTGAGAATTTCTTTTAATGGATACAAAAAATATGCATTACAATACATTGATTCCGAAACAGGTTTATCTTTGTGGGAATTACAAAAGTTAAATAGAAATCAAACCCCACGAAAACCAAGAAAGAAAACAAAAGCCCATAAACTAATAAACGATATTTTTGAGGGTAAGTATCCAGAATATTCAATCAGGTCTTTGAAAACGAGGTTATCAAAGATTGGACATACTTTAGACCCACCATTTGATTATTGTTGTCATGTTTGTGGATACAATGAACGGAGATTGAGTGATGGTAATATACCTTTGATATTAGACCATTTAGATGATGATTGGAAAAATCATCGTAGAGAGAATCTTAGGTTTATATGTTTTAATTGCTACCACAACAACAGGGGTAACATTAGGGGAACGCAACCACAATTTAGAATTGAAAGATTAAAACAGCATATTTTAAACAAAATAATGAACGAAGTAAAACAAAAAACAGAAGGAGAATAAATCTATGGCAAAAGGAAAACAAATTTTTCACGGAAAGGAATCGCGTGAAAAGCTCTTAAAAGGAGTAAACGAACTAGCGGATGCAGTAAAAGTTACATTGGGACCTAAGGGCAGAAATGTAATCATTCAGCGAGATGGCACACAACATATCACCAAAGATGGTGTTACGGTTGCCAAATCGGTGGAGTTTTCTGATAATACCATTAACATTGGTGCGCAAGTAATTAAAGAAGCAGCACAACAAACTGCTGATAAAGCAGGTGATGGAACTACCACATCCACTGTACTTGCTCAATACATCTTCAATAAGGGTATGAGGGAGATTGAAAAGAGTGGAGCAAACCCAATCCATTTAAGGAGAGGGATGGCCGATGCAGCAGATACTATCATTAATAATCTATCTAAAATCTCTATTAAGTTGGAAGATAATGATAAGATTGAAAATGTAGCAGCGATATCAGCAAACAACGATACTAAAATTGGTTGTATGATTGCTGATGCAGTAAAAGAAGTTGGTAGGGATGGTGTAATCACTGTAGAGGAAGGAAATCATTCTGAAGATGAACTAACGATTGTAGAAGGATTGTTGTTTGATAAGGGATATCTATCTCACTATTTTATTAACAATCGTCAGAGATTAAACTGTACATTGGAATCACCAAAAGTTCTTTTGTATGATGGTAAAATTAATAAGATGGATGATATTCTTCATCTATTGGAAAATGTATCTGCAAAAAATGAAGCCATTGCTATCATAGCACATGAAATTGAAGCAGAAGCATTAGCAACTATGGTTGTAAACGCTGCGAGAGGAACTTTGAAATGTTTAGCAGTTAAAGCACCAGGGTTTGGAACTGAACGAACCGAAATCCTACAGGATATGGCTGCGCTTTGTGGAACAAAAGTGTTTGGTGGTGTAAATGGGGATTTGGAAGATGTAACGATTGATGATTTGGGTAATTGTGATAAAGTAGTATCCGATAAGCAGGAAACTGTGATTGTGGGTGGTAAGGGTTCGCAAGAAGAAATCAATCAACGAATTGAAGATGTAAAAACCGAAATCAGTAAATCTAATTCTGATTGGGAAAAGGAAAAACTACATAAAAGGTTATCCAAACTATCAGGCGGTGTTGCTGTAATTAGAGTTGGTGCGCAGTCCGAAGTGGAAATGAAAGAAAAGAAAGACCTGTTTGATGATGCTATCCTTGCTACAAAAGCAGCAATGGAAGAAGGTATTGTAGCAGGTGGTGGTGCAGCATTGATTCATTCAGCAAAAGGATTGAATAGGGATGAAAAATCTGATTATGATATTGGATATAATATCGTAGTGAATGCGTGTTCATCGCCAATGGAAGCAATTCTACAAAATTCAGGATGCGAACCACTACCAATCATTGATATTGTTAAAGGTGCGGAATCAAATACTTATGGGTATAATGTAATGGAAGATTCATATACTGATATGGTTGAAAATGGTGTAATTGACCCTACAAAGGTTGTAAGGACTGCATTGGAAAAAGCAGTTTCAGTTGCTGGGACTCTATTGACAACTGAATGTATGATTGTCAATGAACCCGAAGAAAAGCGTGAACCGAAAGCTGACCAAATATAGTTTGAAATGTAAATACATTCAAATGGAGTTAGAGGATATGCAATCAGATTTTGATACTTATCTAAATAACTTTAACTCCTTCTTTGGACAGTTTTTGCCTGAAAATAAAAAAAACGAATCTGGGGGAGATTCAAACGATGGTGTTACGGAGTATTGGGTGAATGAGGAAACGGGGGAAGTTAGACCTGACGAGCCCAATACATCCGAACCATCAAAGCCAAAACCACAGATTGAAAAAAAGGTTGATAGTAAATACAAAAAATTATTTAAAAACTTATCTATAAAAACCCATCCTGACAGAGGGGGTAATAGCGATGATTTTTTAAGGTTAAAAAAGGCATATGATACTGATAATTTAATAGAAATGGTTGATTTAGCAGTTAAATATGATATAGAATATGAGTTGGATACCGATGATGAAACACTTATTGAAAAAAACATCAAAGGGTATGAGAGTGAAATTGATAATATAAAAAAATCATTGGCTTGGATATGGTGTACATCTAAAAATCCACAAGATAGAATTAATGTAATTAAAAGCGTTGAAAAGCAAATAGGAAAAGAAATACCATTAGAAAAAATTAATTTGGAGGATAAATGAGCTTTGTAATTGTAAAATACATTAAAAAGAATGTTCCCGTTATTTTATTGGACGGGCATGGTGAAGTTTGGGAGTTTGATACTGAAGAATCAGCGGAGTATTATGCAAATGTATTTGAAACGAATTCAGATTCTGGATACAAATATGAGGTGAAAGCAATAGGAAAAATTCACACCAACGGGGAAGAAGAAAATTAAACTACTTATTCATATGGACAAAATACTATCAACCATCAAAATTAAAGGTAATGATGACCTGCAATCTATGCTATCATCTCTTTTTTTAAATCCTAAAACAAATGATTCAGATTGGTTACTAAGCCAATTCTATGAGCAAATTTCGGATGTAGATACTAATTGTGTGGGAAGCTGTTCAGCTGAACTAAACAATGTATTTATTGGTGATGAATCAATGTTAGTTATATCATCGACCAGCGAATTTCCTCATAACTTAGTAGATAGAATGTGTGAGATATTCAAAGAAATTGATGAAAATTTTGAAGTAAGAGGAACATATGAGCATATGGAATACATCTGTGCTGGTGCTTATTACGGAACATCTATTGGTTCAGTTTCTACTGAAAAGCAGTTAAGTTCTTTGATGAGTAAAGAAGATTACGAATCAATTGATATTATTGAATCAAAGGTATTCTCTATTAAAGATAGCTTATTGGAAGAGTGTATTGAAGAGTTAGAATCTCAGTCCAATATGAGATATGATGGTGATTACAATTGGGATGATGAGTATGATGATTGGGGTAATAATGATATTTACGAAATAAAGACAAGTGATGATGATTTACCTGATTGGTTATATGATGGGGATGATGATGATAATAAAAAACACTATGAGGATTAATACTATGAAAAAACTAATACTACTTTTACTACTTTTACCACTATATTCCTTTGGACAGGGAAGAGATAGTGTGTATATTAAAACCCAAATATTTGAAATGGTTTATTCCGAAATTTTGGAGCAGCCAAAGTGGATTAAGTATAGGGTTCAATGTGCTGAAAATTCAGTATCTCGCAAAGGTTTGGATTTCTACAAAGAAAAATCATATCATACATCCGATAATGCGGATTATGTAGCAAATGAGTGGGATAAAGGGCACATGGCTCCTGCGGCTGCATTTGGCTGTGATATAAACCTACTCAAACAAACATTCACTTATTTGAACTCTGCTCTTCAACACCAATCTTTGAATAGAGGTCCGTGGAAGGAGTTGGAAGAATCTGAAAGGGTAATGAGGCAAAAAGCAGATGATATTCAGGTTTACATTAGAGTGGACTTTAAACCACCACTTAAAAAAGTACCAGGCGGTGCTACTATTCCATCTGGATTTTATAAGAAGATTCATTCAACAAAGTTGGGTGTGTGTGATTGCTACTATTTCAACAATGTACCACCAACAACAACGGTTGTAAATCAATTTAAAGTTAAGTGTGAATAACTATTTTATACAATCTTTATTTTGGAACACTAAAATGGATGGAATAATTGGTGTAACAATGAAGGTAGCTTTTACAATGAAACAAATGGGTGCTCCATTTATATATAAGCAGTTTGGTATATTTGAAGAATAGAGAATGATTAAAGTAGTTTGCGGATTACTTAGGAACGAAGATAGGGTTTTAATAGGAAAAAGATTAGACAACAACCCCAATTGGGGTGGGTATTGGGAGTTTCCTGGTGGTAAAGTGGATGATGGGGAAACGGAGTACGAAGCATTAATCAGAGAGTTTAGAGAGGAATTTGGGATAGAAATACAACCATTTCACCAGTTCAAATCAGCAATAGGGGATGATGTGGAATTAATACCCTTTATATGTGACTTCGTATCAGGAAAAGCCTCTCTGGGAGCGCATTCGGAGATTAAATTTGTAGAGATACCCAACCTAAAGCAGTACACCTTTACACCTCTTACAAAGGATATTATAACCTCTGTGGTGGGTTCTTATGGGGGTTTCTTTAGGAAAAAGAAGGTTAAGTAGGAACTGTCCAATAAATTGGACACTTTTCCACAAAAAATGTGGATAAATTTAACCTAAATTTAATATAGAAAGCTTGGAAATATGGGTTTTTCTTCGTATCTTTACTATGTAAGATGATTGATATGGAAACAACCTTAATGATTATGAAACCCCTTCGGATGTTTGTTCAATTGGTGGTAATTGGTGTGCTTGGTTATTTGACCCTGTTGGCTTATCAGTTGATATCGGCTTTTTATCTAATTACCCAATTAATTGATTATATTATTAAATAATTTTAAAATGATAGAACTATTAAATGATTTTGGTTTTTCAACCAAAGAAGAGTATTATGAGTATATTTTGGAGAGTATCCATAATGGACAGCATAAGCAGGCCAAAAACCTTTTCAACCAATTACCCAATGATGGTATGACGGGGGAGAGGGCTCAGTTTTTTTGGTGGGTTGAGGGTAATTTTGAGTCTGGGTTTGAAAAAGTTACTCATTTGAGGGAGTACTTTAAGAGTTAATTTTTTACTCAAAAAACTTAACGCAAATTTAATATACAAAATTTGGAAATATACCATTTGTGTGGTATATTTACATTATATTTATTGAAAAAGAATGAGAAAACTAAAATATCCTCAGCGGATGTCCCTATCTAATTGGACACGAACCGAAAAAAAACTGCTATCAGAGCGTGTATTTCGGTGGTGTAAAAATAATATGGGTATCAATCGTAGGTACAAAATACCTATATCATTATCGGTTGTTCGTGATGAGTATGAACCACGAACTTATGGTGCTTTTGACCCTGATGAGAACCAAATTATTCTTTATCATAATAAGATTCGTACATTAGAAAAATTAGTAACCACCATTATACACGAATATCAGCACTCACTACAACCTGTGAAAACAAAGTATGCAGTATATTCTATTTTTTATGGGTATTGGAATAATCCATTGGAGAAAGATGCTAGGAATGCTGAAAAGAAATACTACAAAAAAGTTCTTGCTTATTTAAA
>SXGQ01234346.1_pt1 | contig 55516 bp, 55 predicted proteins | sample 3178371 | NCBI WGS metagenome assembly SXGQ01 (sample SAMN11356859, study PRJNA531348) | freshwater metagenome | isolation source: freshwater sample F1-20 | place: China: Fuxian Lake, Yuxi | collected 2017-12-25
GATGGGCATGGGCGAACCCTTGCAAAACTACAACGCCTTGGTACCTGCTTTAAAAACCATGTTGGTCGACCATGCCTATGGACTGTCCCGGCGGCGGGTGACGGTGTCTACCTCAGGTGTGGTGCCCATGATCGAGCGTTTAAGCCATGACTGTCCCGTGGCGTTGGCCGTGTCTTTGCATGCGCCGGATGACGCCCTCCGTGACCGCTTAGTGCCGCTGAATCTGAAATACCCGCTGGCTGAATTGCTGCAAGCTTGTCGCGATTACTTGGCTTTCGCACCGCGTGACTTCATCACGTTTGAATATTGCATGTTGGATGGCGTGAACGATTCAGACGCCCACGCACAGGCTTTGGTGGCATTGGTTCGACCACCGCTGAGCGAGCCGTTGCCTTGCAAATTCAATTTGATTCCTTTCAATCCGTTTCCAGCGTCGGGTTTGCTGCGCTCTTCTTCCGAGCGAGTCAAAGCGTTCGCTGCTGTGTTGTCATCGGCTGGCATCGTCACCACGGTGCGCAAAACCCGTGGCGACGACATTGCAGCAGCCTGCGGTCAGTTGGCAGGCGATGTACAAGACCGTACCGATGTGGCGGGCAGACGCACCAAAACCATTCAGATTCATGCTTGATTGCGGCAAAATCTAAACATGCAACAACCCATCCCTTTTTCCAAACCCCAACGCCACCTTTCATTGCAAGCGCGTGTCAGTTGGGGCGAACAAGTGGTCACCATCGGTGGTGACGCACCTGTGCGGGTGCAATCGATGACGAATACCGATACCGGCGACGCCATCGGAACCGCCATACAGGTCAAAGAATTGGCGCAGGCCGGGTCCGAATTGGTCCGCATCACGGTCGATACCCCCGAATCTGCCAAAGCCGTTCCATACATTCGCGAGCAATTGGACAAAATGGGTGTGCATGTGCCCTTGGTGGGCGACTTCCATTACAACGGCCACCGCTTGCTCACCGAGTTTCCTGAATGCGCCAAGGCACTTTCCAAGTACCGCATCAACCCTGGCAATGTGGGCAAGGGTGACAAGCACGACAAACAGTTCGCGCAAATGATTGAAGCCGCTGTTCGCTACGACAAAGCGGTGCGCATCGGTGTGAACTGGGGCAGCTTAGACCAAGAATTGTTGGCGCGTTTGATGGACATCAATGCTGGGCGAGAACTGCCGTGGGACGCCAAGCAGGTGATGTACGAGGCGCTGGTCACCTCAGCATTGGAGTCCGCAGAATTGGCCGAACGCTTAGGGTTGGCGCGGCACCAAATCATTTTGAGTTGCAAGATGAGCGGTGTGCAAGACTTGATCGCTGTTTACCGCGAATTGGCGCGTTGCACCGACCATCCTTTGCATTTGGGTTTGACCGAAGCCGGCATGGGCACCAAGGGTACCGCTGCGTCCAGTGTGTCTTTGGGGGTGTTGTTGCAAGAGGGTATTGGTGACACGATACGTGTTTCCTTGACGCCGCAACCCGGCGAAGCGCGGACCCAGGAAGTGCTGATCGCGACGGAAATTTTGCAAGCCTTGGGGCTGCGTGCGTTTGTGCCCAGTGTCACTGCATGCCCCGGGTGCGGTCGCACCACCAGCACCACTTTTCAAGAACTGGCCATGCAGATTGACGATTACCTGCGTTACCAAATGCCGGTGTGGCGCAAACAATACCCCGGTGTGGAGAACCTCAAAGTGGCTGTCATGGGGTGTATCGTCAATGGCCCTGGCGAAAGCAAGCATGCAGACATCGGCATCAGCTTGCCTGGCACAGGCGAAGCACCGGCAGCGCCAGTGTTTATCGATGGCGAAAAGGCGCTTACCTTGCGCGGCGACAATATCGCCAAAGAATTCCACGACATTGTCGAAAACTACGTTCAAAAGAAATATGCGGTACAGGCCTGAGTGCTGATCGCCACACATCACCATGGTTGAAAAATTAACGGCCGTCAAAGGCATGAACGACATATTGCCGCCCGAGTCCGCACGCTGGGAAGCTTTGGAAACCGCAGTGCGCGATGTCATGCGTTTGCATGCCTATCGCAATATACGCACACCTATCGTCGAACCCACCGCCTTGTTTGTGCGGGGCTTGGGCGAGGTGACCGATATCGTTGAAAAAGAAATGTATTCGTTCGAAGACCGTTTGAACGGTGAACAATTGACCTTGCGCCCCGAGTCCACCGCCGGTGTGGTGCGTGCTGTGGTTGAGCACAATTTGTTGTACGAAGGGGGAAAGCGGCTTTATTACATGGGGCCGATGTTCCGACACGAGCGCCCCCAGCGCGGGCGCTATCGCCAGTTTCACCAAATTGGCGCAGAAGCGCTGGGCTTTGGCGGCCCGGAGGTGGATGCCGAGTTGATATTGCTGGCGGTGGCTTTGTGGAAGGCCATCGGCTTGCAAGATGTTCGACTTGAGCTCAACAGCCTGGGTCAACCCCCTGAACGTCTCCAGCACCGAGCTGCGTTGATTGCTTATTTTGAGCAGCATGCAGACCAACTCGATGAAGACGCCAAACGGCGGTTGCACAGCAATCCGCTGCGCATTTTGGACAGCAAGAACCCGGCGATGAAGGAGCTGAACGATGCAGCGCCCAAGCTCCTTGATTTTCTGGGTGAAGAAAGTTTGGCGCATTTCAATGCTGTTAAGGCTATTTTGGATGTCAATGGCGTAAATTACCGCATCAATCCGCGTTTGGTTCGCGGCATGGACTACTACAACCTGACGGTCTTCGAGTTCATCACCGAGCGGCTTGGCTCACAAGGCACGGTGTGCGGCGGTGGTCGCTACGACTATTTGATTGGCGAAATCGGCGGCAAACACGCGCCTGCGGTCGGCTGGGCGTTGGGCGTCGAGCGCGTGCTGGAGTTGCTCAAAGAGCAGGGCAGTCCATCGCCTGACGTAGCAGCAGATGCTTATGCCATCGTGCCGGAGGCATCTTCGCTGCCGCGGGTCATGCCGGTTCTGCAAACCTTACGCAGCATGGGCGTTTCGGTACAAATGCATGCACCCACCGGCGCTGCAGACGGCATGGGCAGCATGAAGTCGCAATTTAAAAAGGCCGATGCCAGTGGTGCCCGCTATGCCTTGGTGTTTGGCCCTGACGAACTGGCCTCAGGGCAAGTCACCGTCAAGGCTTTGCGCGATGGGCAAGGCGCACAAAGGACAGAAGCGCTCGGTCATGTGGCCGAATGGGGCCACAGCCTACAATCAACTCTTTTACCCTAGATATTTGGAACCGCATGGCTACCCATCTTGACCTCGAAGAACAAGAACAACTCGACCAGTTCAAACATTTTTGGAGCCGCTGGGGCAACCTGATCACCGGGTTGATCACCGTCGTGTTGGTGATTTACGCCAGCTGGAACGGTTGGAATTACTGGCAACAACGCCAGGCCGCACAAGCCGCGGTCTTGTATGACACCTTTGAAAAATCTGTTCGCGGCAAAGACGATGCACTCATGGCGCGTTCTTTGTCGGATTTGCAAGACCAGTTCGCTCGCACCACGGCTGCCCAACAAGCTTCATTGTTGGCGGCTCGCATCCATGTCGACAGGGCGAATTTGGGTGAAGCCGAAAAAGCCTTGCGTTGGGTGATCGAGTTAAACAAGGACCCTGGTTTCGTGGCGCTTGCGCGTTTGCGTTTATCGGCTTTGGAAATCGAACGCAAAAACTTGCCCAAAGCCCAAGAATGGGTGCAAGGCCAAAAACCTCCTGCCGGTTTTCAGGCGTTGTTTGATGACCGCTTGGGCGATATCGCCATGTTGCAAATGAAAAATGAAGAGGCCAAAAACCACTTTTTGGCAGCCTGGAAAGGCATGGAAGAAACAAACGAATACCGCCGTTTGATTGAAGTCAAATTGGCGTCTTTGGGTGTCAACCCCAACCCCGCTCCAAAGCCATGATCCTGTTGAACTTCTCTGGATGGCGTCTCGCCTTGGGTGCCTTGGCTTGCATGATGTTGGCGGCTTGCGGTTCGCCCCCCAAACCCACACCTGCCGCCATCGGCAATTTCAAAGTCCTGCAACCCCTGACCCCAAGTTGGGTTTTCAAATTTTCTGCGGTCAATCAACTGAACCAAAGCCTGGCCGTCGTCAATGACAAAGTGGCTATTGCAGCTGCTGATGGCGCTGTGGCTGTGGTTCACACCGACAATGGCAAGTTGGTTTGGAAGCATGACATTGGCACCCGTTTGTTGTCCGGCGCGGGCTTTAACGGTGAGCAGCTGGCGGTGGTTACCGTGTCCAACGAATTGGTGGTGCTCAACGAAGGCAAGGAAATCTGGCGCAAGCGTCTGCGGGCGCAGTCTTACACCAATCCTTTGGTGGCTGGCGGGCGTGTCTTTGTGTTGTTGGCGGACCGATCTGTCGCGGCTTTTGATGCGTTGACAGGACAGTTTTTGTGGACCCAACAGCGGCCCGGGGAGCCTTTGGTATTGAAGCAAAACGGCGTGTTGTTGCCTTTTCAAAATACTTTGATCGCTGGCCTCGGTGGAAGGCTGGTTGCCATGAACCCTGACAACGGTCAAATCATTTGGGACGTGGCCATGGCCAATCCCCGTGGCGTCAACGATTTAGAGCGTTTGGTAGATTTGGTTGCCACCGCCTCGCGTGTCAACAACACCGTGTGTGTGCGGGCTTTCCAAGCGCAAGTAGGTTGTGTCGATGTGACCCGAGGCGCGCTATTGTGGAACAGGGCTTCCGTGGGGGTGCAAGGCGTTGATGGCGATGCCAAGTTGCTCGTGGGTTCTGAATCCAATGGTGTTGTGCGCGCCTGGTCACGCGCAGCAGGCGAACGTGCCTGGGACACGGACCGCTTGAAGTACCGAGAATTGACCTCGCCGCTGGTAACCGCCAAAGGCGTGGTACTCGGTGACGAAGGAGGATGGTTGTATGTCCTGTCTGCCAGCGATGGCAGTTTGCTCAACCGCATACAGACCAGCTCCTCGGGGTTTGCCTCTGCTCCCACGCCATTGGCCCAGGGAGGCTTTGTGGTTTTGACACGCAACGGTCAACTGCTGGCTTATCAACTGCCCTGAGCGCTGGGGTGATGCTGTGAAACCCGTATTGGCCATCGTTGGCCGCCCCAATGTTGGTAAATCAACGCTGTTCAACCGCATCACCAAAACCCGCGATGCCATCGTCGCCGACTATGCAGGTTTGACCCGCGATCGCCACTATGGCAGTGCGAAACACGGCAAGCACGAATTCATCGTGATTGACACGGGTGGCTTTGAGCCCACCGCTGACAGCGGTATCTACAAAGAAATGGCCAAGCAAACACGCCAGGCCGTGGCCGAATCCGATGCGGTCATTTTTGTGGTCGATGCCCGAGAGGGTTTGTCGGCGCAAGACCATGACATTGGCAACTACCTCAGACGCTTGGGCAAACCATGTTTGCTGGTGGCCAACAAAGCCGAAGGCATGCAAAACGGCGTCAAGTTGGGTGAGTTCTTTGAATTGGGTTTGGGCGAGGTCATGCCGGTGTCGGCGTCGCACGGTCAGGGTATTCGCAGCATGATCGAGGCCGCGCTTGAGCCTTTGCATTTGCCCGAGGACGATGACGAAGATGCCGAAGACGACGGCAGCCCTAAGCCTTTGAAATTGGCGGTGGTCGGGCGACCCAATGTGGGCAAATCCACTTTGATCAACACCTGGCTCGGTGAAGAGCGCTTGGTAGCCTTTGACCTGCCGGGCACCACACGCGATGCGATCAGCGTGCCTTTTGAGCGCAACGGGCAAGCGTTTGAATTGATCGATACGGCCGGATTACGTCGCCGGGGCAAAGTATTTGAGGCGATTGAAAAATTCTCGGTGGTCAAAACCTTGCAGGCCATTGAATCCGCCAATGTAGCCTTGCTGTTGCTTGATGCGACGCAAGGCGTGACCGATCAAGACGCCCATATCGCAGGGTTCATATTGGAAACTGGCCGTGCCGTGGTGCTTGCAGTGAATAAATGGGACGCGGTGGATGCCTACCAACGCGAATTGGTTGCTCGGTCTATCGAAAACCGCTTGGCTTTTTTGAAGTTTGCCAAGCTGCACCATATTTCTGCCACCAAGCGACAAGGCCTCGGCCCGGTGTGGTTATCCATTGCGCAGGCGCACCAATCGGCCATGTGCAAAATGTCCACGCCTGTGCTGACGCGTTTGCTGTTGGAAGCGGTGCAATTTCAAGCCCCAAAGCGCGCAGGCATGTTCCGACCCAAGCTGCGTTATGCGCACCAAGGAGGCATGAATCCACCGGTGATTGTGGTGCACGGCAATTCTTTGGAGCATGTCACCGATTCGTACAAACGTTTTCTCGAAGGGCGGTTTCGCAAGGCCTTTTCCCTCGAAGGTACACCTTTGCGGATTGAAATGAAAACCTCGCACAACCCTTATACCGACAAAGATTGAAGTTCAACCTGAGCCTGAGAGAGGCTATTTCAGCTGTGGTATGTTATGAACTTCCTCATCAAACACGGAGAATATCGTGAATCAAAAAGGGCAACTTTTACAAGACCCGTTTCTCAACATTTTGCGCAAAGAACATGTGCCCGTGTCCATTTATTTGGTCAACGGCATCAAGTTGCAAGGCCAAATCGAGTCTTTTGACCAATACGTGGTTTTGTTGCGCAACACGGTGACGCAAATGGTTTACAAGCACGCCATCTCCACCATCGTTCCCGGCAGGCCGGTCAATTTTGCGCAATCCGAAGACGGCGAATCTTCCGACTGAAAAACAGCACTTATCGGCCCAGTAACCTCTTGATTTCCAACGATTTGTCAACTTCCCCCACAGCCCTGTTGGTGGGTGTGGATTTAGGTGCGCCGCATTTCGATGAAGAATTGAATGAATTGGCGCAACTGTCCCTCACAGCAGGGTTGTCGCCGGTATATCGGTTGACGTGTCACCGCAAAGCGCCAGATGCCGCCATGTTTGTCGGCTCGGGAAAAGCCGATGAAATCAAAGAACTGGCTTTGTTGCATGGCGCAACTGAAGTGCTGTTTGACCAGTCTTTGTCTCCTGCACAGCAACGCAATCTTGAGCGCCATTTGGGTATGCCAGTCAATGACCGGACCATGCTGATTTTGCAAATCTTCGCGCAGCGCGCCCGCAGTCACGAGGGAAAATTGCAAGTCGAATTGGCCAGACTGCAATACCTCAGCACCCGATTGGTCAGGCGTTGGTCCCACCTAGAGCGCCAACGCGGCGGTATCGGTAACCGCGGTGGCCCGGGCGAAACCCAAATTGAGCTCGACAGGCGAATGATCGGTGAATCCATCAAACGCACCAAAGAGCGGTTGACCAAAGTCAAACGCCAGCGCAATACCCAACGCAAACAACGCCAGCGCAACCAGGTGTTCAATGTGTCCTTGGTGGGTTACACCAACGCAGGAAAATCCACGTTGTTCAATGCATTGGTCAAAGCACGCGCTTATGCGGCTGACCAACTATTCGCCACCCTAGACACCACCACCCGCCAGTTGTATTTGCCGCACGACGGCGGCGGCGGATCGCATTTGTCCGTCTCAGATACGGTGGGTTTCATCCGCGATTTGCCACACGGTTTGGTCGACGCTTTTGAAGCCACCTTACAAGAAGCCACATCTGCCGATTTGTTGTTGCACGTAGTAGATGCTTCTCACCCAGGCTATCCAGAGCAAATCGAACAAGTCATGTCGGTGTTGCAAGACATTGGTGCACAAGACGTGCCGCAATGGTTGATCTTCAACAAAACAGACGCCTTAGCGCCTGAAAACCAACCTTTGATGTTGCAGGATGTGTATGTGCATGATGGCATTGCCTATCCGAGGTTGTTTGTGAGCGCCGCCAAAGGATTCAATCTTGATGGTTTGCGCCAACGTTTGCTGCAACAGGCCCAAAGCCATGCAGATTTCCTTTTAACCCTTCAACCGGCGCATGTAAGCTGACGCCTATCCGAGTGTGGCCACACTTTAGGCACAATCATGGCTTGCAGCATTTTTGACAGATCGCAAATGAACAATAAATTTTTGGCTTGGCCCACGACCCAGTGGTTGCACCATTTGCAGTGGTTCGCCCAGTGGATCCGTCTGTTTTTCTTGGCGCTTTGGCGCAAATGTCTCGGCGTTTTTAACCTGAACGATGGTCGTTGGGGCCGAGGCGAAGGACAACCGCAAAATATTTCGAATGGTTCAGAACCCGGTCAGAACCCGCCCCCCGAGGGCAACCGCAGGCCGCCGAGCGGCAACGGACCTCCCGATTTGGACGAACTCTGGCGCGATTTGAACCGCAAATTGGGCCAGTTGTTTGGTGGCAAACGCGGTCCCGGTTCGCCGCCTCCCGGATCTGGCGGTGGTTTTCCCGAGCCCTTCAAAAATGCTGGCTTAGGACTCGGTCTGGTCTTGGGGGTGTTCTTTCTTATTTGGCTGGCCTCCGGCTTTTTTATCGTGCAAGAGGGTCAGCAAGCGGTCATCACCCAGTTCGGGCGTTACCACAGCACCGCAGGTGCCGGTATCAATTGGCGCATGCCCTACCCCATCCAGCGCCACGAAGTGGTGTTTGTCACGCAAATCCGATCTTTGGATGTGGGACGTGATTCCATCATCAAGGCAACTGGCCTGCGTGAATCGGCCATGCTGACCGAGGATGAAAACATTGTTGAAATCAAATTTGCAGTGCAATACCGGTTGACCGATGCCCGCGCTTATTTGTTTGAAAGCAAAAATCCCACCGACGCTGTGATGCAGGCTGCAGAGACCGCAGTGCGTGAAGTAGTTGGGAAAATGCGCATGGATGCAGCGTTGTCTGAGGACCGTGAGCAAATCGCCCCCCGCGTTCGCAAAATCATGCAAACCATTTTGGACCGCTACAACGTCGGTATTGAAGTGGTAGGTATCAATTTGCAGCAGGGCGGTGTGCGACCACCCGAACAAGTGCAAGCCGCTTTTGACGATGTGCTCAAGGCGGGCCAAGAACGCGAGCGCGCTAAAAACGAAGCCGAGGCATATGCCAATGACGTGATCCCTCGCGCAGTCGGTTCAGCGTCGCGGTTGAAACAAGAAGCTGATGCCTACAAATCCCGTATCGTCGCTCAGGCTCAGGGTGATGCGCAACGTTTCCGTTCGCTCTACAGCGAATACCAAAAAGCGCCCCAAGTCACGCGTGACCGCTTGTACATCAATGCCATGAAAGAGATGTACAGCAACGTCACCAAGGTGCTGGTGGAGTCACGCCAAGGTTCGAACATGTTGTATTTGCCGCTGGACAAAATCATGCAATTGAACGGTGTGAACAGTGCTGAATCCATGGCCCCAGCCGCATCCACCATGAACGACTCATCCGCCAATGGCTCTGTGCCATCTCCGGCCACCATTGAAAGCACCAGCCGCAACCGTGACAGTCGGCTGCGTGACCGTGATACCCGTTAAGGCGTGACTGACATGAACAAAATTGGTTTTTATATCTCAACACTTTTATTGGCATTGCTGATTTTTAGTTCAACTGTTTTTGTGGTGGACCAGCGCCAGTACGGGGTGGTCTATTCATTAGGACAGATTAAAAAGGTGATCACCGAGCCGGGACTGAACTTTAAATTGCCACCACCCTTTCAAAACGTGAATTTCATCGACAAGCGTTTGCTGACTTTGGACAACGTTGACTCCGAACCCATGTTGACTGCTGAAAAGCAGCGCATGGTGATCGACTGGTATGTGCGCTGGCGTATTTCGGACCCATCCCAATACATCCGTAATGTGGGCTTGGACGAAAAGGCTGGGGCGCAACAACTGACCCGTGTTGTACGCAACGCTTTTCAAGAAGAAATCAACAAACGAACCGTCAAAGACTTGCTGTCTCTCAAGCGCGAAGAGTTGATGGTCGATGTCAAACGCGAGGTGATTGAAATCGTCAAAGGTTCCAACCCTTGGGGCATAGATGTGGTTGATGTGCGCATCACCCGCGCCGATTATGTAGACACCATTACCGAATCTGTGTACCGACGCATGGAAGCCGAGCGTAAGCGGGTTGCCAATGAACTTCGTTCTACCGGCGCGGCTGAAGGTGAAAAAATCCGAGCCGATGCGGACCGCCAACGCGAAGTGACCTTGGCCAATGCTTACCGCGATGCCCAAAAAATCAAGGGTGAAGGCGATGCAGAAGCTGCACGTTTATACGCCGATGCCTTTGGCAAAGATGCCCAATTCGCGCAGTTCTACCAAAGCATTGAAGCTTACAAATCCAGCTTCAATAAAAAATCAGATGTGATGGTGCTTGACCCGAACAGCGAATTCTTCAAAGCCATGCGGGGCAGTGGTTCAGGCGGGGCGGCGAAGAAATAATTTCTCCACCAAGGCTGTTTTCTTTGTGTGGCCAACGGTTCTCGCGCTGACACGCATCGTCCTACCCGCTGCCTGAAGCGGTTTGCAGATCGGTAGAATCGCGTTTTTAACAGCATTGCACACTATGGCTGCTTGGGTTTTGCCGGATCACATCGCTGACGTATTGCCCTCAGAGGCTCGGCACATTGAAGAACTGAGGCGCCTGTGTTTGGACACCGCGCGTGGCTTCGGTTATGAATTGGTCATGCCGCCATTGATCGAACACACTGAGTCTTTGTTGCCTGCCAGTAACAACGCTCAGGATTTGCAAACCTTCAAAATGGTCGACCAACTCTCTGGCCGAACCTTGGGTTTGCGGATTGACACCACGCCTCAAACCGCTCGCATTGATGCCCATTTGCTCAACCGCCAAGGCGTCACCCGTCTTTGCTATTGCGGCCCAGTGGTCCATACCCTGCCTGCAAGTCCGTATGCCACCCGAGAACCGTTGCAGTTTGGCGCCGAAATTTATGGCCACGATGGTTTGGAAGCCGATTTGGAGATTTTGCAATTGGCCACCCAAAGTTTGCGTGCCAGTCAACTCAGCAATTTTCATGTGGATCTCAGCCATGCACGCATCTTGCCCGCCTTGCTCGAGGGACACGCCCTGACCGAAGCGCAGCGCCAGTCTGTCACCACGGCATTGACCCACAAAAACCTGAGTGCCATGCGCGAACTGGGCAAGGAATTGCCCAGCCATTTGGCCAAGGCTTTGTTGGCTCTGGTGCAAATGTATGGGGGTCTTGAGGTGCTTGCGCAGGCCAAGCTTGAATTCGCGGCATGGCCGCAGGTCCTTAACGCCTTGGACGAGTTGGCTTGGCTGGCTGCGCACGCCGACCCAGCGGTCAGCATCGATTTGGCCGATTTGCGCGGATTTGCGTACTACAGTGGACCCAGGTTCTCCATGTTTGTGCCTGAAACCAGCGATGCTTTGGTGCGAGGCGGCAGGTACGATGAAATCGGTGCGGTGTTTGGTCGCAAACGCTCTGCCGTGGGTTTCAGTTTGGACATCAAAGTTTTGGTCGGTTTGTTGCCCCATCCCCAACCCCAAGCGGCGATTCGCGCGCCGTGGAGCGAAGACCCGGCGTTGACGCTGGCGATCACCCAACTGCGCGCTCAAGGCCACACCGTGGTGTGCCTGTTGCCCGGCCATGAAAGCGAAGTGGACGAATTCCATTGCGACCGTGAATTGACCCAACACCAAGGGGCGTGGACCGTACGCCCTTTGCACACCAACTGAGACAAACAAGAAGTTATGAATACCAAACAGGCACGACATGTGGTGGTGGTGGGAACCCAATGGGGTGATGAAGGCAAAGGCAAACTGGTCGATTGGTTGACCGAGCGTGCGCAAGGCGTGGTGCGTTTCCAAGGTGGCCACAACGCGGGCCACACGCTGGTCATCAATGGCGTCAAAACCGCGTTGCATTTGATTCCCAGCGGCATCATGCGCCCCGGTATTCGTTGTTACATCGGCAACGGCGTGGTGCTGTCGGCAGGCAAGTTGTTTGAGGAAATTGAAGGCCTAGAAAAAGCCGGCGTAGAAGTGCGTTCGCGACTGCGTATCAGCGAAGCCTGCCCCTTGATATTGCCTTTTCATGCGGCCTTGGATGTCGCCCGTGAGGCCGCGCGAGAGCAAGGCGGTTCAGAAAAAATCGGCACAACCGGTCGCGGCATTGGACCCTCTTACGAAGACAAAATTGCCCGCCGTGCATTGCGTGTGCAAGACCTCAAATACCCAGAGCGGTTTGCAGAAAAATTGCGCGAATTGCTAAAGCTTCACAACCATGTGTTGACCACTTTTTTAGGATCGCGAGAATTTTCATTCGGCGAATATTTGCAGCCCTATTTGCACAACGGCGAGGTGCAATTTCAAGCCGTGTTCGATGAAGCCATGCGACATGCCGCATTGCTTAAACCCATGATGGCCGATGTATCACGCGAACTCAACGATGCGAACGCGCATGGCGCTAATTTGCTGTTTGAAGGTGCGCAAGGCACCTTGCTCGATGTGGACCATGGCACTTACCCGTTTGTCACTTCCAGCAACTGCGTGGCAGGCAACGCCGCGGCCGGGTCGGGTGTAGGCCCCGGCATGTTGCACTACATATTGGGTATCACCAAAGCCTATTGCACGCGCGTCGGTGGTGGCCCTTTCCCCACCGAACTCGATTGGGATGTGCCCAACACCCCCGGCTGGCACATGAGCACTGTGGGCGCTGAAAAAGGCACGACCACAGGCCGTTACCGCCGCTGTGGATGGTTTGACGCCGCCTTGCTCAAACGCAGCGCGCAGGTCAATGGATTGACGGGCTTGTGCATCACCAAACTCGATGTGCTCGATGGATTGAGTGAACTCAAACTTTGCACGGGTTACCAATTGCATGGTCAACACATCGACATATTGCCCATGGGTGCTGACGATATCGCGGACTGTCAACCGGTGTATGAAACCCTGCCAGGCTGGACCGACAGCACCGTCGGCATCACCGACCATGCGCAACTGCCCGCACAAGCAAAAGCCTATCTCCAACGCATCGAAGAAGTCACCGGTGTGCCCATACACATGATTTCCACCAGCCCGGACCGCGACCACACCATTTTGATCCGCGATCCTTTTCAACCCTGAAATGCGAGCCCTGCCATGCTGACTGAAGACGGTAAACACCTGTATGTGTCCTATGATGAATACCACAATCTGATTGAAAAACTGGCGATCAAAATCCACCAGTCGGCGTGGGAATTCGACACCATCTTGTGTTTGGCCAGAGGCGGCATGCGTCCCGGCGACGTGTTGTCCCGCATTTTTGACAAGCCGCTGGCCATCATGTCCACCAGTTCTTACCGTTCGGAAGGCGGCACCGTGCAAGGCCATTTGGACATCGCGCGCTACATCACCACCCCCAAGGGCGAAATTGCAGGACGGGTGTTGCTGGTCGACGATTTGGCCGATTCAGGTCATACCTTGAACGCCGTCATCGATTTATTGAAAAACAATTATTCGCCAATCACCGAATTGCGCAGTGCGGTCATTTGGACCAAAGGTGTCTCCAGTTTTGTGCCCGATTTTTCGGTGGAGTTTTTGCCCACCAATCCGTGGATTCACCAACCCTTTGAAGCCTATGACACCATGCGTCCGGTGCATTTGCTGGAGAAATGGCGGGTTTGACGCATGAAGCCTGAGACCGCGCTCATACACCACGGTTATGTGGCGCCGCAGGATTTTCGGTCTCCGCAAATTGCCGTTCACAAGGCATCCTCGGTTTTCTTTCCCAATGTCGCTGCTTTGCGAGATCGCAATTGGCTGGACAAAACTGGCTACACCTACGGTTTGCATGGCACGCCGACAACATTCACGCTAGAAGAAAGACTGTGCCAACTCGAAGGCGCCAAGCATGCCGTGTTGTTGCCCAGTGGGTTGGCGGCATTGGCGCAAGTGAATTTGGCATTGCTCAAGTCAGGCGATGAAATTTTGATTCCAGACAACGCGTATGCACCTTTGAAGTCATTGGCCGAGGTGGAGTTGGCGCGATGGGGCATCAGCCACCAGTACTACGACCCGATGCATACCGAGAGTTTGGCGCAAGCCATCGGTCCGCAAACCCGTTTGGTGTGGTTAGAAGTCCCTGGCTCTGTCACCTTGGAGTTTCCCGATTTGCCCGCCTTACTGCGGATCTGCCAATCGCATGGCGTGTTGACTGCATTGGACAACACATGGGGTGCGGGCGTGGCGTTTGCACCGTTCCATGTTTTCCCGCAAGCACAAGCGCCGTTGCGTGGTGTCGATGTCAGCGTTCATGCCTTGACCAAATACCCCAGCGGTGGGGGAGATGTGTTGATGGGCAGTGTCACCACTTGCCGCGATGATTTGGCCAGAACCCTCAAACTCAGCCACATGCGATTGGGTTTTGGCGTGGGTGCAAACGATGCAGAATTGGTGTTGCGCTCTTTGCCCACGATGGACATGCGGTACAAGGCGCAAGATGCCAGTTGCCGCGAAGTTGCTGCTTGGTGTTTGCAGCAGTCTGTATTTGCCCAAGTGCTGCACCCAGCGATTGCGACATCACCCGGTCATGCACATTGGCGCGACTTGTGCGCCGATGGACAAGCAGACAGCTCGGTGGTGCACAGGGGTGGCAGTGCGGCCAGTTTGCTGGGTTTGCGCTTTCACGCACGGTTGTCGCCTTCGCAAATCGATGGTTTTTGCAACCGCTTGAAGTTGTTCAAATTGGGTTTCAGTTGGGCTGGCCCGATCAGTTTGGTGGTGCCCTATGATTTGAAAACCATGCGCCAAATGGCCGAGCCTGCCATGCTCGAAGGCGGGTATGTTCGCCTGTCTATCGGTTTAGAGAATCCCGAAGATTTGACCGCTGATTTGGCACAAGCCTTGGCAGCTCTTCATTGACCAAATTGGCTCTGCAGCTGCATCGCCAAGCTTTGCATGCTGCTGTTGTGCCGGTTCTCCAGCCGAGCGGCGTGAGCGTTGGCATAGTGCACAAAATTTCTCGCGACCGATTTGGCATACGTCGGGTCATAGTGATGCAACAACAAATCTCTGACCACGGTTTCAACCTCTGCTTTTTCCAATTGTGCACGCCACGCATTGACCACTGCTTTGCCTTTGAGTTCTGTCAACAAATCCAGGCGTTGTGCAAACAAGTCTTGGTCATTGGCAAAAAACGCATAGTCTTCTAACAATAACTTCACGCGTTCGTCGTCACTCAGTTGCAAGTCAATGCACGGGCTTTGTCGCATGGCGTCCATCAATGCTTGCGGCACAGCCACGTTGCCCACTTTTTTGCTCTCAGCTTCGACGAAAACAGTTTTTTCGGGGTCGAACAGTCTCAGCGTGTTCCAGACCAAGGTATCGAAATGTTTTTGGCTGGGTTGGGGCACACCGGGAATGCGCCCGAGCACAGAACTGCGGTGTCGGGCCAAATCTTCCAAATCAAGCACTTGCGCACCGCATGCTGATAAGGCGTGCAGCAAACGGGTTTTGCCTGAACCCGTGGGTCCGGTGATGATGCGAAAACGCAATCCCGAGACCAAACGCGTGATGTCTTGCAACATGGCTGCTCGAAAGGCTTTGTAGCCGCCCTCCATCAGCCAGACACGAAAACCGATTTGACCCAACACCAACGCCAACGATCCACTGCGCTTACCACCACGCCAGCAGTACAACAAGGGTTGCCAATCTTTGGACAAGCCCATGACCGAGCGCTCAATGTGTTTGGCGATATTGGCTGCTACCAACATGGCACCGACTTTGTTCGCTTCGAAAGGGCTGGCTTGCTTGTACAGCGTGCCGACGCGGATACGTTCTTCGTTGGTCAGTGAAGGCCAATTGACAGCGCCAGGCAAATGGTCGAGCGCAAATTCATCTTCTGTACGGGCGTCAATGATGTCGCTGAAGCCGTTGTCATTTGGCAAACGCCCCATGCGTTCGATCGCGGCTTCGGCGCTGATCGGGTGTGCAGCCATCAGAGCATGCTCTTGAGCACCGGCCACACATTGGACAAGATGATGGGATGCGCTTGAGCTTTGGGATGGATACGATCGGGTTGAAACAAGGCGGTGGGGTCAGGTGCATCTGCCACGCCTTTGAGCAGGAAAGGCACAAGCTGCGTGCGTTGTTGTTGACTGATGCGCACAAACATTCGGCTGAACTCTTGCACGTACTCCTGGCCATAGTTGGGGGGGACTTGCATGCCGATCAAGAGCACGGCTGCTTTCGCCCGGCGGCAAGCTGCCACCATTTGCGTCAGGTTGTTTTCGGTGGTTTTCAGGGGAAAGCCACGCAGTGCATCGTTGCCACCGAGCTCGATCACCACCAGCTTGGGTTGGTGTTGTTGCAACAGCTTGGGCAGCCGCGCCAGTCCGCCAGCCGTGGTGTCGCCACTGACGCTGGCGTTGACCACTTGCCATGGCCGTTTGTCTTGGGCCAGTTGCTTGTCAAGCAAGGCCACCCAACCGGTGCCTCTGGCAATGCCGTATTCCGCACTCAATGAATCGCCCACCACCAATAAGGTGTTGGGTTTGGACGTGCCTGAAACATTCGCTGAAAGACCCAGCGCCAACAAGCTTACAGCCAGACGGTTAAAGTCTCGTCGTCTCAACACGGTGTTCACGCAATGTCCTCAGCTTTGATCTCGGTCTCACATTTGTACAAATCGGTGACGGACGCCGCCGGCACCCTAGACATTCTCCGCGATATCGATTTCACCTTGATGCCTAAGGAGACTGTGGCGATCGTCGGCGCGTCAGGTTCGGGCAAAAGCACCTTGCTCACCATCATGGCTGGATTGGATACACCGACGCGCGGCACGGTGCATTTGGCGGGACTGGACATGTTTTCGATGGATGAAGACCAGCGTGCCGCCGTGCGTGCCAAACACATTGGATTTGTATTTCAGAGCTTTCAGTTGTTGGCACCGCTGACCGCGCTTGAAAACGTCATGTTGCCCATGGAACTCGCTGGCCACCCCGACCCCAAACCTTTGGCCCGCGACATGCTGGCACGCGTGGGCTTGTCCGAGCGACTCAACCACTATCCCAAAGTCATGAGCGGCGGCGAACAACAACGCGTGGCCTTGGCCAGGGCTTTTGTGGTCAAACCCCAGGTGCTGCTGGCGGATGAACCCACTGGCAGCTTGGACCACGCCACTGGCGAGACCATCATGCAATTGATGTTGAATTTGAACCAGGAGCTTGGCACCACATTGGTGTTGGTGACGCATGATTTGGCATTGAGTCGGCGCTGTGACCGCCGATTGGTCATGGAAGCAGGGCAGGCGAGCTGGCAACCCTGACGCTTAGCGGGTGCGTTGTTTCATCGCGCGTTCCACTTCGCGCTTGCCTTCTCGGTCTTTGATGGTGTCGCGCTTGTCGTGCTCGGCTTTGCCTTTGGCCAAGGCAATTTCACATTTGATGCGGCCGTTTTTCCAATGTAAATTCAAGGGCACCAGCGTATAGCCTTTTTGTTCCACTTTGCCGATGAGCCTGCGTATTTCTTCTTTGTGCAGCAGCAATTTTCGTGAGCGCACCGCGTCAGGATTGACATGGGTCGAGGCGGTTTTCAAGGGATTGATTTGGCAGCCGATGACAAACATTTCGCCGTTGCGAATCACCACATAGCCGTCTGTCAGTTGGACTTTTCCCTCGCGTGCAGCCTTCACTTCCCAGCCTTCCAGCACCATGCCTGCCTCGAGGCGTTCTTCAAAAAAATAATTGAAGGCGGCTTTTTTGTTGTCCGCGATCCGGGTTTGGGGTGCTGTTTTGCTGGCCATGAGAGAGAAAAATAAACAAGACGGGGTCTTTACAATTGCCCGTAACGCCAGTGTGGCATGAACTGCATTCTATGAAAACCATCGAGAAGTCTGTGTTGATCTGGTTCAGTGCCCGTGAAATGTTCGATTTGATTGTGGATGTGCCGTCCTATCCCCAGTTTCTGCCATGGTGCGACAAGGCTGAGATCTTGGCCCAAACCGATAACGGCATGACAGCACGCATAGGCATGGCCTTCGGCGGTTTGCACAAAAGCTTCACCACACAAAACATCCATTTAGCAGGCAGACAAGTTCAACTCGACTTGATTGACGGTCCTTTCAAACATTTGAGCGGTGTGTGGGATTTCATACCTGTCGGCGAAGAACAGGCTTGTCGGGTCGAGTTGAAGTTGTCCTACAGTTTCGATTCGGTATTCGGCGCTCTTGTGGGACCAGTATTCGACAAAATCGCCTCGACTTTGGTGGATGCGTTTGTCAAACGTGCTGAAGCGGTGTATCAGCGGTGAATATCGAGATTGTCTGGTCTGCTGCCCAGCGAGAGGTTGAGGCCGTGGTGTGGCCAACCAACACAGGTGCCACGGTCGAACAAGCCCTGGATTTTTTACGCGGATGTTCTGCAGCTTTCGCGGCCCAGCCCATGCAAGATTGGCAGACCGCTGTTTGGGGCAAACCGGTGACCCTTCAGCATGTGCTCAAAGAGGGCGACAGGTTGGAAATATTGCGTTCTTTGCGGGTTGACCCCAAAGTGGCCAGACGCGAGCGATTCCAACGCCAAGGCGCCAAAACCGCAGGCTTGTTTGCCAAGCGCCGTGTGGGCGCCAAACCGGGTTATTGAAGCCGCATACCAATTCTTTTTTATTCATTTCGAAATCTTGTCAGGGCTTGAGCATGGCCTACTCAGTGGGTCGGTAGAATCTATTTTTTGGAGATCCACCCCATGCGCCTTCTCGGCAAAGCGCTGACCTTCGACGATGTGTTGTTGGTTCCCGCATATTCCCAAGTTCTGCCCAAGGACACCCAACTTTCCACCCAGTTTTCGCGCCGAATTGCCTTGAATTTGCCCTTGGTATCGGCCGCCATGGACACGGTCACCGAAGCCAGATTGGCCATCGCCATTGCGCAAGAAGGCGGCATGGGCATCGTCCACAAAAATTTAACGGCGCAACAACAGGCCGCTGAAGTCGCCAAAGTCAAGCGCTATGAAAGCGGTGTGTTGCTCGACCCCGTGATCATCACACCCACACACACGGTCAGACAGGTCATGGCCTTGTCCGATGAATTGGGCATCTCCGGTTTTCCGGTGTGCGACGCAGGCAAGGTGGTCGGCATTGTGACCAACCGCGATTTGCGTTTTGAAGCGCGCCACGATTTACAGATCAAAGACATCATGACGCCGCGAGAACGGCTGATCACGGTCACCGAGGGCACTACCCCTGAACAGGCCAAAGCCTTGTTGAACAAGCACAAGTTAGAACGCTTGCTGGTGATCAATGATGCGTTTGAACTCAAAGGTCTGATCACGGTGAAAGACATCACCAAGCAAACCAGCTTCCCCAATGCTGCACGTGACAGCGCAGGGCGCTTGCGAGTGGGGGCCGCTGTGGGTGTGGGCCCCGGTACCGAGGAGCGTGTGGAAGCATTGGTCAAGGCCGGCGTCGATGCCATCATCGTAGACACCGCGCACGGTCACAGCCATGGCGTGATCGAGCGGGTGCGCTGGGTCAAGCAACACTATCCGTCGATCGATGTGGTCGGTGGCAATATCGCGACAGGCGCAGCGGCGCTGGCCCTGGCCGAGGCCGGTGCCGATGCGGTCAAAGTGGGCATTGGCCCCGGTTCAATTTGCACCACCCGCATCGTGGCTGGCGTTGGTGTACCGCAAATCACCGCCATCGACAATGTGGCCACAGCGCTCAAAGGCAGCGGTGTTCCCCTGATCGCTGACGGAGGCATTCGCTACAGCGGCGACATTGCCAAAGCCATAGCAGCAGGCGCGTCCAGCATCATGATGGGCGGTATGTTCGCTGGTACGGAAGAAGCCCCCGGCGAGATCATTTTGTACCAAGGCCGCAGTTACAAAAGTTACCGTGGCATGGGCAGCATTGGTGCCATGCAACAAGGCAGCGCTGACCGGTATTTTCAAGAAGCCACCACAGGCAATCCGAATGCAGACAAATTGGTGCCCGAGGGCATCGAAGGTCGCGTGCCCTATAAAGGCTCTATGGTCAGCATCGTTTACCAAATGGCGGGCGGTGTTCGAGCTGCCATGGGTTATTGCGGTTGTGCCACGATTGAAGACATGCGCGAGCGCGCCGAATTTGTCGAAATATCCGCTGCTGGCATGCGCGAAAGCCATGTGCACGACGTGCAAATCACCAAAGAAGCGCCCAACTACCGCGCGGACTGAAAAAAATTCACTCAACATGTTGCTAGACGAATTACTCCATTTAAAACCTCAATTCCAAACATTGATGACACGCTATGGCGCTACACGTCTTCGCGTTTTTGGTTCTGTGGCCAGAGGTGAAGAAAATGAAGATAGCGTCGTAGATTTCTTGGTTGAATTACCCAGAGGTTATGACTTGTTTAGCCAACGTTTACCCTTGGTGTCTGGGTTGCAAGACATCGTTAAACAGAAAATAGATCTGATTCCTGAGCATGAGCACAATGAACATTTGAGAGATCAAATTTTGAAGGAAGCCATTAGCCTATGAGCAAGCAATGGCAAGTCTATACACACCATGTGGTTGATTCGATTGAAAAAATAGCCTGTATTCAATTTCGAGGGGACTTGGCCAACGACGAAGTGCTGCATGACGCAACGCTGCGTAATTTACAAACCATGGCAGAAGCCACACAAAGGCTTCCCGAACACCTCAAAGCGCAGTACCCGCACATTTATTGGAATGAAATAAGTGGATTCCGAAATATTTTTGTCCACAATGATTTGGGTGATATCGGTCCCATCACGGTGAGCAGGGTTGTTCATCATCATCTTCCCCCGCTGCTTGAATCTGTCGAAGAAATGCTGCAGCTGGACTCTGAATAGCTTGCCATGGCACACCACAAAATATTGATTCTGGATTTCGGCTCGCAAGTCACTCAACTGATTGCGCGTCGCATACGCGAAGCCCATGTGTATTGCGAAGTTCATCCATGCGATGTCAGCGACGAATGGTTACGTGGCTACGCCGCCGACGGTTTGCTCAAAGGCATTGTGCTGTCAGGCAGCCATGCCAGCGTGTACGAAGCCGACACTGATAGCGCACCTGCAGCTGTGTTCACATTGGGTGTTCCCGTGCTGGGCATTTGTTATGGCATGCAAACCATGGCGCAGCAACTGGGTGGCAAAGTGCAAAGCGGCCAAACCCGTGAGTTTGGTTATGCCGAAGTGCGTGCGCGTGGACACACCGAACTGCTCAAAGACATTGCAGATTTCACCACGCCAGAAGGCCACGGCATGCTCAAAGTGTGGATGAGCCATGGCGATAAAGTCACCGAACTGCCACCGGGATTCAAGCTGATGGCCAGCACCGACAGTTGTCCGATTGCTGGCATGGCAGACGAAGCACGGCATTTTTACGGCGTGCAATTTCACCCTGAAGTGACTCACACCGTGCAAGGCAAAGCCATGCTGCACCGTTTTGTGCACCAAATATGCCAAGCCCGCGCAGATTGGGTGATGACCGGATATGTCGAGGAAGCTGTGACGCGCATTCGCGCCCAAGTGGGTGACGAAGAAGTGATCCTCGGCTTGTCCGGTGGTGTGGATTCCTCGGTGGCCGCAGCGCTGATTCACCGCGCTATTGGTGACCAATTGACTTGTGTGTTTGTCGACCATGGCCTGTTGCGGTTGAACGAGGGCGACGCCGTCATGGACATGTTTGCGGGGCGTTTGCATGCCCGCGTGATTCGCGTGGATGCCAGCGCATTGTTTTTGGGGAAGTTGGCTGGCGTGAGCGACCCAGAAGCCAAGCGAAAAATCATCGGGTCTGAATTTGTCACTGTGTTCAAAGAACAAGCTGCCAAACTCAAAGCGGGCAACGGCGGGCACAAAGGCGCCACTTTTTTGGCACAAGGCACCATTTACCCCGATGTGATTGAAAGTGGCGGTGCGCACAGCAAAAAAGCCGTCACCATCAAAAGCCACCACAACGTCGGCGGCTTACCCGAACAACTCGGTTTGAAATTGTTAGAGCCACTGCGTGATTTGTTCAAAGACGAAGTGCGTGAACTCGGCGTGGCGCTGGGTTTGCCACACGACATGGTCTATCGGCATCCGTTTCCAGGCCCGGGTTTGGGTGTGCGGATTTTGGGTGAAGTCAAAGCGGAATATGCCGATTTGCTTCGGCGTGCCGATGCCATATTCATCGAAGAATTACGCAACACGCCCTACCAAGGAGTAGCCGGTGAAGGCGCGGTCAGTGGAGGTCAAACACCGAAGAATTGGTATGAGGCGACCAGCCAAGCATTTGTGGTGTTTTTGCCTGTGAAGTCCGTCGGCGTGATGGGAGACGGCCGAACCTATGAGCACGTGGTGGCGTTACGCGCAGTCATCACCAGCGATTTCATGACCGCAGACTGGGCCGAATTGCCCTACAGCTTGCTCAAAAAAGTATCGGGACGCATCATAAACGAGGTGCGTGGTATCAACAGAGTGGTGCTTGATGTGAGCAGCAAACCACCTGCGACCATCGAGTGGGAATGACCGAATTGATTACCAAATACTTTCAGGTGACGCCATGAAATGGCTGATTGTTGCAACATGGTTGTCTGCGATTTTGTTCGGGCATTACCGAGGCCGCGTGCGCGCCGATTGGCAAAAAGTTTTTTTAGACCACTCCGCCTTGCTTGCTCCCCTGAATGCGCTGATGGTGTTGTGTTCCAAAGTCACCACCCGACCTTATGTGCCTTTGAATGAATTGCCTGAATTGCAACAACTGCAAGACAATTGGCAAGTCTTTCGCGATGAGGCATTGCATTTGTCTGAGTTGCAGCGCATCAAAGCGCCTGACAAGCATGATGACATTGGTTTCAATTCTTTTTTCAAGTACGGATGGAAGCGTGTTTATCTGAAATGGTACGACGCAGCACATCCGTCAGCAGCGGAATGGTGTCCGCGAAGCGTGGCGATTTTGAAAGGCATTCCCAGCATCAAGGCCGCCATGTTTGCCGAGCTTCCACCTGGTGGAAAACTCAATCGACACCGCGATCCCTATGCTGGCTCGCTGCGCTACCACTTGGGTCTGGTCACGCCGAATGACGATGCTTGCTATATCGATGTCGATGGTGAACGGCACAGTTGGCGAGACGGGCAGGGTGTGGTGTTTGATGAAACCTATATCCATGAAGCGCATAACACCACGGACCACAACCGCATCATTTTGTTTTGCGACGTGGAGAGGCCGTCAAGGTTCGCTTGGGTGTCTGCATTGAACCGATGGTTCAGTCGTGTGGTGATGTCTGCAGCGAGTTCGCCCAACGATGCCGGTGACCAAACCGGTGCCATCAACCAATTGACCCATTTGCATTTTGTGTTGGATCAAAAGCGCAAGGCTTTCAAAAACTGGAATCGCTTGGTTTACAAACTGACCAAATACAGTTTGATTGTTCTCATTGTGTGGGGCGTGTTTTTAATTTAAGGCACGCATTGGCCGACCCATCCGTTCATTGTGGAAGACACGCTTTGCCGACCCATACGGTGCGATTTTTTTCTGCGCTTTCGCTTGAAAAAAACACCCCTCCAAGTCGGCCTGAAGCGATGTGACTTATTGAGAATGTCAGGTCTTGTCCAAAGCCTGTTCAATGTCCCAAATAATGTCGTCCAACGTCTCTAAACCCACACTCAAACGAATCAAGTCTGGCGGCACACCTGCCGCGATTTGCTGCTCCTCAGACAACTGACGGTGTGTTGTCGATGCAGGATGAATCACCAAGCTTTTGGCGTCGCCAATATTGGCCAGATGCGACAAGAACTGCACATGCTCAATAAACCCCTGACCTGCAACTGCACCGCCTTTGACACCGAAAGTCAGCACCGCACCCGAGCCACGAGGCAAATATTTGTTCGCCAGCGCATGGTCAGGGTGATTGCTCAAACCCGGGTAATTCACCCAAGCCACTTTGGGGTGCTGCTGTAGATGCTTGGCCACTGACAGCGCATTACTGCAGTGGCGGTCCATGCGCAAGGACAATGTCTCTACACCTTGCAACAACAAAAACGCATTGAAAGGCGACAGCACTGGGCCGAATGTGCGCATACCTTCCATGCGGCATTTCATGGTGAACCCAAAGTCGCCGAATGTTTCAAAAAAACGCACACCATGGTAACCGGGGGAGGGCTCTGTCATGGTGGGGAAGCGGCCGTTGTCCCAAGGGAATTTCCCCGATTCAATGATGACACCACCCATGGTGGTGCCGTGGCCGCCAATGAATTTGGTCGCCGAGTGAATGCTGATGGCAGCGCCCCATTGGAAGGGTTGGCACAGGTAAGGACTGGCAAATGTGTTGTCGATGAACAGGGGTACACCCGCTTGGTTGCCAATGGTCGCCACGGCCTCTATGTCCAACACATTCAACGAAGGGTTGCCTAATGTTTCTGCATACAGCGCCTTGGTTCTGGGCGTGATGGCCTTTGCAAAATTTTCAGGGTCAGAGGCATCGACAAACACGGTCTCAATGCCCAGCTTTTTGAAATTCACTCCAAGCTGAGTGTGCGTACCACCGTACAAAGTATTGGCCGCGATGATTTGGTCGCCAGCTTCGCAGACATTGAGCAAGGCGATCATTTGAGCTGCCATGCCGCTGCCGGTAGCAACCGCCGCGCGTCCGCCTTCAAGTGCAGCAATGCGCTCTTCTAGCACCGCCACCGTCGGATTGGACAGCCGCGAATACACGTTGCCAAAGGTTTGCAGGTTGAACAAACTCGCTGCATGCTCGGCACTGTCAAACACATATGACGTGGTTTGGTAAATGGGCACTGCGCGGCTGCCGGTGGCTGCGTCAGGAATTTGCCCGGCGTGCAAGCTGAGCGTGTCAAAACCGAATGTGCGATCTGCCATGGTTGTCAGGTAGGAGGAATTTGGCGCTGTGCCGAGACCACGCCTGTATTGACGCCAAACCAACCCAGGCCGCCAAACAAACGTGCATGTTCAATCTTGACGCACCTGTCCATCACCACGGTCAGCCCGGCCTGTTGTGCGATTTGCGCGGCTTGCGGGTTGACCACGCCCAGTTGCAACCACAGCACTTTGGCGCCGATGTCTGCCGCTTGCTGGGCGATGACAGGTGTATCGGCGGGTTTGCGAAACACATCGACGATATCGACAGCAAATGGAATGGCTGACAAACTGGGATAACAGGGCTCGTCCAGAATTTCGGGGTATTTGGGGTTGACCGGCACAATTTTGTAACCGTGCGCTTGCATGTACTTGGCAGCGAAATACGAGGGCCGAAACCAATCGGCAGATAAACCGACCACAGCGATGGTGCGATGTTGTTTCAAAACCTGTTTCAGCGTGCGAATGTCACTCATTTACCAGATATTAGCTGATTCAGGAAATAAAGATTGCTTTATGTGGGGAAACAGTGCATAGTAGGGCTTCGATATCAGGTTATGTCGTTGTAGCTCGTTTTTAGTTCTGCCCTCATAGGTATTTCTCCCTTCGTCTCTTCGCCTGTTCTGACCTTCGACCCCGAGGGGGGCTTCCCTTTTTTTTAAGAAATGCAATACATGGCAACAGGTACAGTGAAATGGTTTAACGAGTCCAAAGGTTTTGGCTTTATTACACCCGAAGACGGCGGCAAAGATTTGTTCGCCCATTTTTCAGCGATTCAAAATCAGGGTTTCAAAACGTTGGCCGAAGGCCAGCGCGTTAGCTTTGAAGTGACCACCGGCCCCAAAGGCCTGCAAGCGTCCAACATCAAGTCAGCCGATTAAGCCGCAAGCTTAAAGGCCGCTGATGTCCAAAGAAGAAATGCTGGAAATGTCCGGCATGGTGCGCGAAGTGCTCCCAGACTCGCGCTACCGTGTCACTTTGGACAATGGCCACGAACTCGTGGCCTACACCGCAGGCAAGATGCGAATGCACCACATCCGCATCCTGGCCGGCGACAAAGTCACCTTGGAACTCTCCCCCTATGACATGACCAAAGGTCGCATCACCTTCAGGCATATCGAAGGCAAGGGACCAAGCGGGCCTCGTCGCAGACGGTTTTGACCACCAGCCCGTCCGGCACCGGGCTGGGCTACTTGGTCAAGCAAGAACGCATCGCCATCTCTGGCGGTGCCGCTTTGAACATCCGTTCATTGCTAGACAAACAACAATTTCACGACCCACTGGGTGAGGCTTTGGCATTGGGCGTTTCGTCCGCCACTTGGCCATTGTTCGGTTTGGTTTGGCCTTCCGCGCAAAAAATGGCCGATGTCATGCAAGCGTGGCCTCTGGCATCTTTGCGAATTCTGGAAATCGGTTGCGGCCTGGGCTTGGCAAGTTTGGTGGTGCACCGACGGCTGGGCAATATCACTGCTTCCGACTATCACCCTTATACCGAGCGCTTCTTGCAAGCCAATTTGTTACTCAATGGTATGCAGCCCATGCCTTATTTTCGCGGCCACTGGGAACGCACCAACCCACTGCTGGGCGAATTCGATTTGATCATTGGCAGCGATGTGTTGTACGAACGCGATCATCCGCGACAACTGGCGAGCTTTATCCAACGCCATGCAGCGCCACACGCGCAAGTGTTGATCATTGACCCGAACCGAGGTAACCGCGCTCCATTTCACAAAGCCATGCGCCATAACGGTTTTGTGGTGACGCAATCCGAATTGTTGACACCTTTGAATGACAACACACCTTATCGGGGGCGATTTCTGAGCTACCAACGCGACTGATTTTTTCCGCCGCATGGGTTACATTGCGGCGCATGAACGATCAGCACTTTATGCAATTGGCTCTGTCTCAGGCACAGGCTGCTTTGGCTGCAGGAGAGGTGCCGGTCGGCGCGGTGCTGGTTCGTGACGGCAAAGTATTGGCGCAAGCGCACAACGCACCGCTGTCCATGCATGACCCCAGTGCGCATGCTGAAGTGCTGGTCATGCGTGAAGCCGCTCGTCTGCTGGGCAATTACCGGCTTGATGACTGCACTTTGTACGTCACCTTGGAGCCGTGCACCATGTGTGCCGGCGCTATGCTCAATGCGCGGCTGCGCCACGTGGTCTGGGGAGCTGCCGAGCCCAAAACCGGTGCGGCAGGTTCGGTGCTCAATGTGTTTTCTCTGCCTCAGCTAAACCACCAAACCAGGATTGAGGGTGGTGTTTTGTCAGAGGAATGCGCACAACCTTTGCAAACTTTTTTCAAAAACCAACGCGCCCAACAAAAAGCGCGAGCTTTGGCGACACGTTTACGCGACGATGCGGTACGAACCCCAGAGCACGCGTTTGATGGATTGCCTGATTACCATTGGCAGGCGAACTACATCAGCGAATTGCCTGCGTTGAATGGCTTGCGTATGCATTATGTGGACGAGGGCCCCGCTGACGCCGAAGTGATTTGGTTGTGTTTGCACGGCAATCCTGCATGGAGTTATCTTTACAGGCACATGATCCCCGTCTTTTTAGCGGCAGGACACCGCGTGGTGGCGCCCGACATGCCTGGTTTTGGCAAAAGCGACAAACCGAAAAAAGACAGTGCCCATTCGTTTGCATGGCACAGACAGGTGTTGTTGGAATTCATCGAAGCGCTGGATTTGCGCCACATACATTTGGTGGTGCAAGACTGGGGCGGCATTTTGGGACTGACCTTGCCCATGGCACACGAATGGCGTTACGACGCATTGCTGGTGATGAACACCCTGCTGGCCGAAGGAACGCGCCCCTTGAGCCCCGGCTTTTTGGCGTGGCGACAAATGTGTGCCGACAAGCCGTTGTTTGACATCGCCAAATTGTTTGCACGTGGCAACCCCCACATGACCCCCGACGAATGCAACGCCTACAACGCCCCCTTTCCAGACGCAGGACACCGCGCGGCTTTGCGTGCATTTCCGGCCATGGTGCCCTCCGCAGCGGACAGCCCTGGCGCCGACATCTCTCGACAAGCAGCAGCCTTTTTCAAACACCAGTGGCAAGGACGCAGTTTGATGTTCATCGGTCAGCAAGACCCCGTGTTGGGCGAGCCCGTGATGCGCGAATTGCACAACACTGTCAGTGGTTGTCCGCCGCCTGTGTTGCTGCCGCATGCAGGCCATTTTGTGCAAGAGCACGGGCGCGAAATCGCGCTGGAAGCCTTGCAATATTTTCATCCTCATCACCCCAAGGAGTTTTGAAGTGGGTACAACGGATTGGGTTGATTTTCATTGATACAAAGGGTGGTTCATCTTTCATGCACATTTATATTTATTCACCCTCTGGCGCGGTTCGCGATAAGGCTGCTTTGCGACGCGCCATCAAACACCTGGGCCGACTTGGCCATGATGTCGAACTTGACCCAGACGCGCTGAGTACCAAACAGCGTTTTGCGGGCGACGATCAATCGCGAGTGCTGGCTGTTGCGCGGGCTGCCGCCAGCGGCGCTGATGTGGTCATGCCCACCCGGGGGGGATATGGCATCACCCGCTTGATGAAACACTTGCCGTACAAAGCGATTGCCGCCTCTGTCAAACAAGGCACGCGGTGGGTTGGCCACAGCGACTTCACCGCGCTGCAAATGGGTGTGTTGGCAAAGACTGGCGCTGTCACTTGGGCCGGTCCTCACGCATGTGCCGATTTTGGCGCCGAGGCGGTCGACGAAATCATGCAGGATTGTTGGGATGACATGGCGCAGGGCAGGGGAGAGGGCGTGGGTTGGCGATTGCCAAGCACAGACATTGCCCATTTACCCAAACGCAATATGCTGGCCCAAGAGGCCGTGTTGTGGGGCGGCAATTTGAGTGTGCTGTGCAGTTTGATCGGCACGCCTTATTTGCCCGATATTGAGAAAGGCGTTTTGTTTTTGGAAGATGTGGCCGAGCATCCCTATCGAATTGAACGCATGTTGACGCAGTTGTTCAACACCGGTTTGCTGGCCAAACAACAAGCGATTGTGTTGGGTCAATTCACCGATTACACATTGACCAAGCACGACCACGGCTTTCAATTCAACACAGTCGTTGCTTGGTTGCGAGACCAATTGAAAGTGCCTGTGTTGACAGGTTTGCCATTTGGGCATGTGCCCACCAAAGTGTGCTTGCCTGTGGGCCATGAAGTCAATCTTTTGCGCGAAGAACGCGAAGCTTTTTTGCTGTGGGCGCACCACGAAACCCACTGAAGTCCCCACGTCTACAATGGAAAAAGCTTGTTAACGACAAACAAAAACGACATGACGATCTATACCCAACACTACATCAACGGCGTTTGGCAAACCGCAACATCCCAAGCATTTTTTGAAGTCCATGACGCGAGCACGGAAGAGGTCATGGCTACTGTGCCGCAAGGCACGGCAGATGAAGCCGGGCAAGCGGTGTTGGCAGCACGTGCGGCGTTTCCTGCATGGTTCGGGTTGACTGTCGAAGAACGCTGCCAATACATTGACAAAATTGTTGCCGGTCTCAAAGCGCGTACCGATGAAATGGCCACGGCCATTGCGCGTGAAGTCGGTATGCCCATCAAGCTGGCCAAAATGGTTCAAGTAGGTGGCCCCGTGTTTAACTGGGGCAATGCGGCCAAAGTAGCCCGTGCTTTCAGCTATGAAGAAAAAGTAGGGCATTCTTTGGTGGTTCGCGAACCCATCGGTGTGGTCGGTTGCATCACGCCCTGGAATTTTCCGCTCAACCAAATCACACTCAAAGTGGCGCCTGCGCTGGCCGCTGGTTGCACCGTGGTACTCAAGCCGAGTGAAATCGCCCCTGTCAACGCCATGATCCTGGCGGACATCATCCATGCAGCAGGTTTGCCAGCAGGCGTGTTCAATTTGGTCAATGGCGCTGGTCCGGTGGTGGGTGAAGTCTTGGCCAGCCATCCAGAGGTTGACATGGTCAGTTTCACAGGATCGACCCGCGCAGGCAGACGCGTGGCTGCGTTGGCCGCAGACACCGTCAAACGTGTCACGCTAGAGCTGGGCGGTAAGTCGGCCAGCGTGGTGTTGCCGGATGCCGATATGGCGGCAGCGGTGAAAGGCACATTGGCAGCGTGTTTTCTCAACAGCGGTCAAACCTGCTCGGCGCACACCCGCATGTTGGTGCCTGAATCACGCTACGAGGAAGTCAAATCCCTGTTGCAAGCGGGCATCGCCAAATATCCCTTGGGGCCGAGCTTGGCAGAAGACAGCCGGTTGGGCCCGTTGATCACCGCCAACCAACGCGAACGCGTTTTGGGCTTCATTCAGCAAGGCCTGAACGAAGGTGCCGAATTGATTGCAGGCGGCACCGACAAGCCAGCGTTTGCATCGGGTTATTTTGTGCAGCCCACAGCGCTTCTCGTGAAGCCTACACACACATTGGCCAAGGAAGAAATTTTTGGACCGGTCTTGGTGGTCTTGACCTACAAAGATGAAGACGAAGCCGCTCGAATTGCCAATGACACGATTTATGGTTTGGGCGGCGGCGTTTGGAGCGGATCTGACGAACGCGCCATGGCCTTTGCCAGACGCATGCGTACCGGTCAAGTCGATATCAACGGCGCGCCATTCAATGGCAACGCTCCCTTTGGCGGTTACAAACAATCCGGTAACGGCCGTGAAAACGGCAAATACGGGTTCGAGGAATTTTTGGAATTCAAAGCCATTCAGCTCAAACCCGCAGACAAATCCTGATTATTCCATTTAATACGATGCATATTATGTTAAGTCAAAAAAGCCTTTTCCCCATCCGTTCTGCAGCCTTGGCCCTGGCCATGGGTTTACTTGCCTCGGCATCCATTGCCCAACCCGGGCCTGGCCGCAATGAAAATGCGATGCAAGAAACCAGAGACATCGCTGCGGTTATGTTGAAAGAACTCGGTCAAACATTGCAATCTGCCTTGACCAATGGTGGACCCGAAAACGCCATCGGTGTGTGCAAAACCCAAGCGCCTGAAATCGCCAAAAACCTGTCGCTCAAGCACCAATTGCTGGTCGCACGTGTAGGCACTCGTGCACGCAACCCCGTCATGGGTGAACCCAACGAATGGCAAACCCAAGCGCTCAAGCAATTTGAGTCTCGCATCGCACAAGGCGACAAACCCCAAAATATTGAATACGTGGAAGTGGTCAAGTCAGGCCCTTATGACTTGGAATTGCGCTATGCCAAACCTATCGTGCTGCAACCCATGTGCACCACATGCCATGGTTCACCAGAGCAAATTCCAGCGGCTGTCAAAGCCAAACTTTTGGCGCTCTATCCCAACGACAAGGCTATTCACTACAAACCTGGTGAGCTCAGAGGCGCGGTAGTGGTCACTCGGATTTTGTCGCATTGACAGGATCTGGCGGGTATTGCAGGTTCCAACTGTGCAGGAACGCCAATATGTATTCTTTGGCATCTTGGGATTGCGGGTTAAGCGAGTGCTTCGCAAATTCAAGCGCATCGAAACCCAGTTTGTTTTGAATTCTGGGGTCTGCGCCCTCCTCTAGCAGCAACTTGACAGCCGAAGGTGTGCCGTATCGCGCTGCCATCATGAGAGGTGTGGTGCCGTTGGGTGATTCGGCATCTAAGTAAGCGTCGTTTTCTATCAGCAGCCGCATCATTCGAATATGCCCTTTGGTCGCTGCGTAATGCAGCGGGCTCCATCCTAATTTGTTGACCTCTGCACCTTTATCAACCAACCATTGCGCTAATTCCTGTTCGTTCTGAATGGCAGCCAACATCAATGCGTTTTCATCGTTCAGGTTGGTGGCATTGAGCTTTGTGGTGTTGGCTTGTATCAACACCAACGCGCTTTTCAATGATTTGGATTGCATGGCCAAAACCAAGGCTGGAATACCTTTTTCATTGACGGTATTGGGATCAAAACCTCTGTCAAGCAATTCTTGAATCGTGTCTGGCCGGTCTAGACGGATCGCTGTGAAAAAGTCTTCATAACTGCCTGCTGCAGCAGGAAGCGATATCCCACAAGATAGACACAGGGCGAGGAGAAATCTCAATCGAATATTCCTTTTGAGGGGCTGTGCGGCGATTCGCACAGCAAGACATCTTTATCTTGCGAGAGTATCCACTTTTTCATGGGCGTCGGACCTTGGGTCAGATGCCAGATGACATTGTTTTTCCACAACTGGGGATTCATATTGCAAATTTTCCGAGCCAAGCCGACTGCTCTTTGATCTTGTTGGCTAAAAACATAGACTTTTAGCAAATCATGCAAAGGCATCGCTTGGGTCAAATAATTGGTGAGCTGAATGATTTTGTCGGTGTGCAAGGCGTAATTGGATTCATCGACCTCTGTGTTTTGCAGCTCCAAGTAGTCGTCATAGGTTCTGAACCAAAAACTGTGTGTGTCTTGCTGGGTAACTGCATAGGGATTGAACATGAATTGGAAGACGCGCTCATATGCCAATTTGTGGTCTACATACACCCACGCCACCAAAAGCAAATATGCTGTCCAGGTGATCTGAACAAGTTTGTACTTGACTTTCAGGGTGACGACAGGTTGATTCGACATGAAGGCCACGGCAATACTGAATGCCAACAAACTGGGCGCGTACCACAAGGGGTATTCGGTCATGCTGTGTAAGCCAAATATCACAGCCACCATCAGTCCCGCCACCACCGCTGGACGCGATGAAGACTGCAGTGGCTTTTGCTTTAACCAGTATGCAAAAAATACAAGCAATGGGATGGAACCCATCAAGCCCAACTCCAGTTGTATTTGTAGAAGTAAGTTGTGTGCATGGTCCAGCGCACCGTCTAGCTTTGGATAGCTCATTTGTACCCATTGAAATTGCCGCCAGCCAATGCCCCAGACGGGGTTGTCTTGGATGATGTGAGCCACGCCGTTGTAAATATCGAAACGTGTTTGATTGCTTTCTGTGAATCTGTTGTAAATACTTATTTCACTGCCTGGCTTAACCCCTTGAAACACCACCGCTGCAAAGTGAACACAGGCTTGCCACAAAGGTAACCCAATCCATACATTGCTGATGCCACAACGCTTTCTAAAAAACCCACACACAACCGACACCGCGAGTATTTCAATGAGCGCAATCCGTGACAAGGTGGTGTTGATGGCCCACAACAACAACACCATGGCAAGTATTCTGCAAAGCGACACAGGGGCTGCTTTTTCTCGGGGTTCTTCCGACAAAAAAACCAGCGCCACCAAGCCGCAAACACACCAAGTCCCCACGATGTTGGGTTGAGAAATGATCCCCCCTGGTCGCTGGGGATTGCCTGTTTCTATGAAGGGCTCGAAGTATGTGATCCAAGGTGATGCTTGTATCAACAAGACGATGGCGTTGGCCAATGCCACCACAAGCACCGCTGTCAAAAACGCATGCAATAACTCATGTTCTAAGCCTGCATTCACCCATGTTCGGACCAACACGCCCACCATCAATGCTGCAAGCAAGTAACCGATGCCCAACAACGTGAATTCGATCGAAGTGGGTATCCATCCCAATGCGTACTGCGCTGCCACCAGCACTGCCCAAAAGCCTGTCAATGCACCCAAGCTGTTGATTTCTAAACGCAGGAATTTGGTTTCGGGTTGAAACGCGGTCAGGAGTCCCCACACCCCTAACCCCGCCAATGCCAACAGGTCGGGAAGGTACCGGCCGTAAACACTGCCAGCAGGAAAGGTGACCAATGGCAAGGCCAACATCAGAATGAATGAAAGTTGGCAAATAGCCAACCGAAGTTGTTGAGGGTGGATGGTCTTCATCCACCGATCTTAATTTAAATAGCTATATTTAATTAATACGATGGAATAAATTTAAGAAATTATCAGTGGTATGCATGGCCACCGCTTCGTCAGACAAGCCTTTGATTTCGGCAATTTTCTTCGCCACCCACGGCACCAACGATGGGTCATTGGTTTTGCCACGGTGTGGCGCAGGCGCCAGATAAGGGCTGTCGGTTTCTATGAGCATGCGGTTCAGCGGAACCCAAGCCGCGATATCGCGCAAGTCCGTGGCATTTTTGAAGGTCAATATGCCCGAAAAAGAAATATAAAAACCCATGTCCAAAGCCGCCCTGGCCACTTCAGCGGTTTCGGTAAAACAATGAAACACTCCGGTGGCGGGTGCGCTGCCGGCACTGAAGCCTTCCTCTTTCAATATTGCCAGCGTATCGGCACTGGCGCTGCGCGTGTGAATCACCAAAGGCAGCCCCAATTGTCTTGCCGCGCGGATATGGGTACGGAATCGGGTTCTTTGCCATTCCATGTCGGCCACCGAGCGTTCGCCCAAGCGGTAATAGTCCAAGCCAGTTTCCCCAATGCCCACGACTTTGTCGCGTTGCCCCAATCGCAACAAATCTTCCAGTGTGGGTTCTTGCACTTGGTCTTCGTCAGGATGAACACCGGCAGTACACCAAAAATTGTCATGCGCCATGGTGATGCTGTGCACATCTTCAAAAGTTTCTAAACGCGTGCTGATCAACAACGCGCGAGAGACTTGCGCGGCTTGCATGTCTTGCCGAATATCGCTCAAGCGCGCTTGCAATTCAGGAAAGTTCAGGTGGCAGTGAGAGTCGGTATACATCGGGAAAATTCAAGAAGTCAAAGCGCGTTGGGCGCGGCTCACCCAAGCTTCTAACAGCAAACCGGGTTGGTAGGGATGGTCAACAGTTTTGGCCATCATCATCAATTCGCGCGACCACGCGGACAAAGTATCAAACTGCCCGCTGCGAGGCAAATCTTTGAGATTGAAAAAACGCGGGGCTGCGCCCGACTTGGCGCACAGCATGTCGTGACATATTTTTTGCAAGCAAGACAATACCCATGCAGGCGACTGGTCTGCCAACGCGCTGACATCACCTCGGCTGATTTGTACAGGCAGCGACTTCCATGTGTTGGCTTTGATGCCGGATTGAAACATCATCAATGCGTCATCGGGGCGGCCACCGGCGGCTTGTAGCAAAACGCTGGCGTCATCGGCAGGCACGGATTGCTGCACCAGCCATTGGGTGGCTGGCTCCAGGTCAGGCCAGGCCATATGGTGGTTTTGGCATCGGCTCCTGACCGTGGGCAGCAATTCTTGCGCAGCCTGGCAAGCCAAGATGAAACGCGTGTCACCAGGCGGCTCCTCCAGGGTTTTGAGCAAGGTGTTGGCGGTGATGTGGTTCATGCGCTCAGCAGGATGGATCAACACCACTTTCCCTCGCACACCGGCACTGGTGGTTTGGCTGAAGGACAGCATGTCACGCATGGCTTCCACACGTATTTCTCTGCTGGGTTTGCGCTTTTTGTCTTCGATCTCTTTGAGCGATTTTTCGGGCAAAGGCCATTGCCATTCCAGCATGTCGACTTCGGGCATGAGAACCGTCAAATCTGCATGGGCACGCACGGATATGCCATGGCAACTGGGGCAGATACCGCATGCGCCGTATTCCGTGGGGGCATGGCACAGCCATGCGCTAGCCAACGCCAAGCCTAGCTCGTATTGGCCTAATCCAGACGGGCCTTGCAACAAGAAGGCGTGGCCGGGTCGCTGCATCAACGAAAGCAACTGCGATTGCAACCAAGGCGCTAGAGGTTTCATACGGCGTCGGTCGGTAAATAACCACGCTGAACCAAGGCTTGCCACACAGATTGGCGCACCTTGTCTATGGTTGTATCCGCTGGGATGATGGCGAAACGCTCGGGATCGGCTTTCACACGATCGGCATAGGCGTTGTGTACCTGTTCAAAAAAAGCCAAAGGCTGTGACTCAAAACGGTCTGGCACTCGTGCGGTTGCCAAGCGTTGTGCCGCGATAGGCGGGTCTAGTGAAAACCACAAGGTGATGTCGGGTTGTCGAATGCTTTTGTCAGGACGTGCTTGTACCCATGATTCCAATTGGGCCAATACGCGGGTATCAAAACCACGACCGCCCCCTTGGTAAGCGAACGTGGCATCGGTGAATCGGTCGCAAAGCACCACCTGTCCTTTGGCCAATGCTGGTTCAATGACTTGCAGCAAATGGTCGCGTCGCGCGGCAAAAACCAACAACGCTTCACACAACGGATCCATGGCGTCATGCAACACCATGTCGCGCAGTTTTTCAGCCAAGGCCGTACCGCCAGGCTCACGGGTTTGCACCACCTCACGACCTTGTTGGCGAAACGCATCCGACAACGCTTGAATATGGCTGGATTTGCCAGCGCCGTCTATGCCTTCAAAACTGATGAATACGCCGGTGGGTTGCATAGCAAGCTATTGTGCCTTGCCACTTGAAATGCCACGTTGGTAGCGGTCCACCGCTGCGTTGTGGTCGGCCAAGTTATCGCTGAATTGGCTGGAGCCGTCACCACGCGCCACAAAATACAAAGCCTTGCTGGTGGCGGGGTGTAACGTGGCTTCCAGTGCCGCAACGCCGGGCATGGCGATCGGGGTGGGCGGTAACCCTTTGTGCACATAGGTGTTCCAAGGGTGATCACTTTGCAGGTCTGCCCTTCTCAGATTGCCATCGAACGAAGCCCCTAAACCGTAAATCACGGTGGGGTCGGTTTGCAAGGGCATTTGAATACGCAAGCGGTTGTGGAACACGCTGGCGATCATGCGTCTATCGCTGCTCAAGCCAGTTTCCTTCTCCACTATGCTTGCCAATACCAAAGCTTCGTTGGCATTTTTGAGTGGCAAACCGAGGTCACGGTTTTGCCAAGCCGTTGCCAGGTGCTTATCCATGGCAGTGGCCGCCCTTTTCAGCAGATCCAGATCTGAACTGCCTTTGCTGAAGTGGTAGGTGTCTGGTAAGAAACGTCCTTCGGGTGCCAGATCAGATTTGCCCAAATGGCTCATGATTTCTTCATCACTCAAACTGTTGGAATCGTGTTTTAAAAATTCGGAATTGTTCATGGCTTGTCTGAATTGACGCCATGTCCAGCCTTCCACCAAGGTGAGGGTTTTCAAACTCTCCTCACCCCTGACCAATTTCGTCAGCAATTGCCATGCGGATGTTTGCGCATCGATTTCATAGCTTCCCGCACGTATCAAGCGCGATTGACCGCTGAATTTGAAAAAGTAATAGAGCAACGACGGCGAAACATCCACACCAGATGAAACAACAGTTTGAGCGATGGATTTGACCGATTGGCCAGGTTCAACTGACACATCGACGGTCGGTTGCGACAAAGGCAAGGGCCGCCACACCCACCAAGCACTGACCACGGTTGTCAGCATGGCCAGAACCAACAACAGACCCAACCCTGTGCGCCACCGTGTTTTCAAAAGCCTGTCCTGCATGTCAGATAAAGCGGACATGATAATAGAGGCATGACTTCCTCTGAACTTGCACCGACCCTTCCCCCATTGCCTGCTGCTGGCTCATGCGCCCTGCCCCATCTGGGGGTGATTGCTGCGTGCGGCGAGGATGCCGCCCATTTTTTGCACAACCAACTGACCCAGGATTTCGCGCTATTGGATATGCAGCACGCCCGGCTGGCTGCTTTTTGCAATGCCAAGGGCCGCATGCAAGCCAGCATGGTGGGTTTCAAAACTTCTCCTCAAGAGGTATTGCTGGTTCTCCGAGCAGATTTGCTGGCCCAAACCCTCAAGCGTTTGTCCATGTTCGTTTTACGTGCCAAGGTGAAATTGAAAGATGTCAGCGCTAAATGGCAAGTACTTGGTGCTTTCGGTTCAGACCCCCTCTTGGCAACGCCTTGGACCTTGACCCCACATGGCAGCGCATGGCAAGTGGCTTTGTACCCGGCTGCAGGCGTAGCCAGGCGATTGCACCTGTTGCCAGCGAATGAAGCGTTGGTAACCACGAACGTCGATCTGCAAGATTGGTTACTCGGCGAGGTGCTCAGTGGCGTGGCCGATGTGCAAGCCGCCACCTACGAAGCATTCGTGCCGCAGATGCTGAATTACGAATCTGTCGATGGGGTGAATTTCAAAAAAGGTTGCTACCCCGGCCAAGAGGTGGTGGCGAGAAGCCAGTTTCGGGGCATTTTGAAGCGCCGCACGTATGTGATGAGCAGCCCGGTGGCTTTGCAAGCAGGTGTTGAAATTTTCAGCAACACTGACAGCAGCCAACCGGCGGGCTTGGTGGCACAAGCGGTATCGCATGACCAACACGGCCACTGGGCTTTGGTGTGCTTGCAAACCGCTGCCGAACAAGCCGATACGCTGTATCCCGCAGGCTCACCCGACAGCCCATTGCGATTGCATCCCCTGCCTTACGCCTTGCGCGAAGACATTTGAATTCACATGGACGCGTGCAGCATCGCTCGGTAGTCTGCTGGGCTGGCTTCACGCGGATTGGTTTTGTGTGAATGGTCTGCCAGTGCGCCTTGGATGATCGCGTCAAATTGGTCTTCAGTGACACCCATCGCGGCCAAGCCAGTGGGTAAACCCAGCGCGGCGTTCATGCGTTTGATGGCGTCACCCAGTGATTGGGCGGGATCGCTAGCGGGCGCCAATCCCATGGCTTGAGCCATGCGAGCCAGTCGGTGTTCTTGTTGCATAGATTCGGCATGGGCGTTGAATGCAATCACAGCGGGTAAAAACATGGCGTTCAACGTACCGTGGTGCAGCTTCGGGTTGATGCCCCCTAAGCTGTGGCTGAGGGAATGCACACAACCAAGCCCCTTTTGAAAAGCCAGCGCTCCTTGCATAGAGGCGCTCATCATTTGCAGCCGTGCGTGTTTATTCTGACCATCGCGGGTGGCTGTTTGGATATGCGCCCAGCCGCGTTGCAATCCGTCCAGCGCAATACCGTCAGCAGGTGGATTGAAAGCGCTGGACATGAAAGTTTCCATGCAATGCGCAATCGCATCCATGCCGGTGGCTGCGGTCATCAAAGGCGGTAAGCCCATGGTCAAATCGGGATCGAGCAACGCGGTTTTGGGCACCAAATGCCACGAATGAAAACCCAATTTGCGACCGTCGTCGACGATGATGATGGCACCTCTGGCGACTTCGCTGCCTGTGCCTGCCGTGGTGGGAATGGCGATCAAAGGCAATACTTTGGCGGTGATACGCGGAGAGCCTCCTTCAATGGTGGCGTAGGTGGTCAACGGCCCGGGATGGGTGGCTGCGATGGCTACTCCCTTGGCGCAGTCCATGGAAGAGCCACCGCCCAATGCAATCAAACCATCGCATTGGTGGTCCACACACAAGCGGGTGGCTTCACGGACCGAAGCTTCAGTGGGGTTGGATGGCGTGCCAGCGTAAACCGTGCAATCCACACCGGGCAGGGCATCAAGGGCATGTTGCAGCAAACCCGCAGCTTTGATACCCGCATCGGTCACGATCAACGGGCGCGTTATGTGGTGCTGTTGGCATTCTTGCGCAAGCCGTTTGATCGCGCCGGGTTCGATGTGTATTTGCGTGATGTAGAGAATGCTGGACATGGTGGACCCTCAGAGCGTTGTAGGATGCTGCGACTTTAACGGACGGCTTTGGCAACATGGAAAAAAAAGATTTTCGATTTCTTCACCCTTTGCGTGTGCGCTGGGTAGAAGTGGATATGCAAAAGATCGTGTTCAATGGACACTATCTGATGTATTTTGATACGGCAGTGGGTGACTATTGGCGCCACTTGGTGCTGCCCTACGAAAAGACCATGCACGACCTGGGCGGTGATTTGTACGTGGTGAAGTCCAGTTTGGAATACAAAGCCTCGGCGGTCTATGACGATTTGCTTCACATCGGCATCCGTTGTCAACGCATCGGCAATTCTTCCCTCACTTTCCAAGCGTGCGCATTTCGCGGAAACCACGTGTTGGTGACGGGTGAGCTTATTTATGTGTATGCCGACCCGACCTCGCAAACATCGAAACCCGTTCCACAAGAATTGCGCGACACCTTGCTGGGCTTCGAGCAAGGCGAACCCATGGTCAAACTTCAATTGGGCAGTTGGGGCGCGTTGAAGTCGGTTGCCGGCGCATTGCGCACCGAAGTGTTTGTCGAAGAACAAGGGGTCAGCCAATCCTTGGAATGGGATGACCAAGACGCAGTGAGTTTGCACGCCTTGTTGCGCAACCGCATGGGTTTGCCGGTGGCCACTGGCCGTTTGTTACCCGCAGTAGACGGTGTTTCCAAAATCGGTCGCATGGCCGTGAAAAAAACGTTGCGTGGTTTGAAGCTAGGAGACCAAGTGCTCAACGGTTTGATCGAAGCAGCGCGTAAACGCGGCGACACCGAAGTGGTGCTGTCTGCCCAATGCACTGCTGAACATTTCTACCACCGGCAAGGCTTTGTCCGCAGAGGTGAAGTGTTTCAAGAAGCAGGCATGGACCATGTGCAAATGTTCCTGCGGCTTTGAACGCAAAACAGCTTACAAAGGCTGCACAACGCTGGGGTCCGGCCGCTGTAACCATTGCGCCAATTCATCCGCCAATTGACCCGCTTGGGCCACGGCGATTTGCCACGCCTTGATTCGACCCGGCAAATCGCGCTGGTAAGTCATGAAGTCGCTGCGGTCTGGGAGCTTGCCGTTGGGCAATTGCTTCACCCAATCCGGATGCGGAGACAACACCACCGTGGTGTCCAAAAACGGCGTGGCGGCATGGCGCCAAGTCAATTTTTTGTCCAACCACCCCGGCACGACATGTTGTTGAAAATGCGGATAAAGCGTCAGTCCTTTGGCGCTTCGGTAATCCAAATGCAAGTGGTAATCGGTGATGCCGCCATCCCAATATGCTCCCTTGGGAGCACCTGCAATATCGTGTACTGCATTGAGCACAAACGGAATAGAGCAACTGGCCTGAACCGCTTTTAAAAAATTGTCTTCGGTCAGTGCGATATGCCGGGTTCGGTAATCGAGCACACGAAAAGGCAAAGGCTGCGGATGGCCTAAAAAAGACGAAGAAAACACCACACGCTCTAACCAAGCCGACATGGCTTTGCGGTTGACCAGATTGGTCAGATAAGCCCCGGCATAACCCAAGGTTCGTCGCAACGGTGTGTCGCGGTGCAACATGCCAAGCCCGTGCGATGTCATGACATGCAAGCGATAGCGCGGATGTTGCAACACTTTGTGTATGCGTCCCGCATAAAAGCGGCGCAGATTGGCTGCGAAATCATCGCTGACTTGCTGTGGCGTAGGGCGATTTTGTCCAGGCGCCAATTCATAGTTTTGGCGCACATACGCCTCTTCAAGCGCGAGCAATTCTGCTTTGGGATCGGGCAAACATGCGGTGGCCATGCGCCAAGCACCGATCGAGGCACCCACCAAATCTATCGGTTGCTGGCTGCGAGGTAACCATTGGTCAAACAAATATCGGTCGATCGGGCCGAGTATCAAACCCTTGGGCCCGCCTGCTGCACCGGGAATGACGCTGATGTGCTGCGGTCCAAGCCCGTTTGCCCGAATATGGGCCATGGCTTGCGGACCCGCGTGAATACACAAAGCTCGCATAGAAGAAAAATTCAGTGACCGCGCAATGCCTGTTTCAGTTGGATGCCTATATCGGGACGTTCTGCAAACGGATCGGGTGGGTTGCTGCCCTGCACTATCGCGTCGAAACGGGTTTTGGCATTGCCCAGCGCTTTGGGGTGGCTGTAAATATAAAACTGGTTTACCCGGATGGCATCGAACACCATAAGCGCGACCTGCGCAGCACTGACTTTGCCACTGCTCACAGCTTTGTCGCTCATGGCTTGCCCAATGAGTTGGCTTTGCGTGGGCTGGGCGGCAGCCAAATGGCCGGGACGGTTTCTTTCGCTTTGGTTGATACCGGTTGGCACAAAGTAAGGGCACAACACGCTGGCACTCACCTGATCAGTCACCAAGTTCAAATCTTGGTAGAGCGTTTCGGTGAGAGACACCACGGCGTGCTTGGTCACGTTGTAAATACCCATATTGGGCGGCGTGAGCAAACCGGCCATGCTGGCAGTGTTGACGATATGGCCTTGCCATGTTGGGTCTTGTTGGGCGGCTTGCAGCATCATCGGGGTGAACAAGCGCACACCGTGGATCACGCCCCACAAGTTGACGCCCAGTAGCCATTCCCAATCTTGCAAAGTGTTTTCCCACAACAATCCGCCCGCACCCACACCGGCGTTATTGAAAACAAAATGCGGTGCGCCAAACCGCTCTTGTACGGCAGTGGCCAGTTCTTGCATGTCGTCAGCATTCGAAACATCGACACGCTTGGCCATGACATGCACACCCAAGGCTTTCATTTCGTCATGCGCTGTTTTCAATGCGTCTTTTTGGACATCGACCAGCACCAAATTCATGCCCAGAGAAGCACCGATGCGTGCACATTCCAGTCCAAAACCCGATGCGCCTCCGGTCAGCACAGCGGTTTTGCCTTTGAAGTCGCTGATCATGCATCCACCTTTTTCATGATGAAGCCCATGCGGGGAAAGTGCACATGCAATTTGCCCACTTGTGCATCGTTGCGTTCCAAAGTCAAACGGGTGCGCGTGGCCGCCACCAATTTGCCTGCGGTCGGTTCTGTGCCGAAACTCTCGGCCGCAACGGTGACTTCGGTGCCTAAGGGAATGCCGTGCTCGTCTTGAAACACGTCATCGGAATGAGGCATAGGTTCAGCAGCGGCGGCTACTTGCAGTGCTTGCGCCGCGCTGATGGTGTGTTCTTTCCCATGTCCCCAAGCAGCCATGCGGTGCGCCCAGTCGCGCACCAAGGGGGTGGCGTCCAGTATGTGATCGATCACGGGCACTTTGACCAAGGTAAACCACACAGAGTGGTACACAGAAAAGTCTGCCAAACAAGGCGTATCGCCCAGTAAAAAGGGTTGTCCTTCCAGCATCGTGGATAGGCGGCGTAAATGGCTTTTGTACATGGCCGTGGCATCTGCTGGCGGCATGCGGGCACCCCCGCCACGCATGGCTTTCCTGTCTTCGGCAAACACCTTGACCACCTCTGGAGGCATACCCGCCATCACGTGTTGTGCGCCTTGGGGTTGAAAGTTGTATGCCATGGCCACCGGAAACAACAGGTTGTCAGCCCATTGCGCCACAGTTCTCACCAGGCCTTTCGGTGCAGCGTTGTAGAGTGATGGCGTGGGAACACTGTGCTCAATCACATCGCAAATCAAGGCGGTATCGCAGTAAATGTCTGCGCCGATTTGCAGCACAGGCGTTTTACGGTAACCGCCGGTCAAAGGCATCAAATCCGGTTTGGGCATGACCATGGGGATTTCAACGCCCTGCCATTCGATGTGTTTATATCCAAAAATCAAACGGATTTTTTCAGCAAACGGCGAGGTGGGGTAATGGTGAAGAATCATGCGGCCTCAAATCTTGACAACTTGCTTACCGAAATTTTTGCCCTTGAGCAAACCAAAAAATGCTTCAGGGGCATTGGCCAAACCGACAGCCACGGTTTCGCGTGGTTTGAATTTTCCAGTGCCGACCAGTTCGCCGAGTTCTTTCAAAGCCACGGGCCAATCGGCGGGATGTTCACTGACGATAAAGCCTTGCACCTTCATGCGGTTGACCAGTATCAGCGAGGGATTGGCCATGGGTATGGGGTTGCCGTTGTACCCTGAAATCATGCCGCACACTGCGATACTGCTGAAATGGTTCATGCGCAACATGACGGCGTCAAGCACCATGCCACCCACATTTTCAAAATGCCCATCGATGCCGTCGGGACACACTTCCTTGAGTGCTTTGGAGAGGGACAAATAATCGCTGTGCTGTTTGTAATCTAGGCAAGCGTCGAAACCCAGTTCGTGGGTGACGTAATCGCATTTGTCTTTTCCACCGGCGATACCGACAACACGACAACCCCGCGCTTTGGCCAAGGCACCAAAGGCGCTGCCAACCGCCCCACTCGCAGCGCTGACGGTCAAGGTCTGTCCCGCCTTGGGCTCCATGATGCGTACCAAGCCGTGCCATGCGGTCACACCCGGCATGCCCACAGCACCCAAGTAATGGCTGATGGGAACATGTGTGGTGTCAATTTTGCGCAGCATGCCCGGGGCGCTGGCATCGACCACGCTGTAGGTTTGCCAACCACCCATGCCCACCACTTTGTCGCCCGGCGCAAACCCGGGGTGGCGGCTTTCCACCACTTCACCGACCGTGCCACCAATCATGACGCTGTTGAGCGGTTGCGGCAAGGTATAGCTTTTGACATCGTTCATGCGGCCGCGCATATAGGGGTCAAGGCTGAGGTATTCGTGTTTGACCAGCACTTGCTGATCGGCCAGCGGCGGTGTGTCGAGCGTGAGCAATTGAAAATTCTCGGCCAAGGGCTCGCCTTTGGGGCGACTGACCAAATGGATTTGCAGGTTTTGCGGCATGTGTGTCTCCGTGGGAAATAGCGGTTATGTGAAAGAAAAATCAAGCATCGTGTGAAGAATCTGAACCACCGCAAATGGCGCTGACACCACCATCGACTGCCAGCCATTGCCCCGTGATGTGTTTGCCTGCATCGGAGGCGAACAACAAAGCCAAGCCTTTGAGGTCTTCGTCGTCACCCAAACGGCGCAACGGTGCATGCGACGCCAAGGTGTCTTCACCCAAAGTTTTCAGCAAACCCGCCGTCATTTTGCTGGGGAAAAATCCTGGGCAAATTGCATTCACGCGAATACCGTGTTCGCCCCATTCTCCTGCCAATGCGCGGGTGAAATTGATCACGGCGGCTTTGGAGGTGTTGTAGGCCAAGGTTTTCATGCCACTGGGGTTGCCGCCCAACCCGGCGATGGACGCCACGTTGATGATGCTGCCACTGTGGCGTGCAATCATGCTGTGCTTTCCCAAATATTGGCTCAGAATGAAATAGCCGCGCACATTGAGGTTCATGATTTTGTCCCAGGCTTCCAGCGGATGGTCTTCGGCAGGTGAGCCCCATGCCGCACCGGCGTTGTTAACCAGCACATCGACATGCCCAAACGCTTTCAAGGTTTCTGCGGCCAATCGGTGAATGTCTTTTTCATTGGCGCAATCAGCCGCTGTCCAATGCACATCGATACCGGCGCTTTTCAGTTCAGCCGCCGCTGTTTGAAGGTCTGCCTCTTTGCGTGAACTGATCATGATGCGGGCACCGGCTTCGCCCAGCGCGCGGGCCAATTGCAAACCCAGTCCGCGAGACCCGCCGGTCACCAAAGCGGTTTTGCCAGTCATGTCAAAAAGTTGTTTCACAGTGCGTGTCATGGTGTCTTTCCGTAATGAAGTGAGGGATGAAATCAAAAAGCGTCTTCAGGCATCTGGGCGCAGGTGGCATCTTGCGATTGCACCACTTTCAGCCAAGCACTGATTTTGGGCAATTCGTATTGAAAGAAATACTGACAGGCCAAACGCCTTCCGGTGTTTGCTGCCCCATCGCCTTGGCTGGCCAGACTCAGATCCAACCATATCCAAGCCAGCACGGTGTGACCAAAAGCCTGCATGTACGGCACAGCATTCGCCAAAGACAACGCAGGGTCATTGCCTTGCCAAGCATCGCGCGTGGCCTGACACACATCCGTCCAAGCGGATGTCAAAGCTTTCGACTGTTGAATCTGGTCGGCTGTGTTTGCGCGGGCACAAGTGGCGAGTATGCGCTGTCCCAGCATGTGCAGCCCCAAGCCATCTTGCAGCAACACTTTGCGTCCCAATAAATCCATGGCTTGTATGCCATGGGTGCCTTCGTGGATCATGTTCAATCGGTTATCGCGCCAATACTGTTCCACAGGAAAGTCTCGTGTATAGCCATAGCCTCCATGGATTTGAATGGCCAGGCTGTTGGCCTCCAGGCACCATTCGCTGGGCCAGCTTTTGATGATGGGCGTGAGCACCTCGAGCAACCATTGGGCTTGGTGTTTTTGATCTGCATCGCCAGTGTGTAATTCGTCGACCAAACGGGCGCCATACAAGCCCAGCGCCAGCGCCCCTTCACCGTAGGCTTTTTGAGCCAGCAACATGCGCTTGATATCGGCATGATCGATCAAGCGCACAGGTGGCATTTCGGGGTTTTTGCCTGCCGGACCGACAGGCCGGCCTTGCGTGCGTGTGCGTGCATAGTCCAAGGAGGCGTAGTACCCCGCCAAGCCCAACATCGTGGCGGCCAGACCCACACCAATGCGCGCTTCATTCATCATGTGGAACATGCAACGCAAACCTGCGCCGGGTTGGCCGACCAAATACCCGATAGCGCCACGCTTGCCATGCGGCAAATAACGGCCTTCGCCGAAATTCAGCAAGGTGTTCACGGTGCCGCGCCAACCAAGTTTGTGGTTGAGCCCTGCCAAAGCCACATCGTTTCGTTCGCCGGTGAGTTCGCCATGCGAATTGACCATATGCTTGGGAACAATAAACAAGGAAATACCTTTGGTGCCCGCAACCGTCTTGCCGTCGGCCCCAGGAATTTTGGCCAACACCAAATGCACAATGTTTTCGGTCAATTCATGGTCGCCGGTGGATATCCACATTTTGTTGCCTGTGAGCCGAAACCGCGGCCCCAGAGCATCCTCGGCATGGTCCTCGCCATCGGGCACAGCTCGGGTGGTGATGTCTGACAGCGATGAGCCCGCTTGTGGTTCAGACAAACACATGGTGCCGGCAAAGCGGCCGTTGAATTGGTTGAAGGCAAACACTTTGCGTTGCGCTTGACTGCCGTGTGCCATCAATAAATTGGCATTGGCCACCGTCAGCATGCTCGCGCCAATGCTCACTGAAGCGCACGCAAAAAATGCATTGGCTGCCGCTTCCACGGTGTAAGGCAACTGCATGCCGCCCACATCGTGGTCTTGGGCTGCGCTCAGCATGCCGCTGGCGGCATACGCATTCAAAGCCTCTTGGGTACAAGCAGGCAATATGACTTTCTCGCCATCAAACACCGGTTCTTCGATGTCGACGGTGCGGTTGAACGGCGCGTATTTTTCGCGGGCCATGCGCTCACAGGTATCGAGCACCGCATCAAAGGTTTCGCGTGAATGGTCAGCAAACCGCTCACGGGTTTGCAATTCCTCTGTGTGGAGCCATTCGTACAGCAAAAAATCGACAGTGTTGCGCAAGGTCATGGGGTGACTTTAAAAGAAAAAAACCCGTCACGCAGGACGGGTTGTCTTGTGGATGACTGTCAAATTCAGAGCACTTCAAACACGCCTGCAGCGCCCATGCCGCCGCCAATGCACATGGTGACACAGACGCGCTTGGCGCCCCGACGCTTGCCTTCAATCAGCGCATGACCCGTCAGACGCTGGCCACTGACGCCGTAGGGGTGACCCACCGCAATCGCACCGCCGTTGACATTGAGCAATTCAGGCGGAATACCGAGTTTGTCACGGCAGTACAGCACTTGCACAGCAAACGCCTCGTTGAGTTCCCACAAATCGATGTCGTTGATGGTCAAGCCCAGGCGTTTGAGCACTTTGGGAATGGCATACACCGGACCGATACCCATTTCGTCGGGTTCACATCCGGCCACGGCAAAGCCCAAAAAACGGCCAAGGGGGTTAAGATTGTGCTTGGCGGCGTAGTCTTCACTGGTGATCACGCAAGCACCGGCACCATCCGAGAACTGCGAAGCATTGCCAGCCGCAATCACGCCACCAGGTACCGCTGGCTTGATGCTGGAGATGCCTTCGGCTGTGGTGCCTTCACGCAGTCCTTCATCCACATTGACAGTGACTTGTTTGGTCATCATGCCCATGACTTTGTCGACCACGCCGGCTTGCACAGTGATCGGTGCGATTTCATCGTTGAATTTGCCTGCCGCTTGGGCCGCGCAGGCCTTTTGTTGGCTGGCCGCGCCGTACTCGTCCATGCGGTCGCGGCCGATGTTGTAACGCTTGGCCACTTGTTCAGCGGTTTGTAACATGTTCCAGTAAATCTCTGGTTTTTTCTTCATCAGTGCGGGGTCAGAGAGCATGTGTTGGTTCATCTCTTGTTGCACACAAGAAATACTTTCCACACCACCTGCCACGTAGACATCGCCTTCGCCAGCGATCACGCGCTGTGAAGCCAATGCAATGGTTTGCAGACCCGATGAGCAAAAACGGTTGACGGTCAAACCGCTGACGGTGATGGGGCAATCTGCCATCAACGCAATTTGCCGGGCGATGTTGGCACCGGTCGCGCCCTCTGGGTTGGCACAACCCATGATGACATCCTCGACGTCGGCCGCATCAATGCCGGCCCGGGCAATGGCGTGTTTGACGGCGTGGCCACCCAAGGTGGCGCCATGGGTCATGTTGAAAGCGCCTCTCCAGCTTTTGGCCAAGGGCGTACGTGCAGTGGAAACAATGACAGCGTTGGTCATGGGAACTCCTTAATTGAATGTTTTGCCTTCAGCGACCAAGCGAGCGAGCAGAGGTGCTGGTTGCCAAAATGATGCGTCGTCGTGCGGGTTTTTTGCGAACCGGTTCATGGCTTGAACCATATTGAACAAACCAAAATGGTCCGCATACATCATCGGGCCGCCTCGGTAGATGGGAAAGCCGTAGCCAGTGATGTAGACCATGTCGATGTCGCTGGCACGCGCTGCAATGCCCTCTTCCAAGATATGCGCGGCTTCGTTGACCAAAGAAAACACCAAGCGCTGAACGATTTCATCGTCGCTGATTTTGCGGACCTCGATACCCAAGGACTGGCGATGGTTCGCGATCATGTCTTCGACTTCTTTGCTGGGAATCGCATCGCGCTTGCCAGCTTGGTAGTCATACCAGCCTTTACCCGCTTTTTGTCCAAAGCGGCCCATTTCGCACAACAAGTCTGCGGTCTTGCTGTATTTCATGTCGGGCTTTTCCAAGTAACGGCGTTTGCGAATCGCCCAACCGATGTCGTTGCCGGCCAAGTCGCCCATGCGAAACGGGCCCATGGCAAAGCCAAATTTTTCAACCGCCTTGTCTACCTGTTGCGGCGTGCAACCTTCTTCGATCAAGAAACCCGCTTGGCGGCTGTACTGTTCGATCATGCGGTTGCCTATGAAGCCATCACACACACCCGAGACCACTGCGGTTTTCTTGATTTTTTTGGCGACCGCCATGACCGTGGCCATGACGTCTTTGGCGGTGTCTGCACCGCGCACCACTTCCAGCAGTTTCATCACATTGGCTGGGCTGAAAAAATGCAAGCCGACGACGTCCTGCGGACGTTGTGTGAAATGGGCAATCGCGTTGACATCCAACGTAGAAGTATTGGAGGCCAGAATGGCACCGGGCTTCATCACTTCGTCGAGTTTTTTGAACACCTGTTCCTTGACACCTATCTCTTCGAAAACCGCTTCAATCACCAAGTCTGCGTCTTTCAAATCTTCGTAGTTCAAGGTGGTGCTGAGCAAGTCCATGCGCTGTTTGAGTTTGTCCTCTTTGAGCTTGCCCTTTTTGACTTGCGCTTCATAGTTGCTGCGCATGATGCCGACACCTTTGTCCAAGGCCTCTTGCTTCGTCTCCAAAATTTTGACGGGAATACCTGCGTTGAGAAAATTCATGCTGATGCCGCCACCCATGGTGCCCGCACCGATCACGGCCACCGACTGGATGTCTCTTTGCGGTGTATCGGCGGGCACATCGTCGATTTTCGAAGCCGCGCGTTGGGCCACAAACAAATGGCGCAATGCACGGCACTCGGGCGTCCACATCAGGTTAGTGAAAATTTCGCGCTCTGCCGCCATGCCTTGGTCAAATTTCATCTTGGTGGCGTTTTGCACCGCTTCAATGCATTTGGGCGGCGCGGGGTATTTGCCTTTGGTCATGCCGTTGACCATGTTGTGGCTGAATTTGAAAAAAGCGTCTGCGTTGGGGTGCTTGCAAGGCAGGTTGCGAACCAGCGGCAGTGGCGAAGTGCCCACCACGCCTTGGGCAAATGCAATCGCTTCTTGCAGCAAACTGTCTTTGGATTCGGCCATTTGGTCAAACAATTTTTGTCCGGGCAACATGGCGAGCATTTCGCTCTTGACAGGTTCACCGCTGACGATCATGTTCAATGCCGCCTCGACACCAATCACTCTGGGTAGGCGCTGGGTGCCGCCTGCGCCGGGGATCAATCCCAACTTGACTTCGGGCAAAGCCACATCGCAACCCGGTGCAGCCACGCGGTAATGGCAACCGAGCGCCAATTCAAGACCGCCGCCCATGGCCACGCTGTGAATAGCTGCAACCACCGGTTTGCTGCAGTTTTCAATGGCAGAAATCACGCTGAGTAAATTTGGCTCTTGAAGCGCTTTGGGTGAGCCAAATTCTTTGATGTCAGCACCGCCTGAAAAAGCTTTGCCTGCACCCGTGACCACGATGGCTTTGACCGCGTCGTCAGACACCGCTTGCTGCAACCCCTGCACGATGGCTTGTCGGGTGGCCAATCCCAGTCCATTGACGGGCGGGTTATTCATGGAGATCACGGCGACATCGCCATGAACAGCGTAATCAGCACTCATGTAGGTTCCTTGAGAATGGAGATGGATTAAAAAAGAACGATCGTACTTTTTTGCAGATTGTAGACCGAAGTTCTAGGCTTTTGTCAGACCTCGAGCCATTCTTTGCGAACAGCCGTGTCTTCCTTTAAACGGGCAGGCGTGCCATCAAACACCATGCTGCCGTGTCCCATGACCAAAGCACGGTCAGAGATTTGCATTGCAATGGTGAGTTTTTGTTCGATCAACAACACAGAAACACCCCGGTGACGAAGCTCTTGCAGAAACACACCAACTTGCTCGACGATTTTGGGCGCCAGCCCTTCGGTGGGTTCATCGATGATGATGAGCTCAGGGTCGCCCATGAGGGTGCGACACAAAGTCAGCATTTGCTGTTCACCGCCAGACAACACGCCTGCTTCGGTGTGCTGGCGTTCCCGCAACCGTGGAAACAGCTGGTACATGTCTTCAAACTGCCAGCGACCTGTGGGAACTTTGCCTTTGAGGCCCAGCAACAAGTTTTGATGAACCGTGAGCTTGGGAAAAATATCGCGGTTCTCTGGCACATAACCAATACCCATGTGCGCGATGTCAAACGGTTTGCGATGGACCAAGCTCTGACCGTGAAAGGTCATGGTGCCGTGGCAATCTACCAAGCCCATGATGGCTTTGGCGGTGGTTGAACGGCCCGAGCCGTTGCGCCCAAGCAGCGCCACGATTTCGCCTTGCGCGATGTCAAAGCTCACACCTTGCAGCACATGGCTTTTGCCGTAATACGCATGGAGTTGGTCGATATGCAGCATATTCAATGGCCCTGGTCCGGTGAACTGCCCAAATAGGCCTCTTGTACCCGGGCATTGGCACGCACATTGTCTGGGGTGTCAAAAGCAATCACTTCACCATAGACCAATACCGCAATTTTGTCGGCCAAACCAAACACCACGCCCATGTCATGTTCCACCGCCAGCAGGGTTTTGCCTTGTGTCACGGTTTTGATCAACGCGATGAAACGCTCGGTCTCGCTTTTGCTCATGCCCGCGGTGGGTTCATCCAGCAACACCACATCGGCACCGCCAGCCATGGTGATGCCGATTTCCAAGGCGCGTTGTTCAGCGTAGGTAAGATTCATCGCCAACACATTCCGCTTGTTTGCCAATTGGATCCGCTCCATCCACAGTTGTGCCAATTCGTTCGCGTCTTTCAAGCGGCTTAAAAATGACCAAAAGCTGTAGCGGTGTCCTAAGCTCCAAAGCACAGAGCAGCGCAGATTTTCAAACACACTCAACTTGGGAAAAATATTGGTGATTTGAAAACTGCGTGACAAACCTTGGCGGTTGATTTCAAAGGGCTTGAGTCCGTCAATGCGTTGCCCGTGCAAATGGATTTCTCCGCTGGTTGGCGCGAATCTGCCGCTGATCAAATTGAAAAGCGTGGATTTGCCCGCGCCATTGGGGCCAATGATGGCCACTCGCTCTCCGGCTTGCACGCTTAAATCAACCCCGCGGATGATTTGTGTTTTGCCAAATTGCTTGTGCAGGTTGCGCAAAACCAAGGAAGGCGATTGGCTCACGGCTTGCTCCCTGCGCCGGCCAGATCGGCTTGAACTTGGTCCCAGACCCCCATGAACCGTTTGCGTTGCCATTCAAACAAGCCCAAGCCTGCCAGCAACAAACTGCCTGCAAACCACCAGTGGCTGGCGGCATGCGTGTCTAAAGTGATACCTGCAAACACCAACTGAGAACTCATGGCAGCATTGAGTTGCAAGTGATAAACCATCTCAATCAATGCACTCGCACCCGCCAGCATCAATAAACCGGACAGGAGTAAACCCACATAGCCATTGAACAATCGGCCGAAAGCACCCGCTTTGAATATGCGCAAGTTGACCATGATCAATGCAGCAAAACCGCCGGGGGCGTACACCACCATGAAAAGAAATACGAATCCCAGATAAAGCAGCCAGGCCTTGGTCAATTCAGACAACAATACAAAAGCCAACACCATCAAAATGCCACCCAGCACTGGCCCGAAAAAGAAGGTTGCGCCACCCAAGAAAGTGAACAGCAAATATGCGCCTGATCGGGCTGGGCCAACCACTTCGGCCGTGACGATTTCAAAATTGAGCGCACCCAAACCACCTGCGATGCCCGCAAAAAAACCTGCAATGATGAATGCACGGTAACGCACCTGCTGGGTGTTGTAACCAATGAATTCCACACGTTCAGGGTTGTCGCGAACGGCGTTCAAGATGCGGCCCAAAGGGGTTTGTGTCAATGCATACAACAAAACCATGCTGACAAAAGTGTAGAGCGCAATCAGGTAGTACACCTGGCGTTGCGGGCCAAAATTGATACCCATGACCGCTTCGCCCACGACCCGGTTACCCGACACCCCAGCCTCACCGCCAAAAAATTCAGAAAACATCAGAGACATGGCAAACACCAACTCCGCCATGCCCAATGTGATCATGGAGAACGTGGTCCCAGATTTGCGCGTGGTGACAAAACCCAATAAAACGGCAAAGCCCATGCCGGCCAAACCACCCACCAAGGGCAGCACAGAGACGGGCAAATAAAAACTGCCCTGCCCGACCATGTTGAGCGCATGGATAGTGAAATAACTGCCCATGCCGCTGTAGACCGCATGACCAAAACTCAGCATGCCGCCTTGACCCAACAAGATGTTGTAAGACAGGCAAGCGATGATGGCGATGCCCATTTGCGACATCATGGTCATCGATAAATTGCTGGTGAACACCCAAGGCGCCAATACCAGCAACATGGCAAACAGCCCCCAAACCCATTGGTCAGATGAAACCACAGAGGATTTGCTAACCAGGTCAGACATCGCGCGTACCCAATAAGCCCCGTGGGCGGAAGATAAGAATCAACACAAGCAGCAAATAAGGCAGCACTGGAGCCGCTTGCGACACCGACAGTTGCAGCATGGTGTTATTTTGTGCATTGGCAGACAGTTTGACACCCAAGTCGGAGAGGAACTGCAATATAGAGTAATCCACTGCAACAGCAAATGTTTGTATGACACCAATCAAAATAGATGCAAGGAACGCACCGCTGAGCGAACCCATGCCGCCCACCACCACCACCACAAAGATGACAGAACCAACCGTCGCTGCCATGGCGGGTTCGGTGATGAAAGTAAAGCCGCCAATCACACCCGCCAAGCCGGCCAAGCCAGTACCCATGGCAAAAACCAACATGAAAATACGCGGCACATTGTGTCCCAAGGTTTCCACGGTTTCAGGGTGGGTAAGCGCAGCCTGAATAATCAAACCAGCTCGTGTGCGGGTCAGCACCCACCACAAGCTCACCACCATCCCAATGGCAGTGAGCATGATGAAACCACGCGTCGCAGGAAAAGGTGAGCAGACAATCCGGACAGCAAGATCTGCCGGGGTACAAATGCCGCCTGCGGCACCAGCCACCAGCGACAAACCCTCGGCAGAATGGTTGATCAGTGTGAACAATGGGCCTTGTAAGAAAGCAGGTGCAGTGAAATCAACCGCTACCCTGCCCCATACCAGCTGCACCACTTCCAACACCACGTAGGACAACCCGAAGGTGACCAGCAATTCAGAGACGTGGCCCATTTTGTGCACCCGCCGCAGCACCTGGCTTTCAAACAACGCGCCAGCGGCGCCGGTCAGCAGCGGCGCCAAGACAAGCGCCACCCAAAAACCCAAGACGCCACTCAAGGTGTAACCAAAATACGCGCCAAGCATGTAAAAGCTGGCGTGGGCGAAATTGAGCACACCCATCATGCTAAATATCAGGGTGAGACCTGAGCTCAACATGAACAGCAGCAAGCCGTAGCTCAAACCGTTCAACATGGAAATCACAAAAAATTCCATGTCAGGCCCGCGCGTTTGGGTGAGAAGAGCGCCTGCAAGCAGACGGGTACAGCAAAAAAGTCACGTCAGGGCGTCTTCATTTGGCAGCTGGTAGGTGTGCTGGACACATAAGGCTCAAAGGTTTTGACCGGGGCCAATGTCATGCCAGTGTTCTCTGGGCTGTAAGGGTATTTTTTGTCAGCCTTTTGCCAAACAGTCACGTACAAAGTTTGCTGCAACTGGTGGTCAAGTTTGCGCATCTCCATGTCACCATTAAAGCCTTTGAACTTGTACCCGTGCATGGCTGCCGCAACTTTGACCGGATCGGTGGATTTGGCTTGCGCCATGGCACCCGTGAGCACATCAAAAATACTGATCATGGAACCGGTGTACAAATCGTCTTTGAACTTGGCTTTGAAACCGTCTCGGTACTTGGCCATGGGACCGGTCATGTTGTAGTGGGCGTAGGCCACTTGGTACACCCGGCCTGCAGCGCCTTGGCCCAAAGCGGTTGGTGTGCCTGTGACACCTGTGTAGTAAGTGAAAAAGCGTCCTGTGTAGCCTGCTTCATTCGCGGCTTTGACCAACAAGGCCAAGTCAGAACCCCAGTTGCCAGTGATGACCGAATCAGCTCCGGAGGCTTTGATTTTGGCAATGTATGGCGCGAAATCGCGAACTTGCGCCAGCGGGTGAAGGTCTTCGCCAACGATTTGTATGTCGGGGCGTTTGCGTGACAAGGTTTCTTTCGCGTATTTAACAACTTGCTGACCGTGAGAATAGTTTTGGTTGAGCAGGTAAATCTTTTTGACATCAGGCAGGTCTTTGATGAACGTTGTCAACGCTTCCATTTTCATGGATGTGTCCGCGTCAAAACGGAAATGCCAGTAACTGCATTTGTGGTTGGTCAAATCTGGGTCAACCGCTGAATGGTTCAGAAAAATGATTTCTTTACCGGGGTTGCGTTCGTTGTGCTTGTTGACAGCGTCTACCAAAGCACCCGCCACCGAGGATCCATTGCCTTGGGTGATGTAGCGCACCCCTTGGTCCATGGCCGCTTTGAGTTGGTTCAGACTTTCAGCAGGACTGAGCTTGTTGTCCATGCCAATGATTTCGAATTTCACCCCAGCCGCATTGCCCTTGTTGTACTCCTCTGCAAGGTATTGCAAGGTTTTGAGCTGGTTGGAGCCCACCGGTGCCATCAAACCCGAGAGTGGGTCTATCCAGGCAATCTTGACGGTTTCACCTTTTTGGGCATAAGACACCAAAGAAAAACCGCCCAATACCAAGGCCATAGCCAATTTGCGAAAAAGCATTCTTTTCTCCTCATTCATAGACACTCAAGCCTAACGGATTTTCGGGTTGACCCTGCAAGGGTTAGCCCTAGAAACCGTGACGACATTTGGGTTTCATGGGGGTAACTGATAGTCGGCAAGTTGTTCTCGCAAACGTGTTTTCAACATTTTTCCGGTGGCGCCCAAGGGAATGTTTTCAACGAACACCACATCATCAGGGATTTGCCATTTGGCAATTTTGCCCTCGTAAAACTTCAAGAGTTCGTCTCGGGTCACCGTGGCCGTGGGTTTTTTCACCACCACCACGATCGGCCTTTCGTCCCATTTGGGATGCGCCATACCGATACAAGCGGCCATGGCAACATCGGGATGGGCCATGGCGATATTTTCGACATCGATGGAGCTGATCC
>SXGQ01056383.1_pt1 | contig 55447 bp, 50 predicted proteins | sample 3178371 | NCBI WGS metagenome assembly SXGQ01 (sample SAMN11356859, study PRJNA531348) | freshwater metagenome | isolation source: freshwater sample F1-20 | place: China: Fuxian Lake, Yuxi | collected 2017-12-25
GAGCATTGGGTTACTCAGCCGGCAGGTTTGGTGATTGCCGACCCCGCCCGCAGCGGCTTAGGCAAGCCGGGCGTGGCAACGATTGTCGAAACACGTGCACCACGAGTGGTGCTCGTGTCGTGTGATGCGGTTGCTGCCGCACGCGACGCGCGACTGTTGGTGGATGCTGGGTACCGACCACTCAGTGTTGAAGTGCTGGATTTGTTTCCGCACACGCACCACACCGAAGTGGTGGCGTCGTACGAACGCAGTTAGTTACTGCGTCGCAGGTCAGGTGCCACCGACGCGCCGGCCTGCACCAGCCCAGTACTTTTCTCGAATCACAACTTTTTGAATCTTGCCAGTCGGTGCCTTGGGTAGAGCATCAACGAAATTGACAATTTTGGGAACCTTGTAATGAGAGATGAGTTCTCGGACGAAGACTTGAACGTCGTTTTCTGTAATGGTGGCATCAGGTTTGCGCACAATGAAAGCGGCTACTACTTCGCCCCATTTCTTGTCTGGCAGGCCGATGACCGCACACTCCAAGACCTGGTCATGTCGGTATATGGCTTTTTCAACCTCGGTGGAGTACACATTCTCGCCACCAGAGACGATCATGTCTTTCTTGCGATCAACAACGTAAACAAAACCGTCATCATCGAGGTATCCCATGTCGCCAGTGTGCAACCAGCCGCCCTTGAGGGTTTCGGCTGTGAGCTGCTCTTTGGCCCAGTAGCCCTTCATTACCTGGGGCCCTCGACCACAGATTTCTCCAACTGTCCCATTGGGCACTTGGTTGTCTTCGTCATCGACAATTTTTATTTCACAAAGATGCTGGGCTCGGCCGCCTGACATCAAGCGTTTTTTCTCTAAGTCGCTGGCCTGAGGTGAAAGCCCGCGCTGGTAGTCGTAGCGAGAAAGATAGGTGAGCTGCACCGTGGCTTCTGTCTGACCAAAATATTGCACAAAATCAATACCAAAAGCCTCACGGGCTGCAGTCACCGTGTCAATTGATACGGGTGCACCGCCCATCCCAAAATGCTTGAGGCTTGACAGGTCGCGAGGGTTTCGTGCCTGAATGTCGACCAGCAGGTTCAGCATGGTGGCGACGGGAACGGTCTTGGTCACCCGATTTTTCGCAATCATGTCGAGGCACAAGTCGGGGACAAAGTCAATTATCACGACCGTGCAGCCGGCGTACCAGTAGGGCAGCGCCATGGTGAATACCACGTGGAAGAGTGCTCCGTTCACGAGGTTGACGTCCTCATGGCAGATTTCGTCGGCGATCAGCAGGTTCGTTATCTGGGCAAAATTATTGTTGTGCGTCAACATGACGCCCTTTGACATCCCAGTCGTACCGCCCGTATAGCAAACCCAGCACACGTCGTCGCCATGAATCTGGCGCTCAGGCGTAGGTTCCGTCGACGGCATGGTTGCCAGGAGGCGGTCGTAATCGAGATCAAATCCATGGTCGCCACCAAACCCGATGACCGAACGTATTTTTGGCAGTTGCGGAAGGATTTTTCGAACGACATCTGCGTACTCGATGTCGACCAGCAACACTGACGAACCAGCGTCATTGATTACGTAAACAAGTTCCTCCGCCGTGAATCGATAATTAAGCGGACAATGCAGCACACCGATTTTTGCACAGGCAAAATACGACACCACGTGCTGCGGACGGTTGCGAGCCAGCAAGCTGACTTGTTGTCCCTGTTTCACATCCAAGGACTGCAAGGCATGGGCTAGCCGGTTGGCCTGGTCGTTGAGCTGGGCGTACGTGAGAGATTCTTTATCTTCGTAGACGACGGCTTTCTTATTCGGGTATTTTGACGCGTTCAATCGTGCGATTTCGCCCATTAACAGCATGGCAACCTTTCTTTTCCACCACTTTGGTGGCTCGAAACCACTTACCGTACTGGCTTGCCCAATGACCCGTCAAAACGAAGCCAAAGCGGCGCATCTGTCCAGTCGTGATTTCGGCTAGAAACAGATGATGCGGCATTTGTTTCCTCAAACAGGTGATCGGTCGGTACAAGCTGAGTGGAATCTTTCCGAGCGGCGAAGGCACAACGACCGACCGTGGGTCATCATGTGCATGATTTCCAGTGTTGACGGCGCCATCGCATTGGAGGGCACCGCAGGGCCCCTCGGTGGGCCCACCGATCGGGAACTGTTTCTTCATCTACATCGATCCGCTGATGCGGTGCTTGTGGGGGCTGCAACCGTGCGAGCCGAGAGTTATCACCCGGTCGCCGCTAGTCAGTCGCTCTTTATTTTTTCACGCAGTGGAAACCTCGGTGAGCACCATGAGCAATTGATTGCCTCCCCGAGCACCCGGGTGGTGAGTGGCTCGGTCGCCGAGGTGGTGTCAACGATTCCAGGAAATGTTTGCCTGCTAGAAGGTGGTGCGGTGCTCAATGGACAGATGCTGAGTGCCGACTTGGTTGATGAGGTCAGCCTGACCATTGCGCCACGACTAGTCGCATCTCAGGCGAGTCGGATTGTGGTTGGTCTCGATGTGCCAAGTAACAAGTGGGAACTGGCCAGTGTCTGCGAAGCCGACGGCGGGTTTCTCTTTATGCGCTATCTTCGCTCGCGATGACAAAACCAGAAGCGCTGGACCCCCAGAGTGGTCAAGGTGTGCGTGGCGAGGTGTTGTCATCGGCTTTGTCAGCCGGCACTCAAATGCATCGTTTTGTGAATCATCTCCGAGAACATCGACAGCTGCGCTTCGAGAACTACGAGAGCTTGCACCGCTGGAGCGTTGATTCGTTCGGCGAGTTCTGGGGAGAAATTTCACAATGGTTCGGGGTGAAGTGGTACGACCAGCCATCAAGCGTGGTTGACCCTCTGACAACGGCAATGCCGGGGCATTCTTGGTGGCCCGGTGGAACTTTAAATTTCGCCGACAAGATTATTGAGCACGCCCACATGTCGCCAGATGCCGTGGCGGTGGTGGCTCTTTCGCAGTCGCGTGAGCGAATTGAGCTGACCTGGCAACAGCTGATGTCTTTGGCGGCAACGTATCAAGCAGAAATGCAGGCACGCGGAATGGCTCCTGGCGATCGGGTCGCGGTCTATCTTCCGAATGTTCCCGAAGCTGTAGCAATTTTTCTTGCCGCCGCATCGCTTGGGGCCACGTTTTCCTCGTGCCCGCCCGAGTTTGGTGCTGATGCCGTCATAAGTCGGTTCAGCCAGCTTCAGCCCAAGGTTTTGTTTTATTGCGACCGCTACGTTTACGGATCTCGACTCATCGACAAAGGTATAGAAGCCGAAAAAATTCGCACGTCACTGCCCACTCTGCAAGGTGCGATTCGCCTCGACATCACTGCACCAGACGATGTGCTCTCACGAGTTCAATCCACTCGAGAGCTGATTTCAGTCCCAGTGCCCTCTGCGCATCCGTTGTACGTGTTGTATTCCTCGGGCACAACGGGGCTTCCCAAGGCGATTGTTCACTCGCATGCGGGCATACTTCACGAACATCTCAAGGTGCTTGCCCTCCATCACGATCTTGCCGTCGGCGACCGATTTTTTTGGTATTCAACCACTGGGTGGATGATGTGGAACTACTTGGTGTCGGGCTTAACCGTCGGGGCCACGGTGGTTCTTTTCGATGGCGACCCCGGGTATCCAGATCTTGACCACCTTTGGCGCTTGGGCATCGCCGAATCAATCAACATTTTTGGGGTGGGTGCAAGTTTCATACATAACTGCATGAAAGCCGACTTGGCGCCCAAAAAAATTGGAGACCTGTCTCGTTTGAGGGTCGTGGGGTCGACGGGTTCGCCACTGTCGGCAGATGGCTTTCGCTGGGTCAGCCAACAGGTAGGGCAACACGTGCAGGTGCACAGCATTAGCGGTGGCACGGATATCTGCAGCGCATTCGTCGGGATGTCACCGCTGCTACCAATTCGAGCGGGCGAAATTTCGTGTTCTGTGTTGGGGGCTGATGTGCGGGCTTTTCGTGATGATGGCGGTGAGTGCGATGACGACGAAACCGGTGAGCTCGTTGTTACGACCCCGCTGCCATCCATGCCTGTCGGTCTGCTGAATGACGCCGATGGAAACAAGTTCAGAGGGGCGTATTTCGAAGACTTCCCTGGGGTATGGCGGCATGGTGACTGGATTACGTTCAACGCAGATGGTTCGTGCATAGTCACGGGTCGGTCAGACGCAACACTTAATCGAGGTGGAGTTCGACTAGGGACGAGCGAATTTTACGTCGTTGTTGAGGCGTTGTCGTTTATTTCCGACTCGCTAGTCATCCATCTGTCCGACAACACCTCCGATGGTCGACTCATTTTATTTGTGGTCGTGAAGGAGCAACCTCTTACCGCGGAGCAACAAAAAGTGATTAAAGAACAGTTACGAACTCTGCTCTCGCCGCGGCATTCGCCGGACGAAATTATCCAAGTTCGTGCGATTCCGCGAACCTTGTCAGGCAAGAAACTTGAGGTTCCAGTAAAGAAGATTCTGCAGGGTGCTGACCCTGACACGGTCTGCTCTAAAAACTCACTAGTTGATCCAACATCGTTGGATGAGTACGTGTCTTTGGGCCGCGGGTAGCGACTAGGTGCCTGAAGTACGGAGCGAAAGAATTGCTTCAGACGCAGGAAACCATGCTGCAACTCCAGAAAATGGAATAGCGCATACGCATGCTTCAACTAGCTGCGCCTCGTTTGCGCCTTTTTTCAGTGCACCATCTGCGTGGATTCGCACGTAGTCCCGCTGGCATTCGGCGGCGTTGATTGCCACCAACATAAGTTCTGACAGCCGTGGCTGTAGGGCGCCCACCTCGAGCCCTGCCTTACGCAACAAGTAGTAATAAGTCAGTGCAGCAGGGGCGTGGTCAGCAAGCAGCGTGATGCGATCTGGCAGTTGTCCGAATACCTGTGTGAAGTATTCAAAAATTTCAGACGAGGGCGGTGACGAGAGGGGGGTGCGGTCAGTCGAGGGAGACGACCCATTAGGAGGAATTGCGAGCAGCATGAGTCGAGACACTTCGATTCCGCGGGAGAGCAACATCAGCGCTGCGGCATGTCGGGCGGCTTCTGGTGCAAGACCGCTCTTCAGCGATCGAGCCATCCAATGTCGTGTATCTGATTCGCGGCCCTTGACCGCAGAGATTGCGCTGATGAAAAGAAACTTCTCATGAGCAAGTAACGCGCTGTCAGACTCTAAGAAATCTGCAATTGCGGTGAGGCTGAGTTCAGTTGCAGGCGAAGTATCGAGCAACGAGCGGAGCCAGTCTGAATTGCCGAATGAGTCCTGAAGAGCGTTTTTCGCCATTGAGCAGATGGTACATCGCGGATTAGTGTCGGGGCGTGGGAGAAACAATACGGGTCACGACGCTCGATGACGGCATCGTTCGCCATATCCTGCTCGATTCCCCCAAAGACCACAATGCGCTGTCGCCCGACCTCCTTGAACAGTTGCAGACTGCACTCGATGGTGCGTCATCATCCGCCGCCCGCGTCATTCGACTCGGCCATGTTGGGCCAACTTTCTGCAGTGGGATGGATCTGCGGACAATGGTGGGGACCGCACCGGACCTCTCACCACTGCGAAGGGTTCTCGAGACTCTGTCGCTCACTCGTCAGCCAACCGTGGCGACCATCAGCGGCCACGTTCGCGCCGGGGGCATCGGAATCATGGCTGCCTGCGATGTCGTTTTTGTTGCTCGGCACACCGATTTTGCATTTACCGAAACCAAGCTTGGGGCGATTCCCGCGTTGATTTCTGGTCCGTTATTCAAGAGGGTCGCACCGCATCTCATTAGCCGCTACTACCTCTCGGGCGAAGTCTTTGACGCTGAGACGGCATACAACATGGGGCTCGTCACCGAGGCTGTTGATGACCCGACGGCAGCGGCCAACAATTGGGCCGCCAGCGTCGCAGCCGCGGCTCCCGGCGCTGTGTCGGCAACCCTCAAGTTGTTGCGCCAGGCGGTAGCCGGCGGTCTACCCACGCTCAGAGCCCTCCAGGAGCTCTCTGAGCGCACCTTCGCAGGCGCTGAGGCCCAAGAAGGCATTCGGGCGCTTCTAGGGAAGCGAAAGCCCGTATGGGGGGCGTTCGAGGCGCCGTAGGAAGATTGCGACGACGCTGGTGCCGAGAACTAAGCGCCAGAATCTAGGCGCCGAGGTACGCCCGAGCCAGGTTCGTTGACTTGGCGATTTCGGCTGACGGCCCGTCCATTTCGTTCTTGCCGACTCGAATCACGTACGTGCGATGCGAAACCTCCAAGACTCCGGCGTGCTGTTCTACCAAGAGAAACGTTGTTCCCTCTTTGTTGAGACGGGAAATCATCTCAAAAAGTTCGGTAACCAGAATTGGTGCCAGTCCGAATGAGATTTCGTCAATCATGAGCAGCTTTGGCCGAGCCATCATCGAGCGTGCCACCGAAAGCATCTGCTGTTGACCGCCGGACAGAGCAGAAGCCCTGTCGCTGTACTTTTCTCGCAACGGAGGAAATGCGGTAAGCAATTGCTCGCGATCTGCTTCGATCCTGGATTTCTCGCCTCTGCGAGCGACAAGACTCAGCTCCAAGTTTTCCTTAACGGTGAGGGTCTGAAGAATGCCGCGCCCCTCGGGCTGGTGTGCCAGGCCGAGCTGGGCCCGCTTGTCTGTGCGCATGCTCCCGAGATTTGTTCCGTCAAAGACGATGCTTCCGGACCAAGTCGGCAGAACGCCCGAAATGGTTCGCAGTAAGGTGGTCTTGCCGGCCCCGTTTGCGCCGAGAACGGCAACAATCTCACCACTGTTTACTGACACGTTGATACCGCGAAGAATCTGGAGTTTTCCGTAGCCGGACTCCAAATCCGTTATTTCTAAGAGTGCCATGAGTAATCAGCCTTTCCGCTTGCCTAGGTAAGCCTCGATGACGACGTCATTTTTCACTACGTCGCTGGGCTCACCTTCGGCGATGATGCGCCCGTAGTGCAGAACAGAAACCTTGCTACAAATCTTTGACACAAGGTGAAGGTCGTGTTCGATGATCACCGTTGTCAAGTTGCGGCTCTTGATGATGTCCAGCAATGCGGCGACCATTCGGTCTACGTCAGATGCACCGAGCCCCGCCGCTGGTTCGTCAAGCAAGAGCACGAGAGGATTAGTGACAACTGCTCGCGCAATCTCCACCATTTTCTGCACCGCGAGCGGCACCGATGAGGCCTTTTCGCGCGCAGCGTCGGACAAGCCAAATGGCTGTAACGCCAAATAGGCGAGTTCACGGGCGTTGCGCTCCTCGGCTCGCGCTTTTTTGCTGCCAAAGAATTCGGCAATGTGCCCAGTTGAGTAGGTGCGATTGGCACCAAGCATCACGTTTTCCAGCACGGTCATTGTGGGAATCAGTTTCGGGGTTTGGAAAGTCCGGCCGATTCCTTGGACTCCTATCTCGTGCGCGGCTTTTCCAAGCAGCGAAACACCGTCGAGCTCGATAGTGCCCGATTGTGCGACAACATATCCCGAAATAGCGTTGTAGCAGGTGGTTTTGCCAGCGCCGTTAGGGCCGACCAAACCATGGAGCCCACTTTCAAACCGCAGGTTGACGCCTTCGAGCACTTTGTTACCGCCGAATGCGACGCTCAGATCTTTTAAGACAAGTGTGTGTGAGGTGGTCATTATTCGGCACCCGTCACACGCTGTCGGCGCTTGCCAAACTTTGCTCGAACTTTGTCACCGACAGAGGCGATGCCACCGGGCAGAAGTCCGATGCACAACATGAGCGATACACCGAACACGATGCGCTGGTAGACCGCAAAGGCTTGGAGCCATTCCTGTACGAACACCACGAAGATTGCCCCGGCGAACGAACCCCAAAGTGACCCAACACCACCCACAATCAACATCACAAGCATTGTGATGAGCAAGGAAGTTTTGAACATGTCAGGGCTGAGGTAGGTGAGCAGCTGAGCAAAGATTGAGCCAGCCAATGCGGCAATGGAGCCAGAGAACATGAACGCGATGAGTTTGTATTTTGGAGGAGCAATACCTAAGGACGGTGCTGCAATTTCAATGTTGTTGACCGCCCGCATCGTTCGCCCAAGGCGACCCTCAAGCACCCGACCAACGAAAACCATGAACGCCACGATTGCGAGCAAGCAGATGTAGTAGAGAGCAATTTCGCGATCGAATCCCCAAAAGTCGAGTAGTTGCACCGAGTAGCCACCGCCACCGCCGGTGATTCCGTCGGCCTCCAGAATGACTCTCAGAATCAAGTCGCCGAAAGCAAGGCTCGCAATTGCAAGGAAGAATCCGAAGAGACGAACAGCGGGAAACCCGTCGACGAATCCGATGAGCGCGGCGAACAGGCCGACGCCAACGACCGCGAGAATCCAGGGCAATCCGCGCTCATGGAGAATTGAAGTCGCATAGGCGCCGAGTCCAAAGAATCCGGCAACTGCCAGCCCAATCTGGCCGGTCCACCCAATCATCACGTTCATGCCGAGCGTGCCGAGTGTGTAGACCAGAACCAGCGAAACGATATAGATGTAGTAGCCGCCGAGGAACCAGGGCAAAATAACCATCCCAGCCAAAAGGCTGTATCGGGTGATCGACGACTTCACCGGTCGCTTTGGGTTTGACACCCAGTCCGGTATCAGTGGTGTAGCAGTGTTTAGTGACATGTGTTAAACCTCCCTGGGCTTGATGCTCTTTACGAGCGACGGCATTCGAACGAAGAGATACAGCACGACGATGATGAGTGACACAGCTTCCTTCCAACCTGTACCAATCCACATACCTGTCAGGTTTTCGATTACTCCGATTGCCAAACCGCCAATGAAGGCACCAGAAAGCGACGTAAAGCTACCAAGAACGGCGGCCACGAAGGCCTTAAGAATCAGTGGATCTGCGGAGGAGTCTGCCAACACGGTGGCTTGAGTGTGCAGCATCATTGCAAGGGTCGAAATAGCAGCACCGATACCCCAGGCCAAGTTAGAGACAAGACCGCTGTTGATACCCAACAGTCGGGAAACGCCTGGATTCTCCGAGATCGCCCGCATTCGAACGCCCCACGTGGTGCGGAAAAAGTAGGTCAAAATGAGTGCCAGGACGACTCCCGTGATGATGGTAATGATTTGGATATACGGGACGTAAAGATCGCCAACTGTGAAGCCGCCCTCACTCCACGGGGTGGTGAAACTGCGTGGTTCAGACTTAAACGTAAGAGTTACCAAACTTACAAGGGCGTAGGTAAGCCCGATCGTCATTACAAGCATGGGGAAGTGGCCGAGCGAAGACAACGGCCGAATCGCTACTCGTTCGATCACAGCGCCGATGACGTATCCCAAAGCAATTCCACAAATCATCGCCAAAATCGGATTCAACCCTTCGTTGATGAGGTTGACGGCGGCGTAGGAACCGGGCATTCCAATCTGTGCTTGGGCAAAATTCGGAACGTCGGTCGCTTTCATGACGATGACGATCGCCACTGCGAGGAGCGCGTACCAACTACCGGCTTCCAATCCTGAAAGAATTTGCTGAATCATTGTGGCTCCTGCCGTCAGACTTAAGAAAAATTTAGCTGTGTCTTGGGCCGAATTCGACCCAAGACACAGCCGTGAATTTTAGACAATTATTACTCTGACCGACTCAGCCGCCTTGTGGGGCGCCGAATGGCGAAACAATCGTCCATGCCTTCGTGGCAGTGCTGTATTGCGCCAGCGCTGCACCTTTTGCACATGACCGACCCGTTGGAAGTGCTCCACACGTGATGTCAGGAGCTGCACCGAGGTTCTTCACCGCAGTGGTTTCGAGCAGCTGGTACAAACGGTTCCAGTTGAGGTCATCGCCAAGGCGTTCAACAGCCTTGAAGAACGACTTGGTGTAGGTGTAGGTCTGCAACGAGAAGTTATTCGTTGCTTGTGGCAACGATGACTTGTCGGCAACCGTTCGCCAGGCCTTCACGCCGACCGCAGTGAGGTCGGTTGGCAAGTTGACCTGCAAACCGCCAACAAAGCCATCCGCAGCTTCACCAGCAAGGCTCACCATGTTGGTGCCACCGGTGCCACCAGCACCGTTGTCTGATGCCACCTTAATCTTTAGGCCAAGTTCTTGGATTTTCTTCAACACAAGTGCGACCTGCACGTTGTCAGTGGCCATGACCAAGCACTCTGCACCCGCATCTTTGATTCGCAGAACGGCATTGGAAACTTCTTGACTACGTACGGCCACTTCTTCGGAAGCCACGAGTTTCATGGTCTTGTGAACCTTCAACTGCAGTTCAACGGCCTTCTTGCCCTCGGCGCCGAGTTCGTTTGGCTGTCCGATGAGTGCAAGCTTCTTGCAACCATTCTTGGCGTGCCAATCGATGCCCTTGCGAAGTTGTTCGGTGCGGCTCGGCCCAAGAATGAACAACGGCTCAATCTTTGCGTCAGCCGGTGATACTGGTCCCCAAACTGGAACGCGCGTTTCTTTGATCAAGTTCCACGAGGCAGGGAGGGCCTGCGAGCCGGCTGGGCTCAGAATCGCGTATACCTTTTCTTGTTCCACCAACCGTCGCATATTTGCAACGCTGCGCGGGACGTCAAATTGGTCGTCTAGTGAAATGAACTCAATGGTGCGACCGTTAATGCCGCCTTTGGCATTGATTTCGTCGATAGCCAACTTCACACCGGCATAAAGACCCTGCCCGGCGATTGCGGCAACTCCGGTGATGGGTTGCGTTGAACCCACTCTGATTGAAGTCTTCGTCACACCTTGCTGAGGCTTATTGTCTGCACTCTCATCGAGTTTCTTCGAGGTGAGCGTGCTGACTTTGGTGGTCACCGAGGTGTTCTTCGCACCGACCACAGTCGTTACGTCAGTGATGATTGTTTTTTTGCCCTTCACTTCACGCTTGCTTGTAGAAGTGGTGCCTACCTTGGTGCCCGCCTTGGTGGCAGTGGTCTTGACCGTGATTTTTGCCGTGCCTTCCAGCTGATAAGCGGAGGTGAATCCAGCCTTTTCCGACTTGTATTCGACGATGGTGACCTTTTCTTCAGTAGTGCTGGCCGAAGCAAGCACCGGCCCGATAGCAGTCATGGTTGCTGCGAGACCGAGTCCCAACAGCACCCGAATTGGCTTTTTGTTCATGTTGCGGTTCCCCTTTATTGGTGTGGCGCACGGATATGCGTCGCTGCGGTCACCCTAGCGAGCTGTGACCGACGTCGCAAATCGTACACTTAGTCTTCGGCCTAGCAGGGGGAAGATAATGTTTCGACACGTAGTGATGTTTCGGCTCGTCGACGGAGTTTCCGCCGCGGTGCGAGACGAGATTCTCCAGGGTCTTGCGAGTCTCGCCCGGGAGGTGCCCGAGATTCAAGGCTTTACTTTTGGGCCAGATGCTGGCATTGCCGCTGGAAACTTCGACATCGCCGTAATTGCTGAGTTCGCTGATGAAGCTGCCTACGCGAGATACGCCGCCCACCCAGCCCACATCGAATTCGTATCAAAAAAAGTGCGGCCATACCTCAGCGAGCGGGCCGCGGTTCAGTTCGGACCCGCCTGAAACAGTCTTGAAGGAAGTGGTCGGCCAAGAATCTGCTGGAGGTAGTTGCCCGCATCAAAGAGCCTGGCGAGTGAAATGCTGGTGGTGAAACCGAGGTCGTCGAGTAGATGAATGAGCGACTCGGTGGCCAAGTTGCCCATGGCCCCAGGCGCAAACGGCGAGCCTCCGATGCCTCCGATCGAGGTGTCAAATCGTCTCACGCCTAATTCAAGGGCGGAAAATGCAGTAACTAGGGCGGTCCCACGGTTGTCGTGGAGGTGGAGACCGAAGTCGATGCCGAGTTGGCCCACTATCGCTCGGAGCAGTGATGGGCTCGCTACGCCTGTGGTGTCGGCCAGAGTTACTTGGCTTACACCAGCCGCTCGTGCCTTGGCAAAGAACGGCGGTAGATCGTCAGTGGCGTTGACGTCATGAAATGGGGACCCGAAACTGCAAGAAATAATGAGGTCAGTCGAACACTGCTGCTGAGTTGCCAACGAGGCAATTTCGGTTGCCTGAGCAAGTGAGTCAGAACACGACATGCCGACGTTCTTTTTTGAATATTGCTCAGACAAAGAGACGGTCACCGTGAGATGTCTGATGCCCGCGGCTATTGCACGCTCGGCACCCTTGAGGTTGGCGACAAGCCCATGACGGTTGAGCCCAGCTCGGGGCGGAGTACCGCTGACCACAGCTTCGGCGCCAGCCATTGATGGAACCCGATCCTCACGCATAAATGCGGCGATCTCGATATCAGTGATGCCAGCGTTGATGAGCAGTTCAATCAACGTGGTGCGGGTAGCCACGTCAAGCGGCAGTTCGGCTTGAAGGCCATCTCGTGGGCCCACCTCACGAACAATCACAGTTTCAGGTTTGCCCGTAATCACAGTGCATTAGCCTACGTATTGAGTCACAATCATGCCGCACAACCTGCTGATCAGCGGTGGTTGGGCTCACAATTTTGCTGTGACGGCGCCGCTTCTTGCGGCGTGCATCGATGAGTCGCCAACTCTTGGTCTTGAAACCACGACTGTTGCAGATCTTGATCAAGCAACTCAGCACCTGATGACGCAAAACTGGGACCTCATCACCATTTACGCATGCTGGTTCAAGATGTCCGATGCGCGGTACTCCGCAGAACAACGAGCCCAATGGGCACGTGAGACGAGTGACCAGTTTCGTGGGGCACTCGATGAATGCCGTCGTCGCGGTGTTCCACTTTTGGCGGTGCACACGGCACCAATATGTTTTGACGACTGGGACGCTTGGCAGTCGTGGCTAGGCGGCACCTGGCAATGGGGCACATCGTTTCATCCAGCGCCAGAAAATCTCACAGTGCAAGTCGTGGGTGATAGCCCGATTGTTGCGGGTCTGGAGACATTCACCGTTTTTGACGAGTTGTACAGCAAGCTCGCGGTGTCTGCGCAAGCCGAGGTGCAATTGGTGTCTCCAGCTGCTCGGGTCGGAGACAAAGGCGAACCGATGCTTTGGACACATGTTTCGGGGTCAAGCCGGGTCGTGTACAGCGCTCTCGGACACGACGAAGTCTCATTGAACAATGAGACCCATCGACGAATCATTCGTCGCAGTGTTGCCTGGCTGATGGGTGCTTCACCCGAAGTGGTGATTGCAGCATGATGAAGCCTCTGCGACTTTCTTTCAAGACCCAGCCGCAGCTCGGGAACTGGGCCGATCTCGAACGTTGTTGGCAGGATCTTGATGCAACCGGCGAATTTGAAGCCGGTTGGTTGTTTGACCACTTTTACCCCATTCTTGAACCTCGCACTGACGGTCCTTGTTTTGAGGGCTGGACTGCGCTGGCTTTTTTGGCGGGCAAAACATCGCGCCTGCGATTGGGGCTCATGGTTTCTGGCAACACCTACCGGCACCCTGCACTCTTGGCAAAGATGTGCGCAACGATTGACGTGGCGTCACAAGGGCGACTGTTGATTGGTATCGGAGCCGCATGGAATCAGACCGAGCACGACGCCTACGGCATCGCATTTCCGCCACTGAAAACTCGCATGGACATGTTGGAAGAAGCTTGTGAAGTTCTCGATTTGCTCTTGCGCCAGCAAGAGAGCACGTTTTCGGGCAAGCACTATCAACTGCAGTCAGCGTTTTGTGAACCCAAACCTGTTCAACAGCCCCGACCGCCGATCGTCATCGGAGGTGCGGGGGAGCGTCGAACCCTGCGGATTGCTGCGCGGTTTGCCGACCATTGGAACTATCCAGGTCGAGATGCACTTGAGTTGCGACGCAAACTTGACGTGCTTGAACGACACTGCGCGGAGGTGGGTCGAGACCCATCAGAGATAGAGGTCTCAGCGCATATCTTTGAGCCGTTTGATGATGTCGAGTCGGTTCGCCATGCCAAAGAAATGCACGAGGCGGGTTGCGACGAACTCATCTTGTATTCCAAGGCGCCATATGACGCACGACGTCTACAAGACCTAGCAAGAAAAATTCGAAGTGCAGTGGGCTGAGCCCCATTCTTAAGACCTCTGACAGGATCTGAGTATGAGCCGATTCGCCGCTTTATTTCAACCAATCAAGGTTGGTCGCCTGAATTTGTCGCACCGCATCACAGTGCCGCCGCACGGTGCCGGCAATATGGTCGGATCAGATCGAGAGTTTGAGGCATATAAGTCGTACTACGTCGCACGCGTCACCGGAGGAATTGATTGGGTTGGTGGTGGCCCGCTCTACGTCGCGAATCCTTTGCCACCTGGCTTCGAGCCGAGCGGTCTTGGCGCATACGGGCCAGGACTTCTTCGTCATCCTCGATTTGAGAAGCGTTTTCAAACGTTGATGAATGAAATTCACCTCGCAGGCGGCGTCGGCACGGCACAGCTGGTCTTACAGGGTGGCAAACCGTTGGCGCCATCCCAGGTACCGAGTGGATTGATGGATTGGAAGATTCCGCACGAAGTGAGTCGCGCAGAAATTCAGTGGATCATCGACGAGTATGGCCATTCGGCTCGTATCGCAACCCTGGCAGGGGCAGATGTAATTGAAATTCACGCAAATCATGATGACATCATCCAGTTTTTTCTTTCACCACGTACGAATCGCCGAAACGATGACTATGGCGGCACACCCGAGAATCGACGACGCTTCCTAAGAGAGATTGTGGAAGTCATTCGTGGCCAAGTCGGTGCTGACGCCACCCTCGGTTTGCGGCTCTGTCTTGATGAACTAGTCGAAGACGGATACGGACTCGACTATTGCGAGTATCTAATCGGGAAGTTCACAGATGAAGGGCTTGTTGACTATTTCAGCGTCGATGTGGGCAACAACTGGGGATCACCTTCCTATATCGCGCCGTTCACATTTAACGAGGGCCATTGGGCCGAACTAGCAGGACAGGTCAAGCGCGCCACGCATCTTCCTTTGGTGTATGTCGGGCGGGTGTCAACACCAGAGCGAGCCGCAGAGATCGTTGAACAAGATCAGGCGGATTTGGTGGGGATGGTGCGAGCCAATCTTGCCGACGCTGAATTTGTATCAAAATTGAAAGCTGATCGCCGCGATACCATTCGCCCGTGCGTAGGGGCAAACGACTGTATTCACAGAATCGTCGTTGACGGATTGCGATTTGGGTGTGCGAGTAATCCGTTTGCTGGACACGAGTCTCGTGGACCGTTGCAGCGGGCAAGTTTGGCTCGCAAGATACTCGTCGTGGGGGGCGGCCCTGCGGGTCTTGAGGTCGCTGGGTTGGCTGCCGAGCGCGGCCATCGGGTCCAATTATGGGAGCAGCAAAACCATCTCGGAGGGCAACTGGCGGCTGCGGCACTACTGAGATCGAACATGGCGTATCAGAGATGGATCAGCTGGCAGATCGGTCGGCTTGAACGAGCGGGTGTCGATGTGATGTTGAACCGCACCGCAAGTCTGGAAGCCATCGCTGAACATAATCCCAATGTCGTGGTGGTCGCAACCGGTGCTGTGGCTCGGCAGCCCGACGTGCAGGGAGTCGCTCGCAAGAATGTCTTTTCTTCGTTGTTGGCGATTGAGTCTTCGCATCTGCTCGGCCATCGAGTCGCGGTGATAGCCGAAGATGACAGGTCGACACCTCTGGCCGTGGCAGATCATCTTGCGGGTCTTGGCCATCATGTGACGATTTTTTATCCAACTGTCACCCCGTCATCGCAGGTTGGCACGTATTCCATAGGGGCGCTACTAGGTCAGTTTGATTCGGCGGGTGGTGAGATTGTGACATGCAGAAAACTTGTGGCGATTCACGAGACTTCGCTCGAATTTAGGCACTCATTTAGTGGACGGCTTGAACATCGTGAAGGTTTCGATTCGGTAGTACTCGCGACTGGGAGCGTTTCGGTAGCCCAACTTCTTGAGCCGCTCAAGAGCGCAGGCTTCGAGACACATATTCTCGGTGATGCGTATGCGCCACGCCGCTGGACGTTCGCTACTCGGCAAGCATTCGAGTTGGCACAAGTCTTGTGAGTCGTCAGCCAATTTTCATAACGACGCTCGGTGACCTCGTTGCCCAGTCGGCCGAGCGGTGGTCACACAATGCGTTGGTTACGCAGAGACAACGCGCCACGTATCCGCAATTAGACCTTCTGGTCGACGAGTATGCACGATCATTTTTGGCGCTCGGAGTACAGCGCAACGACAAGATTGGCATTTTGATGACTCAGGATTTGGATTATCTGGTTGCGCTACTTGCGGTTGTGCGTATCGGGGGTGTTGCGGTGCCAGTTAACGCTCGTTTCAAGTCAACTGAATTGCGCCATGTGATTGAGTCGAGTGACATGTCGGTATTGATGCTCAGTGCGGGTACCGATGCGCATGTTAATTATGCCAGTTTGCTCACTGAAGCTTTTCCACTGCTCGAAACTTTTAGCTCTGTCAGCCACCATTTGCCAACGGCACCGAGATTGCGGCGCATCGTTCTTTTCGATTCACCCCCGACGAACTGGTCGATGAGTCCGACGGAGTTTCTTGAGCTTGGGAAAGTGGTCGGGGCATCGGACGTAAAGCAGCGAAGCAGGGGAGTGGCAGTACGCGATACGGCGCTCATGTTGTATACCTCAGGCACGACATCAAGCCCGAAGGGCGCTTTGTTGTCCCACGAGGCCTTTGTGCGATGCGCACTGGCCTTGGGAGGCAATATTTTTGGACTTTCGCCATCCGATACGACGTGGTGTCCCATGCCGATGTTTCATGTCGGTGGAATCGCCTTCATGGTCACGGCACTTATGCACGGCGCGACATATGTTCACTCCGGAAACTTCACTCCGGCGGTGTCGGCTCGGCAATTGCGAGATGAAAAAGTGAGCATCGCCTGGCCAGCTTTTGACATGCTCTGGCAAGACGTCCTCAATGAGCCCGATTTTGATGCCGAAACTGCGGCGCGCATACGCGTCGTTCTGATGAGCGTCGGACTTCCTAGTCGTGTTCGCGAATTACAGAATCGATTGCCGAACGCAAAACAGGTTGCCGGATTTGGGGCTACCGAGTCAGCGGGACTGCTTACGATGGGGGAGCTAAGTGACCCCATCAAAGTCCGGCTCGAGTCGATGGGGCGACCGCTGGATGGCATGGAGGTGCGGCTCTTGGATCCGGTAACGGGAAAAAGAGCTGCTGAGGGTGAGCCCGGCGAAATCTGTTACCGCGGACCATCTTGCTTCAGCGGTTATTACGTAAACCATGAAGTCACGAAGTCAGCTTTCGACTCAGACGGATTTTTTCATTCTGGCGATCTTGGTCAGCTTGTATACGACGGTCGACTCAGATTCATTTCGCGAATCAAGGACATGCTGAAAGTGGGTGGCGAGAATGTTGCTGCCGTAGAGATTGAGGACCATCTCCAGTCCCATCCACTGGTGCGCACCGCCCAAGTCGTTGCTGCACCTGATGCGCGTTACCACGAGGTTCCTGCGGCATTTGTGCTACTTCAGGCTGGAGCAACTTGCACTGAAAAAGAACTCATTGATCACTGTCGAGGCAAAATTGCCACATTCAAGGTTCCTAGGTACGTTCGATTTGTCGATGAGTTTCCGATGTCGGGCACAAAAATCAAGAAAAATGAATTGCGCGAGATGATTGCCCAGGAGTTATCCGAACTCGGGGCAACCTCAGCACCAAAGGTCACCTCAAAGTGATGGTGTGAGTCGGATCCGATTCTGATGGTGTCGAATGTTTGCGAGCCGGATCCACACGAGAAGAGCCGTGGAGACGCTGAGGGCAATTCCGCTGGCCAGCCAGGCGGTTGGGTATCCGCTCCGGTCGGCGATGAATCCGAATAGATATGGAGCAACAAATGAGCCCAGGTAGTAGCCAGTCAGAGTGATACCAGTCGCTTGGGCAACCGCATCAGGTGCGAGTTCGACGATTGCAGCATGCATGAGGCCAGAGTTTGTCGCAACTGTCAGGACGCCGATCGATAGAAGTAGCACAGCGACCCCCGATGAGAGTCGCTGATCTGCCACCAAGAAAGTGGCTGCAATACCGCACACTCCAGTTAGCCCGATGATGACGTCAAACCGTCTGCGGACTCCGAGGCGATCTGAAATAAAAGCGATTCCCACCATGCCTAGTGCACTGCACATCGTCATAATCCCAGCGACGAGCCCTGCATTTTGCGAATTGAGTTCAAGATCTTGTTTGAGGAACGGCACGATCCACAGGAAAAAAGCGCTGCCACCGCCAGAACTGAGAAACACTGCTAACCCGTACACATAAAGAATCGGACGTGCACGAATTGTTTTTGCTTTATCGGGTTGATGTTGAACGACTGGCTTCACCTGTTGTGGCAAAGAAAGCGACGAGTTCAGGGCTACCAGTGCGCACAATCCGGCGATAACGAACAAGATAAGTCGCCAACCCGTCTTGTCAATGAAGAATCCCACAAGAATCGACGAGCTTCCTGAAAAAAATGGCGCCAATGATGTTTTCGCCGTAAGTGCGACACCCCTTCGGCGCTCGGGCACGACGCTGGCGACAACGACATTGGTTCCAACGATGGCCAGTGAATATGCAAACCCACAGAACAGTCCGTACAACAACAGAATCCAATAACTTCCGATTACCCCCGAGGCGATCGCTAACACTGTCACTGTGGCAGACGCCGTAATGAGCGCCATTCGCGCGCCGAATCTCTGAACAATACGGCTCGCTGCGAATGCGCCAACTCCAGTCGCGCCGAAAAATAGTCCGGTGATAAGGCCTGCTGCGGCTCGACTGATGGAAAGGTCTTGCATCAGGTCGGGGATGAGATAGCCAATCGTGTTGGCCGACACGGCCCCGAGTGCGATGACCAGGGCGCACGCCAGCACCACCCGAATCACATTTGATTGCCCTGCCGAATTATCGGGTAGTTCAGATGGGGGCGATGACACATCCGAACAATACTGTGTTGTGGTGGTGATACCTTCGCAGATGCACGGTCAGCCGAGCCGAGAGTGGCCCGAGCACTGGGACGAAGTTGCCGATGTGGTCGTCGTTGGTGGTGGAGCCGCGGGTGGTGCAGCGGCTTGGTCAGCCAGTCGTGATGGCGCATCAGTGGTGCTGCTTGAAAAAGCGGCCACCGTTGGTGGTACAACCGCCAAATCTGGCGGAGTCATCTGGATTCCGAACAATCACCACCTGCGCGCGGCAGGGCTCGTTGATAATCGGGATTCGGCACTTCGGTACATGGCTCGATGTGCATTTCCGAACAGGTATGCCAGCCATCTGGAGGATTTCGGAATTGGCGACCTGCGCCTCGGTCTGCTGGAAACCTTTTATGACAACGCGGCAGGCTTGGTTGAAGATCTCGAATCCAGTGGTGTCGTTTCGTTTGCATCACTTGACTACCCCGACTACAACACTCAGTTGGCAGAAAACACAACCCCTCTCGGGCGTTCACTCAAAATTCGGTACCCGTCAACTTGGCGAAAAGGAGTGGACTCGTGGGGCGGTGCCTGGCTGGTGGAAGGTTTACTGCGTGCTGCGGAGCAGTGCGGCACTCGTGTGCACACAGGGCATCAAGTACACCGAGTTGTGCAAAACGATGCTGGCGAAGTCGTCGGTGTTGAAGTGCGCGTTGGCCCGCGCACCAAACTCGTCGGTGCGCGGCGCGGCGTGGTGTTTGCATCTGGTGGTTTTCTCCACAATGTGTCGTATCGCGAAGAGTTTCTCCGCGGCCCCGTGTTCGGCGGTGCCGCATCGCGCAGCTCAACGGGTGATCTTGTGCCGATAGCCGCTGCACTTGGCGCCAAGCTGGGCAACATGTCGCATGCCTGGTGGGACCAAGTGGTGCTTGAGCTCACATATCGACTTACGGAAACAATTGACGATGTGTATTCGCCATTCGGAGATTCGATGATTATCGTCAATCGGTTTGGGCGACGCGTGGTTAACGAAAAAGCTCCATACAACGAGCGAGGGCAAGCACATTTCGAGTGGGATTCGCACCGACTTGAGTATCCCAACCGAGTGCTCTTTATGATTTTTGATGACGATGTATTACGTAGCACAGCAAAGAGCCCCTTCCGTTGGCCGGTGCCACTCGCAGGAGAGCGACCCGATTATCTGATTTCCGGTGACAACTGGGAAGAGCTAGCTCTTCGAATCAACGAGCATCTGGCGGCCATGGATTCCTTCGTGGGCGGAGTCCGACTCGATACCTCATTCATTGCAACACTGCAGCCAACGATTGCTCGATTCAATGATGCAGCACGTTCGGGCGTGGATCCTGATTTTGCGCGAGGATCAACCATGCTCGAGCAGCGTTGGGCTGGTGCTGCGCGAGACGGCATGCCCAATTCGGCGATGCACCCGATTAGCAATACCGGGCCCTACCACTGCATCCTCCTTGGCGGTGGGGCACTGGATACCAAGGGTGGCCCAATGACCGATAGCCAGGCACGGTTCTTGAATTTTGACGGAGCCGTCATCCCGGGTGTGTACGGTGCCGGAAACTGTATTGCTTCACCTGCTGGGCAGGCCTACTGGGGTGCCGGTGGCACAATTGGGTTGGCCCTTACTTTTGGAGCAATTGCTGGATGTCATGCTGCAGGCCAGCCCGATCGTGCTCCGTTGTGAGCCGAGGCCCCACTTCATCTGATTACGCGGTGACTAGTCTCACCTGCGTATGAGGTATCGCATTCTGGTGCAAAAAGATCTGTGCATTAGCTCGGGCAAATGCGTCGGAGATGCTGGAGAACTCTTTGGGTTTGATGCAGATGAGCTTGCTGAGCCCTTGATGAATCCAGTCGATGTTCCGTTAGAGCGACTATTGCGAATAGCGCGAGCGTGTCCTGGCGAAGCAATCGCTGTTGTCGATGAGCAGGGCACAAAGATGACTGGCGTCTAACCCAAGATGACGCTTACACCCACTGGGGGTATTGACTCCGAGAATTTCTCACTTGCCCAGCGTGACACTTTGTGCGATGACAACATTTTGTTGACTGGGTTGCAAGCAACGGCTCGAGTCGTTGCAGACCAGCTGCGCGCAGACCATGCCCGTGGCTTGCGAACCGCGGCGTTCGTGTCTGGTTATCCAGGTTCACCATTGGCGGGTTTTGATCAAGCGCTGCGCCGCATGGATAAAGCAGGGCTTCCGATCACCCACATTGACGGCCTCAATGAGGACCTCGCGGCCACGGCTGTGTGGGGAAGTCAGCAAGATCATCTTGCTCCATTGGCTGAGCATGACGGAGTCATCGGGGTATGGTACGGCAAGGCACCAGGTCTTGACCGCTCCGGCGACGTGTTGCGTCATGCCAACCTGCATGGTGCAGGGTCAAGTGGCGGCGTGGTTTTGTTCGTGGGCGACGACCCAGGTTCAAAGTCTTCTACAATGCCAAGCGCTAGCGAACTTTCGTTAATCGATCTTGGAATTCCCGTGCTCTATCCAGGCACCGTGCAAGAAGTCTTAGAGCATGGTCGCTTGGCATTCGAGATGTCCCGATCTACAGGGCTGTATGTTGCGGTAAAAATCGTCACAGCCATAGCGGACGGTTTTGGAATTGCGCGGGTGAATAGCGAATGGCATCCACGAACCCAGCGAGAGTGGAAATTCGGTAACGAGACTTGGACGTTTCGTCAGCGAAAGAGCTTCTTTATTCCGGACACTTTGGAACTGGAAGCAGAACTGCACTCACGACGTTTGCCCGCAGCGGCCCGATTTCTCCGTGATAACGCAGTAAATACAGTCGCAGTGCGGGGGTCTAACGACACGGTCGGGATTGTTGCTGCTGGTAGGACATTCCAAGAAGTCAAAGAAGCACTGCGCTCCTTGGGTCTTGCCGATGAGGCACTAACCACAGCCGGAATCCGTTTGTTCAAAGTTGGTTCGCTACACCCGTGGGATGCGCAAACCGCCGAAGAATTTGTTAATGGCCTGCAAACCGTGATTGTTATTGAAGAAAAGCGCGCCTTGATTGAGCGGTATCTTCGCGAGCAGTTCTACAACCGCCAAGACCGACCGAAGCTCTTGGGTAAACAAGATTCTGACGGTAAAGCGCTTTTTGCGCCAGATGGTGAGCTCACTGCTGATCGAATTCGGCCGATTCTGCAAAGAGTGCTGCAGGAACTGATCACTCTTCCTGAAATACGGTCCCGAATTCCGGTTGCCTCGGCTGTTGACCAAGTTGATGCTGCGAAGAGAATGAGTTATTTCTGTTCTGGGTGTCCACATAATCGGTCAACTGCAGATCTAGAGGTGAGCCCCATCGGTGGCGGCGTCGGGTGTCATGCGCTCGTCATGTGGATGGATCGTGGAGCCACGTCGTATACCCACATGGGCGGCGAGGGTGCCCAGTGGATCGGGCGGGCGCCATTTACCAACGTCCCACACATGATTCAAAACATTGGTGACGGAACCTACTTTCACTCAGGATCACTCGTGCCTCGATTTGCGGTGGCGTCTGGGGCAAACATCACTTTTCGGATTCTTTACAACGGCGTAATTGCCATGACGGGTGGCCAGATGCCAGCTGGTCAACAGACGATTCCAGACTTATGTCAAAGTCTCCTTGGTGAGGGTGTCAAACAAGTTGCCGTAGTCACTGATGAGATTGATCGGTATACCACTGTTGTTAAGCGCGACTTGCCCCCCGGCGTGATCGTGCACGATCGCAGTCAACTTGAAAAAGTTGAAGTTGAGTTCGCCAAAGTGTTGGGAGTTACGGCCATTATCTACGATCAGGCATGTTCAAACGAACTACGCCGTCTTCGAAAGCGCGAAGTAGTACCTGATCGAAAGAAACGAATCGTTATCAACGAAGCGGTGTGCGAGGGCTGCGGAGACTGTGGAGTTAAGAGCACGTGTCTTTCTGTGCAGCCCGTCGAAAGTATTCTTGGCCGCAAGACCCAAATCCATCAGGGCTCATGCAACACGGATTATTCGTGTCTTGATGGAGACTGTCCAAGCTTCGTCACCGTCGAGGCTGACCGCATACCGTCGCGAACAGTCGTTGTCGGCGACATTCAGTTGCCGGTTATTGGGCCACCACGGGAGATTGCGCAGGTCCCGGTCGATGGATTCGGTGTATACACGGTGGGGGTTGGTGGCACGGGTTTGGTGACCTTGAACCAAATACTCGCAACCGCAGCAGCGTTTGATGGGCTTCACGTCACAGGTCTTGACCAAACCGGTCTCTCGCAGAAGGGTGGCCCAGTGGTGTCGCACCTCAAGATGTTCCGGGAACCCACCGAGACGTCCCAGTCAATTTCCGAGCAGTCCGTCGATACCTTCATCGCGTTGGATCTGCTTGTCGCGAACGAGGTGCGTCATCGGTTGCGGCTCAGCCCCGAGCGAACGATGGCCGTTCTTTCCACCTCGGTTGTTCCAACTGCTGAGATGGTGTTGAAAACTGAAGCATCGTTTGGGTCAACGGAGGAACTGGTGGCCTCAATCGGAAGCTGTGTGAGCTCGACGCGGCAGATCAGTCTCGACGTGCTGGCCATAGCCGAGGGCTTGTTCAAAGATCACATGACAGCAAACATCATTGCGCTCGGGGTGGCATACCAGCGCGGCTTTCTGCCTGTCCGCGAAGACTCTCTGCTACGCGCCATCGAAGTGAACGGCGCCGCTGTTGAGCGCAGCAAAAAAGCTTTCGCAGTCGGGCGTCTTGCCGCGGACGATCCCGTCGCACTCGCAAAGTTGCTGCCGCAACATCGAGCCGGGCAGATGAACCCGTCGCCATCCGAGCGAGCGAAACTCAAGCTAGGCAATCTTGTGCGTGACCAGCAATTTGAAATCGCGTCAGCCGAGCTGCGTGATTTTGTTTTGCTCCTTGGGGCCGAACTCGTCGACTATCAAAATGAACGAGTCGCGTCCGAATTTTTGCAGACCGTAGCACCAATCGCGAAGCTAGAGCGTCGCTTGTATGGCGCAGAAAGCGAACTCACGCGTCTCGCTGCGCTCCACCTTTTTCGTTTAACGGCGGTCAAAGATGAATATGAAGTTGCACGACTGCACCGCAAGTTCGAGTTTCAAGCCGCGCTCAACGAACTCGTTCCGCAAGGCAAGAAAGTTAAGTACCTTCTGCAACCGCCAATCTTCAGCTCATTGGGGCTCAAGAAGAAAATTGCGATTCCTTCTTTGCTTGCGCGGCCAACATTTTCCTCGCTGGCGGCGATGCGCCGAGTGCGAGCAACTCCCTTCGATATCTTTGGTTTTGCTCGGTTGCGCCGCGAAGAACGGCAATTGCGACTTGACTTCATCGCAGATATCGAACTGGTCGTCAACTCGTTGTGTCCTGAGAACAAGGCAGATAGTGCCCGTCTGCTGGATGCAGCCGCAGCAGTACGTGGTTTTGAAGATGTCAAACGACGAAGCATGAAGACGTATTACGAGTCGCGCAGCCTGCTGCGTGCCGCGGTGGCCTCAGCGGCATCGACGAACTAGCTGATATCAGCCAATCAAAACTGGATACTCAAGAAAGTGACGGCGGACTGATTGTTCGTCGCGACGAGCCGGGCGAGCCGGATCTCGACGAGCGCCATGTTGCAGCAGAATTTGAGCCATCGTGGCGATAGCGCCGTGGAGCGGAATTCCCGTCTCGTCAGCACCAAGGTCCGTTCCGCCGGCCACTTCCTGGCCGACGCAGGCGTGGAAGCCGGTCCCAAAACTCAGCCCCCATGCAGCGGCGTCTGCGGCAATTTGACGTCGTGGATTGAATTCGTCAGCGTCAAAACCAAAGACATCTTTATCGCGATTTGCCGTTTTCAATTCGATGATGACCCGAGAATGTTTGGGAATGAAGGTTCCGTCGGAGAGCAAAATATCGGCAACTGCGACACGCTCAGACACCGGGCTCGCAGGATGTAGCCGCAGAGATTCAAACCCCATGCGCTGTAGTTCGACAATGTCGCTAGCGAGGGCATGGCGCTGTGCGGGGTCATTTTCTATCCAATCAAAAACATGATCCATCATGTTGACGAACGCTCCACTTGTGGAATGCGAGCCGACCCAGGGGTAATAGGCAATCTCTCGCAAGATGTCATGCAGTGGAATTTCGAGCGCGTCTTGATTGGCAAGCAGCGTCGTGAGTACATCCTTGGGAAGGTCATGCTCTTGAATCTTGCCCTCACCGTACGACGCCAGTATCTCCACTCGCCGTCGGTGCGCAGGAGTAAAGAACTGTTGTTCGTATTCCTCCAAAGCTTCGTTGCCGTCGTTGATGACCGAGCTTTTGTCACCGATGAAGTGATTCACATTTGAGGCCCGCGCCATACGAGCCATGAGATCTGCCAGGAGCACAAATCGCTGCTCGTCTTCGCCGAGATCAATGCCTGCGATATCCGCAGCAATTCGCATCATGGTGTTGCGGGCCAGTTGCACCATGTCAACTGATTCTCGACCAATGAATGGGGCGAGACTTGCGTTGATGCTGGCAGGAATCAACGCATTTTCCCAGTGGAGAAACGTGTCGCGACGAAAGAGGCGATTTTCCAAGCGCCGTCGCGATGTATGTTCAGGGCCATGCAGATTGACGATGACTTTTTCCATGAGGGCATGTCCCTGGTCATAAAGGCCCTGACGAAGATCGCGCGACCGCATCGCTTCGCGAGCAGCTGCATAGGTCGAGAGTCGAATCTCGCCGATTCCTGGTTCGGGGGCAGAGGTGCCTAGGCTCATGGCTCCACTGTAGATGCGTCCTCTCTATCTCGCCTCGGCAACTGCGCCAGCCACTCGTCGCGACCAGATTCTTCATGCCGCCCAGGCCGGATTCAACGGAGTCGGTTTGCGTTGTGACAGGGAGCCGCCGTCGGCGTCGGAAGTGAAGGAGTTACAGACAGTTCTTGCCGACACTGGACTATCGGTCCTGGACATAGAGGTGATTCGTGTTGGTACCGAGGAAATGAGCGTCACAAGTGCTTTATTTGACGTAGCAGCAGCGCTCGGCGCGCGCGCGATTCTTACAGTCAGTGACTCGCCGGACCGATCACAGACCGTCAACCGTTTGGGCGAGCTTGCTGAAATGGCGGCAAGGAGCAAACTCGCCATCGCGCTCGAGTTCATGGCGTTTACGTCGGTGAAAACCCTTGATGATGCGATAAGTGTGATTGCTGAAGTTGGGCGCCCAGAAATTCGACTGCTGCCAGACGTCTTGCACGTCGTGCGGTCAGGCTCGATAACGGCGAGGTTGGCGACTGTGGGGCATCTGATTGATTACGTGCAGTTGTGTGATGCTCCAGCAAAAGCGCCGGGTGACACTGAGCAGCTCATTCATGAGGCCCGCTACGAGCGCGTCATGCCAGGCACCGGACAATTGGACTTGGCTAGCTTTCTTCGCAATGTCGCCTTGGCACCAGTTTCGGTAGAGGTGCAAAGCAGCTTTTTGCAAAAGGCACACACTCCGTTAGAGATTGCGTATCTTGCCTATCGGTCAACGCGAAAAGTTCTTGAGCAACTTGACAATCCCGAAATCAGGAACGCTTAAACAAGACGTGATACTCGCCCCAATATGGGCGCTTGGTTGCCGCATCCATTTTTGGTGGCCGTGCAGGGTCGAACACCGCTCCATGGTCGAGCATCGCCTGAACCGCAACACTCACCAACCCGTATTCAAATTCGGGGTTCTCCGCCGATTGCACCACGTGTCCAGCAGCAAGTTCTTGTCCGATGCAGGCGTGCATTCCGTGACCGAAAGACAGGCCCCAGCCGTCAACATTGGACTCGAGTGGAATCCGCAACGGATTAAAGACACCCGCGTCAGCGCCGAAGATGCTCGGGTCTCGATTTACGGACATGAGATCAATTGTTACGGTTTCTCCGGCCCGCACGGTGACACCAGATTTCAGTTGAAGGTCCTGTGTGGCCCGTCGCATGGCGACAGGGCTTGAGGGAAATAGTCGAATGGTCTCGTACACAGCAGACTGCACAAATTTTTTGTCGCGTCCTGCTCGAGCAATATCAGCTGGGTGATGTTTAAACCAGGCGAATAGATGGTCCAAAGTTCGAACGAACGCGGTCGCCGAAGTATGCGCACCGGCCAGCAAAAAGAAAGCGATCTCCCGCAGAATCACTTCTCGGGGCAGGTGCAAGGCGTCTTCGTTGCGTAACAAGACAGTGAGGACATCCTTTGGCAGTTGATCACCCGACCCGTCATCCTGGCGGATGAGGGCAAGTCGCCGCTCGATTGATGGCCCAAGAAATTCGTCATCGAACTGTTCTTTTGCCTTGGTTATCTCTTGTGTAACCACAGCGGGGTCACGGGTGGTATGAGCCAGCGTCGCACCTTCGACGAATTTCATCATGAAGGCATAGAGTCGCGCGGTTTCGTCAGCAGTTCGCTGTGGGCGATCCAGCCCAGCATTGAGTGCGGCCAGATTCATCATCACCTGGTGTGAAAGCTCAACCAACTCGGCTTCGCCGCGCTCAAGCCATGGCGCAATAGTCTCGGCGATTACGGCTGGGAACAGATCTCGTTCGTAGTGCACCAGGGTTTCGCGACGAAAGAGACGATTCTCGAGTCGTCGGCGCGCCCGGTGCTCGTCACCGTGAAGGTTGATAATGACGTCACCCATCACGACTTCACCGGCATCGTAGAGCGCTTGCCGAAAATCTTTGTGTCGGTATACCTCTTTGGCTTCGTTATATGTCGTGACCGTAAGAACGTTCATGGTCAGATGATAACTCCGAGCCCGAGTCCGCCGTCAATAGCAATAACCGTTCCTGTAACCCACTCGGCCCGAATTGCAAACTCAACACCCTCGGCAATCTCGGTGGATGTCCCAATCCTGCCTAGCGCATGATGGTTTGACATTCCTTCCAAGCGCTTGGCTGCTTGCTCGTCGTCAAACAAACCGGCACGTTGGTTGATCTCCGTGAGCACGGCACCCGGTCGGACTGCGTTCACTCGAATATTTCGCGGACCAAGTTCGCTGGCCAAGACCGTTGTCAGCGTTTCCAGAGAGCCTTTCGTCGCGGCATACGGGGCTGCTCCGGGATAAGCGCGAACGGTATAGATCGACCCGATGAACACCACCGCACCTTTGCTTTGGGTCAAAGCGGGAAGCGCGGCCTGAGTGAGCATCATGCCCGAAATTACGTTGTCTTCAAACACTTGCCGCAGCCGTTCCACTGTCCAGGCTTCTATCGGGGTGCGCTCCATGTTTCCGGCGTTTGAAACAAGCGCATCAAGTCGGCCACCACCGTGTTGCACCGCGTGGGCAACCATTTCATGTCGGTCCGAATCCTTGGTCACATCACCTGCAAGCCAGGAGCAGTTGTTGCCGATGCTTTCGGCAACTGCCTTTACCTTTTCCATTCGGCGTCCAGTGATGGTCACTCGCGCACCGCCCTTGGCCAGTAGGCGCGCAGTCGCTTCACCAATTCCTGATCCACCACCGGTAATTAGGACCGACAGGTTGTCGAGAGCTTTCATAACTAGGAACCCTAGTTTCTGTCAGATGATCAGCCGCCCTCGCCCCAGGCCCTTGGATGGACCCCGCAAAGTCATCTATCGCAGCGTCATCTATCGCAACGTCATCTGTTGCAACAGGACGAGGTGTCTATTTGGACAGTTGTGGCCCAGCAATACCCGCTGGGCGGGGGAGAAAAGACATGAGAGATTGAGTCAGGCCGCCGTCGACGAACAGTGCTTGTCCGGTTACGTATGCCGACTGGTCTGAGGCAAAAAACGCCACGGCACTGGCGATGTCGTCTGGCTCACCCAGCCGCCCGAGAGGTACTGCATTGGCGCGGGCTTGTCGTACAACCGGGTCGCCGTAGAGTCCTGCACCGGCCGTCGGCACAAGTCCTGGCCCAACGGCATTACAACGAATCCCGTAGGGCCCCCACTCCAGAGCCATTTGGCGGGTGAGTGCAAGCAGGGCTGCTTTCGATGGCGTGTAGGAGCCGACGCTCGGACTTGCGTTTGTTGCAGCGATGGACACGATGTTGATGATTGATCCGCGGTTGCGGTCCCGCATTGATGGAACCACCGCGCGTGCCATTTGAAAAGGACCCAGCACGTTGACGTGGATGACATCAAGGAAGTCCTGCGACGAGGTCTCAGCCAATGGTGTGAACCGCCAGATGCCGGCGTTATTCACCAAGACGTCTACCGGGCCTATTTCGTCAACCAGTGAACGTATTGCGTTCTCGTCAGTGACGTCGCAGTGCGTGTAATCAGATCCGGAGATATCCAACTTCACCACGTCAAAACCGTCATCGGTAAGTCGACGCGCAATTACTGCACCGATGCCGCCACCAGCACCTGTGACAATGGCGCGTTGGGTCACTCGCCAGCCCCGAATTTGTCGACGGATTTCGGGCGCGGCAACATCGTGAGAACGCTCATCGTTATGCCACCGTCCACGAGGATGTTTTCACCGGTGATATAGCTGGCTTTGTCCGAAGCGAGAAACGAAACCAAATTTGAAATATCTTCAGCCTTGCCAAGTCGCCGCGCTGGAATCTTTGCCTCTCGAGATTTCCTGATTTCTGGGTCAGCGTGAATCGCGTTACTCATGCCGGCGTCCATGAGCCCGGGAGCTATTGCGTTGACCCGAATTCCAAATGGCCCCCATTCGACTGCCATTTGTTTTGTGAGCATGGCGAGCCCTGCCTTTGCAGATGTGTACGCGCCGCTGTTTGGTCCAGGCACGACGCCGTTCATGGAAGTGATATTGATGATCACGCCGTTTGTTTTGGCGTTGCGCATGGCGACGGCACAGTGCTGTGCGACGATGAAGGCGCCCACAAGATTCACCCGAATCACTGTGTCGAAGTCGTCTTGGGACAAGTCGATAAGCGGCCCGAAGCGAACGATGCCGGCATTGTTGACGACGAGGTCAGGGGCAGTACCGAACTGCTTAAGTGCTTTTGCCACCGACGTAGGGTCGCCTACATCGCAGGCAATCGCCTGGCAGTGCTTTCGGATCGGCCCCGCTTTTTCAATCGCAGCCTGGTTCATATCTAAAAGGCCGACTGCCCAGCCCTCATCGGCAAGCTGATCGGCGATTGTTCTGCCAAGTCCACCTGCTGCACCGGTCACAATTGCATGTTTCATCTCAACCCCCTGTAATCGTAAGGTAGTTGTCAATGGACGAGATCACCAAATCAACTCACAATGCAGTGTCTCATTTTCTTCGGGCCGTTGAAGCGCGCAATGTCGACGATGTGGTCATGAGTTTCACAGAGCAAGCGGAATATCAAAATGTTCCTTACGAGTCGCACGTTGGACGTGACGCGATTAGAGCCCTATTCGCCCCGATCCTGACCCGGTCATCACGGGTGCAGTGGGAAATCGTGAGCGAGGTATACATTCCGGGCCGCGCACATCTTGAACGAATTGATCGATTTTGGATTGACGGATCCGAGTACTCGGTGCCTTGCCACGGCGTAGTACACGTAGACCAAGACTCGAGATTGATCAGTGGATTCTTTGACTATCTAGATCTCGGTCTATGGCGAGAAAAAGTTAAGAGTGTGCTAACTCCCAGGTCACCGGAACAGTAGACCACGACGAAATTTTCTCGCCGGGGAGGAAAGAACGTTCTGGAACCGGCGTGAGGTCAACTTTGCGCCCACGACACCACAGGTGACGGAATGTCTTTTTGTCACCCAGCAGCGAGATATTTTTGCTCGGGTCACCCTCGAGTACGAGGACGTCTGCATGGTAATTCGGAGCGAGGACTCCGGTCTTGCCGAATTCGCCAACCGCAACGGCATTGTCCATGGTGGCACAACGAATTGCCTCAAGTGGTGTGAGACCGAGATGTTGAACGAACACCTCCATCTCGCGCGCATGCCAGTTGCCGTATGGCGTCATAGAGAATCCACTCTCTGAGCCGCAAAGCAATTTGACGCCAGCGTCAAAGGCCCGGCGTAGTTTTTTGCCAGTGTCTTCAAGTTCTCCCTCGAAGATCTTCTTGGCAGCAGGGGATGCGCCGGCTTTGTCGCCATAGTCATAAACGTTTGCCAGGAATGTGAAGACTGGTCCGACTGGAACTTTCTTGTCGATAATTGCTGCGAGTGCCTCTTCGCCGAGGTTGGAGGCGTGCCAGATGATGTCGACTCCAGCCATAACACAGTCGAGCGTTGCCTGGTCGCCACGGCAGTGAGCCGTTACGGGAACCTCAAGAGCGTGTGCGGTATCGCAGACCACCTTGAGTTCCTCACGGGTCCAGACTTGGACCTCGCCGCGCCGCGTTGGCACCGACCCAGTGACGTGAATTTTGATGATGTCTGCGCCATCTTTGATTTGACGTCGCACCACACGAACCATCTCATCTTTATCGCGAACCACTTCGGCATATCCGGCAGTGCCGTGGTCGGGAATCAGGCGACCTGCGGTTCCGCCTACTGCAGTCATCAGGGCGAATGAGCCACTACGCATGTTGGGGCCCTCGATGATTCCGGCATTGACGCAGTCACGAAGCGCCGGACCGATATTGAAAATTCCATCTACGTCGAGCATCGAAGTAACGCCTGATTTGAGAATTTTGCGCAAGTTGTAGGCAGCGAGTATCGCAGCCGTGGCGGGTTCGCGGTGCCCGAAGAGCTCGTCGTTGGTTGATGGCTCACCGAGCGTCACGTGCACGTGGGCATCGATCAAGCCAGGCATCACAGTGAACTTGGAGCAGTCGACAATCTCGGCTCGGCTCTGAGCACTGGCATCGAGTTGCAGGTTTTTGCCAACGGCAGCTATCTGTTTATCGATGAGCAAAACATCGGTATTCGGTTGGGGTACAGAGCCCGTGCCGTCAATGACGAGCCCGCCTTTCAGCAAAGTTACTGACGCTGCTGTTGCCGTTTTAATCATCGAGGGAATTTGATGTGCCGACATTGCTACCTCTCTATGTGAAAGAACACCCTTTGGGTAAGGGTAACTGACTCTCGTCAACGGTGTCTCACTCTGCACGGGGTAGCGCTGTGCCTGTTGCTACGCTCTGATGATGCTCACGTCCAATTTTCCGAGCTTGAGTGCCGAACATGACGCTTTTCGCGAGTCGGTGCGGAGTTTTGCACTCCGCGAAGTGGCACCCAACGTCGCCCAATGGGATAAAGATGAGTACTTTCCCCTCGAGTTGGTCGCCCGTCTCGGCGAGCTGGGCTACTTTGGGCTTGTTTTTCCAGAGTCGTGGGGTGGCTCGGGCGGTGACTTTACGTCGCTGTGTATAGCGATCGAAGAGCTGGGTCGCATCGACCAGTCGGTCGGCATCACGTTGGCTGCCGGGGTCGGGCTTGGAATCAACCCAATTTTTACTTTTGGCTCAGACGAGCAAAAGTCGCAGTACCTGCCAGACCTCATCGCTGGGCGGGCGCTCGGTGCATTCGGCTTGACCGAGCCGGACGCCGGCAGTGATGCTGGCGCAACGCGGACACGCGCGGAAGTTGACATTGAGCGCGGGGTCTGGGTCATCAACGGTCAAAAGGCGTTTATCACGAATTCGGGTACGCCGATTACCAGTGTCATCACCGTGACGGCGCGAACTGCAGTCAACGAGATTTCTGCATTTCTCGTTCCGTCTTCGACCAAGGGCCTCATTGTTGAGCCGTCCTACCGAAAACTCGGTTGGCATGCGAGTGACACTCATGGTCTGGTTTTTGACAATTGTGAGGTTCCACAAGCGGCACTGCTCGGAGAAGTGGGCCGCGGCTTCAAGAATTTTCTGGCCATCCTTGACGACGGGCGAATTACCGTCGCAGCGCTCGCTCTTGGATTAAGTCGCGCCTGTCTTGACGCATCAATTGACTACGCGAAGTCTCGCAATGCTTTTGGAGGACCCATCGGTCGATTCCAGGGTCTTGCTTTTTCGTTGAGTGATCTTGCTGTAAAAGTGGAGAACTCGCACAACCTTGTCTATAAGGCCGCGTGGCTCAAAGACAGCGGTCTGCCGTTTCGCAATGCAGCGGCAATGGCAAAACTGTATGCAACAGAAGCAGCCGTAGATGCAACGCGTCTGGCAGTTCAGGTTTTCGGTGGCGCGGGCTTCATAGAAGACTCGCCCGTGGCTCGTTTCTATCGAGATGCAAAAATCCTCGAAATAGGGGAGGGCACCAGCGAAATTCAGCGGTTGGTTTTGGCCCGCGCGCTTGGGTTGCCAGTCGAATAGCCCAGGTGTAGAAACTCAACTCTTGAGCTGAGCTTCTACTGATCGAGTGCGGCGAAAAGGTCGGGATCAGACAGTCGTAGTCGGCGGTAGTTAGCGAGCCACATCTGTTCGCGGAAACCGTATTTGTAGTAGGCGTTTTTGTAGGAACTTGCCGACTCACGGCTCATCGGCTCGCCACCGAAGCGAATTGCATCAAGCTGGTATTCGCAAGCCATGCCGAACGAAATCGTCTCGGCAACGGTGTTTTCCAGGCTGTCGCCACAATGCACCGATCCGTGGTGCGGCATCATGGCAACCTTGTTTTTGCCAAGAGCCGACGCAATCGCTTCACCCTCGGCGTCAGGGGTGAGGGTCGGGTCGTCGACAAACTTCGTCACGAGATCTGCAAACATGCAGCCGTACACGTAGTAAACATCAAACGGCACGCCGGTTGTAGCGAGCGTGGAGATGCTTTTGGCATGAGTATGAATGGTGCAGTTGACGTCGGGTCTGGCTTGCATGATTGATGCGTGAAAATTGATGCCCGGTGAGGCTGGAAGAGTGCCTGCTTCGCGCACCACGAGGTCAAAGCCAACTTTCGATACGTGTTCGGGCAACGTCTCGTCAAAATACTGAAAGGGGGTCGTCCAAAAGGCGTCCTCGCCAGGCACTCGCACACTGACGTGTCCGCCCACTTGGCTATCCAGACCTGCCCGAAAGAGCATGCGGCGAGCTGCGGCGATCTTGAAATGAATCGACTCCTCGGTAAAACGTTGGCCTGTTCGATGTAGCGAGTGGATAGTCACTTTTTGCCCCTCCGGCTTCGGGAATGTCGTATTTTGCTACTCAGCGCAGAGTATCAGTTCGACACCTTCGGCTAGGTTGAGGTTATCCCTAGACGAAATAAGGAGCCACGAGATGACGACACTAGAAAACCTCGCATTGGGCGTCGGCAAAGGACGTAATAACACCGTTACCTTTCTTCCGGAACCTGAACCTCGAGCAACAAAGTATGTGGTTGTCTCCGTAGATGACCACATCGTGGAGCCACGGGATGCTTTCGAAGGTCGGTTTCCGGCCCACTTGGCTGATCGAGCCCCGCGCATTATCGAAACCGAGACGGGTGCCGAGTCGTGGCTCTTCGAAGATCGGATCATTCCCAACGTGGGCACGAATGCCGTGATCGGACGCCCTCCGTCGGAATATTCGATGGAGCCTGCGCGCTTCGATTTCATGCGACCCGGTTGCTACGACGTTGATCAGCGCGTCAAAGATATGGACACCTGCGGAGTATGGGCCTCGCTGTGTTTTCCTTCGATGGTCGCGGGATTCGCTGGCACCCGCTTTGCGGAAGCCAAAGATCCAGAGTTGGGTCTTGCTGCAGTTCGCGCGTGGAATGATTGGCATCTCGAGGGTTGGTGCGGAAAGCATCCAGAACGATTTATTCCTCAGCAGGTCACTTGGCTGAAAGACCCGCTCATCGCTGCTGATGAGATTCGCAAGAATGCGAGTCGCGGGTTTCGTTCACTGTCATTTCCTGAGATTCCTGAACGGCTGGGCCTGCCGAGCATTCACTCTGGGCATTGGGACCCAATTCTGCAGGCGTGTGAGGACACCGACACGGTGATCTCGCTCCACGTCGGTTCGGCTTCACATCTTGTGACCGGGTCGAAGGATGCGCCAGCTGATGTGATTGCAACTCTTTTTTGGGTCGGGTCGACGATTGCCGTTGTTGACTGGCTCTTTTCAAAAGTTGCGCTTCGTTACCCCCGGCTGAAAATTGCAATCTCTGAGGGTGGCGTTGGCTGGGTTCCTGCTTTGATGGATCGAATTGACCACTGTTTCCGCTACAAGGATTTCACTGGCGGATGGATCAACGAAGATCTTCATCCCAATGAAGTGCTCCAGAGAAACTTCTTTTTCTGTGCGCTTGATGACACGGCAGGCTTTGAGATGTTGCAGCGAATTGGCGAGAACAACGTGATGGTGGAATGTGACTACCCGCATGCTGACTCCACATGGCCAGATACCCAGACATACCTTGAAAAGCAGTTGGGTTGGCTGCCGGAAAAGACAATCGAGAAACTCACATGGGGCAATGCCTCACGGGTGTACGGCTTCGACATCGCACCCGAGGCGTTTCGTCGCCAGGCAGCTGCGTTAAAGCAAAACTCTTAAGAACAAACGAGTGTTGCGCTATGCGCTAGCGCCCGTCAACTATTCAGGCGTAGTTTCGTCAAGGTCAACGATGGCCATAGTCGGCCGAGTGGCGATGAGTTTTGGGCGGTCTAATGGTTCGTGTCGAATGAGCTCGTGAACTTCGCCGATCACCCCGTTTGCTGCTGATTGCCCAGCCAAAGTTCCCAGAGTGAGGCCGGAGCAAATGTGGATTCCGCCCAGTCCAAGACACGGGTTGACCCCACCGACAGTGTCGCCTGCGGCATAAAGCCCAGATATTGGCTGGCCCATCACGTCGACTACTGCCATAGCCGTCGTGGTACGCAATCCGCCGGAAGGAAAGTTCGTGCCGATCGTCATTCGACTGCAGTAATACGGTGGCTCGCTTATGCCGTGCCGCTCACCGTTGAAAATCACTCGACCAAACTCGGCATCATGCTGGGGTGAAGCAGCAACAACATCATTCCACGATTCAATTGTTGCGGTCAGAGTTTGAACGTCGCCGCCAATCAGCTTTGCCAACCCGGAAAGGTCGTCAGCAGTCGCGTAGGGGGCGGGCATCTGGTTGACAAGATGCTGTTTGCGTTGAAAGGTGTGATGGTCAAACACGTAATAGCCGATTCGATCTGGTTGAGCGAGCAATGCGGCTACACGATTGTCGTAGGGTCCGGCCTCGTCGTGGAAGCGCCGACCCGTCGAGTTGACGGCGATTGAATCCTCGACAAGCGCCGAGCCGACTATGACTAAGGGTTGGATCATGGTCATGTTGATGAGATCGCCACCTTGGCTTTGGCCCATGATGTGACCATCTCCTTGGCAAGTGTGGACGCCGAGATAGGGAGTGCGGGCGAGATGTTCTGGTTGATACCGCAGTCTCAACTCGGGGTTTGCCTGGTATCCGCCTGTGGCAAGAATGACCGCTCGCTTAGCCGACCACCTTGTCAACCCTTCAGGTCCGTAGGCATCGACCCCGGTTACGGAGTTTCCGGTGCGAATGAGGCGAGTTGCCTTGGTGTTGTACTCAACGGCCACACCGTGTTCTTCAAAAGCGCGCAGGTATGCGCGCTGGATGCTGAACGTATCGACCACGTTGAGCATTCGCGCTGTGGTGTGTTGCAGCGGTCGTTGGATTAGCCGGCCGAATTCAACACCGTACTGAATGAGAAAGTCGTAGGTACGCGCTGATTGTTCGGCGTAGACGCGCGTCATGTATTCGTCCCAGATAATGCCGTAGTGGCCTCTCTGCAAGTTCACTTCTGCTCGGGCGTCGTTCATAAACAACTCAACGGAGTCGCTGATGCCTTGTTGGCGTTGAAAATCTGTATCAACAAAAGCCATGTAACCCGTTGACCAAATTGCGTTACCACCAATTTCTCCGAGTGCTTCCAGCACCGTGACCGCTGCGCCTTGTTGAGCCGCAGCAACGGCGGCGCTCATGCCCCCCGGGCCTGCACCTAGCACGAGCACGTCAGTGGTTTTTGTGTTCACTACTAGTGTCCTAGCACATAACGACTGATCGGAGTTTCATGAATACTGAACTGCATCTCAACTCGTTGACAGACCAAGTCGCATCGTTATTGGATGGCGAGCGTCCAGAGGTATTGGAGGCGGTGAGCACCGCTCAGCAGCAATGGCGCGGCTTGCATGACCGACTCATCGCAATCATCGCTGCTTGTGTTGATGAAGCCGTCGAAAACGGGCAGGAACTCGAGCCGTATCTTGCCGCAATTCATCAGCGGACTTCAATTGGTGTCGAAAACCTTGTGTCAAGCACCCCGAACCCCACGGCGATTGCAGCATTGCTGCGGGCCCATAACTCAACTGGTGACGTAACGATAAAAGAAGACATGGTTGCTTTCGATCACCAATGCGGCTCTGGTCTCGTTCATTGGCGAAGTAATCCAAACGTGAGCAAAGTATTACCGGGCGAGGTGGATGGTGTTCCGGCGGGCGTGCCTCGTTACTGCGCGCGGTGTATGTTCACCATTGCAAATGTTGGTCAAGGTGCTTGGCGTGTTTCGCCACCATCGACGCCCGACGGTCGTTGTCGGTGGGAAATCGACTGCTAGACGTACGCCTCGCCGTGTAACCAGGCCATCAGGTTTGGGCGAATTGCCACGTCGACGATCTCCACGAGTTGGCCGCCCGGTGCACGCAGATATGCAAAACGCGCCGGACCACCGTCATTGCCCACCATCCATGATTCCAAGACGTGAGACTCGGCTTCAAGCATTGCAATTGACTGACGCAAATCGCTGACCCACCAACCAAGGTGATGCATGACGCCATTCGCAAGCGGCTCCCATGGGGAACCAGCAGCGCCTTGAATCAACTCCACGTGCAATGGCCCGTCGCAGGAGTATGACACCAGAATGGAAAAAGACGTTGGGGCAAGATTGGGGCGACCCACAACGATCGACCGAACCGCGGGTGTGGCCCATCGCAAACCAAGGGGGCGAAAAGATTCCATCGCAGCGGCGAGATCGGGCACTACCCACGCGGCGTGGTACTGGTCGGAGTGGGAAAGTGGCATAGGTGAGAGTCGCCTCAGCGAGTGAGCCATCCGCCGTCGATTGGCAAAGTTACGCCAGTGATGTAGCTCGACTCGTCCGAAAGGAGAAATGCAATCCCACGGGCGCAATCTGCGGGCTCTCCGAGTCGCCCCATTGGCACCTTGTCCTCGAGCCACTCTCGGCCGCCTGGCTCATTGAGTCGCTCAGCGAGCATTGGGGTATTGATCGGCCCCGGCGCAATCGCATTGACGCGGATTCCATGTTCCGCCAGTTCTAGCGCAGCTGCTTTAGTAAGCATCGCTACACCGGCTTTGGATGCCACGTAGTGCGGCTGCCCTGCAACTGCTCCGAAAGCATTCACCGATGCGATGTTTATGACTACGCCAGTGCTGTTGTTGGCGAGACATGATTGTGCGAAGAATTTAATCGCCAGAAATGAACCAGTCAGATTGATACGAATAACTCTTTCCCACTCCTCGAGTGATAAGTCGACGAGGGGAGACCGCGTACGGACTCCGGCGCAATTCACGAGTGCCGTAAACGGCCCGCAAGATGCAAAAACGGTATGCCAGTCTGATTCTTTTGTGACGTCGAGTTGCACGATGTCGTTATCGGCTGACATGTCTGCCCGGGTGACGGCCCAGCCGAGGCTGGACAAGTGGGCTGCCGTTCCGGCACCAATACCCGATGCGCCCCCAGTGACGAGGACACGCCGCATGCTCGAAGCATAATCATCAAGTGTCTAAGTGACCAAAGGGCTACTGTCAGAAAGGGGCCAATTGACGCAAACACGCACGTTCGGGATTCCAGTGGTTGTGGCAACTACGGCACTTTGTGTTGGGGTTGGGGCATCGCTCGGCTTTCTTCACGGATTCCTTGCTCCTGAGTTGCGTGAGTTTTTCACCATTGATCGTGCGCGAGCAGGGCTTTTGGTGAGTGTTTATTTCGGGGCCACGGGTGCTGCGTCAATCGTTAGCGGTGTTTTGGCGGACAGGATCTCAGCGAAGACCCTCATCGCTACCTCGTTGGCGATTCTGTCCTGCGTAATTTTTGCCGCATCTCAAGCCGACTCGTATCTGATGTTGCTTTTTTTATCCGTGGCTGGTGGCGCCTGTTATGCCCCGATAAACACGGCGACCAACGTCGTGCTGGCGCAAGTGGTGCCGCAGCGTCAACGCGGGATTGCGTCCAACGCCAAAACCATGGGTGTGCCCTTGCTGGTGTCATTCGGGGCTTTTTTTGCGCCGGTTATCGGTCAAAATTTTTCGTGGCGAATACCGATGTTGTTTTCGGGTGTTATCGCGCTAGTTGCATGCGCCGTAGTTCTACTTGTGATTCCAAGTGTCTCGAGCATTCAACAGGCTGTCGTGTCAAGACGCCCGCCGAGCGGCTTCTGGCGTGTGCCAGTGGCAGCATTTTTTCTGCTCATTGGAAGTCAGCCCGTTTACTCGTGGTCTATTTCGTATCTCGTGGAGGAGTTGCAGATCGGGAAATTCGTGGCCGGGAGTGTGATTGGAACAGCGAGCATTATCGGTGCAATAAATATGGTGCTACTTGGTCGAATGTCTGATCGACTCGGGTTGTCGTCGCGGCGCGTATTTCTGATGGGGCTCACAAGTGCTTTGAGCATTTCTCAAATACTCGTCGCTCGCGCAGCGTATTTTCCGATGGTGGTGGTGGTAATCGCTATTACTGTTGCCGTCGTATCACAACTCGCCGCAATCGGCACGATGCATGCGCTAATCATTGACCTTTGTCCTGGGTCAGCAGGCAGAGGTTCGGGGCTGACGATGACTGGCTATTACTTTGGCGCCCTTGCGGCGCCGGTGAGCTTCGGCTTCCTTGCTGACCAGTTTGGGTATTCGTGGGCTTGGTTGTATTGCGCTGTTTGCGCAGCAATTTCACTGGTATTTTTCTGGAGTGTCAAATGGATACGACGCGAGACAGTTGACGCTGGATAGAAAACGACTAACGAAGTCTGACCTACAGCTGAAAAATGCGCTTTGCATTTTGTCCCAAGATTGCTTCTGCACCGCCAGGAGGCAATTGAAGTTTGCCAATCATGTCCTGGTACTTGTCTTCCACATCCCAGCCCGCAAAATTTGAACCGAGCAAAACTCGATCGCAACCCTCTGTATCGACCAAAAACTGCAGGGCATCGGTGCGATGTACTGCAGTGTCCCAACTCAACTGCTTCCATTGGTCATCGAACGGGCGTTCCAGCAGGTTCTTGCCCCACGGCCGTTTTTCGAGCGCGGCCATCAGGCGCCCTTTTTGGAATACGGCGAACCCTCCACCATGGGCGATATGGACATTGAGCCGTGGGTGACGATCAAGCACTCCGCCGAACAACAGGTGTGCGACTGCAAGGCCTTCGTCCATGGCAAATCCGAAAATGACATCCATGTCCCACTTGTCAAAGAACGGGCCCGCCGATTGGAATGAGCCTCGGGGCGCAGGATGAATCACTACAGGAACATTGAGTCGCTCATGTTCGCTCCACAATTCCTCGAATCGCGGATCAGAAAGCGGAATCCCATTCACGTCGGTGCCCAAGTATGAGCAGACCATTCCCAATTCGGTGACGGCGCGATTCAGTTCGCGCAGTGAAGCATCAAGGTCTTGCAGGGGTAAGGCTGCTGCACCTACGAGACTCGGGTGCGCAGAGCAGATTCGTGCGACTTCGTCATTGTGGGCCAGATTGAAAGGCACCGCATCTTTCGCGGGCTGATGATAAAAATAGGTAATCGGGTTTGGTGATACCAGTTGCTTACTGATGCCCAGTTCAGCCATCTTTTCGATGCGCAACTGCGGATCAGAAAATGGGCTATTCGTAAATTTCACATTTTCTAGGACGTAATCTCCGGCACGAAAATACTGGGTGCCATCGACTCGTACGCCCATTTCTGGCCCGGCATGCCCACAAGTGCCCATGATGCCTGGAAGTAGGATGTGAGCGTGAACGTCGATGATTTCGACTTGGGCCACGATCCAACCTTACATCCCGAAACGAATCTGCAGGCAGCGAGCATCCAGCGGATGGACCGCGCCAAGCTGGGAAACGCAGCACAAAATCAAGAAAAACTCAAGAGCAAGAATCAGCTTTTCGTGCGTGAGCGAATCCAACTGCTTCTCGACAAAGACACGTTCTCTGAGGATGGTCTTTTGGCCAATTCTGAAGCAAAAGATCTACCCGCTGACGGGGTGGTAACGGGGGTAGGTCGTGTTGATGGTCGTCATGTGGTGGTCGTGGCAAACGACAGCACCGTTAAAGCCGGCTCGTGGGGCACTCGCACGGTCGAAAAAATTATCCGTGCGACCGAAGTTGCGCTGCGCCACGAATTGCCAATTTTTTGGTTAATCGATTCTGCAGGTGCCCGAATCACCGACCAAGTGCAGATGTTTCCGGGCCGTCGTGGCGCTGGCAGAATTTTCGCTAATCAAGTCCGATTGTCTGGAAAAGTTCCGCAGATTTGTTGTCTGTTTGGGCCGTCTGCGGCAGGTGGCGCGTACATTCCTTCGTTTTGTGACGTCGTTTTTATGGTGGACGGAAACGCATCTATGTATCTCGGCTCGCCACGCATGGCCGAGGAGGTAATCGGAGAGAAAGTGACTCTGGAAGAGATGGGGGGTGCACGCATGCACACTTCGGTGTCGGGTTGTGCTGACAACCTCGCCCGCGATGATGTGCACGCGATTGAGCAAGCAAAGACGTATTTCTCATATCTGCCGATGAATTGGCGCGAAACACCGCAAGCGTTTCTCACAACTCTGCCTGCTCGAGAGCTGCAGAGATCCATTCTCCCGAATGATGAGTCCGCTGGATACGACATGCACAAATTGATTGAGGCGTTTGTTGATGGCGAATCATTCTTTGAACTCAAGCCTGATTGGGCGACCGAACTGATTACTGGACTAGCACGACTTGACGGGCATGTGGTTGGGGTGGTCGCCAATAATCCACAACAAAAAGGTGGTGTCTTGTTCATTGACTCTGCTGACAAAGCCGCCCGTTTTGTTTGGATGTGTGATGCGTTCAACATTCCGTTGATTTTTCTTGCCGATGTTCCGGGATTCATGATTGGTACACAAGTGGAGCGGCAAGGAATCATTCGGCACGGAGCCAAAATGATTACTGCCATTACCGAAGCAACAGTTCCTAAAATCTGTGTCGTTGTACGCAAGGCCTACGGTGCCGGGCTTTATGCAATGTGTGGTCCTGCTTTTGATCCGATAGCGACGATTGCACTGCCAACTGCAAAGATTGCCGTTATGGGCCCAGAGCCCGCCGTTAACGCGGTGTACGCCAATCACATCGCAGCGATTTCTGACCCGACAGAACGCGCAGCTTTTGTTGCCTTGAAGCGCGAAGCGTATGAGGCCGACGTGGATCTATTGCGCCTGGCAAGCGAGTTGGTGATTGACGCAGTGGTTGATTTCCCTGACTTGCGTGCTGAGGTCATACGTCGCTTTGCTTCGGCTGACCCGGTTGACCGAGCTGCGGTTGCCAAGCGCCACGGAATCCCACCGGGTTGAGCCACATGGAGCTTTCAGACGAACTGGCAGCTCGGCGTGACATTCATCTGCTTCTGTTGCGTTACTGTCGCGGCGTCGATCGATTGGATGCTGAGCTCATCAACTCCTGCTACTGCGAGGAAAGTTTTGATGACCATGGCTACTGGAAAGGCTCAGGTCAAGACTTTGGCGCATTCATCACAGAATCTTTGCGTCACCGGGCAACGATGACCAGTCACACGATTGGAAACTCAATTGTTGAGTTCGAGTCGGCGACTGTGGCACGTGGAGAGACCTACACGATGGCATATCTACGACGACAAGATGACAGCAATCGCCAGTGGTTGGATCAATTCTTTGGGCGCTATCTTGACCGCTTTGAGCGTGAAGGTGGTGAGTGGCGAATCAAGCGCCGCGTCGTTGTGCATGACTGGTCAATCGCCAGCGATTTAAGTTCAGCCACGTCATTCCCCGTCAAGATTGGGACCTTTGAACAGGGTCAACGTAACGACACTGATTTGTCATACCGAAATAGCGGCAATTAGATTCGGCCCAGCGATGCACAATCAGAGGGCTCGAACGAAAGTATGAACTCTGCGTATCCAGTTATGGGCTCGCCCTGTCGGGTTGGAACGGTAACTCTTCGTAACCGCGTGGTGATGGCTGGACATGGAAGTCGCTTTGTTGAATGGCACGAGCATGGCTTGTCGCAAAGACAAGCTGATTATTTGGCTGAGCGCGCTAAGGGTGGGGTAGGACTCATCATTCAAGGATCGGGCATCGTGCACCCAACCGGAATGACGTTTCCTGGCATTAATCAGGTGTGGAGCGATTCGATGCTGGAGTCCTACCGCTTGGTCGCTGATGCAGTGCACGAGCATGGCGCCCATATTTTTGGTCAGCTTTCACATCTCGGGCGTCAGGGTCATTCGTGGACTTCACATCGAGAGCTCTGGGCGCCATCTGCAGTAGCCGACCCTGCGAGCCGCATCGTTCCACATGCGATGACTCACTCTGAAATCGAGGAAATTACTGCTTCATATGTTGCAGCAGCTAAACGTTACGTGGCCGCAGGCTTTGACGGCCTTGAGGTGTACATGGCGCACGGGTACTTGTTGGCCTCATTCATCTCGCCTTTTTCCAATAAGCGTGATGATGAATACGGCGGCTCGCTGAAGAATCGTTGCCGCCTACCACTGGAAGTTTTTCAGGCTGTGCGAGATGCCGTTGGTGATGTGCCGGTGGGAATTCGAGTGACATCAGATGAGTTCGTGGTCGGTGGAACCGTTTTAGATGAGGCCATTGAAGCAGTTGACTTGCTGTTGAGTCAGACGCAGATTGACTACGTCAGTGTCAGCGTCAGCAACTACGCATCAATTGAAACGATGATTCCTGACATGTCATTTCCGCGCCAACCGTTTGTCGAAAATGCGGCCGCAATTCGAAAAGTTGCTCGTGGGGTTCCAGTTATGACGGTGGGAAGAATCGTGACACCAGAAAATGCAGAAGAAATCCTTTCGACGGGAACTGCTGACCTTGTCTGTATCGTGCGCCCACTCATCGCCGACCCAGAGTGGACTAACAAAGCGCTGGATGGCAAGCGCAATCGAATTCGAGAATGCATTTCTTGTAATGTCGGCTGTCGCGGAGGGCCACATCGAGGTACCCCGATTGCCTGTTTGGTGAATCCAGCCGTTGGTTATGAGCGGACGATGGGAGTCGGAACTTTGACAACGGCTACACATGCAAAGCATGTGGTCGTAGTCGGCGGTGGCCCTGGCGGTTTGAAAGCCGCAGAAACGGCGGCTCTTCGTGGGCATCGCGTAACGGTGGTTGAAAAGCAGGCGCGCACGGGCGGCATGGTCGTTACTGCGGCAGCAACGATGCCGTACCGCGCAGAGTTCGCCGGCAGTGTGACTTGGCTACATGAGGAGTGTGAGCGACTTGGCGTTCAGATAATTACCGGGAAAGAGGCCACACCGAAGTTTCTGACATCCCTCAAAGCAGAGATTGTGGTACTGGCCACAGGGGCGCGTCCTGGGCGCCCAGCAGTTGACGGCGTTGATCTGCCCCACGTCTATTCGGTACCCGATGCGATTCATTCAGAAGTTAAGGGCCACCATGTCGCAGTCGTCGATTGCGGCGAGGCCGATTGGAAGTCACTCACAACAGCGGAGTGCTTGGCGGCTCGCGGGCATCGAGTGACCATTGTGTCGCCAGCCCCGGCAGCTGCAGAGATAGATGCGTTTAGTAAGCCAACCCTCCTGCGTCGACTTGCGGCTGCCAAAGTGGAGATTCTCGAGCATCGCAGTTTGGTTTCGATTCAAGAGCGAAATCTCACGCTTGTTCACGGATGGAGCAAGCAACGCGAGACGTTGTCGGAAGTGGATGCTGTCGTGTTGTCTTGGTACGGCGTGGCAAATGACGAGTTGCGTCTAACGTTGGAAAACGCTGGTTTCGACGTGCACTTGGTGGGTGACTGCCTGGCTCCGCGACGGGCGATTGACGCAATCTGGGACGGCTATCGACTCGGGAGCACATTGTGAACAACGCACCAAAGGGGAAATCAATGAGCAACGAACAGCCCAATGTTTTGGTTACTGGGGGTGGATCAGGTATCGGCGAAGGAATTGTCCGAGTGCTTGCCGCGCGAGGTTGGCGGGTTGTGGTTAATGACCTTGACGCTGAAAAGGCGACCGCGGTTGCGAATGATGTGGGTGGAATTGCATTGCCTGGCAATGTCGACATCGATGCGGAGCGGCTCATTGCGGAGTCGGTGGAAAAGGCTGGCGCGTTGCATGCACTCGTCAACAACGCAGGAATAATTCTTCGGTCGAATCTTGACACGATTCCAGATGATCACATTGATCGCGTATTTTCAGTCAACTTGCGTGCAGTCGTCCGCCTATCTCGTTTCGCACTCCCACATCTCGAGCGCACCGGGGGTTCGATTGTCAATATTTCGTCGATAGCTGCCGAGATTTCTCAGGTTGGTGGAGGCTTGTACTCGGCATCAAAGGCCGGAGTCTCAGCTTTCACTCGCCAAGCTGCTGCCGAGTGGGGGCCGCGTGGGGTGCGAGTGAACGCGGTTGCCCCAGGGTTGATTAGAACCGCAATGGCAGAAGCCGTGTATTCCGTGCCCGAGACATTTGAAAAACGCCGGGCGATGATTCCACTCAAGAAAATCGGGCGGCCTGAGAACATCGGGACCGTCGTGTCATTTCTGTTGTCCGCCGATGCCGAATACGTTTCTGGTCAGATAATTGAAGTCGATGGTGCGTTTTCACACACGCTGATCGGGCTTTTGCCGCATCCGCCCGCGTAGCACTGCGAGCCTGCGTCAGGAGCCGCGCAGCCCCTTTTTAATTAACAGAGGACGTAGGACGTCGCTGTATTGCTGGAGACCGGAGTGGTAATCCACCCAGCTGAGCGAGATTCCATCCAAGCCTGCTTCGGCAAACGCATCCATGCCTGCGACGACCTGGTCGGGGGTGCCCACGAGCGGCACTGCTCCGTATCCAGCAATCAGATTGGAAGCCATCGAGCGCCAGCCGTCACCGAGCGCACTTTGCGAGTTGGGAACGAGGACATTGAGTAGATTTTCCACTCCTTCCCAGTCCCCGAGTTCGTTGACGTATCGATCTCGATAGGCGATGGCCTCGTCTTCGGTGTCTCGGCAGACGATATACGCCTGACCAAAAACTTGAATGTCGCGCTCATAAGTTTCCTTGGCAAGTTTTTTGACGTTACGGGCAATCGTGCCGATGCTTTCGATGTCCCCTCCAACAACGAAGTTCAGATCTGTGTGCTTGGCGGCAAAGTGTTGACCGCGTTCACTGTTGCCGGCACTCATCAACACGGGGTTTGGTCTTTGAATCGGTTTTGGTTCCGAATACACACCAGGCGAACTGAAGTACTTTCCCTGCCAATCAAATTGTCCCGGCTTCGTCCACAACTCTTTACACATCGACAACCACTCGTCGGCAAACTCATATCGCTCGTCATGGGGAAGTTGAGAGATTCCGAACATCTGCATTTCGTCCTCGTTCCAGCCGGCAACGAGGTTGAGCGCAAAGCGACCACCTGAAATGTGGTCAATTGTTGCGACTTCTTTTGTGGCCCGAACAGGGTGCACGGTAGGCACATGAACTGTCGCAAAGATGGTTATTTTCGAGGTGACAGCGGCCAGACCCGAAGCCCAAGTGAAGGTTTCAAAATTGCGGTGATTGAAATTGATCTTCCCGCCCATGCCCTTCCACCGAGCCACCGGAATGATCGCCTCAATTCCTGCGGCCTCTGCCGCTTGTGCCACTCGCACTGATTCGGCCCATTCAATTTGAAGCACTTCGGGCAAATCCGTCATGGAGCATCCGCCACTAACATTCACACCGAACACCCCGAACTTGAGTCGGTTCTTGCTTGAAATCAGCTGGTTGCTTTGCCGTAGCTCGGTCGCCATTGTGTCCCTCGCGTCTGCTGGTGTTGCCGCAACCGTACTCCTTGGGCGGGACTACCGCAAAACAGTGATCAAAGACTCAGTGGGTCTTGTCGTCAAGAATCCCGCGAGTTTTAAGGTCCGAGATTTGTTCGGCAGTGAAGCCGAGTAGCCCTTGCAGCACGCTGGCGTTATGTTCGCCAAGTGCGGGAGCAATGAGTTCACGTGCAGGAAACTCTTCAGTGGACCTAAATGGGAAGCCAGGTATTTGAATTTCCCCAGCAAGAGGATCTCGCACCGTGCGAATGACCCCACGCTCAACAAAGTGGGGATGCTTGAGGGCGTCAGCGGGGGAAAGGGTTGGGCCATGAGGCACTCGATGCTGTTCGAGTACCTTCATGACTTCTTCGTCCGTTGAAAACGACGCCATCCAATCCTCGATGATTGTGGTTAGTGCTTCTCGATTTTCCACTCGATGAGGATTGGAGTCGAATCGAGGGTCAGCGGCCAGCTCGGGTCTGTTGAGCGCGCTCCAAAGATTGCTCATTTGCCATTCAGTACAGAGCATGACAATCCACCCATGGGGACCACGAAATGATCCCGCTGGACAGAGGTAGGGGTAGTGTCTGCCAGCTCGCATCGGCGTGTAGGTATCTGGTTCCATCGAGGCACCGTGGACTGATTGCTCGTGATAATGGAAAATGGAATCAACCATTGCGATATCAAGGTGACAGCCTTTTCCGGTTCGCGAACGATGGAACAGTGCGTGACCTATCGCGGCAAACGCGTGTACTCCGGCGTTTGAGTCAGCTAGCCCTGTGCCGACAAATGTTGGTGGACCATCGGGCTCACCCGTCATATGCATGATTCCCGAGTACGCCTGGGCGATGAGATCGAAGCATGGTCGCTCGGCCAGCGGACCAGTTTGTCCAAAGCCCGAAATTGACGCCATGATGATGTCGGGCTTCACTAATTTGAGATCGTTGTAGCCGAGATGTTTGCGGTTGAGCACACCTGGACTGAAATTTTCTACGACGATGTCGCACTTTGCGGCGATACTGCGAACAATCTCCTGACCTTCTTGCGTATCGAGATCCACACAGACGGACTGCTTGCCGCGATTCTGTTGAATGTGGGCTCCGGCGCGGCGGTTGATCCGCGGACGATTTGATCGATTGGGGTCGCCAAAAGGTGGTTGTTCAATCTTGATGACTGTTGCGCCAAGCTCGGTCAACAGACGTGTTGCGACTGGGCCCGCCAGGTAACGCGTGAGATCCAGTACGACGAGGCCTTCCAGCCAGCGGACAGAGTCTGTAGTCATGGGGCTATTTGCCGGGCTCGCGAGCCAGTCCAAGGACGCGCTCTCCGAGGATATTGCGCATGACGTTGGAGGTGCCGCCCTGAATCGTGTAGGCCGGGGCGTACGCTACGGCTTCGCTTAGTTCTGGGTCGGTGACGGCGTACATGCCAAAGATGCCCGCACAGAAATCGGCGACTTTCTGTTCGTGTTCGGTGCAGTAGCACTTAATGATGGTGCTTGCGCCGGCTGGGGCCTGGCCGAGGGCCGCCTGATACACCATCTGACGCCCGAGCAAGTAACCCGTTTCGAGTCGGGCAATGTTTTGCCGCACCAGGGGATCGGTGCGATCAGCGCTGCGCAGCGCGTCTTCATATAGCGGTCGATTGGACATGAGGCGGTCAATTCCGCCCCGCTCATGCTCGAGTTGGGCCATCGTCTGGCGGAAGGCATCTCCCTCGGTGCCGACCAGATTCTCGCAAGGCACTTCTACATCCGTGAACCACACTTCGCAGAAGTGTCGATTGCCGACCAGGTCGGTAATTGGTCGTATTTCGATTCCGGGGGATGACATCGGAACAATCAGCTCACTTACGCCCTTATGCGCAGGACCTGAGGAGTCGGTGCGCACGATGAGATAGCAGTAGTCAGCATCTACAGCGAGGCTTGTCCAAATCTTTTGGCCATTAACGATAAAACGATCACCAACGCGCCGCGCCGACGTACGCAATGAAGCAAGATCGGATCCAGCGTTCGGTTCGCTCATTCCAATGCACCACGTGTCTTCGCCGGTGAGCATTCCAGGGAGAAACTTCGCTTGTTGGTCGGGGGTCCCGTAGCGATAAATTGCCGGGCCCATCTGTCGATCTGCAATCCAACTCGCGGCAATCGGGGCCCCAGCCGAGATGAGTTGTTCGGCAACGATTACTCGTTCGATTCCAGGACGATTGGCGCCGCCGAACTCCGATGGCCACGTCATTCCAATCCAGCCTCGGTCTGCCAGAACTCGTGAAAACTCTTTTGAGTATCCATTGATCCACGAGTCGTTCATTCGGCCGTGGGTTTGTGCGCCGGTGGTGCCAACTTCTCTCGCTGCGGCTTGCAGAGCGAGCAATTCTGCACTGAGCGAAAAGTTCAGAGGCATGGCGTCAAACTATACGCCCTGCGAGCCGTGCCAGCGAATAAGGCGGCACGTTCGCTGGGGTTAAACCCATAAGTCATCTTTTTGCAGGCGTTCCACAGCACGACGTAGGTGAGCGACTGGCGGTCTACGGGAAAGTTGGATTCAAACATGCATCGCTGTGGGCCGAACGTATCGATACACCACCGCACGTCGTCGCTCCAGCGAAGGGCAACGGTGTCTGAAGACGGTGGGGTATCAATCATCGTCCAGCCCATCCCAAACTTTTCATCAAGCCCGAAACCGCCGAGTTTAAGAAAGACATTCGAACGCTCGGCAACTTTTTTCAGGTTCGTGCGCCAATGGTTTCGAACATCCTCAGGCTTTCCGGCGTAGGGCCCGATGCCAAGTGGTGCACCTAAATGATTGATCACAATGTTGAGATCAGGTACTTCACGAGCAAGAGTTTCTAATTCGAGTAGTTGGGGATGGTAAAGCCAAACATCGAGCGTGAGACCGCGCGCGGCTAGCCGCCTGGCGCCATCAATGAATTGATCTGACGATGTGAGACCCTGCGTCGGCTGGTGGTGGGCGTTGGCGACTGTGTCCGAAGCGTCCCAGCCTGTCGCGTGGCGCACCCCGCGAAAGAGTGCAGACGCCTCAAGGTGTCCGTCTAGTGCTTCGTCGAGCTGGTCACCGAGCGTGAGGTCCGCAAAGCCGATAATCGCCGCGACTCGCGCGTCACCCAGGCTGGCGAAAGCGGCGGCTTGCGACGCCACGAAACGAGTCTCACCTATAGAACGCAGGTGTGGTGGCGCTGCTCGATCGTATTTGGACATGCACTCGACGAAAACGGTTTGAGTCACGTGATGCCCACTTGTTACGTCGACGGCAAGTTGCTCGGCAAGGTATGTGCTGCCACCTCGATCCCAGAAATGATGGTGGGCATCGACAATTTCGAGTTCTGGCTCAACGGCAACTTCTGTTTGTCTACTCAGCCATTCGAACCGATCCAGCTCCATCATGTCGCCAGTAATAGCTCGGCTGCATGTGCGCATGGCATTCCGATTCGAACATTTCGGGCATATGCATGTGAATTGACAGCAGAGATAATGCCGTCGTAATAGTGGGAAAGCCCAGAACCCATTCGCGCGAGACGTGCATCAACGGTGGCGCCTGCCAGGCCGCGCGCTTCCACGATGGTGAGCCCGACGATTCCCGAATCGTCCATGCCACGACCGCCGTCAGAGCAGATGAAACCGTGTGGGCGGGCATCCAAGAGATAGGGAACCGCAGACCGGACAGTATGACCGGCGGTAACGAGCACATTTTTGCCGGCATCTTCAGGCAGTGCAAAGGCAATGGAGTCAGTGGCAATTACGTGGCGGCCGTCGCTGCTGAACATCACTGTTCGGTTGGTGATTGCGCTCGCTGCTTGCCCGACCGGTGCATCATTTTCAAGCAGCAGTTTTGCGGCATCGGCCACTGTCATGCCTTTTGATACACCTCGGTCTACGGCAAGTTGATTTGCAAAGGAGATGATTCCATGATTGAACAGGTGTACGCCGTTGCCAAGATGAGCTGTCATCACATCGGCGACTGCTGCTGGGATATTGAGCGCTTCGAGATACCAGAGTCCGGCGATCGCTGATCCTTCGGGTCCGACGCCGCAGTCCATTCCGATTGCGGCACGAGGTCGGTGCTCGGCGATGAATCGGGCAGGCAAAACTCCGCAGTAGGAAGAATTGATACACACGTCCCTGTCGCGGTTGTGAGCGGCCACGTGATACGCAGAGTCCATCGCAACAATGTCACCACGACTAGTTGGCGACGACCACACCACAGTTTGGGTTGATTCACCACCCGCCATTACTTCACCTCGCGACGGACTTTTCTCCCGATTGGACCATGATCATGTGTTTCAGCGTCGACCCCGATGGCGCGCAGGTCGACCTTGCGAATTTTCTCTGATGGTGTTTTGGGTAGCTCAGCAATGATGCGGAGATATCGGGGAACCGCAAAGTAGGGAAGTTGTTGTTCTGCAAACTGCCAGAACTCTTGGGGGTTGAGACTTGCGCCATCGCAGAGAACGATGAATGCCATGACCTCGTCCTCACCAGCCTCTTGCTGTGCAGGAACGGCGACTACGGCAACCTCTTTGATGGCGGGGTGTGGGAGCAGGGCGTGCTCCACTTCAAAAGACGAGATGTTTTCCCCACGCCGCCGGAGGGCATCTTTCAGGCGATCCACAAAGTAGTACCAGCCATCAGCATCCCGGCGCAGCCCATCACCCGTGTGAAACCACAGATTGCGAAAGGCTTCCGCGGTTTTGTCGGGCATATTGTAATAACCCAGCATCGAAGTCCACGGAAATTTTGAGCGAACAATGAGTTCGCCGACTTCACCAACGGCAACCTCTTCGTCGGTTTCGGAGTTGACGAGTCGAACATCGAACCACTCGGTGTTGAGCTTCCCGGCTGCACCAGCTGGCCGGTCAACGCCGTAAGGTGTCAAAATCGGCATGCAGGTTTCAGTGAGACCGAAAACTTCGACGAACGCTTCGATGCCAAATCTGGTTTTGAAGCCCTCCACGATTGACGATGCCGTGGGCGCTGCAAAGATGCAGCGAAGTTTGTTGTCGGAGTCTTGAGATGTTTCAGGTTGCTGCCAGACGAAGTCCATCATGACTCCGATGAAATTCGTGACCGTCGCACCAGCTTCGCGGATTTGCTGCACCCAGCCCGTAGCAGAAAAGCGTTCTTGCAGAACATATCTGGCACCAGCAATTAGTGCCGGATACTGGGCGAGGAAGCTCGAGTTGCCGTGAAACTGTGGGCCGCAAGACATGTAGACGTCGCGCTCAGTAAGTCGGGTGAGTGACTTGGTTTCATCTGCGAAAAGATAGATGTGAGCGTGAGTCATCATGACGCCCTTGGAAAGCCCCGTAGTACCGGAAGTGAAAAAAACCGCAGCCAGGTCGTGGTGACGAACTAGTGGTAATTCGGTCTTTGACGTATGGGTAGCCAATTGATGCCAAAGCTGTACGTGGTATCCAGCCTGCGTTAATTGCTTTTGGGCAACGGCGCACTCCTCTTCGGCGCCGCAGAGAACGAAATTCTTCAAAGTGGAACAGGCCTCGGGAATTGCGAGAAACCGTTCGACAAATCCGGGGTCAACGATTGCAGTGTGAGGTGACACCGTGCTGATCTGATGCGCAAGAAACGTGCCCTTGTAGTCCACGTTGATCGAAACCTCAACGAGCCTGGCGACCCCGAGCCCCAATCGGGCCAGAATGTATTCAGCACGATTGGGCATCATGACAACCACTCGGTCGCCCGGTTGGCAGCCGTTGTCGAGCAAATCGCGACCAATCGATTCTGCGAGTGTCAGACACTCTTTGTAGGAATACCGCAAACCACCCTGCTGCCAAGGGACATCAAGGTAAATCGAGTCGGGTCGCACTCGAGCGTGATGTCTCAAGACATCTGGCAGATTCCAAAGTTTGCGATCCGAGAATGTTGGTATGTACTCGGTGTAGGTATCTGTCGTCACGTGGTGCTCGATTCGAAGTGTTATTCGTTGGCACGCCAGGGCGGCGGTGCATCCGAGCGTGGAGGAAAGTTTGGCTTGCGCTTCTCCATGAAAGCGTTGGCGCCTTCAATCATGTCTGGCGAACCAATTCCTTGAGTAAGAATTCCAAGGCTGAGTGCCATGTTTTCTTTCATCTGGTACCACCACATGTTTGAACTCAATTTCGCAACCTCTAGGTAGCGCTGACTCATCTGAAGCAACTCGTCGCACCAGCGACCGACTTCTGCCTCGAGTTGATCGTCGGGCACTACCTGGTTCACCCAACCAAGATCCATTGCTTCAGCGGCGCTGTACTTGCGACAGAGAAACGACACTTCCTTCGCTTTTTTCTCTCCAACCGAGCCGGCCAAGAGGTTCGTGCCACCGAGCACTGGCGCACTTCCGACGCGTACGCCGGTCTGGCCGAACTGGGCAGATTCTGCGGCGATGGCAAGATCACATGCGACGACTAATTCGTTTCCGCCACCGAAGGCGGCACCGTTGACGGCAGCGATGATTGGCATCGGTGCCGAGCGCATTGCTTCAAAGAGTTCCATAGAGCCAAGAAACATTCGACGCAGTTCCCAATAGTTCGGCTTACTTAAGTTCGCCAGATACCCACCAGCACAAAAGGCGCGCCCGGTTCCAGTAATGACGGTGACGCGAGCATCAACGTGATGGGAGAGTGCGGCGATTAATTCGTCAATGGTATTTCGGTCGTACGAGTTCATTCGCTCCGGGCGATTAAGGCGCAACCATAAAACGTCATCACGGCGCTCAACAACAATGTCCGACATTGGATCCTCCACTACAAGCCCAGAGTTTCGCAACATTTTGTGAGTACGGCGCTCTGTTGTTTGCGCCGATGAGAGTACCATGATTCCTGGATAACAGCACAGTGACGCGCCTCGTAAGCGCATTGCTGTGGTGCTCGTCCGTGGCGATTCGAGAGGGGGGCCAACGTGACATTTGTGCTTGATGATGAGGTCAAAAAGGTGCGGATTGAGGCTCTCGCCCTTGCTGCACGATGCGAGCCATTTGCGGCAGAGGCTGATGAAATGTCCACGATGCACGAGCCGACGTTGGCCGAACTCCGCAAGAGTGGGCTCAGCGCACTGATGGTGCCCAAGAAATTTGGCGGTCGCTTCGACGAGATTGATCCGCTAGCAGTGTGCGTGGCTCGCGAAGCAATGATGAAAACATCGGCCCATCTTGACTCAGTTTTTGCTCTTCAGGGCATCGGTAGTTACGCGATCTCGCGAGCTGGGACTGAAGACCAAAAACGAGAGTGGTTGCCGAGAGTTGCCAACGCTGAAGTGCTGGCCGGTCTAGCCCTCACCGAGCCGGTTGCCGGTTCCGATCTGAAAGGAATCACCACCGTTGCCCACACTGAGGGAGACGAAATCGTGATCAACGGCGCAAAGTCATACATTTCCAATGGTGGACATGCGAGCTTCTATACGACACTGGTTAAAGAAACTGACCATGACGAACCGCGATATTCGCTGATTTTGGTTCCAGCAAACTCTCCGGGACTGAGTGTTGTTCCATCCCCCGAGCTCATCGCCCCACACGTGCTCGGTGATCTCACATATCGAGATGTTCGGGTGCCAAAATCAGCACGCCTCGGTGGGCCAGGAGATGGCTTCAAGCACGTACTTGCCACGCTTGCAGTGTTTCGAATTTCGGTTGCCGGTGCGGCATGCGGATTGATGCAGGGCGCGATTGAAGAAGCAACTCGTCACGTGCGTACTCGTGAACAATTCGGTCGACCGCTCATAAAACATGGGCCAGTATCCAGTTTGCTGGCTGATGCATGGGCCGACTACGAAGCCGCTCGGCTCCTTACTTATGCAACGGCTGAAGCAGCACGGGCGGATGCCGCTGCGAATCTTGATCGATCGTCGCTCGCGAAGCTGTTCGCGACGGAATCTGCATCACGCGTAGCAGACCGCTGCGTGCAAGTCATGGGCCGTTGGGGTCTTGTGCGCGGATCAAAAATTGAAAAGTTCTACCGTCAGGCCCGACCAATGCGCGTCTATGAAGGTGCATCGGAAGTGCTTCGTCTCGGCATCGCGGCACGTCTAAGCAAGGAAATTGATACATGGACCTGAGACTTGCCGGCAAAGTATTCATCGTGACCGGTGCCAGCCAAGGGCTCGGCGCTGCCTGTGTGCGCTCCATTGTTGTCGAAGGCGGCAAAGTGCTCGCGGCAGCGCGATCCGAAAAAAATCTTGAGTCATTAGCTGCAGAACTGCCAGGTGCAGTGGCGGTTGCAAAATGCGACATGCGCGACCGCACTGCTGTGAGAGGTTTGGTAGACGTCGCACTGTCAAACTTTGGGCGACTTGATGGCATCGTGAACAATGCTGGAATTGCTCCAGCAGGAAACTTTGAGAGTCAAAGCCTCGACGTGTTCGATGAAGTGCTGGCGGTCAACTTGCTTGCGCCTGCGGCCCTCGCGCAACGCGCAGGGGCTCATTGGATTGCTCTTAAGCAACCTGGCTCAATCGTGAACGTGGCGTCGACATCGGGCTTGAAGGGTAAGCCGATCCTCGTGGCGTATTCATCTTCCAAGGGTGCGATGATGCGCTTCACCGAGGCGTTGGCGGCTGAGTGGGCGCGTCATGAAATTCGGGTCAACACCATCGCGCCTGGTGCATTTGATACGGCTGCGCAGTCGGCGGTCACCGCAGACGCAAAAACGCTTGATTCGCGTCTGAAGAAGATTCCACTCCGACGCATGGGCACGCCAGACGAACTTGGACCCCTTGTCTGTTACCTGCTGTCACCACTGTCGTCGTTCGTAACAGGAGCCTGTTTCGTTATCGACGGCGGTGAAGTCGCAAAGTTGTAGCTA
>SXGQ01213677.1_pt1 | contig 55310 bp, 52 predicted proteins | sample 3178371 | NCBI WGS metagenome assembly SXGQ01 (sample SAMN11356859, study PRJNA531348) | freshwater metagenome | isolation source: freshwater sample F1-20 | place: China: Fuxian Lake, Yuxi | collected 2017-12-25
CTTGGAATCTCCTTCCCGGCGCTCGGTGTGTACCGCGGCGAGATGTTTCCCACTGCGCACCGCAGCGCTGGGGCAGCCACGGTGACGGCCTGCGGGCTCATCGGTGGCAGTATCGGCCTGATCGCTGCCGGTCAACTACTAGCTCGTGGCTGGAGTTATGGCGAAGTGATGGCGACGCTGGCCCTCGCGCCAATTCTGGTGATGGTGCTCGTACTCACTCAATTTCCAGAAACCGTGCACCGCGAACTCGAAGACATTACCCCCGATTCGAACGAATCCCCGGGGCGGGCGCGAGTTGGCGAGTGTTAGCATCTCCTTCGTCGCTTTCAGTAAAAATGAGTCAGCAAGCCACAAGGAGATTCGTCAAATGACGTCCGAACAGCACGAGTCTTCAAAGAGCCAATCGAAACTTTCACCTCGCGCGATATGGCGCAAGGCTTTCGAGTCGTCGAAACGCCGCTCCGCGGATTTCTCCACGATGTCCGGGATTCCGCTGGAACCGGTGTATGGCACCGAAGACAGCGAGTACCCGGGCCAATACCCATACACCCGTGGTCCCCATGCCTCGATGTACCGCTCGAAACTTTGGACTATGCGGATGTTTGCTGGGTTCGGCACCGCCGAAGACACCAACCACCGGTTCAAAGAAATCATTCGCTCAGGTGGTGACGGTCTCTCAACAGCATTTGACATGCCGACACTGCTGGGCATTGACTCCGACCATCCGATGGCAGATGGCGAAGTTGGGCGCTGCGGTGTCGCCGTAGACACCATCGCAGATATGGAAGATCTCTACGCCGACCTTGATCTCTCCCAAATCACGACCTCAATGACTATCAATTCTCCGGCTGCCGTAATTTTTGCGATGTTCGTGGCGCAAGCAGAAAAGCGGGGAATCCCCCGCGACCTCCTGGGTGGCACGCTCCAAAACGACATCCTGAAGGAATACCAAGCGCAAAAAGAATTCGTGTTCCCACCGCGCCAAGCAATGCGCTTGGTACGAGACACCATTGCTTTTACCACTCGCGAAATGCCCCGCTGGAACTCCATCAGCATCTCGGGCTACCACATCCGAGAAGCCGGTTCGACTGCAGCCGAAGAACTGGCATTTACTCTGGCGAACGGATTCGCCTATGTAGAGCTGGGCCAACAAGCAGGACTCGATGTCGACGAGTTCGCCCCGCGATTGTCGTTCTTTTTCAATGCGCACATTGACTTTTTTGAGGAAATCGCCAAGTACCGAGCAGCTCGACGCATCTGGGCGCGCTGGATGAAGGAGCGATACGGGGCAACATCCGAAAAGTCCATGCTGATGCGATTCCACACCCAGACTGCGGGAGTCTCGTTAACGGCTCAGCAACCTGAAGTCAATATCGTGCGCACGGCAATCGAAGCCCTGGCCGGCGTATTAGGCGGCACACAGAGTCTCCACACGAACTCCATGGACGAAGCGCTCGCCCTACCCACTGAAAAAGCGGCGCGCATTGCGTTGCGCACTCAGCAAGTAATTGCTTTTGAAACAAACGTCACGCACGTCGCTGACCCGCTCGGTGGCTCGTGGTATGTCGAGTCCCTCACCGATGAAATGGAAAGACAAGCCGAGGAAATTTTTGCAACTCTCAATGACATGGGCAAAGGATCCATGCTCGAGGGCGTCATTCGCGGTATCGAAGACAACTGGTTCCAACGTCGCATCGGTGATTCGGCCTACGACTTGGAAATCAAGCTCGGCAAGAATCAACGAGTTGTCGTAGGCGTGAATCGCTTCACGGAAGGCAACGAAGAGGACGAAATCGAGACCCTTGAAATCACAGGAGCCGACGAAGAGCGGCAGCTCAAGCGACTCGATCTCATTCGGGCTCAACGCGACCCTGAGCAGGTTGCGGCTGCACTAGCCAAGCTTGTTGAACAAGCCAGCGACGATTCGGTCAACCTCATGCCTGCACTGGTTGAGGCTGCACTTGCCTATGTATCACTCGGCGAAATAATGGCCGCACTCGAGTCTGTGTTCGGCCGTCACATCGAAACCCCAAGCATTTAGACCGATCACCATGCCACATCGAGTTCTCGTTGCCAAAGTTGGGCTCGACGGCCATGACCGTGGCGTAAAAGTCGTCGCCCGCATCCTGCGCGACGCCGGCTTTGAAGTTGTCTACACGGGCCTGTTCCAAACAGCTGAGTCGGTTGCAGCAGCCGCAGTCGACGAAGACGTCGACCTCGTAGGTCTCTCGATGCTTTCAGGCGCACACATGGCTCTTGCCCCCAAAGTGGTCAATCAGCTGCGTGCCCGAAATTCCGAAATTCCTGTGGTCGTTGGTGGAATCATTCCAAAAAGAGACATCGTCAAGCTGAAAGCCCTCGGAATCTGCGACGTCCTCACGGCAGGATCCACCCCAGATGAAGTTGTCGCAGTCATTCGTCGCGCGATTGAGCCAAGCTCAATCGACTCTTAGTTCAACAACGATTACGTTGTCGAATCAACCTCAAGCAGAGAGCTGAGCGATAACCGCATCGGCGACCCGGGCGGCGATAACTCGCAGAGCGGCTTCGTTCTGAGTCGAGACAGGGTGCGGAACTTCGCATCCGATGAAGCCCGCAGCACCGATGGTCGGAGCAAAGCCGGCAACAATCGGCCTAAATGGCTCAGTGATAATTAAGGCTGAGGGAATTCCCTTGGCTTCGAATTGGATGGCGTCATGCAAACTGCATGCGGTACAAGCGCCTCAATCACCCAGGCCCGAGATGACGAGGTGCGCACGAGCGGCGAACATCGAAACCAGGTCGGCATCTATGGGCCGACCAGCGCTCGGCTTGGAATGCACCTCGATGGTCGCTATCGGCAACCGCTGCTTGATTTCATCGGCGACGAATTGAAGCAACTGTCGCGCTTTTGGTTTGCCGTTCTCTACCAAAAGCAAATGCAGTTGCTCCCCAGGGAGAAACTCGCGACGAGTGGCAAACGTCAACTGCTCGACTTCCTCACCCTCGAAGTGTGGAGTCAGAACTTTCATGACAATCGTGAGCCTAGTTCATCTTTCGCGGGGATCTCGGATGACGAAAGTCCAGCCTCGACCAAGGGCTTTTTCTACCTGCGTCGCAAAAATGGCGCTGAGGGTTGCAGCCGGCATGACACACTCAGCGCAAGCGGCCGTCGGAATAACAAGGGTGAACTCCAGGGCCTGCAACCCAACCTGCTCAACCAGTAGATCTGCGCCGTCTGAGCGCAGACCGGCTGCAAGAGATTCCCGTAATTTCGCCAAACTCGTGGCGTCCACCGCAGCATGTGCACCCGGATGCTCTACTGCCACAGTCACCGAGCGATTATGCAGCGTTGGAGCCCAAACCGGAATGTACGCCGACCAACCGGCTCCGGCTCCGCCTGCAGTTACCACAAACAACTCATCAACGGAGGCGATTGACGGCAGCTTTCCATCAGGCGTTGCCCCAAAGTCATGTTGTGATCCTTTCTCGGGCACAACTCCCCACTGCTCAAGTTCGGCCGGTGCAATCCGACTGTGTTCAACTAAAAATTCACGGATTTGCGACTTGGTCCACCCTCCATCGTGAAGGATTTGAGCATGCTCATGACCGAGGATTACCAAACCCTGACTTGCTTTTCCAACGCAATAAGTGGCCGGATTACGCATCGCCGCAGCAAAAGTGAGAAGTACACCTCGAGGATCCGGGTTCAGATGGTTTGCTACCTGACGCGGGCCTTCGGTAGCCATAATTGTCACGGTGGTGTCACCGTGCGAAAATCCGAGCTCCACTCGCAAGGGATTCCATGGCGCAGGCGGGTCGTACTCGGCAAGGCACATCGACAATTTGCCGGGATGCCCAATCGATGAGCCATCCATTTCCCCCGTTCGAGCACCAAAAACATTGGCAGCAACCAGCCGAACAGCTCGACCAATCGTCATGTTCGCGCGATTGCCGGGTCCCAAAACATTGAGCCGACTGCGCATTCCGATCGACTCCGCATAGGGACCCGAAACGACAAGACACGATGCAGCGCCACCCGTGCTCGTCAGAGCAGTGTGGGCATTGAACGCTGGAGTCAGCATCGCTCGAAGAGCGGCAACAACCACCGGGAAATATTCAGGCTTGCAACCAGCAAGAACAGCATTGATTGCCGCTTTTTCGGCAGTCAAAACCCGCGAACGTTCTTTAATCTCGCCAATCTCAACGGTCGCTGCCAGCCCCGCTGCTGCCAACATGGCCTCTACCCGCTCTGGAGTCGGCGCGATGACTGGCAATCCGTCGGTCCAGTTATTTTCAAACATGTGCTCTTGCGCACTGGATTCATCGAGCTCCACTGAACGTGCCACGGCGATTTCCTTTCGATTTGCTCAACCTATGTTGATGCTCATCATTTTCTTCTTACTACCATAGGCGACTATGGAACGCATGCCAGTTGCCCAACTCAGCCGTTGGTTTGTTTGATGATTTCCCCTCTGCAGCCGTCCCTCGACACGACAAACTCCGCCAACAAAGTCCTTTCGCTGAGTGATGCCGTTGCAGGTATCCCCGATGGTGCAGTAATTGGGTTGGGGGGCTTGTCGATGAACTCCGCCCCGATGGCAGTAGTTCGAGAAATCATTCGACAAGGCAAAAAAGACTTGACGATGGTGGCACTCGTGGCCGGCCTACCGATTGATTGGCTGGCTGCTGCAGGAAGCATCTCCCGAGTCATCACAGGTTTGGTGAGTCTCGAAGGTTTCGGTCTTGCTCAACACTTTCGGCGGGGAGTAGAAGGCCGCAAAATTGTTATCGAAGAGTACAGCGAGCATCTGCTTATCTGCCGGCTGCAGGCCCAGGCTCATGGGCTTCCTTTTGTGCCAACTCGCGCCGGTCTTGGCACAGATGTCCTACGTCTACACAAAGACACTGGAACGGTTCGTGAGGAAGTGGATCCAGCTACCGGTGAGCATTACGTGGCTTGTACTCGACTGCCGATAGACATTGCACTCGTGCATTCCCACGAGGCGGACCAGACCGGCAATGCGCGAGTCAATCCAAAGCTGATCTGGATGGACAACGAATTGGTGAATGCAGCGCCAAATACCATCATCTCCACTGAAGCAATCGTCGAGACTGATGCATTTCGCGCCGAGCCGTGGCGCACCACCTACCCCCGCTTTATGACCAACACGGTTGTGCATGCCCCGTTCGGAGCACTCCCAACATCGATGTTTCCTTCTTACAGCCACAACAGCACGTTCTATGAGCGTTACGTTGCAGCAAGTGGCGACTCCAAGGCATTCCAAACTTTTTTCGAAAAATATGTTGTCGCCCCAGCGTCATGGGAAGAGTTTCTCGAGCTCAACGATCTCGCCAAAGCCGGAACCGCGATGGGAAGCGGGCACAAAAACAAATGACAGCCTCAGTACCCGGATATGACTGCACCATTGATGAATTGATGGTTGTTGCATTCTCGCGTGCGCTGCTGCCTGACACGCGCGCATTCAACGGAGCGGTTTCATTCATCCCCGCCTGTGCATTCATGCTCGCGCGAGCCACCCATGCGCCAAACTTGGTTTGGTCAGCAGGGTCTATCGGCATTGACGCAGCACCAAAAGCGATTCCCGAATCCACGCTGAGCGATGGCATCTGGCAAGGAGCCACGATGCTTGCCAACTCGCCGTTCGATTTCTGGGCGCACGCTCAAGGTGCTCGATACAACACATTCTCCTTCCGTGGAGCTCAGATTGACCGCCACGGCAACGTGAACAACACCGTTATCGGCGAGTACGACGCGCCGAAGGTGCGTTTGGCTGGTGGGGGCGGAATGGCAGATCTCAGCGTGATGATTCCCCGCATCATGCTGTGGTCGACGACTCATACACCGCGAACCTTCGTGCGGCAAGTGGACTTTCGCTCTGGATTCGGATACGGAGACGGTGGCGACGATCGCAAATCTCGTGGAATGCGTGGCGGGCCAGTGGTGTGTATCACGAACCTGTGCGTATTTGGGTTTGACCAGAACACAAAACATATGAAAATAGATTCACTTCATCCGGGTGTCAGCTTTGAAGATGTTTCAGCTGCAACGGGATTTGAACTGACCACACCAAGTGCTCCTTCGCCAGTCACTCCCCGCCCAACATCAACTGAGTTGCAATTGTTGCGCGACGTCATCGACCCACATGGCGCACGCTGCAGAGAGTTTTCGTGAAGTTCGGCCTAGTTCTTCCGATTCAGTCCCAACACGAGTCGTTGGAAAAACTGATTGATCAGATTGTCGCTGAGGCTGTTGCCGCCGAGGAAGCCGGCTTTGAAGCTTGTTTCCTCCCAGAGTTTCATCAAGCCCATGGAGGTGCGGTCGTTTCACCACACATCATTGGATCTGCAATCTTGCGTTCAACTCAGCGACTGCGTTTCGGTGCCGCAGTTCTCGCAACGCCACTGCATCATCCAGTTCGTTTGGCTGAAGAAATACTCATGCTGGACTGGATGAGCAAAGGAAGAATAATTCTTGGCATGGGCATCGGTCACCAAGTGCCCGATTTTGAGGCTTTCGGCGTCAACCGACAGCTGCGAGGCGAGCTCACCGAGGAAATACTCGAAGTTCTCTTGAAATGCTTTTCGGGTGAGGCCTTTCAGCACGAGGGAAACCATTTCAAGATTGCCGCACACATCACGCCGCTGCCCTACCAGCAACCTCGTCCACCGATCTGGATGGGGGCCCACTCGCGTCGTGGATTGCAGCGTGCTGCGCAATGGTCGGATCTTTGGCTATCGGATCCACAACGAGATACAGCAACCTGCGGCAGGCTGGCGACCTATTATCGCGAGGAAGCCGCCCGACTCCAGCGCCCCGCCGCCGTCGGGCTCTTTCGCGAAGCATGGATTGGCGACGATAAACACGACTGTGAATCCAACTGGGGGCAACACGCCCTGGCAATTCATCGCCTCTACTACAACGTCGGGGTATATCGAAAGGTCTTTGAGCCGTGGGTAGACGAGGTACGAAACCGCGCTGATTTCACGTTTGATCGGCTTGCCCCAGGACGATTTCTGTACGGCAATCAAGCAGACATCCGAGACACGATTACCGAATGGAAAGCACAAACGGGGTGTGAGTTCATGGCGTTAAGAATGCGGCATCCTGGCGGACCCGGCCATGCTGCAACACTTGAAGCGATTAAACGATTCGGCTCAGAAATTATCGCAGCTCCGACCGGTACTACTTCCTGAAAGGTCTCACCAGATGAAAGAACTCGGAAAGTACGAACGCTTTCTCATTGATGAAGTGCGACCAGGAATCGTCATGCTCACCATCAACCGACCAGACAAGCTCAATGCGATGGATCCGACATTCTTTCAAGAGCTCACTCGATTGATGCAGTCAATCTCAGAGACTCCCGCAGTAAGAGTTGCGATACTCACAGGTGGCGGCCGTGCTTTTTCTGCCGGTGGCGATATCGCTACTTTTCCTCAACTCACTGGCGACCCCGAAAAAGCCCGCATGCACCTACGGCTTGTCTTCAATTCATTTCATTCAATCGAAAAATGCCGTGTTCCTGTTATCGCCGCGGTGAACGGTGTTGCCCATGGTGGTGGACTTGAAATTCTTGGCGGTGTCGACTACCGAATTGCTTCAACTACTGCCAACCTCGGCTTTCGCGAAGCAGTCCATGGACTCATTCCAACCTATGGAGTCGTCAAGTTTCAGCACATCATCGGGCATGCACGCACAATGCGACTAGTTGGAACGGCGGAAATTATCGACGCTAAGACTGCCCTTGACTGGGGCGTTGTTCAGGAAGTGGTTGCCCCTCAAGATCTCCTCACTCGTGCGATCGAGGTCGCGGAAGCCCTCGCCGCCAACCCTGCAACAGCAATTCATACCCTAAAAAATGTTCTTAATCGGAATTCCGCAGATGATTTAGCTCTCGCCGTTGAGGCAACTGCCCTGCTTTTTGCAATGCCCGATACTTTGCAGCGCATTGAAGCATTCCTCAACCGCAATCGCTAACTTCCGTCAGTTCCGCTGCGGTAGCAACAGCACTTGCTTAGAGCACTACTTGGGGTCTACCCGATCGTTGAATCACCACCACTCCGAGAACAATAAATACTCCGCCAAGCACTGACACCAACTTGGGCACTGTTCCCAGCAGCAGCCACGACCAGGCGAGCGCAGCCACTGGTATTCCATACATGTAGACAACGGTTTTGCTTGCCGGAAGCACCTGCAATGCATAAAGCCAAATGATGTAGGGCAATACTGTGCCACCCAAGACGAGCAGTATCAACCACGCCCATCCACTCGGAGTAATCTGCGCAAGTCCTTGCAGAGCGTGCGGATATAGAGGAATGAGCGTCAACATACCCATCGCGGTGGAAACGGCAAGCGTTGCCAGCGGATGCGCAGTCGTTGCAAACCGCTTGGAAATAATCGTAAAACCAGCCCAAGACATAGGGCTCAAAATTGACACTGCAGCCATGAGCGGATTACGGACCACGAATTGACCGTCTCCGGATCCGGTGACGATCACCACGATTGCTCCACAAATCGCAATCACAAAGCCAAGCACCTGAGCGCGACGAAACCGTTCACCAAGTAGCACCACGGCCAATAAAGCAGCCCAGGCCGGCGATGTCGAAGCAATCGTCGACGCCAGTGATGGTGACAAGTACCGCTGGCCGTTGACAATCGGAAGCTGCGACAGCGGCACGCAGAGCACACCTGCAGCCAGAAGCCACAGATACTCACGTCCCCGAAAATGGGGTCGCATGGCCGGCCGCGAAAAGGCAATCCCAACGAAACAGAGTGACATCAAGCCAAAGCGAATCACCACAAGTTGCACAACATCAATTTCTCTCAACATCCGAGCGACACCAACAAAAACGAGTCCCCACAGGGCAACTGTCAACACCATTGCTGCATGCACCACCCAGAGTCGACGATTGCTCACTGGGTTTTCTCGACATCAATGACAGGAGTATTTTTCTTGGCGCGTACGGGGCGTATATCAAAGCTGTTCGTAACGACACCCTCTGCTCTGAGCAGAAATTTCTGTACCCGCTGCGATGGGGTCTTCGGCAACTCGCTGACAATTCGCACGAATGCAGGAACCGCAAATCGTGGCATCGTTCGTTCGCAGAACTCTCGTAACTGCATTGGGTCAATCGTGTGATTCGGTTCCAGAACAATTGCCACCATCACTTCTTCCTCACCTACGTCGGAAGGAACTGCGTAAGCAGCTGATTCGCGAACGGCGGGGTGTTCATTAACCGACCGCTCCACTTCGAAACTAGAAATATTCTCACCACGACGACGAATGCAGTCCTTGATTCGATCAACGAAGATTAAATAGCCATCCTCGTCAAGTATCCCACGGTCGCCAGTATGAAACCAGAGATCACGAAACGCATCAATAGTGGCATCAGGACGAGACCAGTAACCCGCAAACAAACCCATCGGGACAGTCGGCCGTGCACAAATCTCCCCCGGAAGTCCGTTCGCGAGTGCAACACCTGAGTCAGGGTCCTGAATCTGAATATCCAGGTGCGGACAAATTCGTCCCATCGTTCCACGCTTGACTTTTCCGGGTGCCGGCGCACTTGCCGGACCAAGCTCAGTCGAGCCGTACACCTCCAGTAGTTCCAACCCAAATCGTTGCTCAAAATCCGTAATTATCGCTGGCGGTGCGGCAGCACCGAAGGCAACTCGAACCGCATTCTGCGAGTCCAATTCGTGTTTGGGTTCGGCATTGAGGAGATGAACCACCGAGCCCATATAGGCAAAGAATGTCGCATTGGTCGCCCGAATATCCTCCCAAAATCGACTGACCGAAAATCCACTTCTCAACACAACCGATGCCCCAGCCCAAAATGAAGAGGTAACAACGGCCGATCTTGCGGTCACATGAAACAACGGAAACATCGAATAAGCAACATCGTTCGCCGTCAGCGCGAGAATGTCGATCCACGCGAACGCATTCCAAAGAGCAGTTCGGTTGGGCAATATTGCACCTTTTGATGGGCCAGTTGTTCCTGAGGTGTACATGACGTATGCGATGTCACGTTCTTCGCGGTCTACGGGGCCAATCGCATTGCCGGTGGCTACTTGCTCGAACGGAATCACCTTGTTGTTCTGCGAGTCACCCACACAAATAACTCGACGGAGCTCAGGAAGTTCGAGGCCGTCGAGACGACTCAGAAACTGGGCATCAATAACTATTGTCCGGGCTCCCGACTCCACCAGAATGTGTCGAAGAAATTCACCTTTAAAGTCGTTGTTTATCGGCACATCGATTGCGCCGGCCCAAACGACTCCGAACCACGCGGTCAAATAGGCGGTCGAAGCAGAAAGCATCGTCGCCACTCGCTCGCCTGGCGCGACACCAAGTTGACTCAGGCCACCGGCGAAAGAGGCTGCCCGTTGAGCAAGTTGTGAATACGTCAGGTTTTCATGTTCTGCATAGATTGCAACTTTTTCAGGAAACTTTTCAGCACGATCGGCCAGCAGATGAGAAACTACCCATGAACCGGAATACTGCTCTTTGGGCAACGCTGCTCTACCCACGAGTGGGTTCACGCTTTGGGCTGAAATCTGCGCACGCGTTCTTCGGAGTAGTCCGAAGGCAGTGCCGAGACGTGCCACACTTGCGTTCCCCACCATCGCCACTCACCAGCCAGCACTGCCTCAGGAGTGCAAACTGGATGCGGTTCATACCAGTCAAGATCGCTCTGCACCACCTGGATAAGGCACCCGAATGTTGATTTGGGTCGCAAAAATGTTTCCAACCAGTGCGAATCATCAAGTTTCGTGTCGACAGTCTCGAAGCCGTGGGACTCAAGATCCTTGATGGTTGAAGCGATGTCGTCGACGAACAGCGTTGCGTGGTGAAACCCCTCCCCGTGTTCGTCCAAATACTTCGCAAGATACGAATCTGGATACAAGGGGCTTAAAAATTCCACTTTCACCTTTGTCGGCAGCTTGAAAACCATGGAGCGAATACCAATCTGAAGATTGTCGCCCCCCACGACGAACTGCCCACCAAAAACGTCTCGGAACAGCTCAATCGCACGACGAGGATCACGCATCGCCAACCCGACGTGATCCCAATGATGAATTTTCGCATCAACTATCGGATTTTTGGCCAGATGCGATGGGGCACCTCGCTCACGATCAGTTCTCCAACCCATCACCCAGCTCCATTCTTTTTCGTAAATCCATAGGGCTTATAAGCGCCGTAAATCATGTGCTCTACATGCGCCATTCCCTCTCCATTCGCACCACGCATGACGCAGGCAAATTCAGTGCCACCCATGCGTTTGGCGTCTGGAACATGTGCAGGCCCCTGACAATGCAGCGCGTCATTGACACGAAATTGATCGGACTCACTCACCAGTGCCCCGCGGTACACGCCTGGCTGACCCAAGTCGGACCAACCGCGCGCATACCCGAAACCCTGCGGGTGGGCGGGATGACAGACAACTTCGAATTCGTAGTCACGCTGCGAACCATCTTGCATTGACAGCACAAGTTGCCCCGAGCGCAATCGACTCGAGCCAGGCTCATAACGCAACTGATGACGAACGCCAACCACATGTAACGACGAACCGTCACCGAGATCAATTCTTCCTTCGCAATCCAGGACGTTGCCGGCTTCGTCTTCATGTAAGTGAAAAAATCCCGAATCATTTCCAACTTCAAACGGCACCCATAGTCGCAATGCACGAGCATCTTTTTGAACAGCGCCATCTAATCCGCCATGATGAACATGCGGGCCCATCGTTGAACGAATCCCCCAGGAGTGGTCGCGCGCACCAAACCAACGCTCCAAATTAAATGACTTACCGTCTAGGTTGAGCTCGCCGCTTGCCCGACATGGCTGGGTGTACCGAAGCACATCATTAATCACCCGCCCGTACCGAATTTGGCGATGACGCGCCTCCACAAATGGCTGACCGACGGCCTCAAAAGTTAAATCAAAAGAAAGATTTGCTGCGCATGGCTCCAGCCGCATTCGTTGTCGCAGCATCGGTTCCAATATTTCGAGATGCAGTTTGTCCACGGAGAAAACATCTCGTAATGGCAATAGAGCCCGACTCACCCGAATATTGCGCTGTTGACCCTCGTAAACAACTCCAGCGTAGCCATCCATCACATTGTTGTTGGGATGAAGTCGCAGACCCATAAATACGTGGACTCCCGGCGCATACGCCGAAAAATAGTAACCATCGTTGAAATGTGAGTCGGAATTCGCTGCAACCCCGAGAAAGTCAATCGTCTGATGAATTGGCAGATCGTCCCATTTAGAAATTTCAAAAGATGGCATAAGTGCGTATTTCCTTCCGGGCTCCCCGCGTTGATTGTCTCATTGCGAGGACGTGAGCAGTGGTTTTGGTCTACAGGTAAGTTAGACCACCAGAACCATGATTACCCAACGTGAGGACTACCCCCATGAGCCACACCAGTGGGCCTTGATGACGTGGAAAGAGAACTGGTGTTTTACCGGGGTCGACCTTTCGACAGGGGTTGGTTTTGTCTTTCATGTCTCACTGCGGCCACAGCACGGTGAGGGGATTTTTTCGGTAAAACTTGACGGAATCATTGATGGTGAGCGTGTGCGCATCAAGTCGGTGGAGCGCCAACCAATCGGCAGAAATCCCAGCCTTCTCGCCGCGGTTGCCAGCGTTCGCACGAAACTCGATGTCCAGGAACCCCATCGCAAATTTCGTCTTACCTACCTAGGCACCGAGGGCTCACTCGATGTCGACTTTACTGGTCGGTTCGAACCCTTCGATTTTGCCGATGGTGCACTCGCCCCAGGCATGTCAACATTGGGCGAAATCGGACGCCACGTTTTCCCATTCCATCACTACGAGCAAGGTCTCACCTTTCGAGCAAGTTTCACGCCCCGCGATGGAAACAATGGTGGACGAACCATCGTGCTCAACGGATTCGGCAACCGAGACCACTCTTGGGGCTGGAGAGACGACTTTGGCTTTCAACACCATCATTGGATTTGTGCGAATTTTTCCGATCGATTCATCCAGGGCTCGGTCATGCAAGAACGTAGCTACGACGGAATCAAATACGGTGGCTTCGTCGGTCAATCCTCCGGGAATACTGCCGTTCTTCACGTCGATACGGCCAATGCCTATTGGGGAACTGCCAAGGATCGTCCATTGCCGACACTTGACCGACCAGTGACCTACCGAATTCGTGACACTGCGGGTAACGAACATATGATTACGGCGCTGCTTGATCAGTCAGTTGCCAGAAACTTTCTCAACGCCCGTCGCGAGGATGGCACGGCCGTTTACGAGGACTGTCAGATGTTTTGTCCCTTTAAGGATGAAGCAACAGGTGAGCTCGGTGCTGGGGTGCTTGAGGTCGGCAAGATGCTGGAACACCCCGAAGCTTCGCTACTCACACGGCGGCCATAGCTACTGATGGCGATTGAGGATTTCTCGAACCGACTACTTAGTTGGTCGCAACGTCAACTTGGCGCTACGAACAAGGCCTCTATCGAAGATATGGTGCGCCATACCGAGGGCTGGTCCTGGCAAACATACACGTTTACTCTGCGAGACTCAGATACGACACGGGGGGTCGCACTGCGCGTGCAACCACGTGATGGACTCCTCGCACCATACGACATTGAGGCTCAGTACCGCCTTCACCAATCTCTCGAAGGCACACGGATTCCTGTTCCTGCATTGCTGGCGCTAGAGCGCGATTCGTCGGTGCTTGGAATGCCCTTTTACGCCATGGAACGCATTGAAGGGCATGTCCCCGTGCAGTGGAAGCCACGCGACCTCACGGTATTCCCTGATGAAGCCACTCGCCGCTCCATCGGTGATCAGTTCGCATCCATCCTCGCTGCAATTCACCGAGTGAACCCTGGGGACTTCAGCTTTCTATCGAGGCTTGGCGCACGAAGCACGGCTGAGTGCACCCAGATCCAACTCGCACGCTGGCGGGAGATGTACGAGCAGTCTGTCATCATTCAAGAACCTGCGCTTCTCTTCGCACTGCGCTGGCTGAGCCAAAATGTACCGGCGACCGAAAACTTGGGGCTCTGTCACGGTGACTACCGCATCGGCAACTTCATAGTCCGAGACGGAAAAATCGTTTCGATTCTCGACTGGGAATTGGCCCACATAGGCGACACCACTGCCGACTTGGCTTGGGCTGCTCTCCCCTTGTTCCGCGGCAAATCTCCTCTTTGCTCGCATCTGCTCTCACACGACGATTTCTTTGCTGCCTACGAACGTCATGGTGGACACCCGGTTGATCAAAGCGTGTTTGACTATTGGACAGTGTTCAATCTCGTCAAGGCTGCAGTGCCACATCTACGCGCTGCGCGAGCATTCGAAGATGGCGGTACCCACGATCTGCGCCTGGCGGCGATGGGCCATCAAACAGTTCACATCTACAAGCACTTAATTGTGGCTCTGGAGAAACTCACATGATGCAAAACTCGCTTCCCCGACTTTGCGAAGGGATTGCACTGACCCTCAATGACGTTGTCCTACCATCGGTAACCGAACCCTTCGCTCGCGGTCAGACCCTTGCAGCAATCGAATTGCTGCGCAATCTCGCAACTCGGGTGTCATGGAACGACACACAAGCGCGCGTATCAGCACAACGACTCGTAGACGAGTTGGCGCTAGAACACCCAGACCTCAACGCGGTGCTCAGCGGACTCACCGACCTCATCGCTGACGAACTCTCACGAACCCGCAGCGGGATGTTCAGCAAGCCGACTCCCGACCAACCTCGCCCATGATGACAAACGACGCAGCGGACAAGGTCATCACAGCAGAACAATTCGTATCACTCGTGCCACACGATACCTTTTTGGCAATCGGTGGTGTCCTCTTGCGCCGTAAACCAATGAGGTTGATTGAGTTGCTTTGCGCAGACGATCGGCCACCTCTCAGAATCGCCTCATTTCTCGGCTCGCTCGATGTCGAATGGCTGGCCGTGCACCAGCGAATTTCAAGTTTGACCACCGGGTATGTAGGCATGGAAACCTTGGGGCCAGCCCCCGCGTGGTCTGACGCCCTCGAAAAGCGACAGGCAACGATGCGAGAGTCAAGCGAATTGATGTTTGTCTCTGGACTGCGTGCCAGTGCCGCTGGACTTCCGTTCATGCCCAGCCGCGGCGCCCAGGGAAGCGACCTCGCAACCGAAGCGAACCTTGAACATGTTGTGTGCCCGTACACGGGGCAGGTTCTCTGGGCGATGCCAGCACTACGTCCTGATGTTGCCATTATTCATGCAGAGCAAGCGGATCGGTTCGGCAACGTTGACCGTCCCAGCGAGCAGGACTTTCTTTGGGATACCGATTTACTGCTGGCCCGCGCAGCCAAAACTGTCATAGTCAGTGTTGAACGCATCGCGCCCACCGCAGACCTTGTTCATCCCGTGCTTTTCGCCCACGAGGTGCACCATGTTTTCTTAGCACCATACGGAGCTGCCCCAACTGAGTTACCTGGTTGCTACCCAGCCGACCTGGCAGGAATCACTGCTTACCTGGCTGCGGTCGCTCAAGGAGAGCCTCCAGCTACCGCTCTTGCTCAATCATTCTCGCGAAGATCATGAAAAACACGGAAATCGCCTCTCCTGCGACGCAAGTTTGCTGGGAGCTAGCCCAGCAAACACGGGCTGATGATGTACTGATTGTTGGGGTTGGCACGCCTCTTGCGGCGGCAGCGGCACTGCTCGCTCGCGCCATTCTCCATCCGTCCTTGACCATCTTGTTTGGGACAGCAGTAGCTCCGCGCAACTTTAACCTCGCTGCATCCATGACTGATTCATCGCGCGTATCAAGGGCCGCCGTCGGCAATTATTCGCAAGTTGAAGTACTGGATCTTGTATCCCGTGGCGGTGTAACACTGCAGTTTGTCAGCCCAGTTGAAGTCGACCGGAGTGGAAATCTCAACGCCAGTCGCATTCGGCAAACAGACGGTAGCTGGCGGCAGTTTCCTGGAAGCCTGGCACTCGGCGACACCTCGGTACTCGTTAGACGACTCGTTGCCTATCGGGTCGGACACCATCGACGCTTTCTGCCCGAGCGTGTTTCGTTCGTGAGCGGCGCATCTGCACTTCAGGAAAAGACCACGTCATCCCCTCGCGGTCTTGGCACTGTCCTCGCAGTCACTGAGATGGCAACGGTGTCTCTCGGCGCAAATCCGAGGTTGATCAATTACGACCATGATCTTGCTGCATCCAAAAATGGAATTGGTTTCTCCGTGGACGAAGGACAGGCTGTCCAGCGAATGGCCGCTCCGCCCGAAGTCATTGCAGCGCTCGCCAAACTCGATCCTCTCGGTGTCCGCGATCTCGAGGACAAGAACTGCCGAGCAGCAGTATTGTCGCAACTCTCTAGAGGCTCAGAAAGCAAGCTCGACAATGGTGAGTGATTCATCAGTACTCGCTGATTTGCCAACTCTCAGTCGACTCTTCAGCAGTCGTCTCGACCAATCCGTAACCGTGACCGAGATACGGCGAAGCAAAATGGGCAACGGTCAGGAGACATGGTTTGTCGAAACGACACTGCGACCCTTCGTTCTACGTCGGAGTGCGACTGGTGGACCACTCGTTTGGACCTCGCGAGCCGCAGAGTTTGAAGCTCTGTCTTCGCTGCAAGAAGTTGGCCTGCCCGTTCCACGAGTCCTGTGGCAAGAGCCCGATGGTGGCAGCCTGCAGCGTGCCTATTTTGTGATGGAGCACCTTCCAGGCAAGCCTCCAGCCCGCCAGTTTGATGACGACATGGCCTTCAAACTTGGACAAATGCTGGCCCAACTGCATCAAAATACGCGCACTGGTAACCAGGTCGAAGCCCAGACGTACCTTCCAATCAAACTGACAGAGACTCGAGAGAAATATGCCGACACGCTCTTTGCGAATGAGCCGCTGGCCCTAGCCCTATTCGGCTGGTTGGAATCCCACGTTCCACAACATGCATTTCACGTCGTTCGGCTGTGGGGCGACCCCGGACCGCACAACATGCTCGTATCTGATGGGCATGTCAGTGGACTACTGGATTGGGAGATGACCTCGCTCGGACACCCCGGTGAGGACTTAGGCAGCGCACGCTGGTCGGTTTTGGGCTTTGCCTCTCCGCAAAGCATCGACCGCGGCTATGCAAGCGTCGCTGCCGCCGCAACCGTGCAGGATGGCGACTGGTTCGAGGTTCTGGCGCATCTCATCCGCGCCGGTCAGGCCTTAGACGGCACAGCAGCATTTCTGCGGAGTGAAACCGATGAAGTCACGCTCCCTGCCATGGGGCTCGGACTCGTGACTGCCAACCTGCTGCGAGCCGCAGCAGTCGCCTGGCAGCAACCCGAATTGATGACAGTAAAGACACCTCCTGCACCGGTTCCAACTGACAACAGTCGTGACCAAATAGTGATGAGTCGTTTAACAGAGGTTTCAGCCCGCTTAGCAATGGCGAATGACAACCGAAGCGCGACTCGGCAACGCATTGCAGAGGTCGTGAAACTCGCCTACCAAAACGGGGCGCACCGACATTGCCTACCTTCTGAGCATTCAGCAGATCTGCACAACGTAGGCCAGATGGCACGCGCGCAAGAGGTGTCCGGACACTCGCTCGATTTGCGCTGGATGCTGGTTGACGATGTGCGACACCGCAGATCGCGGATGACCGAACTGCTTAGCTATTTCGGTGCGACCACGTCTACTTCTGTTGCCAAGTGACGGGTTCCCCCGAAACTCAGACCCGACAGACCCCACAGACACCTGTCAAAAGTGGCAGAGTCCAAAAATCTGAGCGCCTCGTCAACACCATCGAACCACTGCATATCTACAGCCTCAGATACTGGTGCGCCGAGATCGGCAGATGTGGTGAGTAGTGGAATCAGCAACTCTCTCCTTCGGACGCCCTCGCCAGTGAGTGATGATGCATCGAATGACGCCAACTCATCGACTAGCTGATTTTGTGTTGATCGAGGATGCACCCGATAAAACAGCATCAACTTCACACCGTCTTTGGGGCGCGGCTCATCAATGACGATGGTTCGCTCACCGAGGATTGACGAGAACCGAGATTTCTCTACAAAGGCTCGCTCGTCGGCACGCACCCGAACCTGATATTCCTCTGAGTTGAAGCCCTCATTCATCAACTCAACTGATGCGAAATCAAGCTCAGAACATGCATCGAAACCCGGGAACCCGAGAACCGGCACATCATTGCGGAGCACAGCATGATTCTGAATGTAGCGAAGCAGATTGGGTATCTTTCCAGCTGCATCAGCGTGCGAGGTGCGCCAATGATGTTGGAAGTCGTGGTACGAGTGTCCAGAAAGTCGTGGTGCCATTCCAAGTCGAGTAATCATCACCCCTCCGACTCTGCATCATAGACCGATGCCGGATTCAGCACCGCTAATCGGATTCGGTGTTTTACTCCACGCTCGCTGGGTGTCAGATAGCTGAATTGTCCATCGTGGGTGTTGTTTGGAACCTTTTCACCAACTTGCCTAGGGTTACACCCACTTATGTACGACGGTTTGCAGACCTTTGGAGCGCTAGTTGCGGCCCGAGCAGAGCAGCACCCCGACGCATTGGCAATCAAGTTCGAGCAGCAACAACTGTCATTCGCCGAGTTACACCGTCGCGCTAATCGCCTAGCGAACGCACTCGCCAACTTGCATCTTGTCAAAGGCGAAACATGTGCCGTCATGCTTCCGAATGGGCCCGACTACCTGACTACTTGGCTCGCACTGACCCGACTTGGCGTGATTGAGGTACCTATCAACGTCGCCTACCGAGGGGACTTATTCACCTACTTGCTCAATCAGGCCGAATGCAGTGCCCTGGTCATCGATCAGCAGTATCTCGAGCATTTCCTGCAAATCTCTGCAAACTTGCCCAATCTCCGTCACATAGTCGCAGTGAATAGCGGTTCGACTACGCCAAGTTCACTCACGAGGCCGACTGCCACAACGACTCTTCATGATTTCCAAGACATTCTCGCTCGCTCAGCAGATAGCGAGCCCGATACAACAATTCGCGACACCGACCCTTCGGTGATTCTTTTTACCTCTGGAACAACCGGCCCTTCAAAGGGTGTCGTTCTTTCACATCGAGCTAATTTTGTGTTGGCTCGCAATGTGAGTGAGCTAATGGGATACACCCAAGGTGAGCGATTATTCACCGTGTTCCCGCTCTTTCACGTCAATGCCCGCTACACGACAGTCCTGCCCGCCTGGCTCGTGGATGGCGACTGTGTCATGCATGATCGATTTTCAGCAAGTAATTTCTTGGACTTCTGCCGCACAGAACAAGTAACTGCGTTCAACTACATGGGTGCGCTCCTCATGATGCTTATGAAACAGCCAGAACGCACGAACGACGCAGACAACCCTGTGCGACGGGCTTACGGCGCGCCGGCGCCAGTAGAGATTTACCGAGATTTCGAGCAGCGGTTCGGCGTCCAACTCGTTGAGGTCTATGGATCGACCGAACTTGGCACGGCGACTATGAATACCGTTGACGCGTTTCGCATTGGTTCATGTGGAAAAGCCGTACCGTACTTCGAAGTCAAGATTCATGACTCACTAGACAACGAATGCCCTGTTGGCACCGAAGGTGAGATTGTCGTTCGCCCAACAAGGCCCCGTGTAATGTTTGATCAGTATTACAAGATGCCAACAGAAACTGTAAACGCATTTCGCAACCTCTGGTTTCACACAGGTGACCGCGGACGAATGGATAAAGACGGATACTTTTATTTCGTTGACAGAATGAAGGACGCTATTCGTCGACGAGGCGAAAATATCTCATCTTGGGAAGTAGAAAAAGTTCTCAACAACCACCCGAAAGTGCTTGAGACGGCAGTCATCGGAACGCCATCTGCCCTGACTGAGGAAGAAGTCTTGGTGGTTGTGGTGCTTCGCGATGGCGAGGCACTCTCGCCGGTCGAGTTACTTGATTTCTGCCAGGGACGTATGGCGCACTTTGCAATTCCCAGGTACGTAAGGTTCGTGCCGGCTCTGCCACGAACCCCGAGTCAAAGAGTCGAAAAATACAAGTTGCGCGCCGACGGCCTGACGAGTGACACCTGGGATCGCGAATCCGCGGGTTACCGAGTTTCCCGATGAACACCCCGAGGAATTCACCGGATCAGTCGGGGAACATGTCGCAAACATTCCATCTCTCCGACGACGCTCCACGCACGATTGGGGAGTGGATTCGAGCAAAAGCGGAACGCAACGACTCAAAGATTGCCCTCGAAATAGTTGACCGAACAAAAACGTATCGGCAGATCGATGTAGATAGCGATCGCGTAGCCGTCGGGCTCATGAGCCTTGGCCTGCAGCCCGGTGACCGTGCAGCCATCATGATGAAAAACAGTCTGGAGAACGTCGACGTATGGTTTGCAATGTGCAAACTCAATATTCTTGAGGTGCCGATCAATACATCAAATCGCGGCCACCTCCTGCAATATCTTCTTGCTCAGTCTCAGTCGCGTGCTGTTGTCGTGGACAACGAATTTCTTGCCCGCATCGCTGAGATTGCTGCCGACCTGCCAAGTCTCGAGCACATCGTCTGGCATGACGACGGCACCCAGTTAGGAATGCCGTCCTTCCCATCGCGCATTGCCGTACATCGTCTCTCTGATATCTACCTTTCGGGTTCACCGCTACGCCCCGATGTCACCTTTGCATCACCTTCAGTAATTTTGTACACCTCTGGAACCACCGGCCCATCCAAGGGCGTTGTGTTATCCCACGAAGCAAATCTCAATCTGGCGCGCCACCTGAAATGGCTCGTTGGCTATGAGTCACACGACGTTCTCTACACAGCCTTTCCCCTATTCCATATCAACGCGAAATACACGAGCGTTATGTGCGCGATGGAGTCTGATGCCAAACTCGTAATGGATCAACGATTCACCGCCAGTGGCTTCTGGGACATCTGTCGGCGCAAGGGAATCACCGCGTTCAACTACCAAGGCGCTCTCCTGATGATGCTCTGGAAGCAGCCCGAAAAGCCCGATGACCTCGTCAATCCCGTCCGGAATGCCTTTGGTGCACCTTGCCCCGTCGATATCTGGGAGCCATTTGAGCGCCGCTTTGGCTTGCACCTCACCGAGGTCTACGGCATGACCGAAATTGCCATCGCCACACAAAATACGAAGACAGAGCGTCGGATTGGTTCCTGCGGAAAAGTGTGCTCGTACTACGACATGCGCATCGTCGACGAAGGAGACAATCCGCTCCCCACTGGCAGCGCCGGAGAAATTGTGGTGCGACCCAAAAAACCTTCAATCATGATTGACGAATATTTCCGAATGCCTGATGCCACGCTCGAGGCTTTTCGAAATATGTGGTTCCACACCGGCGACCGAGGAAAATTTGATGATGATGGATACCTCTATTTTGTTGATCGCATGAAAGATTGTGTGCGGCGCCGTGGCGAAAACATCTCAAGCTTTGAGGTGGAAGCGGTCATCAATACCCATCCGTCAGTCCTTGAGTCGGCAGTCTTTGGCGCACCTTCAGAACTCGGAGAAGAGGAAGTGATGGCAGCGATAGTCCTGAAGCCAGATTGTCAGATTTCGGAAATTGAACTCATTGATTACTGCGTATCGCGAATGGCACACTTTGCAGTTCCGCGCTTTGTCCGCTGGGTGCCCGAGCTTCCCAAAACCCCATCACAGCGAATCCAGAAGTACAAACTTCGCGAGCAGGCAGTAACACCCGATACTTGGGATCGGGACAAGTCGGGCTATGTTATTCCGCGATGACATCTAGCACCACAACGATTGGAGTCGACCATGAATGAAGCCATCACCGAGCGAATCCGGCGCATTGAAGACAGGCAAGCGATTCAGGACATCGTCGCGGCGTACGGTCGACTGGTCGACGACCGAAATTGGGACGAGGTAGAGAAGCTCTATGCGCCCGACTCAGTGTTCGACACTGTGGGTGGCAGAATTAGTGGGCGGCGAGCAGTTCGTGATTACTACGAACAGCGGACGAATCAATTTGGCCCGACGTATCACTACCCACATAGCCACGAAGTGTTTTTTGACTCGGCTGATACCGCGCACGGAATTGTTTGCGCCCATGCCGAGCTTGCCATCAACGGTGACACCGTTTGGATCGCACTGCGCTATCTCGATCAATACGTGCGAGTGTCCGAGGGGTGGTGTTTCAAGGAACGCCGAGTCCAATTTCTATATGTTCTGCCGCTCCGCGAACTGCCCGCTCGGATGGCCGACAAACTGCGTACACATTGGCCCGAAACCGAGGCCCGGCTGGCAGATATTGGTGGCCACCTCGGGTTGTGATGGACTAAGGGCGATCAGAGAATCAACGAATTCCCTACAAGGAGAAAACCATGAAATTGCTCTTGAACAACAAGGTCTCAATTGTCACTGGGGCCGCTTCCGGCATCGGGGCTGCTGCGGCAAAGCGATTTGCACTCGAGGGTGCAAAAGTCGCCTGCGTTGACTTCAATCTGGATGGCGCCACACAAACCGCGAACGCGATTCGATCAGCTGGAGGCGAAGCAGTCGCGATTAAGACTGACGTATCAAACGAAGATGAGGCCCGCGAGATGGTCCGGCTCACTGTGAAGGCGTTTGGGAATCCGACAATTGTTTACGCAAATGCCGGCGTTGCTGGCTCGGGAAGTGCCGCTGACGTCTCGATGGACAGCTGGACACGAGTTGTTGCCATCAATCTCACAGGCGTGTGGCTTTCCAGTCGCTTTCTTTTGCCAATCATGATCGAAGCCGGCGGTGGGTCGATTGTCAATCAGTCAAGTATCGGCGCATTGATTGGGGTCCCAGGTATCGCCTCGTACGCTGCCGCGAAAGGTGGTGTCATTGGTCTCACTAAGCAAATGTCAGTTGAATATGGCCCACAAAATATTCGTGTCAATGCCATCTGTCCAGGAACGGTGCCAACACCACTCGTTGAACAGACCTATCGAGAGCGCGGAGGCTTTGCTGCCGATAAGCGTTCAGAGGGTGCCGCTGGCTTCCAAGAAATCCTTGACCGCTCTCGGTCCCGAGTACCAATGGGTCGTTTGGGAACAGTTGATGAAATCGCCGCTCTTGCTGCATTTCTCGCCAGCGATGAATCTTCTTGGATCACCGGCCAAGCCATTGCAATTGACGGTGGCGCCACATCCCAGTGACGAAAGAAGTTCACGGATACTGCCGATTTTGCGTCGCACTCTGTGGCATTCGCGTCACTGTTGACAACGATCAAGTGGTGGATGTTCGTGGTGATGAAGATCACCCTGCATCCCGTGGATACACATGTGCCAAGGGGCGTGGCCTTGGGCGATGGCACCATCACCCACAGCGAATTCTCTCACCCCGCATGCGGAATGGGGCTGAGTTGCAAAATGCTTCGTGGGACGAAGCCCTCGGCGATGCATCCGAGCGGCTTCGTGCAATCATCAGCGAATCGGGTGCAGACGCAGTTGGCACCTACCTGGCCACGGCATCGTCATTTGATGCAGCTGGGAGGTGGGCATCAGAGCGACTTACTCGAGTAATTGGTTCACGATCCAAGTACACGTCGACCAGCATCGATACTCCCTGCAAACCACTGGTGTCCCAGTTGATGTCGGGCTTTCCAGGCCTTGTTCCGGTTCTCGACGACGAATCGTGCACATTGTCGGTTTTTGTTGGTTGCAATCCAGTGGTGAGCCACGGTCACCTCAATGCGCTACCCGACCCGGTGGTCCGCCTCCGTGAACTGAGCACAAGCCCCAAAGAGCTATGGGTCATTGACTCTCGAGTTTCAGAATCAAGTCGCTTGGCTACTAGATATCTCGTTCCCCGCCCCGGTTCGGATTTTGCAATTTTCGCTTATGTCATTCACGAACTGTTTTCCATCAGTGGAATCGATCGTGAATATGTTTCTCGCCACACCTACGAGTCAGATCTTGCCGAACTCCAAGGTTTGCTCAGCGAGTGGACATTGGAGCGTGCGAGTGCCGTCACGGGATGTAGACCCGACGAGCTTCGTGACTTCAGCGCCGCCATTCGCCGACACGGGAAAACTGCAATTCAAACAGGAACAGGAACCACCATGTCAGGCACTGCCAACCTGACGGAGTGGCTGATCTGGGTGACGCAGATCTTGACCGGTTCCTATGACACTCCCGGCGGGATGTGGTTTCACCCAGGATTTATCCGCCAGCTTCACACGCGCATCAGCCCCAATACCAAACAACCACAACAAAAAGTCGGGCCAAGGAGTCGACCAGAGCTACCAATCTGGGGTGATGAGTTTCCCTGCTCAGCGATGGCCGACGAAATTGAAGCCGGCAATCTTCGGGCGCTGATCGTATTCGGCGGAAATCCCGTCAGCGCGTTCCCCAATACAGCTCGCATGCAGCGCGCGCTGCAACGACTCGACGCATTGATCGTGCTGGATGTCGTCGAGACAGAAACAACACCACTTGCCAGCCACATCTTTCCAACCAAAGGGCAACTCGAGCGCGCCGATGTCCCCTATTTTGTCGATCAATTCAACCTCGACAATTCAACCCAGTTCACACCAGCAATCGCCAAGCCGGTTGGCGATATTCGAAGCATGTGGTGGATTGCAGCAAAATTAGCCGAGGGTCTTGATAACAATCTGCTTCCGGCACCACTCACCACCGAATCGTCGGATCTTGATGTTTTGGGATTTATCGCCGGTCGGGCAGCTGCCTCTTTTGAAGAAATTCAACAGCGTCGGTATATCGCTACTGCCCCAATTTTTGGATGGGTCTTAGATCGAGTACTACCCGGCGGAAAATGGAGTCTGGTGCCAGATGAACTGGTGACCCAGCTCGCTGACTGGCAAAGAATCACGCACCCGAAAGGGCTCCTCGTCACCAGCCGCAGACAACCAAAGCACTTGAACTCTCAACACATTCCCCACCACTCAGGCTCTTCAGACTCGCCGCTCGCGATCATCAATACGTCAACGGCGCTGGGCCTTGGCATCAAATCTGGCGATGATGTGATTATTTCAACAAAAAATGGCGAACTACGAATCGCAGCGTCCCTGAACGACGAACTTCACGCAGATGTCATATCCCTGCCGCATGGCTGGCGCGATACGAATGTTTCGTTGCTGACATCGGAACGCGACGTAGACCCTCTAACTGGAATGGTCATTCAAACAGCATTTTCGGCCCAGCTCCGAGCTGCCGACGATCGCTGACGCGCGAGACGCCCGGACCAGCGCACTCGAATACAGCTGTCATCTCACCGAGCTTTGCGTGGTGTCACAATCAGATGCTCGGGTGAGCGCAGAACAAACCCGACATCATCGGGCACGCCTTGGGTGAATTCTGCAGATTCATACTCGTCAAGGAGAATCTCTAAGCATTCAACCATTTCCATTTTGGCCAAGAGAGAGCCAGTGCATAAGTGGCGACCGTAGCCAAACGAGAGAATCGTTGCTTTGACGCTGAATTCACGGTCCGCCACATCCTTGAATCGCTCGATATCAAAGACATCAGGGTTGGCAAACACATCTGGGTCGCGGTTTCCACTCGCCATCAACGTAACAATTCGTTCACCCTCGCGCACGAGTTGGCCACCAATCTCGGTATCCACGCGAACGCCCCGACTCACGGCGTGCACAGGTGGCGCCCACCGCAAGCCCTCGGCGATTGCCGCAGGTATCAGTGATCTTTCTGCCCTGAGGCGCTGCCATAAATCAGGCTGGAGAAACAGATATTTAATGAGTGATGACAACGACCTGTCCGTGGTTTCCACACCGGCAGCGAGCAAGAACGAACAAAATGAGCGAATCTCGTCATCAGATAGCCGCTCGCCTTCGTATTCCGCCGAACACAAAGTGGAAAGCAAATCATCTTTGGGATTGGCGCGCCGTTGTTCAATGAGCGGCGTGATAAAAGCGAAGAGTTCGGTCTTGGCGACAATTGCCCGCTCGACAACCGACGGGTCACCACGCAGATTGGATGCTCCCGCCGCCACGATTGCGTCATAGTTGCTCCGGAAATTCGGCGCCTCGTGAATATCCATCACCCAGGACGTCACGCCTAGAGGAAGTGGCGTGGTGAACATTGACTTCAGATCGACTGGCCCGTCTACAGGGAATTTGGCGAATAACGAATCCGCCAGTGCGCGGGTGTACTCACGTTGGACACCGTCAAGCAAGCGTGTGTTGCGTAGCGTGCGGGCGAGAATCGCGCCTTTGCGGCGATGTTCGTCACCCTCCATCTGCAAGATGGACCGTCCATGAATTATTGACGAGCCGGCCCCATACGTCAACGGTCCAAAACATTGCTCGTCTGTCAGCACGCGCTTTACGTCGTGATAGCGGGTGACCACCCAACCGTTGAATACCTCGCTACGAAAGATTGGTGTTGCCTCGCGAGCCTGCCGATAGAACGATGCAAGATCCATTGGCTGGCCTGTCATTACTTGTTCAAAAGTCGCAGCAAGGTCAATGGTCAAGTGAAGTCTCCATTTCAACGGCTGAGTTCGGCGCTTTGAACAATACTGCTTCCGCACAAACGCACCCAATTTCCTGCTGTCGCCTCTGAATTGACCTACGATTTGAGGTATCAACCAAGACAGAAACATTTCGTGATTGCCGTCGTAGGTGCAGGCTCAATGGGATCGATGTTCGGTGGCCTGCTGGCAAAAGCTGGCCACGATGTAACCCTGGTTGATATCAATGCCGAGCATATGGCAGTGACTGCCCGTGATGGGCTCACTCTGCGCGAACAGTCGGGTCGACAGCACTCTGTTCGCCTGTCTGCGACCACCGAGGCAACGACTCTTTCTGAGATAACTCTGGCCATCGTGTTGACTAAATCCTGGGCGACACACAACGTCGCCGAGGCTCTGGCTACGAGTCTTGCCCCCGATGGGCTGGCAGTAACGGTGCAAAATGGGCTCGGCAATGACCGAGTGCTCAGTGCGGTGCTCGGTGACGAGCGCGTACTCGGAGGTACTACTACCGCTGGAGCAGAACTGTTGGCGCCGGGCATCGTTTCTCTCTCGCCGATAACCGCAGACGGAACTTCGCAAACTGAATGTGCGCCACTTCGCTCCGAGTACTTACAGGACAGCACCAAATCGTCTCAGTATGCCGCATTTGCCGATCTCATGACTGCAGCTGGACTGCCCACGATTATCCGTCCGTCTGTAAGTGACGTCATTTGGAAAAAACTATGCCTTGCTGCCACGGCTGCACCACTAACAGCCGTTTTGAGATGCACGGTTGCAGATTTACTGACCAGCAGCGAAGCTCACCGATTATTACGTCAACTCTTTGACGAAATCGTCCTCATCGCACACGCTGAAGGGACAACTCTTGATTCGACTACTACTTGGCAACACGCCGTCGACACGTTCACAAAAGTAGGCCGCCATCAGACATCAATGGCAGTTGATGTTGCTAAGGGACGGCGAACCGAAATCGAAGCAATGTCGGGAGAACTTGTCAGACTGGGACAGCGCCACGGAATCTCCACACCAGGCCACGCGATGATGCAGAGGTTAATAACCGCGATCGAACAGCAGCACAGCACTTAGCTGCGCGCCGCCCTGGAATATTCAACAGTCGCGACTCCCTCGACGGCCCTGACTCCACCGCAAATGTCCAGCCAAACCGAGCACTCAACAAACGTTTTCCCATGATCTTCAAAAACATGACTCACAGTTCCCCCAGCGACGACCGCATCACCATCACAGACGTTTGCCGTGAATCTTGCCCGCAGTGACCGCAGACTGCCGGCTCCGGAGTATTGCTCAAGCATGTTGGTGACGTAACAAAGATTTATCGGCCCCTGATTGATCAACCGAGCCCCATGACCCTGGGCTTCAACGGCGGCGCGATCCCAATGGATTGGATTCGGATCCCGCAAAATAGCTGCCAAAAGTTTCATTTTTTCAGCCGACACGACTTCAACTGACCACTCTGGCAGCGAATCGCCCACATTCGGTCGCACGTTCATGCCTCCCCACGCAGAAAAATCCAGGTGTTGGAAATACGAGCACTTGGCACCTCGTCGTGAGTTTCGCACACATTGGCCACGAACGTGACGAAGTCCATGACCCCTCCGCGCTTACCAACCTTGCGATGAACTTCTGTTATCGACCCGCTGACGCGATATTCGTGCCCTTCACGCAGCGGCTGACTAATTTCCCAGACATATTCCCCGGCCCGAACCGCATCAGGGGAATCAGCCTGACACAAATCAAAAATATCCTGGATGGTCACTCCCATTCCAGCAATCGGTAGGTGGAAAAAATAGAGCGGATGAGCAAGACCCTCGCTACCTGCTTGCACCAGCATGACGTCGTGCATCATGAAGTTCTCCCAACGATCTATCCGATAGCTGCCACCTGGGAATCGGTGGCCGACCAGTCGATGCATCTCGTCAAGTGGCACAACCATCGTCTCAGAACCTAGTCTGCAGGCTGAGTAGTCAACGAAAAGAGATCCGTGGCCAACGTACGAAATTCTCAGCCAACAGGCGCCAATATCACGGTGCTCGGTGCGGGATCACTTGGTTCTGTGTACGCGGCATGGGCAGCACAGGCTGGCAATACCGTCACCGTCGTAGCCCGCTCTGCGCATGTTGACGCCATCAATGCGGGCGGGCTCACCCTCGTCAACAGAGATGGTTCGAGTCAAAATATCTCTCTTCGCGCCACGACCGACCCGCAAGACATTGAAGAATGCGATTTTCTCTGTTTGGCCTGCAAGGCTCCTGATACTGAACCTCTTTTGGATGCTTTTTTGTCACGCCAACGCTCAGTGAAGGCAAGTTTTTCCATTCAAAACGGTGTGCGACAGGCCGAACCTCTGCAGCGACGATTCGGTTCCAGTGCATTGGCCTGTGTCTCGATGGTGGGTGGCACTCTCACGTCGCCAGGAACAGTGACGCATACTTTTGAAGGAGCGACCTACCTGGGGCCTGTCTCTCATCAAGATTCCCAGCAAGCACTCGCTGCGGCTGCCGAATTAGCTACACATTTTGGGGGCAATGGATTTGTCGGTCGGCCTGACATCATGTCGGTTCTCTGGTCAAAGGCGATTTTGGCCGCAGCGGCCATGGCAATGTCCTCTATCACTCGAATGAACTACCACCGCATATTTGAGTTGGCTGGTAATCGTGAAGCATTCTTAGACCTCGTCAAAGAAGCAGCATCAATTGCGAAGGCCGAAGCGATCCCACTCGTTGATCTTCCTGGGCCACTGCAAGCCGGATATCTCGTTGGATTACCACAAGACGAGGCTCTGACTTTATTAACGGATTTATCAAAGTCGCTCGTCTCTAGTGGACAGACCCAAGTTCGAGTGTCGATGCTGCAATCAATAGATCGGCGTCGCCCGACTGAGGTCACAGCCGTCTTTTCCGATCTGCTGAGTATTGCTGCGCGACACAATCTTTACTTACCGAGACTTTCGTTCGTCACAAAAGTCCTTGAAAGTATCGACCAAGACATAAGGGAGATATAACCATGGGCAACTTACGAATGCTCTTTTCAAGCACAAGACTTCCGAAATTCAACACCTACGCTGATTTTCGACGCATCGCGCGACGCCGGGTTCCTACTATGGTGTTCGATTTTGTAGATGGTGGCGCAGACGGAGAACTGACGCTCGACGCCAATCGACGTGCTTTTGAGCAAATTGTTTTCGAACCTCGCTGGATGAGTGACGTCTCGAAGATCGATCTGACCACTACCGTGCTCGGCGAGCAGCTGTCAATGCCATACCTTTTGGCGCCAGCCGGGCTCGCCTCAGTTGTTCACAAAGACGGCGAATTAGCAGTCGCCAGAGCCGCCGCAAAAGCCAACACCATTTTTTGCATAAGTACAGGCTCCACTTATTCTCTCGAAGAAATTGCGGCCGCAGCACCCACCGCCAAGCTCTGGTTTCAGCTGTACCTATGGAAGAGCGAAGAAGTCGTCTCTGGCTTGATTCAACGAGCCAAAGCCACGGGCTGTCGCGCACTCGTACTCACCATTGATGTTCCGGCTGTAGGCAAGCGAGAAAGAGACCTCACCAACGGAATGTCGCTACCACCGCGAATCCGACCAAGCAACATCTTGGACGCAGCCTGGCGAGTGCGCTGGCTCTCACACTTCATCACCGGCAACGAGATTACCTTTGGCAATCTCCGTGGTGTTGCTGCAGGTGATGATGCCAGCACCGTAGGTGAGTACACAAGTCGAGAACTCGTTGATCCAAGCGTCACCTGGGAACGCCTTGATTGGCTACGTCGACAGTGGGATGGGCCATTGGTCATCAAGGGCGTGCTTTCAGTCAATGACGCACTTGAGTGCGTTCGTCGTGGAGCTGATGCTGTTTATGTCTCCAACCACGGCGGACGCCAACTCGACTCAGTTGCTGGAGCTGCGAGCGCACTCCCTGCAATTGTCGACGCGGTGAACGGTCGTGCTGAAATCTTCGTTGATGGCGGTGTGCGCCGCGGCGAAGACGTCGTTAAGGCCCGAGCACTCGGCGCAACTGCCGCTCTCTCTGGTCGTCCATGGTTCTTTGCTCTCGCGGCTGACGGGCAGGATGGTGTTGAACGAATGCTCGACATCATGCGCGCGGATATCAGCCGCACGCTGTCGCTTCTTGGTGTGCCGCGTTTCAGCGATGTCAATCGCTCGGCTATTCGGCCAGCCGCCGAACCAATCCAAGGCGGTCAGAGATAACTCTGCCACCCGCGACGTCATCATTTCTCACTTGGGCGATACCGACGAAATAGTGTGTCGTCGGCTTTCCTACCGACGCTGTGGCTTCAGGCAAGCCACCAAGATAGGTGCCCCGGAGAACTACCCGAAAAGCCACATTGTTTCCAGCAGAAAAAATATCGTCAATCTGGTATTCCACATTCGAAAACTCAGGTTGATTATTCGGCTGAGCCCACGCGTCATCAATCGTCAAACGACTGAGCAAGGTCCCTGATTCGATCAATTTGCATACTGCCGATTCTGCACTTGGCTGAGCCGGCGCATCCTTTACATCCCACGGCGCCACGGCAGGCGATTCAATTGCATGAACTGGCGCCCCATCAAGTTGCAACCGCCGACTGTAGTAGTCCTGCTCAACAGAATTGTCGGTGAGCTTCTCTTGATTCCATCGATATAAACCGAGCCCCGACCACGCTGCGGCACGGCCACAGTGCTTCACGCTCTGCCCGTGTTCGCTAAATCGCATCGCTAACCGCTCACCGTTAGAAAAAATCTCATGGACCGTCAAGCCGAGACCAGGAAACTGTTTGAATTGTGCGCTCGCAGCTGGAACATAATGCGAATCGCGCCCGGCGAGTTCGTGTTGCCCCATCCGCAATGTGTAATTGGGTTCCATGATTCCTGGTACTTGCGTTACATCATGTCGATTGGTGTAATCGAGGCAATAACGACGCATGAGCGCCACGAACGTTGACATGCTTAGCTCCGGGTAAACCGCGGGCTGCGACGCTCTTCGAAAGCTCGGATTCCTTCGGCTGCATCGTGGGTTCCCTGCAACATGACGACAGCATCCACGCTCGCAAGATACGACGAATCAAGGCTGCGGTTGATCAAGGCTTTACCGACGCTCACCGCTAGAGGCCCCATCGTGGCAATCTTTTCGGCGAGTGCGACGGCTCGATCAAGGACCGCTCCTTCGGTCACGATCTCTTGCAAGAGCCCAACTCGAAGCGCCGTTTGCGCATCGATGAACTCCCCTGTCATCACCATGTACCTAGCGAACCCCACACCGACGATATTGGAGAGGCGACTTACGCCAAAGCCCGGAACCAACCCAAGTCGAGCCTCGGGCACTGCGAAACGGGCCCTGGATGAGGCAATCACGATGTCACAGGCGCTTGCCAACTCGCAGCCTCCGCCAGCCGCAATGCCGTTTACAGCAGCGATTACCGGCTTCGTGCAGGTCTCGACGGCTTCGAATGTTCGCATGCAGTCGACAATGAAGTCGCGCCGACTATCGGTTGTCGTGAGCTGCTTGTAGCCAATGATGTCGCCGCCTGCGGAGAACGCTTTATCCCCTTCACCAGTCAAAACAATTACGGCTACCTCATTATTCGCCTCGGCTGCCGCGAGGGCTTCGCGAAGTGCAGGCCAGAAAGTTCGACGCTGAGCGTTGAGCCGATCCTTGCCGAGCATCGTGATGATCGCAACTGGACCCCGTAGTTCAATCACAAGGTCTGCGGAATCGTTTGAATCAACCTTCATCAGTATCTGCGCGCAACATATTGACGTGCCCCCCAAGCAATTTCAATACTACGAATGATTACTCGACGGGTTTCAGCCGGCTCAATTACATCATCAAGATGAAAATGGGCAGCTGATTCCCATGGGGCACACTCGTCGGACCACTCTTGTTCCAGGCTCTGCATGAGCGTGTCGTAGGCCGCCTGGCCACCTTCTTCCATCGCCCGCTCCAGCTTGCGACGATGAATCGTAATGAGCCCGGTATCAGGAGCCATAAATGACATATCGGCCGTCGGCCACGCATACAAAAAGTCGGGGTGAGTGGGTCGGCCACCGAGCGCAAAATGGCCGCCACCATATGCTTTGCGCAATACGACCACTACTTTGGGCACCTTTGCTTCTGCAATACGCAGCACAGCTTGTTCATAACAACGCAGAATCCCACTTTGTTCTGCGCCAGTACCAATCAGCAGCCCCGGCACATCCTGCAAAAACACCAGCGGAATGTTGAAAGTGTCGCACATATCAACGAATTGTCGTTCTTTGGTGAGTGAAGCTGGATCCAGTGCACCGGCACCTTCAATCGGCTGCGAGGCAACGATGCCGACCACCCGACCGTCGAGGCGAGCAAGGGCCGTAATGAGGCTGGGCCCCCAAGCGTCTGCGTAAGGAAGAAGCGATCCTTCGTCAACAATGTGATCAAGGAGCGCAAACATGTCGTAACCGCGTCGGGCATCGGCAGGAACGAGATCACTGATTGCTTCAGCAGAGCGAGCTGGCTGGCGTGATGGCGCAACTGGTGCCGCTTCGGCTGCATTGTTGGGCATGTACGACAAAAATGCCTTAATACCAAGGAACGCATCATCCTCTGCTTCCACCACCATATGAGTGTTGCCAACAGCTCCAGCCATATCTGGGCCACCCAAAGTCTCATCTGAAACCTTTTCGCCGATGGCATTGCCGACCACCGATGGGCCCGACAGGGCAACAGAACCACTTTTAACCATCACAATGAAGTGTGCCGTTGACGCATGCAATGCGGAGTCGCCATAGCTTGGTCCCAAAATCGCTGCAACACGCGGCACTGTCGGGTACTGCTCTGGCGTTTTGAGAAATGTCTGAAAATCAAGTGGCAGGCCAGAAAATCGCCAGCCCATCACATCAGGAATTCGTCCACCGTCAGCGTCGCAGAGGATCACAATCGGCAAGCCGACCCGCTGCGATGTTTCAATGATTCTGCTTTGTTTACGCATACTCACCGGAGCAGTAGTTCCAGCTACGACACTTGAATCAATTCCAATCAGTCCAACATTTCGTCCGAAAATTCTTGCGTACCCCGTTACAACAGCATCAGCAGGAATGGGCTTGCTTCGTCGAAACTCTGGTTTTGCCAAAAGTCCGATCTCATGAAAAGAATCTGTATCAATGAGACGTTCAATACGCTCGCGCACGGTTAGTCGACCTGACGCGTGATGTCTGGCAATGCCTTCGGGTCCACCCATTGATCTCCCTTCAGCACGGCGCTCACGGAGTTCGTCATTGAGTCGTTGTTGTGCGGGCTCAGTCATGGCGAAAGTGGCTCCCTTTGTTTGAGGAAATCTTGATGTACCTACCGGCTATACGCTAACTTAACGTAAAGTAGAAATCAAGAGAGTGGCTCCAAGGAGGACCGTGACTGCCGTTTTCATAGCCAATCGTGGCGAAATCGCTCTACGCATCGTTCGAACCTGTCGCGACCTTGGGCTGCGATCCATCGTGGGCTACAGCGCTGCTGACCTCCTGACTCCTGCAGTGCGTCTTGCCGACACGAGTGTTTGCATTGGTGATGCACCAGCACGTGCGTCGTATCTCAACATCGAATCCATAATTCGTGCAGCCACAAGTTCCGGCGCGACGATGGTCCACCCTGGTTGTGGCTTCCTTGCCGAAAATGCTGACTTCGCCGAAGCCGTCGCACAAGCTGGTCTCATATTCATCGGCCCAACTCCAGCCGCAATGCGCGATCTTGGTGACAAGCGAAAGGCTCGCGAACTCGCAGATCGCGCTGGCCTGCCGATCGTGCCTGGGGTTGTTCTAAAGAACGAGAAACTTCCTTCGGCCAGTGACCTCAAACGAATTGGTCTACCTCTGTTGGTAAAGGCTGCCCATGGTGGTGGTGGTCGTGGAATGCGCATCGTTAGAACTCTGAATGACCTTGAGGAAGCGACAACACAAGCACGCCGCGAAAGCAGTGCTGCGTTTGGCAAAGACGATGTGTTCATTGAATCGTTGGTAGAGCACGCACGTCACGTAGAAGTTCAGGTATTCGGCGACTCCCACGGGAACGTAGTCGATTTTGGAACTCGCGACTGCACCATTCAAAGGCGCCACCAGAAACTGATTGAGGAAGCTCCAGCGCCATTTCTTTCTCGGGATGTAACCGAACGCATTCGTAACTCAGCACGACGACTTGCCGAACATGTGGGCTACGTAAATGCAGGAACGGCAGAATTTCTTGTCAATCCCGTTACTGGTGAGTTCTTTTTTCTGGAAATGAATACCCGCCTACAAGTAGAACATTCAATTACTGAAATAATCTATGGAATTGATTTAGTAGCGCTGCAGATCCGAGTGGCGCAGGGTGAATCTCTCGGAGTTGAACAGCGTGACATAACGTCACGCGGTCACGCTATTGAAATTCGCGTGAATGCCGAGAACCCACACGACGACTTCCGTCCACAAAGTGGTGTAGTGAGGCAGTTGAGCACACCCCAGGGACCAGGAATCCGTTGTGACTTTGGCTTTGAATCAGGTTCTGATATCTCACCCCACTACGACTCGCTCCTCGGAAAGATCGTTGCTCACGCCCCAACTCGCGAAGCCGCAATTGCAGTGATGGCACGAGCAATTCAAGAGCTGGTCGTTGACGGCTTGCCGACCACAGCCCACTTCACTAAAGCGGTGATGAAGCACGTCCGCTTTCAGGAGGGCAACCACTGGACCACGATGGTTGACGAAGGGATCATCGATCTCACAGAAGTTGCACAGTGGAACGAAAGCGACTCTGCAGGCGTGATTTCGCCCCAGCACCAGCCTGCAGCGACAACTCAGGTGCAATCGATGACTATCCAGACGACTACTGGCCCGCTGTCGCTTTTCGTCGCGGTCTCGAGTCACGCCACTACGGCCTCGGCTGTTGATGGTGCCGCAATGACATCTACAGCCTCAGCGAGCCGTGCTACTCAAACCACCGGCCCGATTGCGCCGATGGCTGGTTCCCTACTGAGATACGCCATCAAAGTGGGCGATGTGGTTGCTGCGGATACCACCATTGCGTTTATTGAGTCGATGAAAATGGAGACTGCAATCTCGGCTGGTATCGCTGGCACTGTCAAGCAACTGCTCGTAGAGGTAGGCGCAGCAGTAAAACGAGGCTCAGTTCTGGCGATTATTGAATCCTGAACCAAGAAGTTGCAAGATACTTACAACGAATTCGTCTGGCGAGGCGGCACCAGAGGGGTCGTACCAGCGGTGCAGCATGTTGCAGGCTCCGAGCACCGTGTTCACCACAAGCCCGGAATCAACATCCGCCAACGTGCCGTCAGCAACCCCTTCGGAATACACCGTACGGAGTATGGACGAATACTCGCGCTCAAGAAATTTCATTCTGGATCGTGTCTCTGCTGTGAGCACGCCTCTGGCAACTTCAAGAATTGAATTGGCCTGAACATTCTCGATAAAGATTCGCATGTGCGCGGCTATTAGCCGCTCGAATCGCTCACGACCCGAACCAGCAGTCTGGGCCTCTACGCGCGCGCGCTCGATGGCCCCCACAACGATGCCTTCGTAGATCTCTACGAACAACGCTTCTTTGCTGTTTGCGTAATAGTAGATGGCTGGCTTTGTGAAATTCATCCGATCTGCAATGTCTTGCAGCGTGGTTTGGGCGAAGCCTTTTTCGTAAAAGACCTGGGCAGCTATTTTCAACAACTCGTCACGGCGATCAGACTTCTTACTCATAACTGATCGAACCCGGATCGCTTAATAGCGCCAAGTCTCTTCCATAGACCACAACCGTCGTCCGAGAATTTCTTCGACCACCGTCAGCGCCGCCCGTGCTGAGCGGTCAGTACCGATCATTCGACTGCGGAACGTCTCGGAGGCGAACCATAGACCTTCAATATTCGGGCAACGCCAATGTGGTCGATACTGACCGACGAGTCCGGGCATCTGAACCACACCGAAAGGGGGATTAAAAATGAGTGATCGGCGACGCCATACCGCTTTTTCGAAACCTGGGTACATCTGTTTCATATCTTCTTCAAACAATTCCATCATCTGACGCAGCCACGACTCGTCACGACCACGAGCACCCGGAATCACGCCGCCCATGGTGTACAGGTGAAGGCCGGCTGGGGCGGTATCTGGGTCCATTGCTGTTTGTTCAAACAAGAATCCCGAGAGTCGCGCCCGTGGCGTATGTAGCCACGTTGACAGTTCAAGCCGATCAAGTATGGGACACGGCTCTTCAGTTGCAATCTGTAGACCGATAAGGGCAAGTCGGAATTTATCCTGCGCAAGAAATCGGATCTGTTCGGCATACCACAGGGGCAATTCCTCGGCAGGAACGATGTCAAGCACGTTCCACACGCCTACGGTCGAAATTACGTGATCCGCAGTAATTAGGTCTTCTTCCCAAAGAGTATTTGTCAGAACGGCCTTACGCGGCACGAGGACGCCACGCAACTTGCCATCTTCAATGAGGACTCGTGACACCGGACTCGAGAGTCGAATCTCGGCACCGCGAGCTTTGGACGCCTGGGCAATCCCCTGGAACATTCCGTCCCAGCCACCTTTGGGCCAGAACGAATACCCAGCCTTGCGAGCCTCGCCAAAGTGAAGTTTCCGCACATACAGGCTGTCGGAAGCAGAGTGCTCATGCCAACGCTCTGTCATGCACTCAAGCAGAGTGGTGAACTCAAACAGGTCATGCACGCCCGGGTCAGTGGTGTATTGATTCAGCCAGTCCCGCAAGGGGCGATCATCCCATTTGTCGAATTCCGCATAGGGCGTTTCTTCAAGAATCTTGATGACTTTTTTTAGGTCTGCGCGATTCTGACCCGCGTACCGATCACGGATACTGCCCCACTTCAGCGACTCATGGTCCCAGACCGCCATGTTTGTGGAGAGTGGACCGGTCTCAATGTTGTGCCCAATCTCGCGCGCTATGCGAACCAAGCCAGAACCCGGGTCCTCCATGAGATGCCCACCGAGACTGACTCGGAATCCCTCGTCGTTTACTTGCTGAGCACGTCCGCCTAAGTATTGAGACTTTTCAAGAACCAGAACCTTTTTGCCTTCACGAGCCAACAGCCCCGCTGCCGAGAGCCCGGCTGCACCTGCTCCAATAATGATGACGTCATAATCTGACACGCTGGCCTCCAATTTTTTTACTGAACGAGTAGTAGGTTAGTTGCATATCCAATCCAGGCGCAACACTCGCCTGAATTGGGTGCTACCCGATTACACAATAGGTGCGACCATGACTCCAACAATTGACTTACTCACAGCTGAGGCACTTCAGAATCCTCACCCAATTTTTGCTTGGTTGCGCGAGAACGATCCCGTGCACTGGAGCGAACGCCACCACTCATGGATCGTCACCCGCTACGACGATGTCGCTGAACTTTTTTTTCGTCCCGAAATTTCTTCAGATCGCGTCCGACCCCTCATTGGAAAGTCCAAAAGCGCAACTTCAGAATCCGACCAATTGTTGGCGATGATTGGTGAATGGATGGTGGTTACAGATCCACCCGCCCACTCAAGGCTGCGGCAGCTCGTAACTCCAGCATTTCGACCAGCGAGAATTGCCAAGTTGGAAGCTCAAATCCACGAAATCACCGACCGACTCATTTCTGAATTTATTGCGGCTGGTGAATCTGACTTCATCAAACACATTGCCTTTCAGCTTCCTGCTGCGGTCATTAGCGACTTGCTCGGGGCTCCGTATTCCGATCGAGATCTCTTCAAAACCTGGTCAGATGATCTGGCACTCATCGCATTTGGGGCCGGTGGCAACATCCGAGATGACCGGTATGCGAAATCTCGAGTAGCACTGGACGGAATGTCCGATTACTTTCAGGGGCTAATCGACCTGCGCCGAAACGACCCGCAAGAAGACCTCATCAGCACATTGGTGCATTCCGATCAGTCAATTGACAAACCCCTAAGCGATACGGAAATTAAGTCAATGTGTGCACTGATTCTTTTTGCAGGTCATGAGACGACAACGAATCTGATCGCGACTTTCGTCGGAACGGTGATACCACAACGTGATCAGTATCTGAAACTGGTTGCTGATCCATCGCTGGCAAAGACTGCAATCGAAGAGGTTTTACGCTTCGACGGTTCAATCAAAATTCTCCACCGCTGGGTGGTGGATGACTTCGTGCTTCGAGAACAATCCATTAAGAAAGGCGACCGAGTTCTGTTGTGCCTGTCGTCTGCAAACCGTGACCCGCGCAAGTTCGAAAACCCGGAGACTCTTGACATCACACGACACCCCAACCCTCATCTCGCTTTCGGAAAAGGCATTCACACCTGTATCGGTGCCCAATTGTCTCGAATTGAGGCCCGTATCGCCATCGAAAAGGTGGTGACGCGACTTCCCAACATTCAGCTGCAACAAGAAGAACTCCAGTGGGTCCCTATTCTTTCCGCTCGCGGTTTGCGTGAACTCCATATTTCACATGAGGCGCGCAGCTAATGGGAAGGCGTTTGATTGTCTCTGTCGATTCCGAAAAATGCATGAGCCATCAGCTCTGCATAGCGGAGCTCCCCGAGGCTTTTCGTCTCGGACCAGACCACACCGCGGTGGTCCTTCCGGGTGCCAGCACGCTCTCAGAAGATCAACTCATCGATGCGGCAGCAAGTTGTCCGATGGCAGCAATTGTCCTACATGATGAAGACGGCGTTGCAGTTGCGATTCACTAGCGACTAAGCGATTACAGCCCTTTACTGTTTGCTACTGGTTCGCAGCAGCGGGGCAAGCTGCGTGCACATGAGTTCAACGTGGCGATTAGCGACGTGGTCGGGCATTCCAGCGATGCTCCCCCAGATGTACACCTGCTCAAGTGGCAGCCCCGCATAGGTCTTGCGAATGAAGTCTGCTGCCTGAGGCGGTGTAAGGACTTGGAATCGTGGTGCGGCACCATCTTTGCCCGGTAAGCGCAGTGGCTCAGGGTCAACTTCCCGTGGCATTGGGCGATCGGTCCCTTCGGACATATAGCGACGGTACGAGGTCCATTGGTAGCCAACATATTTTTTTATCTCTGACCACGTCTTCTCTGGATCGTCAGCAAGTACGAGCTCGACATTGACCCGCATGCGCGCTGACATCGGATCATGTCCCCCCTCGCTCAAACCTGTCTTGTACGGCTCAAGCAATTCGGGCGAAGCAGCCAAAAGTCCCATGTTCAAGCGGCCTGCCAAACGAGCACCACGCGGCCCAAAAAATCCTCCCCAAACAGGGATCGGCTGCTGAATAGGCGGCGGCGTCATCTTGCCGCCCGACCACCATCCGCGTATGTCGTGTACACGCTGTTCAACAATGGTGTAGCGGTCCGCTAACGCAACATCGTGGGCGGCGAATTCCGGCACCCGGTATCCGGCCCCAACACCCAAATCAAAGCGGCCCCCACTCAAAATATCGACCAGAGCCGTTTCTTCTGCAATATGAAGAGGGTGTCGCAACGCCGCAAGCAGAATAGCGGTCCCAATTCTGGCCTGCTTGGTGCGCACCGCTATCGCCGCTGCCATTGTCAGCGGCTGCGGCAGATAACCGTCTTCGAAAAAGTGGTGCTCAGAAAGCCAGATCTGGCTGATGCCCATCTCGTCGGCGCGCACTGCCAAGTCAATCGTGTTGGCGTAGTGCTTTGCCCAGTCACGCTTCCATAGGGGCGGATTCCGAAAGTCAAAATACACGCCGACATCCATAGATGAAAAGCGTAATCGTTGGACGCGGCTTGCTGGCCTATCTGATACTTTATTGACGCTCCTTATGTCACAAACCCGGGCTGTCCAGACCATCGGAGATGCATTGCTGGATACTGCACGCGCGGTTCCTGATAAGGAATTCATCGTTTTCCCTGGCGCAAGGCGCACATACGACGAGGTGTACCGAAAAGCTGTTGAAATTGCTCGATCGCTCATTGCGCTCGGTGTTAAGCCACAGGATCGAGTTGGTGTTTTGCTCCCGAATTGTGTCGAGTTTGCCGAATGGTACTTCGGGATTTTTTTTGCTGGTGCAACCATTGCTCCGATAAATACTCGTTTCAAAACGCGTGAACTTGAGTACGTCTGTAGGCACTCTCGCATCAAAATGCTCGTCACAAGTGACTTGATTGATGCCCATACGAACTTCACCGAACTCTTAGATGCAGCAATTCCAGGCCTTGCCTCGATGTCGTCTGGCTCAGGCGGTGTGCCGAGTCACCCCAACCTTGTCAACCGTGTCCTACTCGGCGCCAAACGTCATCCCGCATACCTCAGCGCCGACGATTTTGCTTCAGCTGCTCAGACAGTCTCCGACAACGATGTGGAAGCCCGACTAGCGGGAACCTCCGTCCGCTCAGCCGCAGTACTTTTTTATACCTCGGGAACTACTGCCATGCCCAAGGGATGCATTTTGTCTCACGAAACCTTCATGAGACAGGGTGCAGCGACAGTAGAGCGAATGAAGTTCCAACAGGACGAGCGGATGTGGCTACCGCTACCGATGTTTCACTCCAGCGCGACTCAAACGTTGTTTTCTATGCTGTGCTGCCGTGGCACTTGGCTCTCTCTCACCCATTTCGAGGCAGGAAGCGCGCTAGAGCAAGTCGTTGAGGAAAAGATTACGACCATGTTTCCCGCCTTCCCGACGATCATTCAACAATTGCTCAACCATCCGAAGTACACCCCAGAAAGCTTCAGATTTCTCCGCACCACGTTCAACGTTGCAAACCCTGATCTGCTCCGCCTCATGCAGTCAAAAATGCCACACACCATTCAGGTAGGCGGTTTCGGAATGACGGAGACTGCAGGGTCGATTTCCATCAATTCGCCAGACGAGACCTTTGACGAGCGTTGTGCACACCAAGGTCGGCCGCTACCCGGGATTGAGGTGCGCATCGTCGACCCTGAGACTGGCCAAAATCTTCCACCAAACCAGCGAGGAGAAATTATCGTTCGCGGGCCATTCGTCTTTGACGGCTATGACCAGCCCGAGTCGGGCGAAACCGGCCTAGACCAGAACGGCTGGTTTCGAACAGGAGACCTTGGTGCGATGAATGACGAGGGCGGGCTTTCGTTCTTGGGTCGCTTAAAGGACATGCTTAAGGTTGGTGGCGAGAATGTGGCCGCCATCGAGGTGGAGAGCTTTCTCAGCACGCACCCCGCGGTCAGTATCGCGCAAGTAGTCGGGGTCCCTGACGAGAAGTACGTAGAAGTGGTTGCCGCCTTTCTTGAGCTGCAACCGGGGGCCACTGCGACAGAGCAAGAAATTATCGACTTTTGCGCAGGGCAAATTGCTCGCTACAAAATCCCTAGATATGTGCGGTTCGTGACGGAATGGCCTATGTCTTCGACAAAAATTCAGAAGTTCAAGTTGCGCGACACACTGTGTGGCGAATTGAATTTGTCCTAATCCAAAACGAAAGAAGGATCCAATGCAATTATCAACTGTGCGAGCACTCGTCACCGGTGGTGCCTCAGGGCTCGGCGAGGGCACTGTACGTGCCATTGTCGCAGCAGGCGGTATGGCCACGATTATCGACCTGGCCACCTCCAAAGGCGCGCAGCTCGCAGCAGAGCTTGGGCCCAACGCCACATTTGCACCCTGTGATGTAACCCAGACCGATCAGGTCGCCGCGGCCGTTCAACTTGCAGTGAGTGCGATGGGAACCGTGAATCTGAATGTGAACTGTGCAGGTATCAGCCCTGCACAACGCATGATCGGCCGAGATGGCTCGCTCTTCAACTTGGATCTGTTTCGGAAAACAATTGAAATCAACCTCATCGGCACATTTGATGTGATCCGCCAGACAGCCGGAGTCATGTCAAAAAATGAGCCAGGAAATTCTGGGGAACGCGGAGTGGTTATTAACGTGTCCTCGGTTGCCGCAATCGAAGGCCAAAAAGGTCAGGCTGCATACACCGCATCCAAAGGAGGGCTTCTCGCTTTGACTCTGATGTTGGCACGGGATTTGGCTGATGTCGGAATTCGCGTCAACACCATCTGTCCCGGCGTCATGGATACTCCGATGCTGGCTGGCGTTGATGAAAAGCGTCGTGAAGGCATCATCAACCTCAACGTCTTTCCCAAGCGTCTCGGAACCCCGGCAGATTTTGCCCACCTCGTCAAGTTCCTCACGGAAAACGAAATGATGAACGGCGAAGTGGTTCGGTTAGACGCCGCCGTTCGGCTCTAAACAGTGTCCCTGACTCAGCCCCTCCTCGGGCGTCGCGCTTTAGTTACGGGTGGAAGTCGTGGAATCGGGCGCGCCATCGCAATTGACCTAGCACGAGCAGGCGCTGACGTTGCTATCAACTACCGCAGGGCCAAAGACGAAGCTGACGCTGTTGTAAGCGATATCACTGCACTCGGCCGGCGCTGCTTAGCCATAGCCGGCGATCTTTCAATAGTCAGTGATGTTGCGGCAGTGGCAGACCAAACACTAAATGAATTTGGCGAGGTAGATATCCTCGTGCACAACGCTGGAATTGCAAGTCGTGGTCTCGCCGTGTGGGAAACAACTCGCGACGAACTTGAGCGTGTTATGTCAGTTCATGCCCTGGCGCCACATGACTTGACTGCCAGACTGCTCCCTGCAATGCGCAAGGCTGAACGCTCAGACGTAATTTTCATCTCATCAGCCGAGGTTGGGGCCATGCATGCAAATGGGGCCCCGTACAACATGGGCAAATCTGCGATGGAGGCATTGGCGTTCACACTGGCCAAGGAAGAGGCGACCCACGGCGTGCGGGTAAACATCATTGCCCCCGGGTTGGTCATTACCGATATGGGAAATCGACTGGTTAGGTCGATGACGGGTGAAGGCAGTGAACAGCTCGATGAGCAGAATCTCTTCCCATTTCGGCGAGCCTGCCGGCCAGAAGATGTTGCAACCGCTATAACGGCTGTTCTTTCATCATCATTCGCCTATATGACGGGCCAACGAATAGGCATCGACGGTGGCGTCGCAGATATCAATCAGGTGCTACGAATTCGATCACCGCAGCATTAGCTAGGTAGCCAATTTCCGTTCGAGCGCGGAAGTGTCCACCCATTGGGTGAGCCGAACAATTTTGCCATCCTGAAGATCAAAGATGTCGACAGCAGGAAATGTCACTGCTACGCCACTGCTACTACGGCCTGTGAATTCGATCTCCGCCACAACAGTTTGACCGATTTCCAGAATTCGGGTCGGCGCGTCTCGATGTTCAGGAAACTTTTTAAACACATTTTTGTAAAAGTTGAGGATTCGCTCTCCACGACGTTCGCCGGCACCTGCCGCCATCACGACTGCGCCAGCGGCAAAAAGAGATTCGAGCGTCACCAGATCCTCGGCATCAACGCTGCGGAAGTACGCAGCAACAGCATCGGTGTTTTTAGACATAGGTGTTATCGGCTTCGCAAGTGATCTTTGATTTGTTCCAACGCCTTAAACGACCAGCCGGCCAAACTTGGGTCACCAAAAGCAGTGATATTCCACATGATGACGTGGCGTAATCCTGCTGCGTGATACTCGGCAACTTGGTCGGCAATCTGTTCTGGTGTTCCACAGAAACAATAGTAGTCAACCACTTTTGGTGGAATCCCATCAATGATTTTCATTGCCTCGTCGCGTTCAAGCGCAGCAGGAATGATTCCGTGAAACCCCTCAACTGGTGGTTCGACTCCGAGACTGCGGAAAATGTCTGGCGGAAGCATCACCATCAGAGCCCGAATCAACGGGTGCTCCTGCAGTCGCCGCAACGTGGCTTCGTCAGGCGCAACGAGTACGTAGGCGAGAATGCCGGGCGTAAATTCGTCCATATCTCGTCCGCGTTCTTTGCCCGCCTCAAGAATCACATCAAGCGACTGTCGATAAACGGCGGGGGCCAATTTCGTTGGCAGCCAACCGTCGGCCTGCTCGCCTGTAATGCGCAACATCTTTGGTCCATGAGCGGCAGTCCACACCTGAGGCTCTATATCGTTGTACGGCTTGAGCCCAAGGACAGCGTTTTCAAGTCGGAAAAACTTGCCCTCGTAGTTGATCGGGCCCTCGGCCCGCCAGAGCATTCGCAGCACCTCAAGACCTTCGGCGAGCTTCCCGACTGGCGACGAAAAATCCATACCGTACGGGGTCACGTTCATGGCTTCACCCGATCCCAGGCCAAAAATTGCTCGACCTTTACAGAGGTGGTCGACAGTAAGCATCATCTCCGCGGCTACTGCGGGGTGTCGGCGAATCAAATCGGTGACAACCACTCCGACTTTGAGTGTTTCGGTGTGCGAACCAACTGCGCCCATCATCACTAGCGGATCAAAATAGACGTGGGGATTCTTTTGATAGTTGGCCAGTGGTGTGATGTCAGGAGTCCAAACTGAGTCACTGTGCCAGCCCATGAGGTGACACGGCCACCACACAGCGTCGAAACCGGCAGCCTCATTCTTTTTGGCGATGTCTATGGCCCTGTCTGCGGGCGGCATGATTTGCCCTGGAACACCGATTTCTATTTCCACAAAGTGCCACTTTCTCTTGAACTTGAACCCTCAATTAGACCACGCCGACGCAGCTCGCCTGCTACCGAAAAGTATGTGTTTGCCGCCGCATCACCAGCCCCCTGCCGGGTGGCGATTGGGAGGATTATCGCGACGTCGACACCGTTGTCGTGGTAGGCCGACACCCTGTCAGCCACCTGCTCGGCTGTTCCGATCGCGCACATTGTTTGCACCACACTGTCATCGAGTAGCGATAAGGCCTTCTTGCGATCATTGCTGTTCCAGGCCTCGGCCGCTGCCGCCAAGGTCGGAAAGCTTTGGACAAAAGCGTGTTGGTGGGTCGGCACCATCGCATACTGAAGCACCACGCGTCGTGCAGTTTCCATTGCTGCTGAGGTATCGGGGCCAGCATATGCCCAAAAAGAGCAGACGACCTCCACGTCATCAGGATTCCGTCCCGCATCAACTGCGCCAGTGGTGACCACAGCCATGCGTTCTGGAATCTCTGCGGGTGGACACCAAGTCAGGAACACACCGTCAGCGGCGACACCTGCCAGATGCAACATCTTGTCATTGATCGCCCCGAGCCACACTGGGATCGGCCCCTGAGGGTCGACTTGCAGCAAAAAACCACTACTTTTCACGCACTCGCCGTCAAAGTAGACCTTTTCCTGACGCAGTGCAGAGCGGAAAACCTCAACAAACTCTCGCGTGGCAGTCAAAGGCTTGGAAAACGGTAAACCATGCCACTGTTGCACAATTATTGGGCTCGATGCCCCGATTCCGGCAGTAACTCTTCCTGGCACCAAAGAGCCGAGTGTCGCGAACCCCATCGCAGCGAGTTGCGGTGTTCGAATCGTTGAAGCGATAATGCCCGTAGCAATCTTTACCCGCGAGGTCTTCGCTGCTATTGCACCAAGAAGTACCAGCGCATCTACACCAGCAACTTCCCCGCACACCACGTAGTCGAACCCCTCTTCCTCGGCCCGACAACCGAATGCAACAAGCTCTCGTGCTGTCAAGCCGGCCTCAACGGGCAATGTAATTGCGACTTGCTTACGACTGGCTCTTCGATTTGACACGCATGGCAACGCTACTGCAAAACAAAAATCGCCTGGGTGCTTGCGCACCCAGGCGATTTTTTATTCGGATTCGTATTTAGAGCGTCTTATCACCAGTGAGTGCTTTGCCCCAACTGACGAAGGTTCCCTCAACTACGAGGCCCTTGCCAGGCGTCCAAGACATCGGAGCCGCACAGGATTGGTATTGACGCTTCGTGAGGTCAACCGTGCAGCTGAGCCCTTGAGTGTCAAACTTCGCTTTGAATCCATTGCGAAGTGTCGCACGCGTGAGCTTGCCGGTTTTCGCCCATGCATTCTCAATGGCCTGAGAGACGATCATCCCGTTCACCCAGCCGTGCACGAAGTTCGGATTATCGATCTCCTCCGCGTACTTCTTGCCCTTCATATAGGTGTTGATGATCTTTCCACCAGCAGTTGCATTGGCTTTACCGGCACCGGCAAAGGCGTGAACTCCTTGAATGGCTTTTTCCATCGATGGTGCAATGCCGTCATAGACCACTGGGCTTGCAATTCCATGAATTCCGACGTGTGGGTACTTACCCAAGCCTGCCTTGTCGGCAGCAGCTGCGTACAGTTTCACGAAGCCCGGCGAGCCATGCAGACCAACGGAGTTGGCGCCACAGGATTCGAGGAGGGCTTTGAATTTGGACACGGCCGCTGTGTGGTCAGATGATGAACCGGCTTCAGTGACAGTTCCGCAATACTTTCCACCGGCTGCAGTGACTTTTTTCTTGATCCATTCGCCGTACTCAGTTCCCGATGGAACTGCGAGCGCAAAGGTTGCCGCAACAATCTTTTTTCCGTCACCACCTTGCAGTTTCGTGAACTTATTTACTGCCACGTCAGCGATATCGCTATACGACTGCATCCACGAAAAGAAGTTTGCACTATTTTGCTCAACAACCGTCGTTTGCTGTGCACCGACGATGTTGATGGGGTTCGACAATGCAGTCATCTTCGCGTCAACGAGACCCGAGATGTGCGATCCACCCATGCCGGCAATTACGAGTGCCCTGTCCGTGTTGGCCAGACGATCAAAGTTTGTTGCGGCTGTCGTCGCTACATATTTGTCGTCAAGTGCAATCAACTCGAGCTTGCGGCCTAGAACGCCACCGTTGGCATTGCGAAAGTCCACATAGGACTGCAAACCGTGATAGTTGAAGGCCTGTGCCGAGGCGGTTGGCCCGGTGATGTCGCCCATCCAACCAATTTTGATTGTCTTTCCGACACCGTCAGCATCTGAGTCTGGAGAATTCGCTTGCCAAGTCAGCTTGGTCTCAACGCCCTTGGTGGGCATACAGATCAACTTGCTGGCTTTGTCCAAAGTATTGCGCTTCGAGCAGGCCTGACCCGCACTGACCGAAACAACTTTTGCTGAAACAGGCAGAGCGGTGACCAAAAAGGCCGTCGCAATTGCAACTGACGCCAGGACCCTCTTTCCTGTGAATAGTGTTTTCTTCATTTACACTTCCCCTTTTCGATTTGTTCACCTACGGCGTATGCCAAAGGTCACCTGAACTTTACTGTGGGTTGCTTTACTGGCGCAACTCCAGCGAAGAATTCCCTCCAGTTTGTGCAACTACGCACGAATACAGGCCCCCTAGCGACTACTGGGCAATGCAGAGAATTCACCTAAACGCAATCGAACATCGTTGCTGCGTGACTCCACAACATGCGACCGAACCTTGCCCGTGACCGTCAGTTCCCCGGCATCGACGGTGAGCGGTCGACGCCCGATTATGACCGTGTGAATGCTTCCGAGCAGCGACAACTGCTCGGCAATCGCCGAAACTTCGCCCACCAGCAGTTCATGCACCCGTCGGTCATCGACAACAGCCGCCAACGTCGTAAAGGGAATGCCTTGCCGCAGAGCCCAACTGCTGAGAGCTTCAGACTCGAGTTGTAGGAAAATTCCATTCGTGCCGTCGCTCAATACGACTAATGCTGCGCGCCCAACGTAGTTCGACGACGACACCGCGGCCTCCAGAGCGCGCGTGTTGCCCACTGAATTGCCAAAGGCTTTAGCACCAAGAATGGTTACGACCCCATTCTCTGCGATCCCGTTGTCATTCGTCTCGTGCCAGCCCGAAGCGCGTAGGCCTGAGGTGGAGACGAGACTTCCGCGCACCTGCACTCGCCCCTCTGGGGAGATGCCAACCTCGACACCCTCAAGGACCTCGTCATAAGGAGCACCGAGTGTCTGTGAAACCATGATCGGCACGAGTGAGCATGAAACTGTGTACACATCGGTCGCCGGCAAGCGAAGTGCCTTCAAAAAGCGAGTAGTCAAACCACTCGCAGCTGCGTTACTCACCAAGACTGTCTTGCACCGCCGAAGCCCGAACTGCTGCAGAATAAATTTGGCACCAAACAGATGCGTGAAATTACTGCTCGCAGTATCTGATTTGATTGCACCAAGCAAGCCCCGCACCACAAACTTCTTGAGACCCTTGTTACGTCGCAGGCGCCGCAACGATGTAAAAGCGAGTTCGTCAAGCGCTGCAGAAGGAATGCGGGCAAGGTGGGGCTCGATTTCTACTGCTGCCGCACTAGCCACGGTTGAATTCTCTGGAAACGCCACAACAGCACCAGTCAAAATCGCAGAGAACAGCGTCAGCGTTCGTTCGGCGGCCGCAGCCAACGGCGCATGCGAGAGCACAAATTGGCCCTTGTCCAATGGAAATCTCTGCGCCACCACCTGAGCAGACTCCGCTACTTGCCGTGTTGTGAACGAGTACAAGTTGAGCACCCCGCCAGTTCCCGACGAAACGGACATCGTCGCCATGCTGTCAGGTCGCAAGCTCTTCGCTCGCGAACGCAGAAAGCTCACAGCGTCCGCAGACTTCGCCCCAATATCTCGAATGTCTTGGTACGCAGCGAGACGCTCATCCTGGTAAGCACCAATACCAGCGGTATCAACGTGAATAATTTTGCATGACGGGCCGACGTCGCGAAGTGCTGCTTCCACCCAGCCGACGTCTTGCACCACGATTGCGGACGGTTTTACTCTTGCGATTAACTCAGCCACATCGGAGTAGAGCGTTGCGGGTGCAACCGGAATACTGATGGCGCCAATTGTTTGTGCTGCAAGGTCCAGGTAGGCAAAAGCAGGCCGATTGTCCACGACGATCAGAACGTTGTGCCCCTCCCCGATGCCGATCGCGTCGAGGCCTCGTGCTACTTCTGCGACGGCCTGGGCATATTCGCTCCACGTCGTTTGATTCCACTTGCCGCGAAATTTCTGCAGCATGGCGCGAGCTTGCGGAGTTTTTTCGGCTCGGTCAAGTAACTGCTCAGTCAGCGTCGAGATAGTAGTGCTCATTTTGTAATCATCCTCCTAGGTACGCCGCACGGACTGCTGAATCACGCTGCACGTCCTCAGGACTTCCGAGACCGATACGACGACCGAAATTGAGAACCATTACCCGTTCGGCGATGCTCATCACCACGCCCATGTCATGTTCAATAATGACTATGGTGATGTCAAGCTGATTGAGGACTTCGTAGATGAAGCGAACCATGTCTTTCTTCTCATCCACCGTCATGCCTGCCATTGGCTCATCGAGCATGAGTAAATGCGGCCTCATCGTCAGTACCCGCCCGAATTCGACCCTTTTTTGAAGTCCATACGGCAGAGATCCGGCAGCTTCCCAACGCACATTCTCGAGTTTCAGAAGGTGAATGACTTCCTCGGCCACTTCACGAATCTCAAGCTCCTCACGCACCATTTTTCGACTGAAGAAACCTGCGGAGAGGACTCCCGTTGAACGGTGCACGTATCGTCCGAGCATCAAATTCTCCAGGACCGACAATTCGGGATACAAACCGAGATTTTGAAACGTACGAGCAATTCCCAGCTTTACGATGTCGTGTGGTTTTTTCGCCAAAAGGCTGTGCTCCGCACCATTGGCAGCAAGAAATTGGACACTCGCACCAGTTTCTGGACGGTAGATACCGGTAAGAGCATTGATCATTGTTGTCTTGCCGGCGCCGTTCGGGCCGATAAGTGCAAACAGTTCGTTTCGACGAACGTCGAATGACACGTCTTCGTTTGCGCGCAGTCCACCGAACTGGACCGTTACGTTTTTAACATCAAGGACAGGCTTGTTCACGTCAGATATCACTTTTTGCGCCTGAATCTTTTGAGCGCTACATAAACCTCGCGTGCATCACCGGCGCCGCCCAAGTACAACTCCTCGACGTGTGGGTCGCGTCGCAAATCGGCAGTTGGTCCCTCTAACACGGTGCGTCCAGTTTCCAAAACGTACGAGTATTGCGAACTTTCCATCGCCAGCCGAGCGTTTTGTTCAATCATGAGCACGGACAACCCCTCCTCTCTATTCAAACGGACCAACAGATCAAAAATTTCACGAACTACCAATGGCCCTAGCCCCAATGACATCTCGTCCAAAATGAGGAGACGCGGACTGGTCATAATTGCTCGACCGACTGCAACCATTTGTTGCTCTCCACCTGACAGCCAACCCGCCTGTTCCTTGCGACGGCTGGCTATTTGAGGAAACAGTTTCCAGACACGTTCCATATCGGCAGCTATTGCCTCTTTGTCAGTGCGAGTGGCGGCACCACACAAAAGATTCTCTTCAACAGACAAACGGGCAAAAACGAGGCGCCCTTCGGGCACTTGGCCAACACCCAGTTTCACGATGCTTCGCGAGGATGCCGACGTTACATCTTGACCTTCAAACTGCACCGACCCTTCTGTGATGGCTCCACCAACCACCCCAAGGTTGCCAGTGATGGCTCGTACCAGTGAGGTTTTTCCGGCACCGTTGGCACCGAGTACTGAAACGAAGCCGCCTGGGGGCACAACAATGGAAACACCGTTCAGGGCTCGAATCGCACCGTTATACATCACCTCAAGGTTGTTGACCTGGACGATCGGTGTGGATGTCTGTTGAGTGTTCATGCTGAGTACGGCCATTTTGAGAAGTATGCCTTGAGCTTCACCCACGCGCCGGAGAGACCGTCGGGTGATCTGACGAGCACCAGCACGATGAGTGCTCCGAAGACTGCGAGATTGATCTCGCTTTTGTATGAGCTCAGAAATTCGATGTCGCGCAGAATGGGCGTCTCCTGTCGAATCCAGTCAATCCAGATTGGCGCGCCATAGAAAAAGATGGCACCAAAAACAGCCCCAAGAATTGAGGAAAACCCGCCCAACACAATCATGATCGCGTAGTCAAGTGTTGTCTGGAATGGGTATGACGCTTCTTCACGTGCGGTCAGATAGTACGACTGGAGCGCACCAGACATGGTGACGAAGGCCGACGAGACCATGAAAACGAGCAATTTAGATCGGACCGGATTCACACCGACCAAACTGGCAGCCGTATCGCGCGCTTTCACCGCGGCGAATGCGCGACCTTCGCTGGTACGAACAATGTTCGACATGAACAACAAAGAAAGTGCGGTAATCGGCATAAGTACCCAATACCAACGAAAGTTGTTGGAAATCTGCAGCCCACCATCACCCTCGTTCAGCCCAGGAAACCACTCTGGAATTGTTGGAAACCCATAAATGATTGGGATGAAACCGAATTGACTCACGAGGAAGCGCTTATAAGCAAAATATGCGAAGTAATAAATCCCGAGAGTCGCCAGCAATAGATACAGCCCTTTCAGACGCAGTGCTGGTAGGGCTATTACTAAACCCGCTCCCGCACCGGCGATCAACGTTGCCGTGAGGATTAAAAAGAAATCCCAGCCCAGAATTGGGCCCAGCCAACCAGAAACGATTGTTCCAAAAATGAGCAGTCCGGCGTGCGCCAAAGAAACCTGACCAGTGTTGCCAACGAGGATGTTAAATGCGGCCGCACCAATGACTGCAGTCAACGTCAGATTTAACACAGTGAGCCACGCCACCCATGGGAAATTGAACGGCGGTATCCAGCCATTATTCAACAGAAACGGAAGGGCAATCAACACGATCGCAACGATTACTGCCCAGACACGCTGCGGTGCGGTTCGAATGATCCGCATATCGTCGCGATAGTCAGTTACAAATTTTTCTCGCCCCATGTTTCCCCCTTATGCAAACTGGTCGACGCCCGACACATTAAATACGTATCAACTCTTTCGAGCCGTAGAGTCCGGCTGGCCTGACGTACAACATGATGGTCAGAATGAGGAATGGAATCACGTCTCGATAGTCAGCGCCGAGATACCCCGAGCCCACCTGCTCGAGAGTCCCAACGATAAGTCCGCCAACAATTGCTCCCTTCACACTGTCCAAACCTCCCACGATTGCTGCTGGTGCGGCGCGGATTCCGATCGCTGCAATGTTCAGGTCAATCGCAGCGGTGTAGTGCCCAAAAAAGACACCGGCAACACCTGCCATGGCGAGACTGATTCCCCAAGCGAAGGCATAGACGCGGTCAGGGCTGATACCCATCGCCGAGGCTGCCTGCAGATTTTCTGCAACAGCACGCATGTGCAAGCCCAAGCGTGAACGCTGAAAAAACACATAGAAGCCACCGACGAGCAATAGCGCCGAACCAAAGATGATGAAATTGAAAGCTTCTACTTTTACGCCACCGAGGTCGAACATCCGACTAGAAAGCGCGGTCATCCGAGCACGCTCGATAGGACCAGCCACGACAAGAATCACCCCGCGGATGACAATCGCAATGCCGATAGTCACTAAAACGATAGCGAAAAAAGGTCGCCCGACGAGACCTCTCATAATCCGATAGTGAACAAACAATCCGAGGATGCCCATCAAAATGGCAACAGCAACAAGGGCTGGTATGAACGGCCATCCCAAGTGAGAGATGAAGAAAAACCCAAGATACGCCCCCACCATGAGGAACTCACCCATCGCAAGATTCAAGACTCGAGTGGATTTAAAGACCAACACAAATCCCAGCGAGACCAACGCATAGACACCGCCGAGTGACAAGCCAGAAGCCAAAAGCGTTAAAAACCTAACCACGAGCCGGTCCCTTCGCTTGATGAACGCTCATATTCACTCCTGTGTGGTCTAGCACAGCGGGTCGGCAGTATCCAAATAAGTTATACGTCTCGTTAACCGGTCGGTTTTTTCGCACGATTCTTCAGGCGAGAACGTGGAAGCAGGCGCGGGCTCTTTGCACGCCGCCTTGGCGCGGTCTCGGGTACTACTTTTGCGACCGCCAACAAACTCACCTCGATACTGCGTCGCGATTGCGTGAAGTCACTCACCACAAGCGACAACGGCTCGCCGATCTTTACGTGTTCACGGGGCGTGCGCGGGGCAGGTGCCGCCATCAACCGAATCGGCAAATAGCCCGCCACCTCGCCGATACGCACATAGGCACCGTGCGATGCAAATGATTCGACCACCCCTTTGACTTTGGTGCCGACCGGAAACTTAGCGACAAAGGCTTCGTACTGCTCCACGGTGTTGACGGCCGACGGACTGGCGTTCGCTCTGCCCGCCGTTGGGCGGGGCAACTGCCGACTAGGCGGACGTGGAATTGGACGCGTTGGCGGGCGCATAGTTGGGCGCGGTGCTGGTCGCGCACTCGGTCGCTCAGCCTGACGGCCTGTCGAACGAGCAGCCGGGCGCGGAATCGGTCGCGGAATCGGCACGGTCTTGTTGGGCACACCTCGCTGCGGCGACGACTCACTCTTCACGCGCACGGGTAGTCGGTCAACGAACACCCACCCCACGTGTGGCACCGGCTTGCCGCCAATCAAACGGCCAATGTCAAACAGCCACGGGTACTGATCATGGAATTCTTGATAGCTGTCATTCGACACGATCGTGGCATTGACCTTGTCGGCAATCATCAACACGAAGCCATCGCCGCGCCCAACTGCGCCGGCTGGCGGCGTGACCAGTTCACCGTTGGCGATGGCCTCGGAAAACTCCGAGGCTTCTTTTTTGTCGATGCGATGCCCAAAGCTCGCATCAACGACGACGGTCACCTGAGTCTTGGGAAACTCCTGCATGAACGCCAACACGGCTTCGTTCAATTGCACGAGACTCGGCGTACTGCGGCCTTCGGTTGCGAGATTGCTGCCGTCCACCACCACGTGGTTGGGTGTCGTTCGCGCGCCGACTTTGGCTTTCGCAACTACCACGAAACGAAAGTCGAGTCCATGAGTTCAGCGAGTTCTTGATCGTGGACGGCCTTACTGCCAGTTGCCGGGCTGCCCGACTCGACACGCGAAACATGACGTAGGTCGTACCCGTGGTCTTTAAAGCGCCAGATGAGGTGCTCGACGAAGTGCCAGGCGCCCATGTTCTCGGGTTCTTCTTGCAACCAGAGCACTTCTTTGGCATTGGGATACGTCGCCAACACTCCACTGATTTGGGCTTCGGGAAACGGATACAGCTGTTCCACTCGCACGATGGCGACAGCAGCACCACGCTTGGTGCGCTCTGCCATGGCATCCCACGCAACTTTGCCCGAACACAGCACCACGCGCCGCACCGCCGCACGATCGGTTACGAGTGGGTCGTCGAGCACCTCGTTGAACGACCCCGTCGTCAATTCACTGATCGGCGAGCGGCTTTCTTTCATGCGCAACGGCTGTTTTGGTGCCATCACTACGAGCGGTTTGCGCACATCGCGGCGCACCTGGCGACGCAACAGATGGAAATACTGGCGAGCCGTCGTTGGATACGCCACTTGGATGTTGTCTTCGGCACATTGCTGCAAAAACCGCTCAAGACGCGCCGACGAATGCTCGGGGCCTTGGCCTTCCATGCCGTGTGGCAACAACAGAACCAAGCCGTTTTGTTGGCCCCACTTGTCTTCGGCTGCAACCAAGTATTGATCGATAATCACCTGGGCACCGTTCACGAAGTCGCCGAACTGGGCCTCCCACATCACGAGCGCAGCCGGGTTGGCATGGGCGTAGCCGTATTCGAATCCCAGCGCTGCATATTCTGACAACAACGAGTCATACACCCAGAACTTCGCTGCACCAGGGGCAATATTGGCACCCGGCGCGTATTTTGTTTCGTTGAGATAATCAACGAGCACCGCATGGCGATGGCTGAAGGTGCCGCGACGGCAATCCTCGCCGGCAAGCCGCACTGGTGACCCCTCGAGCGTGAGGGTGCCAAACGCGAACGCTTCGGCCGTTGCCCAATCCACATCGCCATCGTTTTCATACATCTCGCGTCGACTTTCGAACTGACGCAACAACTTTGGGTGCACCGTGAAATCATCCGGGTAGCGGTGGAGTGCGGCGAATACCTGATCGAGCATCGCTCGCTCGACACCGGTTGTCACGTGTGGCAGCACACCAAGTGGCTTCGGTGGTGGTGGAACTTTGCTGGTTTCCCGCGCATGGGCACGGGTGTCGTCGAGCGCTGATTGCAGTTTCGCC